>Ga0307476_10000546_pt1 | contig 28104 bp, 21 predicted proteins | sample atmos_gasesECM2C_2_FD_203314 | JGI IMG/M metagenome (GOLD analysis project Ga0307476, IMG submission 203314) | Hardwood forest soil microbial communities from Morgan-Monroe State Forest, Indiana, United States - atmos_gasesECM2C_05 | ecosystem: Environmental > Terrestrial > Soil > Temperate...
TCATTGATTTGAGTGCCTTCCATGTGCGAGACCTCCCGCCGTCACTGCGGCGCGGACGCATCAGCGGCGTCGTGCTAAGGCGAGAAAGCGAATGTCAGTGATGCGAGCAGAGCGCCAACAGGAGAATCACCGGAATCGGCACGCCCAACATCCATAGAAGAATTCCGCGTCCCACGATATAACCTCCCGTTTAGCGCCGCGACCCTCAAGCCCCAGCGTCGATGACAAGTTAGGATGTCACGGCCGCGACCGGCAGCGGTTCAACCCTCAAAATCCGGTAAGGGGACGCCTACAACACCGCTGCTGCCCAGGCCGCGATCTGCCCGGGTTTTCCACAGCCCGAGAATCTCGCGGCCGGCTCGCTGCCCGCTGCGCAGTGCCCCTGTGACCGTACCGCCCTCATCGGGGTCGGTGGCTTCGCCGGCGAAGAACAGTGTGTCGGCGACCGGTCGTGCCAGTATTGCGCGCGCCTCGCTCGCTCCGACCGTGACATAACTGTAGGCGCCGCGGGCGAACGGATCCTGCTGCCAGTCGTGGTAGTAGTAGCCCTCGAGCTGCCCGGCAATATCCACGCGCCGCCCAAACAACCCCCGCAAGCTCGCAAGCGCTGCTCGCACGATCACACCCGCGGATCTCGTGCGCATCAGGCGAGCGGCCCGCGGGCCGCCCGCCCAGGCGACGAGCAGCGGCGCTCTCGCCGGCGCCGGTGTCCAGAAGGTGGGAACCGCGCCTCGCGGAAAGTGAAAGAATCCCGCCTCGCGATAGCGGCCACCCTGTAACTCCTCCCAGAAAGGCGTCGCGAATCGCAGCAGCATCTTGACGATGGGTCCGGAAGCGAGACCCCGGAACGCATCGCGTTTATCGTCGAGCGCTGGCGTGAAACGCACAGCGCCTGCAGCTCCCGCGGGGTGCTGCAGCACGCCCAGGGGAAGGCAGATAAGCGCGGCGCGGGCGCTCGCCTCGAAAGGTCGCCCGAGAATGCGGCCGCCGACTGCGACCGAGCCGCGGGACCAGCGCACGCGTTGCACCGTCGCCTGCAGCCACAGTCGCAGCCGTGCGGCATGCTCCGTCGCCAGGAGGGCTGCGCACAACCGGTCGTAACCCTCGGCGGGGCGCGACTGTGGAGTATCGCCGAGGGTGTCCCCGGTCCACTCCGCGACGATGGCGCGGGCGCTGGCGCGCCGGGTATCGGCGGCATCGAACCCTTCGGCCATCGTGCGCGCGAAGTGGCGCGCCTCGGCGGACAGCGCGCCGGCAAGGTGGTGTTCGAGGAATCTCTCGAATGACACGTCGCGCTCATCGAGCGCATGACTGGCGCGAATCGCCTGCTGGATCTGCGGAAAGAAGTTGTTGGAGGGCAGCAGCTTGCCACCCTGCAGCGTCCAGTGGGAGTCGGCCGCCTCGACGATACGTGTTCCAGCCTGCTCGAGCAGGGCGCGCGTCAGGGGAGCGTGTCCGTGGATGAATTCGGCGCCGAGCTCGATGGGCACGGTGAGCTCCGTTTCCCGCCGTGTCCAGATCCGCCCACCGATGCGATCGCGCGCCTCGAGCAGCAACACCGAGCGGCCGCCGCGAAGCAACTCTGCCGCCGCGGCGAGTCCCGCGGCGCCGGCACCGATGACGACTACGTCGAAGCGGGATGCACGCATCGCGGGACGGTAGAGTGTGCGCCAGCGTGGCGCAAGAGAAGCGAGTCGTCTTCCGCCGCGCTGCGCTTCGTGCCCGATCAGCTCACGCTGCGCAGCGGCGCAACAAACACCACGGGGCCCGTCGGTTGGCCGGTGGGCGAGCCCCCGGAAGGCTCCACGCTGACAGCGACCTGAGAAGCCTTCGCCAGCGCCTGCTGCTGGCTGACCGTCAGAGTGCGCCGCGCCGCGTTGGGCCCGTGCGGCAGAAGCCCGAGGGAAACCGGGGTGCCGCCTTTTGGCAGCGCCCAAAGCTCGTAATCGTGCCCGGCGGGCGCTGCGGCGAGCGTGCCGGCGCGCACGCTGAGATGCGCCACGGTGCCGGGGGCGGCGTAGATCTCGACCCGCCATACGACCGTTCCTGAGGGGGCTGCGATGGTGGCGGCTTCCGTCGGAGCCGGTGTGAGGCTGCGCCAGTACAGCATCGCTCCGACGCCGAGCACGATCAGCACGCTCGCGGCCAACGCATAGAGGAGGGCCCGGCCGCGGCGGGCGGGCGCCGGCAGCTCGAGCCGCGCGCGAATGTCTTGCCAGACATGCGGCGGCGGTCGCACCGGCCGTAACGCGGGGAGCAGCAGGGGCAGCAAGCGGTCCTCCCAGAAGCGGCAACGCTCATCGAGAAGCGACGAGCTATTGCGCCAGCGCTCGAGCCGCCTGCGCGCCGGACCGCGCAGTGTCCCGAGCACGTACTCCGCCGCGAGGCGGTTGAGCAGCTCGGGATTCGTGGGTGCCGCGTTCATGATTCCAGGCACGCTTTCAGGCTCTGCAGGGCGCGCCGGATCCAACTCTTCACAGTGCCGAGCGGGCTGCCGACGAGCCGCGCGACGTCCGCGTGCGAGTTGCCGCCGACGAATGCGAGCTCGAGACAGCGCCGCTGCTCACCTGTCAGCAGCGCCAGGCAACGCTCGAGGAGCGCGGTGCCCGCGAGCGTCACGGTACGGTCGTCTGCGGCCTCATCCGCGGGTTCCTGGACGGCGGGCAGATCGGCGACCGGGAACGCGGCGGATCGTTCATGGCGCAGCAGGTCGATCGCGCGGTAGCGCGCGATCGCGACGAGCCAGGCCATGGGTCGCCCGCGCTCCGGCTGGTACTGCCACGCTCTTTGCCAGATCGTGACGAATACGTCCTGCAGTGCCTCTTCGGCCAGGGAGCGGCGCCGCAACATGCGGATCAGACACGCGAACAGGGTAGGCGAGGTGAGCGAGTAGAGCCTCTGCAGCGCGGGCGCCTGCGACTGCGCGCAGCCGCGCAGCAGCTCCACGAGTTGCTCGTCGAGCTCGCGATCGGATCCGGCCGATGAGCTCATGTCGGATCGCTATCCACGAATGTCGCGTTCAATCGTGCCACCGGCCCCGCGTGCGCAGAGTACCCCCGCTACGGGCAATACGGCGCTGCGCTGCGACCGGATGCAGACAGAAGAAATTTTCGTGACGGCTGCATCCACCCGCTGCCCGCCTCCGTAGCTGTCTCCGACGAGCGCAATAACACCACAACACCGCAACTTTTCGGAAGAGGAGCACCCATGAGATTACCCGACTATCGGCGCATGCTGGCGGGAACGGCCGCGGCCGCCGTCGCCTGCAGCGCCCTGGCCTCGAGCCATCGCGAAGCACCCTTCATCACGACGCGTCCCAAGGTGGACGGCACCGACTTCTACCTGTTCAACAGCTACGAGCCCGGGCGCGCGGGCTACGTGACCCTGGTCGCCAACTATCAGCCTTTCGAGAGTCCCCAGGGCGGGCCGAACTATTACACGATGGACCCGAACGCCCTCTACGAGATCCACATCGACAATGACGGCGATGGGGTCGAGGACCTCACCTTCCAGTTCCGCTTCCAGGTGGCCGACTCGGGTCTCGCGGTGACGGCCGGCGGCAAACAGATTCCAGTTCCTCTGAGCAACATCGGCCCGCTGAGCGCCACCAGCACCGCCACACAGAACGTCATCGAGTCCTACACGCTGAACCTGGTACGCGGCGACCGCCGTCACGGGCACGCGGAGGCGGTGACTGACGCCGACACCGGCAGCGCGGTGTTCAGCAAGCCCTTCGACAACATCGGCATGAAGTCGATCCCCGACTACGCCGCTTACGCCGGCACCTTCATCCACAACATCACGATTCCCGGTTGCAACAAGCCGGGCCGCGTCTTCGTCGGCCAGCGCAAGGACCCCTTCGTGGTCAACCTCGGCGAGACCTTCGACCTGGTCAACATTCGCTATCCGGTGCAGGAGCTGGCGCCGGCGGGTGTCAACGCGCGCCAGCTCGCCCCCAACTCGCTCGCGGGCTACAACGTGACCGCACTCGAGCTCGAAGTCGCCGCCTCGTGCCTCACCCACGGCAGTGATCCGGTGATCGGCGGCTGGACCACCGCCAGCCTGCGCCAGTCGCGCGTGCTGAATCCCGACCCGCAGAGCAACCGAAGCGTCGCCAGCGTCGGACCGGTGGCACAGCCCACCTTCGCATCCGTCGACGGCGGCGCCTGGTCACAGGTCTCGCGGCTCGGAATGCCGCTCGTGAACGAGGTGATCATCGGACTGCCCGATAAAGACCGTTGGAACGCTTCCCACCCCAGGAACGACGCGCAATTCGCCGACTACGTGACCAATCCGTCGCTACCTGTGCTGTTGCAGGCGCTGTTCGGCGGGGCCGGCGTGCGAGCGCCGAACGTCTATCCGCGCACTGACCTGGTCGCCGCTTTCCTGACCGGCATCAAGGGTCTCAATCAACCGGCGAGCGTAAGCCCGAGCGAGGAGCTGCGGCTCAACACCAGTACAGCGGTTACCCCGGCGGGTTCGCAGAACGACCTTGGCGTGCTCGGCGGAGACGTTGCCGGCTTCCCGAACGGACGGCGGCCCGTCGACGACGTGGTGACCATCGAGCTGCGGGTAGCCATGGGTGTGTTGCTCACGCCGTACAACGGCAGCGCTCAGGATCCGGACCCTGCGTCGGATGCCTCGCGCCAGCTGCACTACACCGACGGTGTCGAGCCGAACCCGGCCGACTACCTGACGGTGTTCCCGTACCTCAACACGCCGCTGGCGGGCTCGCCTACCAGCGCCAACGATTGAAGGAGCAGCCCACGTGAAACGGAACGGTATTCGGATCGCCGTCGTTGCGATCGTCATCGGCACTGTGGCGGGATGCGACGACGAGTCCGCCATGTCTGGAGCAAGCGCCGCCGGCTCAACGGCGCAGTCGCCAGCGCCCCAGCCGCAGATGCACGCCCAGTCGCTCGATACGCTGCAGCTCCTCGAGCAGGCGCGGCAGGTGTCCAACACCGCCGATCCCTACCTCGTGAACGGTGGGGCGCTGCGGCTGACGGACACGAGCGACAGCAGCGATCCGATCCTCGTCAACGCGATCTAGAGACCCTCGTGGTCGCGGCCTCGAACGTGGCGGATATCGCCCCAACCGCCAACCGCCCCCGGGTCGCCCGGGGGTGGCTGGTGGCGGCCGCGGTGGCGGCGATGGCGATCAGCACCGTGGCATCCGCCACGCCTCGCGTTCCCGAGCGCGATGACGAGGTGCTGGCGACGCTGCCGCGCGGTGTGGGGCACAGCAGCATCGAGCTGCGGGCTCAGGCGGCGGCACGCCTCGATGTCGCGATTCCCCTCGCTCAGTTCTACATCTCGCAGTCGCGCGCCAGCGGCGACCTGCGCTTCCTTGGTTACGCACAAGCGCTGCTCGCGCCGTGGCGCGATCGCACGCCACCGATACCCGCCGTGCTCGTGCTCGAGGCGACGCTGCTGCAGAGCCGTCATTCCTTCGCCGCAGCGCTCAGCGAGCTCGATCGCGCGCTCACCGCGCAACCCGATGACCTGCAGGCGTGGCTGACGCGAGCCACCGTGCTGCGCGTGCTGGGTCGCTACGAAGAGGCGAGGGGATCGTGCCAACACCTCACTTCCGCGGACCCGATGGTCGCCGAGCTGTGTACGCAGAGTGTACGTGCCCTCGAGGGCCACCTGCAGAGCGCCTATGCCACGGTCCGGGCACTCCCCGCGGCGGCCCTCTCCGGCGCCGCCGGTGACTGGCGCTGCTCGGAGCTCGGCGAGATGGCGGCGAGGATGGGCGATACCGCCGCGGCGGAACGCTGGTACCGCGCCGCGCTCGATCTGGCGCCCGACGATGTGTACACGCGTGCCGCCTATGCCGATCTCCTGCTGGAGAGCGACCGCGCCGCCGAGACGCTGCGGCTGCTTCAGGGATACGAGTCGATGGAGCCCCTGCTGCTGCGGATCGCGATCGCGCAGCAGCGCGTGGACGACTCGCGCAGCCTCGCCCGCTCGCGCGAGCTGCTCGCGAGCGCTTTCGCCGTCGAGGAGCAGCGCGGCGAAGAAGTACACCGCCGCGAGCAGGCACGCTTTCTCCTCGACGTCGCTCACCAGGCGCAGGCGGCGCTCGGTGTCGCGCGCGAGAACTGGCGCACGCAGCGCGAGCCGGCCGATGCGCTGATCCTGGCCCGCGCCGCACAGGCTGCGGGTCAGCCCGCTGCCGCCGCGGCGGCGATCGAGTTCGTGCACCGCAACGGTCTCGAGGATCGCCGTCTCGCCGAATATCTGCACATGGCGTCCTACCGGGAGCCGGCGCCGCATCCGGAGGAGCGATGATGCAGATGCACTCTCCCTGGGGCCGGCGCTTGCTCGGCGGCTGGATGCTCCTCGGTTGCATACTGACCGCGACCATTGCAGAGGCCCACGTCGCCAGCAACGGCTTCCTCGACATCGAGGCACATGGCCGAACGCTCGCGGGCTCGGTCGAGCTTTCGGTGCGCGACGTCGAGCTCGCGATCGGCGTCGATGCGGACCGCGACGGGCGCATCACCTGGGGCGAGCTGCGCTCGGCCGAGCCACGCCTGGTGCGCTATCTCACCGACCATTTTGCGCTCGCCGGCAGTGGTGCGCGGTGCCCGATCCATTTCGGTCGGCTCGAAGTCAACTCGCGGGTCGACGGCAACTATGCCTGGCTGCCTTTCGAGGCGCGCTGTAGCCACGACCCGACTCCGCTCGGGATCCGCTATCACCTGCTCGCGGGTATCGATTCTTCCCACCGCGGCCTGCTGCGGCTCGGCGCCGGCACCATCGTGCAAACCGCGGTGCTCGATCCGGCCGCAGCGGAGGTCACGCTGGCCCCCGGCCACGCCGCGCCCTGGAGCGCTTTCGCGCAGTACTTCCAGGCGGGTGTTCGTCACATCTGGAGTGGAATCGATCACCTGCTGTTCCTCTTGTCGCTGCTGCTGCCGGCGGTACTGTCACGTCGCGGCGGCCGCTGGGAGCCGGTTGCAGCTGCGAGGCCCGCCTGTATCAGCATTCTCAAGGTCGTCACGGCCTTCACGCTGGCGCACTCGATCACCTTGTCATTGGCGGCATTCGAAGTGGTGCGCCTGCCCGCTCGACTCACGGAGTCCGTCATCGCTGCCTCGATCGTCGTCGCGGCCCTCAACAACATCTTTCCGCTCGTGACCGAGGCGCGCGCACGCATTGCCTTCGCGTTCGGACTGCTGCACGGCTTCGGCTTCGCCTCCGTGCTCACGGAAATGGGGCTGCCCGAGGGCGCGCGGCTGATATCGCTGCTCGCTTTCAACTGCGGAATAGAAGTCGGGCAGCTGGCGGTCGTGATCGCGGTGATGCCGGTCGTCTACGCCGTACGGGGTCTCGAGGCGTACCGTCGTGCGCTACTGCCCTGGGGCTCCGGTGCCATCGCCACCGTCGCTCTCGGCTGGCTGGCGCAGCGGGCCATGGGGTGAACCGGGCAGCGCTCTCAGTGTGGCTGATCGCCGCTGCGGGAGCCTTGCATGCCGCAGACACCACGTCCGCGGCGGACAGCAACACTGCCGCCGCGGACACCAACAGTGGGGCGCACGTCGTGCTTGCGGCGGACAGCGTACTTGCCGATGACAGCGTGCTTGGCGATGGCAGCGTGTTTGGCGATGGCAGCGTGCTTGGCGATGGCAGCGTGTTTGGCGATGGCAGCGTGCTTGCGGACACGACGACGGAGCAAGTCACGGTCACTGCCTCCCGACTTGCGTTAGCCGGCACGAGCCGGACGGCAAGCGAGGGTGTGGTGACGGACGAGGAGCTGCAGCTCGAGCCCGCTTATCGGCCGGGGCAGCTGCTCGAGACGGTTCCCGGACTGATCGTCACGCTGCACAGCGGCGAGGGCAAGGCCAATCAATACCTGCTGCGCGGCTATAACCTCGACCACGGCACCGATCTCGCGGTTTTCGTCGACGGCATGCCGATCAACCAGCCCTCGCACGCGCATGGCCAGGGCTATACCGATCTCAACTTCCTCATTCCGGAGCTCGCCGATGGCCTTGACTACACCAAGGGTCCCTACTACGCATCGGTGGGTGATTTTGGCTCGGTGGGCTCGGTGCGCGTCGACTACCGCGACAGCATTGCAGATCAGCTGGCACTCAGCGCGGGCACCTTCGGCTTCCGCCGCCTGCTGGCGGCCGGTTCGACAGGTGTCGGCGAGGGACAGCTGCTCACAGCCGTCGAGCTGCAGCATTACGACGGTCCGTTCATCACCCCGGACGATGCTCGCAAGGCGAACACCGTACTGCGCTACAGCGCAGGGGACGAGCGCAACGGCTACTCCGTCACCGCCATGTACTACCACCAGCTGTGGACCAGCACGACCGACATTCCGCTGCGGGCGATCGAGGAGGGCGTAGTGCCGGATCGCTTCGGCACGCTCGACCCGAGCGACGGCGGGCGTGCAGAACGGGCGAGTCTTTCGGCTCAGATCCATCGAACGATCGGCGCCGGCGAGCTCTCAGCTACGGGCTTTCTCATCTACAACGAGCTGCATCTCTACAGCGACTTCACTCACTACCTCGTCGATCCCGGTCACGGCGACCAGGAGGATCAGTTCGAGAACCGCCGCGTGCTCGGGACAGCGGTGGACTACACGCTGCCGCTGCCCTTGCCGCTGAGCTCGTTTGCGAACGAGCTATCGACGGGCGTTTCGACGCGCTATGACTCCCTTGGCGTCGGACGGCTGCCGAGCGAGGAGCGGCTGCCGCTGCCTGCGGTCGATGCTATGCCGTCCTTCTCGGATTGCGACCAGATCTACCTCTTCGCCGCTGCGTTGTATCTGCAGGACACCACGCGCTGGAGCGGGCGACTGCGTTCGGTGCTCGGCGTCCGTCTCGACTATCAGCATGGTACTGACATCGATTACCTCTCTGCCCTGCACGAGACCGACGGCTACAGCAACGGCGGCACGGCCGCGCAGTCTCTGGCGCAGCCGAAGGCGAGTCTCATCTTCACCGCGACTCCGTCGCTCGAGCTCTATGCCAGCGCGGGAGAGGGGTTTCACAGCGCGGACCTGCGTGGCGTGAACCAGGACAGGAGCGTCGGCCTCGGGCTGCCCCATACCCCGCTGCTCGCCGCGCAATGGGGCGAAGAGGTCGGGCTGCGAGCGCAGCCGCGCGAGGAACTGGCCTTTACGCTCGCGCTCTACAACCTCTGGCAACAGTCAGAGACGATCCTCGATCCGGATGTCGGCCAGGACTCGGCCGGTCCTCCGAGCCGCCGTTACGGTTTCGAGCTCAACGTCACTCACCAGATCGAGCGTTGGCTCGAGCTCTATGCAAGCGTCTCGGGCAATCATGCCCGCTTCACGCGCCCCTTCGATGACGGCACCGGACACCTCGGCACTTACATCACCGATGCGCCGGTGGCGACAGGCTCGCTCGCTCTGTACGTCACAGAATCCGGCCCCTGGAGCGCAGGCCTCGAATACCGTTATCTCGGGGGGTACCCGCTTTCCTCGGGGCCGTGCGTCAATGCCGCCGCGGTGCGGGATTTTCCCGGCGCGGCGAACTCATGCGCCAATGCACCGACCGCAAGCGGCCAGGTCAACGCCGGCGGATTCGGAGAGTTGAACCTGGCCGCGCACTACGCGTTCAAGTCGGGTTGGCGTGCCTCACTCGGCCTCTACAACCTGCTCAACACTCACGCCGCCGCAGCGCAGTTCTGGTACGTCGACAGGCTGAGGAGCGAGGTCAGTGCCTACCCGGACGGACGGGCGGACGTCCACGAGCATCCGCTCGAGCCCTTCATGGTGCGGCTCACCGTCGCGACGCGCTTCTGAGGTTAGATTGCAGGCCGGCACGGCCGCTTACTGCAGCGCTTGTGCGAGATCCTCGATGAGGTCCTCAGGCTCTTCGATGCCGATCGACAGACGCAGAAGATTCTCTGGCGTGCGCGATTTCGGGCCCTCGATGGAGGCACGGTGCTCGATCAGGCTCTCGACCCCTCCGAGACTGGTGGCGCGCGTGAACAGGCGCGTCCGGCTTGTGGCGCGCAGTGCCGCTTCCTTGCCGCCCGCCACGCAGATCGAGAGGACCGCGCCGAACCCACCGGGCATCTGCGCCGCGGCGACGGCGTGTCCGGGGTGTTGCGGCAACCCCGGGTAGAAGACGCGCTCGATAGAGGCGTGCGCGGCGAGGAACTCGGCCACCCGCTGCGCGCCGGCACATTGCGCGCGAACGCGCAGCGCGAGTGTCGCAATGCTGCGCCGCAAGAGCCACGCGTCGAACGGTCCGAGGGCCCCGCCGGTCGTGCGTTGCCAGGCGAGCAGCCGCTCGAGGAGCGCCTTGTCCTCGCGCACTACCACCACGCCACTCAACACGTCGCTGTGGCCGCCGAGGTACTTGGTGCCGCTATGCACGACGACGTCGGCGCCGAAGTCGAAGGGACGCTGACAGACCGGCGTCGCAAAAGTGTTGTCGCACACGACCAGCGCTCCGGCCTCGTGTCCGAGAGCGACGACGGCCTTCAGGTCCGTGACGCTGAGCAGCGGGTTGCCCGGCGTCTCGACCCATAAGAGGCGTGCGCGCGCGCCGAGCGTTTCTCGCACCGCACCGGTGTCGGAAAAATTGGCGAGCTCGACGCTCGCCTTCCTGCGCGCGGCGTGATCGAAGAACTGCTGCAACGAGCCGTAGTAGGCCTCGCGCGGTGCGACGAGCCGCTCGCCGGCGCCGAGTAAATCCAGCACCGCCATGTTGGCAGCGAGGCCGGACGCGAAGGCTGCCGCGCCTACGCCTCCCTCGAGGCTCGCCATGCACGACTCGAGTCCGCTGCGGTTGGGAGTGCCCTCGCGGCTGTAACGGTAACCGCGGCGGTATTCACCGTCCGCGTCGCGCTCGAAGGTCGTGGACAGATAGATGGGCTGCGCCACGGCGCCGGTCGACTTGTCCGGCGAATGCGCACTGTGCACGCACAGCGTGTTCAGCCCGGGCCCGGGTTGCTTCATGACGGCCGCTCCTGCATCCGACCGGGGACGAGAGGAGCTTACACTAGCGGCGTCGACCGGCGGACGGGCGCATCGCAGCGGGGAGCGGATACGCAGCAGCATTCGGCACGGGCGAGGAGGCGGTTGCGTGAGCGGGGGCGAAGAGGATCGGGAGCTGGCGGAGCTGCACGCGCACGAGGCGGTCGGCGTCATCAGGCGCGGCGACATCACCGCAGAGCGCTACGCCGCGGCGCTGCTGCACCGCTGCGCGGCGGCCCGAGCGCTGAACGCGTTCATCACTCTCGAACCTGAGCGCGTGCTCGAGGCCGCGCGCGACTGCGACCACCGCCGCCAGGCGGGCGCCACGCTTGGCCCGCTGCACGGGCTGCCGGTCGCGATCAAGGACAGTATCAACACGCGCGAATATCCGACCACCGCCGGCACCGCGGCGCTGCGGCGGTTCAGGCCAGCGCAGGACGCGCCCGTCGTGGGCGCGCTCAGGAGCGCCGGCGCGCTCATCCTTGGCAAGACCAATCTGCACGAGCTCTCCTTCGGATGGACCAGCAACAACCAGGCGTTCGGAGCGGTGCGCAATCCCTATGACGTCGCACGCATCGCCGGCGGCAGCAGCGGGGGCAGCGCCGCGGCGGTGGCCGCGCGCCTCACTGCGCTTGCGCTCGCAGCCGACACCGAGGGCTCGATCCGTGTGCCGGCGGCGCTCTGCGGCGTCGCCGGATTTCGGCCGAGCACCGGGCGTTATCCCAACTTGGGGGTCGTGCCGATCAGCCCGCACTTCGATCAGGTGGGCGCGCATGCCCGCGGCGTCGCCGACCTCGTCATGTTCGATGAGTTGCTGGCGCCGGCTGCCGCTGCGATCGATGCTCGGCCGCTCGCGGGTGTCAGGCTCGCGATCGATCGTGATTACTGGTTTACGGATCTCGACCCTGAGGTCGAACGTGTCGCAGCGGAAGCGCTGCGCCGGCTCGAGGCCTGCGGTGCCCGGCTCGTCGCAGCACCGCTGCAGGGACTCGCCGAGCTGATCCGCCGCACCAGCGCCGCGGTGCAGAATTACGAGTTCGCACCCGCAGTGACACAGTACCTCGAGCGCTATCGCACCGGGTTGAGCTTCGCGCAGTTGCTGGCATCGGCGAGCGCCGACGTGAGGGCCGAGATCGTCGCCACCTTGCCGGGCGGTCGCAGCTTCGTGCCCGAGAGCGTGTACTTGAGCGCCCGCGACCGCTACTTGCCGCAGTTGCGCGCGCTGCTCAGCCGCTACTTCGTCGAGACCGACGCAGTTTCGATCGTGTTTCCCGCGACGCGGATTGCGGCTCCTGTGATCGGGGAGAGTGCCTGGGACATCGCCGGCAAGCGTATCGGGCTCGCGACGGCTCTGGTGCGCAGCGTCGCGCCGGGGAGCACCGCCGGACTCCCCGGGCTGGTGTTGCCGGCCGGCCTGACACGCGCGGGACTGCCGGTATCGCTCGAGTTCGATGGCCCCTGCGGAGCGGACCGGGTACTGTTGGCTATCGGCCTGTCGCTCGAGAAGGTGCTCGGGTGGTTGCCGGCGCCGCCATCCGAAGCGGCGCATTTGACGACGGGGTAACGAATGGCGAAGCGAGGCGGCTGGCGGAGCTCGATGCAGCTCGCGGCCTGCACGGCAACGTTGCTGGCCGTGGGGGGTTGCTCGCTGCTCTCCTTCAAGAGTCCCGAGCGCCCGCTGTCCACGCGCGACCTCAACGCGCGCATTCTGACGCGTGAGTTGTCGGGCGAGTTCGTCGCCGCCGTCGTGCGCTGTGCGGACCATAGCGCCACGACCGAGAAGGACCCGGTGGTGCTCGACAACATCCTGCGCTGGGAGATCGCGTCGATCGGCGAGAGCCGCCGTGCGGCAACCCGCATGGCGCCGATGATGAGCCTGCTCGACACCTGGGCGCTGGCCGTGCAGATGGAAGCGTTCACGGCCGAGGGCGCCCCGGGCGCGACGCTTTTCGGGGTACACCAGCAAGCCGTGCGGGCAATATCGACGCAGTACGCCGAGGATGCGCAGGTGCTCGCCCGCAAGCTGATCGCGCCGCGGGATCTCGCCGATTACCAACGCTTCGTCGACTCCTATGCGCGCGAGCATCCGCTCGCCGACCTCGACTTTGCGCGTCCCTCGGTGGTCGAGCTCTGGAGCCGTGAGAAGGGCAGTGAGACGCGCCTGGTCGACTCTCTCGGCACGATTCCGGAAGCGATGGCCGACGCTACCGACCGGCTGCAGATCTATGGCGAGACCGTCCCCTCGCAAATGATGCGACGCACCGAGCTGGCACTGCGGCAGGCGGGGTACTCGCAGAACGATCTGCAGTCATCACTGCGGACGCTCGATGAGCGGCTGGAGCGGCTCACCGCGGTGGCGGAATCCACCCCCGAGCTCGTGAAGGGCGCCGAATCCGACTTTCGCGCCAGCCTGCGCGAGGTGCTCGCGCGGCTCGACGCCTCCTCCCTACGGATGATCGAAGCGGTGCACATGGAGCGCACCGCGCTGTTCGCGGACCTGCAGTCCGAGCGCGAGGCGGTCCTCGCGGCAGTCGACACTCAACGCAAGGCGTTCGCGCTCGATGCCGGGCGGGTCGCCGATCAGGTAGTCCGCAGCTCCGGGGAGCAGGTGCGCTATCTCGCCGGTGAGGTGCTGGGATTGCTCATCGTCCTCACCGCGCTGCTTCTCGGCCTACCGTTCGCCGCCGGCTATCTCGTCGGGCGCTCGCGTCAGGCTCGCAGCATGCGCGACGCCTGAGCGGTCTGCATCCGCGCGCATCCGCCGCACGACTGCTGTTCCCCGCCAATGCACTCCAGCTCGACGACCGAGATCTTCCTGATCGCGATGGCGATCATTCTCACCGTGCCCTACCTGGTGTGGCGGCTCTTCCGCACCGACTATTACGCGCCGCTGGTGGTGGTGCAGATCGTGGCGGGAATACTCCTGGGCCCGGGAATTCTCGGCAAGATCTTTCCGGACTACTACAACTTCGTGTTCCGGCCCGCCGTCATCGCACCACTGAACGGCATCGCCTGGTGGGCGGTGATGCTGTTCGTCTTCGTCGCAGGCGTCGAGCTCGATCTGCGCAAAGTCTGGGAGCGGCGAGTCGAGTCCAGTGTGACCGCGGCGCTCGCCCTCGCGATGCCGCTGCTGTTCGGCGCGGCCGCGGCCGCCGGGATGCTGCTCTATCCCGGATGGATCGGCGCCCGCGCGACAACCTGGCAGTTCATTCTTGGGATCGGCATGGCGTGCGCGGTGACTGCGCTGCCGATTCTCATTCTTCTCATGGAGAAGCTCGAGATCCTGCGCCAGCCGCTCGGCCAGCGCCTGCTGCGTTACGCGAGCCTCGATGACGTCGCGATCTGGGGCGTGCTGGCAATCATTCTCATGGACTGGACACGAGTTGGCCGGCAGGCCGGTTTTCTCGCCGCATTCGCCGTCGTCAGCTGGCTGTTCCGCAAGCTCATGCGTGTGCTGCGCGAAGAAGATCGCTGGTACGTCTCCCTGGTATGGCTCGTGGGGTGTGGCTGGGCTGCGGACTGGTCGGGGCTGCACTTCATGGTCGGTGCTTTCCTTGCTGGCGCAGTGATGGAGGGGCAGTGGTTTGACCAGGAACGCATGGACCGCTTCCGCCACCATGTGTTGCTCGCCTTCATGCCGGTGTTTTTCCTCTCCACCGGGCTGCGCACCAACTGGGAGCTCGGCGGCGTCGCGGTAGTCGTGGTTGCCGCGCTGCTGCTGCTCGCCTCGGTGGCAGGAAAGCTTGTGGGTATCCACATTGCCGGCCGCATTCTCGGCTGGCCCCGTGGAGAGGCGGGAGTGATCGGGTGGCTGCTGCAAACCAAGGCGTTGATCATGATCATTTTCGTGAACGTGCTGCTCGATAAGGCGCTGATCAGCACCGAGACGTTCACGGCTCTCCTGCTGATGGCGGTGGCGAGCACCATGCTGACGGTGCCGATCGTGGCGCCGCGGCTGCGGCGCGTGCCGGCGATGGTGACGCGCACCTCCTAGGAGAGGCCCTCATCGCGGCGCTATGCTGCGCGCATGCGATCGATCGGCAGATCAGCGTCCGGTGCGCGGCTCGAGCGCATGAAGGCATCGCCACTGTGGGGCGGTGAGCGCTTTTGCAACGTGCAGCCGATATCTAAGGGATTACGCGATCCCAACGCGCAGATGCCCACGCTGCGGGAGTTTCTCTGCGGCGGTGAGCGGCGTATCCCGCCTGCGCCGCTACCATCGCGCAGCCCGCTCGAGTGCTGGGCGAAGCCGCCAGGCAGCGGACTGCGCGCAACCTGGCTCGGCCATTCCACGGTGCTCCTCGAGATCGACGGTGTGCGTGTGCTCACCGATCCGGTGTGGGGGCCGCGTGCCTCGCCGTCGAGGCTCATCGGTCCGAAGCGCTTCCAGCCCGTCCCGGTGCCGCTGCGCCAGCTGCCACCGCTCGATGTGGTGGTGATCTCGCACGATCATTACGACCACCTCGACTATCCGACGATCCGCCAGCTACGCAAGCGCGCAGTGCCGTTCGTCACCTCACTCGGTGTCGGTGCGCACCTCGAAGCCTGGGGCGTGGAGCCCGAGAGGATCATCGAGCTCGACTGGTGGGAGTCGTACGCACTTGCCGGCAGCGATCTGACCATCACCGCCGCGCCCTCGCAGCACTTCTCGGGACGCACCCCCAAGAGCCGCAACTCGACGCTGTGGTCCGCGCTCGTCGTCCGCTCATCGCGCCACGCTGTTTTCTTCAGCGGCGATACCGGGCTGACGGGTGAATACCGCAGCATCCGTGAACGGCTGGGGCCCTTCGATCTCGTCATGCTCGAGGTGGGCGCCTTTCATCCGGCGTGGGGCGATATGCACCTCGGGCCCGACCACGCGCTCGAGGCGCTGGAGCTTCTCGGCAGCGGCCCGTTCCTGCCGATTCACTGGGGGACCTTCGCACTCGCCATGCATCCCTGGGATCAACCCGCCGAGGCGTTGCTGCAGGCGGCTCCCCGCGTTGACGCGCCGATCCTGATGCCAAGGCTCGGCCAGCCGGTGGAGCCCGCACGCGGTCTGCCTCTCGAGCCCTGGTGGCGGTCTGCGGATCGTCCTCAAGGGCGGCGACGACAGGTGGCCGCCGCGTCGGCCGCGGCCGCGGTGCCGAGATCGCTTCCCTGGCCAATTGATTAGAAGGTGCAGCCCATGATCAGTGGCTTCAGCGATCACGCGGCGAATGAGCGCACATTCCTCGCCTGGGTGCGCACGGGCATCGCCGTCGTCGCCTTCGGATTCGTGATCGAGAAATTCAACCTGTTCCTGCTCACGATCGCACGGGCCGCCGTCGGCGATGAGCTGCATCGAGCGCAGCTCACGCAGCTCTCGGGGCGCATCGGCCGTTACGATGGGCTGGTGCTGATACTCGGCGGCGTGGCGCTGATCGTGCTCGCGACGGTTCGCTTCGTGCGCACGACGAGCCTGCTCGACGATGCCGACGTGCACCCCGCGAGCAGCGTTCGGACCGAGCTCATCCTCTCCGCGGCTCTGGTATTGGTCGTTACCACCTACAGTGTGTACCTGGCATTCGGCCCTCACTGAGAGCGGGCGCGATAAAACACCGTCCGCGAATCAGTGGCCGAGAATCAACCGTAACCGCAAATCAGCCGGGCCCGATCAGACAGCGACCGCGCTGAATGCTGCTCAGGACGGTTTCGCAGTCCAGGAGCTGCACCACCCGGCGGACTTGACCGCCTTGCCGGGAAACAGCAGGCAGCCACCCTGCGCGGAGCCGGCAGCACCCTGATAGAGCGCGCAGGTGCCGCAATGGCTGCCCGGCTTGGCGCCGCTCGCTTTGCTGGCATCGGGCACATACTTCAACGCCTTCGCGGTGGGGTCATCTTCCGTGACGAGCGGCAGGTCGGCAGCGCCCGCCTGAGGTATGCGTGCGAGTGGCAGCAGTACCGCGCCGAGCGTGACGTTCTTCAGCAGCCGGCGACGGGACCCATCAAATGCGTGCGGCATTCGTTTCTCCTTTTTCGGCAGCGCCGTGGATGAGCAGCCGGCAAATCATACCGCGCTCATGAGGCAGCGCTTGAGCAGGAGCTGGGCCGTCCAAACCGACCCGGAGAATGTTGCCGCGCGTCGGGCAACGCCTGCCGTACGTCGGCGGGGGACGCTCGCTGCGCGTGCAATTCGACCAGATAATCTCGGTGGAACAACCAGTTACGAATTAAATGTACGCCTTTGACGTACCCGAGAGAGTGCCTTATAAAGCGGCGCGTTTGTCGGCGGTCAGCGACAAGCCCTGTGGGGACTTTCCGACAACAACGGGTTGATCGGCCGGCGTTCCTGCCAGGTGTAGTGCGAGGGGGGAGAGCCTGCGTGTACCGGAAATGGACACGGGCTTCGGTGTGCTGCACGTGCGGCAAGTGAAACAACAGGTCCTCGAAGAGGTGTTGGCGAGCATGACTCAGGCCAGTGAGCAGCCGAGCGCGCCGCGCGCGCAGACGCGCAGCGCATCGATCGATGGACACGACGCGGCGCTCAAGGAGCTGCGTGCCCGCACGAAACTCAGCCAGTCGGATTTCGCAGCGCTGCTCGGTGTCGAGCTGAGCACGCTGCGAAACTGGGAACAGGGTCGGCGCGTGCCGACAGGCCCGGCACGCGCCTTGCTTCGCGCAATCCGCAACGATCCTCAAAACGTGATTCGCGCTCTGGCTCGCGCCGCGTAACCGTGAAGCACATCGGAGAGCGCGCTGGTCGCCCATCCGATACTGGAACCGACCCGACATTACAGGGATGCGTAATGGTAAATCGCTCGATTAACGTAATCTCCGCTCTGGGCACACGGACTGCCTCCGCGGTCGCAACGCTTGCGCTGGTATGCCTCGCACCGACCGCATTTGCGCGCTCGGCGACGGCGAACATCGGGTCCACGAGCCCGAGCACGGCCACCGCGAACCCGACCGAGAGCACCGCCCCGGCAACCGCGAGCACGGGGCCCGTAACCGCGGCTACGACCGTCCAGACCGAGCTCGACGCGACGCTTCACGGTCCGCTCGATTTGCGTGAGGGACAGGATGCTTTACGCGAGGCGAAGCAGGAGCAGGCCGAGCCCTTTCTCGTCGACCTCGAGCAGCGCACCTTCCGCTTCTTCTGGGAGACCGCCAATCCCAAGAACGGGCTGATTCCGGATCGCTACCCGACGCCGTCTTTCGCCAGCATCGCAGCGGTGGGATTCGGGCTCACCGCCTATCCCATCGGAGTCGAGCGCGACTACATCTCCCGAGTCGACGCACAGCGCCGTGTGATCGCGACGCTGCGTTACTTCGCCGGCGCTGCCAACGAGCACGGCTTCTTCTATCACTTCATCGACATGCACAACGGCGAGCGCGCCAACGACAGCGAGGTCTCGACCGTCGACACGGCGCTGCTGCTCGCCGGGATTCTCTTCTGTGAGGACTACTTCGACACGCAGGACGTGCGTGACGTCGAGATCCGCAAGCTCGCCGAGGAGATCTACCGCCGGGTCGACTGGACCTGGGCGCAGGCGCGGCCGCCGGCGCTGGCGCTGGCGTGGACGCCGGAGAGCGGATTCTCCGGGGTCGACTGGCGCGGCTACAACGAGGCGATGCTCGTCTACCTGCTCGCACTCGGGTCGCCGACGCATCCGATCGACCCGCAGGCGTGGAGCGCGTGGACCAGCACCTACAACCAGCACTGGGGCACGCTCTACGACCAGACCTATCTCAGCTTCGGCCCGCTCTTCGGTCATCAATACACCCACGTGTGGGTGGACTTCCGTGGCATTCGCGACGCTTACATGCGCGAGCATGGCATCGATTACTTCGAGAACAGTCGCCGCGCCACCTACACACAGCGCCGCTATGCCATCGCCAATCCAAAGCACTGGCAGGGTTACGGCAAGAACGTCTGGGGGATGAGCGCTTCCGACGGTCCGGGCGCCATCCGTACCTCATCCCTCGGTCAGGGCACTCCGTTCATGCAGTATGCCGCGCGCGGCGTCGGACTCGCTGGCATCGTCGACGATGGCACGATTGCGCCCACCGCGGCGATCAGCTCGCTGCCCTTCGCGCCCGAGATCGTATTGCCGGCGACGCTCGAGATGTACCATCGTTTCGGCTCTTCCATCTACTCTTCCTACGGCTTCCTCGATGCCTTCAACGTCAGCGTTCGCAATCCGAGCGCGCTCGAGACGCAGGCAGCGGCGGCTGCGGCGGCAAGTGCGGCCGGGAGCGGCGCTGGTTGGGTTGATCCCGACTACATCGGCATCGACGAAGGTCCGATACTCGCGATGATCGAGAACTATCGCAGCAATCTCGTGTGGCGGGTGATGCGCGGCGATCCGTATCTGCAACACGGTCTGGAGCGCGCCGGTTTCTCGGGCGGCTGGCTTGCCCAGCTGCAGTCAGCCCCCGTCCCGATAGGGCCGCAGCTGCAATAACGCGCCCGTCTGCGTCAAGCCGACAACCGTCGCCGGACCGCCAGCACCGTGTCGGCCGAAAGGCGCGTGACGGCCGTTGCGTTCGGCGAACGTCGAAGGCATTCTCGCTCCGGCATGCGCTCAAACATCCTGCGGGCAATGGGCTGGCTGCTATTGACGCTCGCGGTCATGCTAAGCGCTGTCATGCCGCTCGCCGCCCAAGCCGCCGATACCATCACCATCGATGCGACCGCTTCGACCCGGCCGTTTCCGCACTTCTGGGAGCGGATGTTCGGCTCGGGTCGCGCGGCGCTCAGCCTGCGCGAGAGCTACCGCGAGGACCTGCGCGCGGTGCGCGACATCAGCGCGGTGAGCTATATCCGCTTTCACGGCATCTTCCTCGACGAGCTCGGGCTCTATGGCGAGGGTCCGAAGGGTGAGCCCAGCTACAACTTTTCCTACATCGACCAGGTCTATGACGGGCTGCTGGCGAATGGCGTGCGCCCGTTCGTCGAGCTGAGCTTCATGCCGCGGCAACTCGCGCGGCGCGACGTACGTCAGAGCTTCTGGTATCGGCCGATCGTCTCGCCGCCGAAGAGCTATAAGCGTTGGGATGCGATGATCGACGCCTTCGCCCGCCACCTGGTCGAGCGCTACGGCATCGACGAGGTCAGCCGCTGGTACTTCGAGGTGTGGAACGAGCCCAACCTCGATTTCTGGGCAGGAGAGCCCAAGCAATCCACGTACTGGACGCTCTATGAGCATACCGTCCGCGCTCTCAAGGCGGTGGACGCGCGGCTGCGGGTCGGGGGCCCGGCGACCGCACAGGCGGCGTGGGTTGCGGAGTTCATCCGCCACTGCCAGGAGCACGGCATTCCGGTCGACTTCGTCTCGACGCATGTGTACGGCGACGATACGGCCAAGGACGTTTTCGGCACGCACGAGCGCATCCCACGCAACGAAATGGTGTGTCGCGCGGTGCAGAAGGTGCATTCGCAGATACTCGCCTCGCCGCTGCCTGCGCTGCCGCTGATCTGGTCGGAATTCAACGCGAGTTGGTCCAACCACCCGGCGGTGACCGATGCGCCGTACATGGGGCCCTGGCTCGCCGAGACCGTCAGCCGCTGCGACGGGCTGGTCCAGGACATGTCGTACTGGACATTCTCCGATGTGTTCGAGGAGCAAGGGGTCGTGAAGACTCCCTTCTACGGCGGCTTCGGCCTGCTCGCCGCGGGCGGGATTCCCAAGCCCGCCTTCAATGCATTCGCGCTGCTGCATCGCCTCGGCGATACGCGCCTTACCGTCGACGCTCCGGGCGTGCTGGTCACGCGCGGCAGCGACGGCGCGCTCACTATCGCGTTGTGGAACTACGCCGACATCGACGCCGCCTCGCCACCGCCACGCACGGTTGTGCTGAAGATCCTGCACGCGGATGCCACCAGCGTGAGCGTCCAGTCGATCGATGCCGTGCACGGCAACGTACACGTGGCCTACGAGAAGATGGGCTCGCCCCGCTACCCGACGCAGAGCGAGCTCACTCAGCTGCGTGAGGCCGCAGCCCTTCCGCCCGCCGTCACCCGACCGCTGGATGCCGGCAGGTTGACGGTCGAGATCGGTCCGTACGGTCTTACGCTGGTCACTGTCCCGGGCAAGACGTCGGGCACGAGAAAGTGACTGAGCCACCGGCCGTCCCCGCCGAGGCCCGCGTGGTGGTCCTCGGCGGCGGAATCATCGGCACGTCGGTGGCCTATCACCTCGCGCTCGAGGGCTGGCGGGACATCGTGCTGCTCGAGCGCGACCGGCTGACGTCCGGCACTACCTGGCACGCGGCCGGCCTCATGGTCACGTTCGGCTCGAGCTCCGAGACCTCGACCGAGATGCGCAAGTACTCACGCGCGCTCTATTCGCGTCTCGAAGCGGAGACCGGACAGGCGACCGGCTTCGCGCCGATCGGCTTCATCGAGGTCGCATCCGACCGCGATCGCCTCGAGGAATACCGCAGGGTCGCCGCCTTCAACCGCTACTGTGGCGTGGACGTGCACGAGCTTTCGCCGCGAGAAGTGCAGACGCTCTTCCCGCTGGCGCGCGTCGACGACATCGAGGCCGGCTTCTACGTCAAGGAGGACGGGCGCGTGAACCCGGTCGACGTCACCATGGCGCTCGCCAAGGGTGCGCGCGCACGCGGGGTGCGCATCATCGAAGGCCTGGCGGCGACTGGCATCGCACAGCGACGCGGGCGGGTGAGCGCGGTACGAACTCAACACGGTGATATCCGCACGGAGATCGTCGTCAACTGCTGCGGCATGTGGGCCCGCCAGTTCGGGGCACTCGCCGGCGTCACTATCGCCAACCAGGCCGCCGAGCACTATTACCTGATCACAGAGCCGATCCGCGACCTGCCGCCGAACATGCCGGTGCTCGAGGACCCCGGCTGCTACGGCTACTACCGTGAGGAGGGCGGAGGACTGATGGTCGGGCTCTTCGAGCCGGTCTGCGCGCCGTGGAAAGTCGCGGGAATTCCCGAGGACTTCTCCTTCGGCGAGCTGCCGCCTGACTGGGAGCGCATGACGCCGTACCTCGAGCGCGCGATGTCCCGCGTTCCCATCACCGCAGAAGTCGGCATGAAGAAGCTTTTCTGCGGTCCGGAGAGCTTCACCCCCGATCTGCGGCCGATCGTCGGTGAGGCGCCTGAGCTTTCGGGTTACTTCGTCGCGGCAGGGCTCAATTCCATCGGCGTCCTGACCGGTGGCGGGCTCGGGCGCGTGCTCGCACACTGGATCGTCCACGGCACTGCCGACGTCGACGTCACCGCTTTCAACATCGATCGCCTGCATCCCTGCCAGGCCAACGCGGAGTACCGCCGACAGCGCACCGTCGAGTCGTTGGGCCTCGTATACCAGTGCCACTATCCGGCTCGCTCGTTGAGCAGCGCCCGGGGTTTGCGACGCTCGCCGCTGCACGATCGCCTCGCCGCAGCGGGCGCCTGGTTTCGCGAGGTGAGCGGCTGGGAAAGCCCTGACTGGTACGGCGAGCCCGGCAGCGCGCCCGATCCGGGCCCTCTCGGCTGGGGCCGACCGCAATGGTTTGCCAACTGGGCGCGCGAGCACTACGCCGCACGCAACCAGGTGATCCTCCTGGACATGTCGTTCATGGGTAAATTCATGGTGCAGGGACGTGATGCGGGGCGCTGCCTCGAGCGGCTGTCGGGCAACCGGGTAGACGGTGCAGTCGGTGTCGTCACCTACACGCAATGGATGAACGACACAGGCAGGCTCGAGGCGGACCTCACGGTTACCAAGCTGACCGAGGAGCGCTACCTGGTAGTCGTGACGGACACCATGGTGCGTCACGCCGAGACCTGGATGCGACGCCACGTGCCTGACGATGCCCATGCCTGCATCACCGACGTCACCTCCGCCTACGCGCAGCTCAACCTGCAGGGCCCGGGCTCGCGCGCTCTCCTGCAGCAGCTTACCGGCGCCGATCTCTCGAACGGCGCTTTCCCCTTCCGCGCTGCGCGCGAGATCGACATAGGTCTGGCGCGCGTGCTGTGCATCCGCATCACCTATGTCGGTGAGCTCGGTTACGAGCTCTATGTTCCGACCGAGCAGGCCGTCTACGTCTACGAGCGGCTCGTCGAGGCGGGTACCCAACACGCACTGACGCACGCGGGCCTCCAGGCACTCGGCAGTCTGCGCCTGGAGAAGGGCTACCGGGATTACGGGCACGATATCGACAACACCGATGATCCCTATGAAGCTGGCCTCGGCTTCGCCGTCAACCTGCAGAAGCCCGGTGGGTTCATCGGTCGCGAAGCACTGCTCGCGAGACGAGCGCAGGGTCCCCGGTTGCGTCGTCTCGTGCAGGTGCTGGTCAAGGACCCCGAGCCGCTCATGTTCCACGCCGAGATCGTGCGCCGCGACGGCGTCGCGGTGGGTTATCTGCGCGCCGCCTCCTACGGCCACACGCTCGGAGGCGCAGTGGGCCTGGCGATGATCGAGCCGAAAACGCCGGTTGATGAGCGCTACTTGAGCGGCGGGGAGTGGCAGGTGGAGATTGCCGGCAAACTCTATCCCGCGATCGTCTCTGCGACCTCGCTCTACGATCCCGAGATGAAGCGGGTCCGCGCGTAGCGACCGCGGGCCCCCGGCGGTAGTGCGGCACGGCCGCAGAGCGACAGGCACGCTCTGGCGCGAGATCACCCGCGGTGCGAAAAAAGTGCGATGCGGCTCACGCTGAGCGCCCGCCGGTAAACGTCGCCATAGCCACGCTCGTGCTTCATTCCGGCGGGATTGTGCAGGCTGCCGGACGCGTCACAACGCGCGATCCCCCGTGCCGGTACAAGGACGTATGGACGGCGAAGGATGCATGGCCGGCAAGGGACGCATGGACGGCAAGGACGCGCCAGAATATCTGCGGGCGTTGATGAATCGCATCGGCTCCTGGCGCAGCCACCGTAAGGGGCCGCAGACTCTGCTGGCGCTCGCACGCTCCGCGCCTGCGCGGCTCCGGAGCCTCCGCGCGCACTTCGAGTCATCCCCTGCAAGGCGGTCGCTGAGAATTCTCGGCGAGCTCGTGCGGCAGCCCGGGATCACCGCACGACTGGCGATCGCTTTCGTGGTGGTCGCGGTTCTCGCCGTGGCCGTCAATCTCATCGTCGAGCATGGGGTCTCGATCATCGAGACGACGACGACCACCCAGGCGGCTCCGGTCGTCAAGCCGCGCGCCGCGCCAGCGCCGATCGCGGCTCCGGTCGCGGTCGAGGAGATCAAGCCCGCGCCGGTGAAGATGATTGCCGAGGCGCGCGCCGAGCCGTTCCTCGCGGCAATCGTGGAGTACGAGCGCGCCGTGGAGCGGCGTGCGGGGCTCGCGAGCGCCGTGAACAGCGAGCTCGTGAGCACGACGCAGCAACGCCTGCAGGTCGAGCAGACCTCCTTCACCGACAAGGCTGCACCGAGCGAGCAGCGGTCGAATCTGCGCAGGCTCGCCTCCCATACCGCAGCGCTCGCGCGCGATGGGAAGGAACTGATTGTCGATGTCGACGGTCGCCGCGCCAGGGCGGTCGAATACTGGGGACACTTCGAAGCTCTCGACAAGCAGATGAAGGGCTCGGTGGACCGCAGTTTCAAGATATTCGGACGCGTCATCGCCCGCGTCTCGCTGATCTCGCTGAACCGCGATCTCGACGATCAACGCCGTCTCTCCGAGCCGCTCACGCCGGAAGGCGGCTACGACCCGGCCATGCTCGAGCGTCTCGCGCAAAGCCAGACGCGCTTCGCAACGACGCTGGAGGACAACGCGCGTGATCTCTCCAAGTCCCAGGGAGAGCAATGGCTGGCGCGGCTCAAGGAAGAGCTCGCCGCGGTCGTCTCGAGCCGCCAACAGCTCGGGGAGCTGGATCAGCAGGCGACTGCGGCGCTGACGACGTTCCAAAAGGACGGCGACGCCCTTGCGGATACCGTGCGCGCGGTGGCCGAGCTGACGCGAAAGCGCGCCGCGGCCTCGGCGGCCGCTTCGGCCGCCGCCGCGAGAGCAGCGGCGAACGTGCAGGCCCGGCAGCTCGCCGCGCATCTCAAGGCAGTACAGCAGGCCACGGCCCAAGCCGCTGTCGAGCCCGCACCGGTTGCCGTGCCCGCCACCACGACGACCACCAGACTGCACCAGGGTCCGGAGCGCGCGGTCATCACCGTCCTCAGCGCGGGCGTCCTCGCGCTGCTCCTCATCATCTCCCTCGCGACGGTGAACAGCATCGTCGGACCGATTCGCAGGTTCATGGAGACGACCGCACAGCTCGCCCGCGGCAACACGCAGGCCCGCGTCGGGCGCGGCGGCATCAAGGAGCTCGACGCTCTCGCTCTCGCCTTCAACGAGATGGCAGACAAGCTTGCCGCAGCACAGGCCACCGCACTCGAGTATCAGGGCCAGCTGGAGGCACGCGTGGACGAGCGCACGCGGCAGCTGCAGCATCTGGCCGAGCACGATTCGCTGACCGGTCTGCCCAATCGTCGTCAGCTCCTGTCATATCTCAATCTGTCGCTCAAGAGTGCCGCACAGCGCGGCACGCTGGTGGGCGTATTCTTCATCGACCTGGACAACTTCAAGAACATCAACGACAGCATGGGACACGCATTCGGCGACCTCGTGCTGCAGGCGATCGCGCAGCGGCTGCGCGAGGCGACTTCCCTCGGCGGCTTCGCCGCGCGTTTGGGGGGCGATGAGTTCACGGTCGTGCACGAACACGCCGACAGCACGGATGAGATCGAGCGGGCGGGCGGCGTTCTGGTGTCTGCATTCCAGAAGCCACTCATCGTGCAGGAACGGGAGCTGTTGATCAGTATCAGTGCGGGCGCCAGTGTCTACCCGCACGACGAGCGTGATGCCGATGCGCTGCTGCGTGCCGCCGACGCGGCGCTGTTCCACGCGAAAAATCTCGGCCGCAGCCGCCTGTGCATGTTCCGCGCGGAGCTCCTCGAAGCGGCCGCGCTCAAATTCCGGGTGGAGCAGGAACTGCGCCGAGCCGTAGACCGCGGCGAATTCGAGCTACTCTTTCAGCCGGAGGTCCATTTCGAAGGGGCGGGGATCGAGCTGGTCGAGGCGCTGCTGCGCTGGCGCCTGCCCGACGGGCGCCACGTCACTCCCGCAGACTTTCTGGCCGTCGCCGAGGAGTCGGGCCTCATCACCCACATCAGCGACTGGGTGCTGCGCTCGGCGGTGCAAAGCGCGGCGACATGGCACCACGGTCCCTGGCCGGACGTGCGGATCGCGGTCAACGTCTCAGCGCGACAGCTCCTCGACCCGCACTTCGTAGAGCAGATCCAGAGTCTGCTGGCCGAGTTCCGTTTGCCCGCCCATTGCATCGAGATCGAGCTCACCGAGAACGTCGTGCAGACCGGTCCGGCTACGATCCACACGTTGCGCGAGCTCAGAGCGTTGGGCCTCGCCGTCGCACTCGATGACTTCGGCACGGGATACTCTTCGCTCGCCTCGCTGGAGCAGCTGCCGCTCACCCGGGTCAAGCTCGATCGCTCCCTCATTCAGAGCATCGACGTGAGCGGTCGCGCGCTGGCCATCGCCAACGCCATCGTGGGTCTGTGCGCTAGCCTGGGACTGGAGGTGACCGCGGAGGGGGTGGAGCGGGTCGAGCAGCTCTCATTGCTGTTGGAGCTTCCGTCGGTACGTCTGCAGGGTTATCTCATCTGCGCACCGGTCCCCGCAGAGGCGATACCAAGCACGGTGAAAGAGATCCCGCAGCATCTGCAATCCCTGCTGCTGACACTGCCACAAAGCGTACCGCGCCAGCCGCAGGGGCCCACGGGAGACGCGGCAGTCGAGCACGCTGCGCGCGCATCCGCGTCCTGAGGGAAGCGCGCCCTCTAGGCCGTTTCGGCGACGATCCCGCAGAAGGTCGTCAGGTCGATATTGCCGCCCGACACCACGACCACGAGCGGCCCCGGTCCGGCCTTGCCGGTGAGCGCCGCGGCGAGCGCCAGGGCCCCGGCGCCCTCGGCGATGACCCGCGCGCGTTCGGCGAGCATGCGCACGGCCTGCTTGGTCTGCTCGAGAGTCACGACGATCGAACCGTCCGCCAGTGGCCGCATGCGCTCCCACATCCGCGGAAAGACACTCTTGCCCCCGGCTCCGTCGACAAAGGACGCCTGCCATTGCTCGAAGACCCGTGGCGCCCCGGCCGCGAGCGAGGCGGCGAATGGCGCAGCGGTCTCGGGCTCCGCGCCGAAGATCCTCACCTCGGGCCTGAGTGCCTTGATGGCGCTGCCAACGCCCGTCAGGAGACCACCCCCGCCGATAGCGGCGACCACCGCGGCGAGCTCCGGGAGATCCTCGAGAATCTCGAGCCCCATGGTGGCGTGTCCCGCGATGAAGTTGTGGTCGTCGAAGGGGTGTACGAACGTTCCGTCGACGCCCGCCATCGCGCGCGCCTCGAGCGCTTCCCAGGCGACTGCGTACGGCACCAACACGAGCCGCGCGCCGAGTGAGCGCATGCGCTCGAGCTTGGAGGCGGGTGCGGTCTCGATCGCGACCACGGTGCAGCCGACTCCTGCCTGGCGCGCCGCATAGGCCACACCCTGGCCGGCGTTGCCGGCACTGATGGTCCAGACACCGCGGCGGCGTTCAGTTTCGGAGAGCATCGCTACCGCGTTGGCCGCGCCGCGCAGCTTGTAAGCGTTGATCGGCTGCAGGTTCTCGAGCTTGAGCCATATCTCGGGATAACCCTTCCCAAGTTGCAGCCGCACCAGCGGCGTACGCACGATGGTCGCGGCGATGCGCTCGCGTGCCGCGTGAATCTCGCTCAGCTCGATCGGGCGAACTGCCTGGAGAGGCGCAGCCGCATCGCTGCGGGGACCTGGTGCGCGGGATCCTGCTTCCACGAGTTGCCCTCTCAACTGACGGTCTCCGCACTGTAGCGCGCCAACAGCCCGGTGCGCACCGCATAGCGGTGTACGCGGCCGAAGCAGTAACCCGCGAGCAGCACATAGGCCACCGACAGCAGCGCACCGACGAGGAGGCCGCTGGCCGAAAAAGCGCGTCCGGCGACGACGGCGCGCATGCCTTCGAAGACGTAGGACGGCGGGATCACGACCGCCACTGCGCGCATCGCCGGCGGCAGCACCGCCAGGGGGTAAAAGACGCACGCGAAGGGTGACAGCAGTGCCGGCAACGGCCAGACCAGCCATTCGGACGCGGGTCCCAGTCGCAGCACCAGGGCACTCG
>Ga0307476_10000547_pt1 | contig 28075 bp, 26 predicted proteins | sample atmos_gasesECM2C_2_FD_203314 | JGI IMG/M metagenome (GOLD analysis project Ga0307476, IMG submission 203314) | Hardwood forest soil microbial communities from Morgan-Monroe State Forest, Indiana, United States - atmos_gasesECM2C_05 | ecosystem: Environmental > Terrestrial > Soil > Temperate...
CTATCGCGCCGCGCCGGCCCCCGGGGGTCGGCGCGCCCCGGCTCAGCTCTCGCGGGCGATCTTGGCGGCCTCGGCACTGCCGAGGTAAGGCGTCAGCGTGAACTCGACGAGGTCGGGGAGCAGGCCCTCGAGCTCAGCGGTCTTGCCGGCGATGATGCGGCGGGAGATCAGCGAGACCATGCCGCCGACCAGGGCCTCCTCGGTGCTCGGCGAGAGGCGGGAGAGGACCTCGGGCGAGCGGCCCTCACGGCCGGCCTTGAAGTAAGGGACGAGGCTCTGGATCGCAGCGTCGTAGCGCTCGACCACGACCGGACCGGCGACCAGGGCCTCGACCATGCAGAGGCGGGCCAGGTTGGGCTCGGAGGCGAGGAAGGCGAGCATCGCGCCGATCCCGGCGCGGACCCCGTGGGGCCAGTCGTCAACTTCGGCGAAGGCGGCGCCGACGCGCTCGCTGAGCTCCGCCATCACTGTGTCGTAAGCGGCGACGAAGCACTCGTCCTTGCTCGTGAAATGCTCGTAGAAGGTGCGCCGCGAGACCGCCGCGTGGCGGGTGATGTCGCCGATTGTGGTGCCGGCGAAGCCTTTCTCGGAGATCGCCTCAGCGAGGCCGGCGATCAGCCGCTCGCGCTGGTTGTGGACGACGAACTCCCGCGGCAGACCATGCCTACCGGGAGGTAGGCGGGCCAGCTCCGGCGGATAGTTGCGAGCTGACTCGACAGAGGTGTCGATGGGATCCGCAGCCACTGGAAGCGACGATACCGGTCCGATTTTTTAGAGCAGCGGCCCCAGGGCCGGCGACGCTAAGCCGTCGCCTTCCTGGCAGCCTCAGCGCCGACGTATGGGGTCAAGGCAAATTCGACGAGCTCGGGGAGGAGTTGCTCGATCTCCTCGGTCTCGCCGAGGATGATCCGCTGGTAGATGATCCAGAAGACGCCACCGATGATCGTTTCCTCGAGCGTTTCCGGCAGGTCCTCGCCGTGCGGCGAGACCTTGCGGCCGATCCGGAAGAGAGGGATGAAGGCCTGGAGCGACTCCTCGTAACGGGCCAGCGCGGCGGGGCCGGCGGAGAGGGCCTCGACGATGCAGGTGCGGGCCAGGGCAGGCTCGGAGGTGACGTAGTGGAGAAAGGCCGCGAGGCCGGCGTCGACCCGCGCCTGCCAGCTGTCGACCTTGGTCGCCGCCTCGACCACCCGGCGCAGCGCCTCTTCGACGGCAAAGTCCTGGGTGGCGAGAAAGCAGTCCTCCTTCGAGGAGAAGTTGTCGTAGAAGGTGTTGCGGGCGATACCGGCGCGGCGGACGACATCGGCAACGGTGACCGCCCGGTAGCCCTGAGCGGCGGTCTCCTCGGCGAGGGCGGCGATGATTCGCGCCCGCTGGTGCTGGGTGATGAACTCGCGGGACAGACGGTGCTGGCCGGGGGCCGGCCTGGTTGAAGTGCGTTGCGTCACGAACGCCAGAGTACCTGAGCCTTAGCCCCTTTAAACCGGGGGATTTGCGGGAATCGAACAGACCGGTTCGTGGAATACCAATAAGGTACCCGAAGCTAGACAGCCCGTTCTCCCGAAGGGACTCCGGCGGGGGCCGGAGCGGGCAGGGACAGGGATCAGTGGACAGGAGATCTAAGCGTCAGAGGATCCTCGACGGCATGCTCGAGGCAGTCGGCGAGGTCGGCTACGAGGGGACCTCGGTCCGAACCGTGCTCGACCGCGCCGAGCTCTACCGCCAGGCCTTCTATGACAACTTCTCCTCGAAGGAGGACTGCTACCTGCAGGCCTACGACGCGGCGGTGAAGCGGGTCGAAGCCGGGATCCGGGCGGCGGCCGCGGGCGAGGACTCCTGGTCTGGCCAGCTGCGTGCCGGGCTCGGGGCACTGCTCGACTTCCTCGACAGCGAACCGAACGTTGGTCGGGGGTTGATCGTCGAGGTCCACCCGGCCGGGCCGCAGGCGCTGGCCAAGCGCGAGGCAGCGCTGGCGCACGCTCGCGGCTTCCTCGACCAGGGCCGGGCCGCAGCGACCGGGACGAACTGCAACGAGGCACCGCGGCTGGCGCCGGAGGCGATCGCCTCCGGCATCCACACCGTCGTCTACTCGCGGCTCGCCACCGGCGAGGACGGCGGCTTCCGGGCGCTGCTGCCGGAGCTGATGTACGTCGCCGTGCTCCCGTACTTCGGGCCGCAGGCGGCGAAGCGGGAGCTGGCCTTGGCCTAGACGAGTGCGGCTAGACGCCCTCGCCGTGGCGGCCCTCGCCGGCGGCAAAGCGGGCGGCGCCGCGCATCGCCACTGCCAGCGTCTCGCGCCCGAGCTGGTGCTCCAGCGCCAGCCCGTCGGCGAGCGGCAGGCCGCTGCCCTCGATCGCGGCGCGGCGGTCGGCCAGCATCGTCTCCTGGGGAAAGGAGGCGAGGCGCTCGGCCAGCTCGAGGGCGCGCTCGAGGTGCTCACCGGCGCCGGTGAGCTCGTTGACGAGACCGATCCGGTGCGCCTCCTCCGCCTCTACCGCCCGGCCGGTGAGGATGATCTCGAGCGCCCGGCCGAGGCCGACCACGCGGGGCAGTCGCTGGGTGCCGCCATCGATCAGCGGCACCCCCCAGCGGCGCTCGAAGCAGCCGAAGGTCGAGTCGGGAGTGGCGATCCGCAGATCGCACCAGAGGGCCAGCTCGAGGCCGCCGGCGACACACCAGCCGTCGATCGCCGCGATCGTCGGCTTCGAGGGCGTCAACCGGGTGAACCCCATCGGCCCGGCGGGGTGGTCGACGTCGAGGCCGTCGGACTTGAGGTCGAAGCCGGCGCAGAAGGCGCCGCCGCCGCCGGTGAGGATGAGGGCGCGCGCGCCCTCATCCGCCTCGAACTGCTCACATCCCTGGCGCAGCAACTGCGCCGTCTCGGCGTCGACCGCGTTGCGGCACTCGGGCCGGTCGATCGTCAGCACGGCGCTCGCGCCCCGCCGCTCGTAGCGGACCTTCAGCCCCGTCATCGCCGCATCCTCCCACAGGCTTGACCGCTGGAGAGATTTACAGCAAAGGGCCCTGATTAAATGCCCCGCTCCTCGATGTCTCGGCACGGCGAAAATCGGCCTCGGGCGGCGGGGCGGGAGACCCTTGGCCGCCTCGGCGGCCTCTCGCCGAGCGAGGCCGACCGCGGCGAACGGGCGCTGTGGCTCTCGGGCGCCGGCTACCGCGCCGCCCTCTTCCACCTCGGCGCCCTGACCCGGCTCAACGAGCTCGGCCTGCTGGCGCGGATCGGCACCGTCGGCGCCGTCTCCGGCGGCAGCATCCTGGCGGCGCTGCTGGCGACCAGGATCCCCTGGCCGCTGCAGGGCGCCTACCGCGACTGGCCCGAGCAGGTGGCTGAGCCGATGCGGGCGATCGCCAGCCGCAACGCCCGGGCGCGAGCCTTCCTGCGGCGGCCGCTGCCGCCAGGCGGCAGCGATGAGGCAGCGCTCGAGGAGCGCTACGCGCGCAAGCTGGTCGAGTCGCTCGGTGGCGAATCGAGCTTGGGGCCCCGCTTCGTCTTCGGCGCCTCCGGGCTGACCCTGAGCGGGCTTGCCGCGGGCTGGGAGGAGTGCCTGGAGTGGGAGCTCGGCGAGACGGTCGCGGGCGGCGGCTATGAGGCGGGGCTGGTCGCGGCGACGATCACCGCGGTGCGCACCGACCTCGACGCCTTCGGCGAAGCCGAGCAGGCGGTGCTCGAGAACCACGGCTACCTGCTCGCCGACGCCGCGATCCGCAACCGCGGCCTGGCCAGTGCCGGAGGGATCGCGGCCGGGCCTCCCGAACCGCCGCACCCACGCTGGATGTCGGCGAGCCGGGTGCGGGAGGGGCTGGTGGCCAGCAGCCGGCGCACCGTCGTCGGCCGCTTGCGGCCGCGGCGGTCGCTGCCGCCGGAGCGGATGCCGGAGCCGGCCAGCCCGGAGCTGACGGCGCTGCTGCAGCGCTACCGGCCGGTGCTCCAGTACGACTCGCTGGAGAGCTGCCGGGCCGACGCGGTCTCGACCATCTGCAGCCTGGTGATGCCGGGACGCAGCAACTCACTGCACCGCGCCGACGGCACCCTGATCGCCTCCGCCGCCCCCGCTCGCGGCGAGGCGCTGCTGGAGATCGGGTTCTTGCGCGACGGCGCCTACCCCAACGGCGAGCCGGTCATCGAGGACGACTACATCGACGAGAGCGGCGGCTCCCACGCCGCCGACGCGCTCGTGATCCGCGCCCGCGATCCCGACTTCGCCGACGTCGTCTACGGCCGCGCCCGCCGCGACCGCGAGGGGGCGCTGTGGCTGCAGTACTGGCTCTTCTTCTACTACGCGGACAAGGGCCTGTTGGGGATCGAGCGGCGCGAGGGGGACTGGGCGATGGTGCAGCTGCGGATCGGCGTCGACGGGACGCCCGAAGCGGCGACCTTCGCCCAGCACGGCGGCGCCGAGCACCTGCGCTGGGATCAGCTCGAGCTGGCGCTGACCGACGAAGGACAGGCGCCGGTCGTCTACCTGTCCCGCGGCAGCCACACCCCGCGGCCGCGGCCAGGCAGCTACCCGGCGCCGTTCCTCCCCGACCACAACGACGGCCTCGGGCCGCGGCTGCGGCCGCGGCTGAGTCCGATCGGCGACGACGGGCCAAGCTGGGTGCTGTGGCCCGGCCGCTGGGGATCGACCCGCCGCCGCGAGTTCTTCGAGACCGACAGTCCGCGGGGGCCGCGCCAGCAACCGCAGTGGTGGGACCCGGCCGAGCTGCACGAAGAAGCCGCCAGCTGGACCGGGGCGACAAGCGACGAGGACGAGGCGGCGCGGCCGCCGCGGCTGAGAGCGCACCGCGAGAACGGCCTCGCCGTCGTCTCCTACGGGTTTGCCGAGCTCGAGGGGTTCCGGGGCGAGCCGGCGCGAATCGTCGCCGCCCCCTTCGACCCTGCCGGTGAGGCCGGCCGCAGCCACTCCTTCCAGGTCGAGGGAATCAGCGGCGAGTTCACGCTGCAGCTCCCGGAGTCGACCGAGTGGGCCGGGGTGCGGGCCGCGGTCACTTCCGACCGCGGGGTCGCCGGGGAAACGGTCGCAGTTCCGTTCGCTGCCGGTGAGTAAGAGGGAGCGGGCGGGCTAGTCGCGACAAGGCACCCGGGGTTCGCCGCGACGCCCAGCTCCCGATGCGATACGCCCCGGTCGCCAGCCGGGGGAAGGGCAGGTGCTCCCCATGGCCACGGGCAAAGTTAGGGGCCGGGCCGGACGGTGCGAGGAGCGCTGAGGGCCGCTCTGAGCGGGTCTTTCCGCGCACGAAAACGCGACCGGGGATGACGCTCGTCGCCTGCCTCGCACGTAGCCTTCGCGCTTAGAAGCTCGTCGCGCCACCTTCGAGACCTTCCCCGCTTGGCTTCCGCGGGACCCGGTCTCTCCCGGTCGCAGGGCGAACCTAGCGAGCCGCGATCCGGCGGCGCAAGGGGCGCTGTGGGGTCAATTCCGCAAACTACGGAAACAATGCTCTCCGAACGGGGGGTAGCGCTGTCCGGTGGGCCGGTATACGGTCTCCCGCGGGATGAACCAGGGATCGGATGCGTCAGCTCGCCGGGCGCGGCGAAACGTCGTGCTCACGGCGGCGATCGCGGGGCTCGGGGGGCTGCTGTTCGGCTACGACACCGGTGTCATCGCCGGCGCCCTGCTCTTCATCAAGACCGACTTCGACCTCGGCAGCTTCGCCCAGGGACTGGTGGTCGCCGCGGTCCCGATCGGCGCCGTCGCCGGCGCCGCGATCGCCGGGCCCGCCGCCGACACCTACGGGCGGCGGCTGATGATCCTGATCGCCGCCGCCGTCTTCATCGTCGGCGCCCTGATCAGTGCCGCGGCGCCCGGGGTCGAGGTGCTGGTGGCGGCCCGGATCGTGATCGGCGTCGCGATCGGGCTCGCCTCGGCGGCCGCCCCCGTCTACATCTCCGAGGTGGCGCCGCCGGAGAGCCGTGGGCGGCTCGTCACCTTCTTCCAGTTGGCGGTCACGATCGGGATCCTCGCCGCCTACCTGGTCGGCCTCGCCTTCGACCACATCGAAGGGTGGAGATGGATGCTCGGCCTCGGCTGCGTGCCGGCCCTGGGCCTCGCCTTCGGGATGGTCCGGATGCCACAGAGCCCGCGCTGGCTGGTGATGAGCGGCGACGACTTCGCGGCGCGGGCGACGCTGGCGAAGATCCGCGTCGACGACCCGGACACGATCGATCTCGAGCTCGAAGAAATCAAGGAGAGCCTCGACGAGAAGCCGGGCGCCTGGAGCGAGCTGCTGCAGCCAGTGGTGAAAGCGGCGCTCGTCGTCGGCGTCGGCCTCGCGATCCTGCAGCAGGTGACCGGGATCAACACGGTCATCTACTACGCGCCGACGATCGTCGAATTCACCGGCGTCAACTCCTCTGCCGGCTCGATCCTCGCCGCCGTCGGCGTCGGCGTCATCAACGTCGCCTTCACGGTTCTGGCGCTGCGGCTGCTCGACCGGGCGGGTCGGCGGACGCTGTTGATGATCGGGGTCTCCGGGATGGTGATCTCGCTGTTCTTCCTCGGCCTCGCCTTCACCGGTGGCGGCGGTGGCAGCACCCTTGGCTCGGTCGTCGCGATCGTCAGCCTGATGGCCTACGTCGCCTCCTTCGCGATCAGCCTCGGCCCGATCTTCTGGCTGCTCAACGCCGAGATCTACCCGCTCAGCGTGCGCAGCAAGGCGGCCGGGATCGGGACGATGGCGAACTGGACCTTCAACTTCATCGTCTCCCTCACCTTCCTGCTGCTGATCGAAGCGCTCGGCAAAACCGGCGCCTTCTGGTTCTACGGCGCGATCGGGATCCTTACCCTGATCTTCTGCTGGAAGCTGGTGCCGGAGACGAAAGGCAAGCACCTGGAGGACATCCAGGCGTACTTCCAGGCCCGCGTCGATGGGCGCAAGCCAGATCCCGAGACCGCAGCTCCCGCACAGCCTTCCTGAGCGCACCGGCTACCCTGCCTGGATGCGCGTCGACGAGATCATCGCGACCCAGAAGCCGACCTTCTCGGTCGAGTTCTTCCCGCCGAAGACGGCGGAAGCGACCGAGCAGCTCTACGAGACGGCGCGGGTGCTGGCCGAGCTCGAGCCCGACTTCGTCTCCGTCACCTACGGCGCTGGCGGCGCCAACCGCGACGGTACGGTCGAGATCACCAAGGCACTGAAGGACGAGGTCGGGTTCGAGACGATGGCCCACCTCAGCTGCGTCGGCGAGACGACCGAGGGCCTGGCGAGCACCCTCGACCAGATCGCGGCGGCCGGGATCGAGAACGTCTTCGCTCTGCGCGGCGATCCGCCGCGGGGGGAAGAGGACTTCGTCCAGCCCGAGGGCGGTCTCGGCAGCGCCGCCGAGCTCGCCGCCTTCATCTCCGCCGGCTGGGACTTCGCCCTCGGCGGCGCCTGCTTCCCCGAGGTCCACCCGGAGGCGCCGGACCTCGAGACCGACCTCACCTACCTGAAGACGAAGGTCGACGCCGGCGCCTCGTTCCTGATCACCCAGCTCTTCTTCGACAACCAGGTCTACTTCGACTTCGTGCGGGCGGCGCGCCGGCACGGGATCGAGGTGCCGATCCTCGCCGGAGTCATCCCGGTCGCCAGTTTCGCCCAGACGAAGCGGATCTGCGAGCTCTGCGACGCCTCGATCCCGCCGCAGCTGGAGGCTGCCTTCGCGGGCGCCGGCGGCGACCCGGAGCGGGAGTTCGAGCTCGGCGTCGCCTACGCCGCCCAGCAGTGCTCGGAGCTGTTGATCGCGGGCGCGCCGGGGATTCACTTCTACGCCCTGAACCGAGCGCCGGCAACGCGGGCGGTGCTGGGTTCACTGAAGGCGTCGCGGCCCTGGGAGCGGACCCGGGGCGACGTCAGCACGCTGAGCCCGAGCGGCCACTAAGCTCCCCGGACTCTCGATGGCGACACGGAAAGAAGAGAGAGAAGCGCTGCGCCAGCGGCGGCTCGACAAAGAAGCCGAACGGTCGAGCTCAGATCGCAAACGCCTGACGTTCGCCTACGTGGCGGGCGCCGTCGTCGTCGCGATCGTCGCCGTCGTCATCATCGTCCTCGCTGCCGGTGGGGGCGACGACAGCAGCAGCGGTGGGGGCGAAGCCCACATCAACCTCAACACCTCCTACGGCTCGACCAACGGGATCCTGCCGGACGAACGAAAGGGCACGCCGCCGCCGGCGGTGAAGGTTGCGAACCTCGAAACCGCTGCCGAACAGGCCGGCTGCCAGCTCAAACTCCACCTCCGCGACGAGGGGCACGAACACATCCCGCCGAGCTCGAAGAAGCCCGACTACAAGACCAACCCGCCGACCTCCGGCGCCCACGTCGAACCGCCCTACCAGCAGGCCGACGGTGCCTACCTGGAAGAGCCGGAACCGATCGACTTCGTCCACTCGCTCGAGCACGGCCGGCTGGAGATCCAGTACTCGCCCGACCTGCCCGAAAAGGAGCAGCTCGAACTGAAGGGCCTCTACGACACGATGTACGGGGCGACGCTGCTCTTCCCCAACGACGAAATGCCCTACGAGGTGGCAGCGACGACCTGGACCAACATGCTCGTCTGCCCCACCTACAAAGGCGCGGCCACGCTCGACGCGATCCGTGCCTTCGGCAAGGCGACCTGGGGCAAGTACGGCGGCGAGCCGGTGCTGGCGTTCAAATTCACCGGGCCTACTCCGGCGGAACCCGAGTAGAGAGCTCCGGCGCGCGGGTCCTGTCCCAGGAGGGGAGGCCTGCGGGCGGTGCGGCGGCTCCGTTCTCGGCCTCCCCTCCTGGGCCACCCGCGCGAGGAACCTCTTTACGCGCGGTAGGCGGGGAAGAAAGGGCCGGCGGATTTGCCCTCGCTCAAGAGCTGATATTTCTCCGGGTCGCAGACGATCTCGGAGGTGTGCCAGGGGTCTTGGCGGTTGGCGAAGCCGCGCTTGAACTCCTCCAGGGGGTCGCCGGGGCGGAGGCCGCCGCCGAGGTTGAGCGGCAGGGCGAGATCGGCGGCGTGGTCGATCAGGCGGAGGACGACGTTCTTCATCGGCGAGTCGGACAGGTGTGAGTCGGCGCTGCCGCTGAGGTAGTAGTGGAGGAAGCCGTCGCTGACCGTGGCAAGCGAGGCGGCCGCGAGCTCGCCGCCGGGGGCATGGGCGAGCGCCAGCCAGGTCCGCTCCGCTTCCAGCACCCGGTCGAAGTAGGCGCCGCCGAAGAAGTAGTGATCGGCGGCGTGCGTGCGGCGCATCGTCTGCCCGTAGAGGTCGAGGAAGCCGGCGCGCTGCTCGGGCGTCGTCTCGGTTCCGGGGACGAGGTCCAGCACGTACCCGGCCTCGAGGTTGCGCCGGGCCTGGCGGCGGTCGCTGGGCCGGCTCTTCGGCGCCAGCGCCGGGTCCGCAATCTGGACCACGATCCGCTCCGTCGCCCCGGCGAGCGGCGGTGGCGCCAGCGTGTGGCGGAGAAAGACGCTGACGAGCCCCGTCGCCGACCAGTCGACCGCCGCCGGGTCGAGTGTGGTTGAGCTTTGTCCCGCTATGCGAGACGAACCTCGACCACGCTCGGGGGAGGGGACCAGGCCGGGGTAGCCGTAGGGGGAGATCGCGTCGCGCTCGGGGCCGTCGCCGATCTCGCGGACGATCAGCGGCGCGAGGAGGTCGGCGCCCTCGCCGGCGATTTCCTCGACGCTCTCGCCGCTGATCCGCAGGGTGTGGGTCGCGCCCTCGGCGTCGAGAAACGGGCGGCAGCGGAAGAAGTCTTCAGAGACCGCGGCTTCGCCGCGGTCTTCCAAGAGCTCGGCCCTGGCTCCGCTCACCCGAACAGGTCCGCGGTGGCGGCGCGGAACTCGTCGGGGAGAACGCCCCAGACCTCACAGTCGTCGTCAGGGGCGCCGTGCTCGCCGCGGAGGTGGCCGCGCATCGTCCCCTCGTAGACCCAGCCGAGGCTGGCCACCGTCTTCTTCGCGATCTCGTTGCGGGCGGGGATGCGACCGTAAACGCGGTGGGCACCGAAATCGTCGAAGGCCTTGGCGAGGGTCAGCGCCTCGGCCCGGCGGCCGACGCCCTTGCCGCGGACGTCGTCGCCGATCAGCGCCCCCAGCTCCGGCGCGGTCTGACGGAAGAGGCCGTAGAGAGCGGTGAACCCGACCGGCTCCTCGTAGCCCTCGACGACGATCGCGAACTTGCGGTCCTCGCCGGAGTCGTCCATCGCCCGCTGCGCCCAGCCTTCGGCCTGCTCCAGCGAAAAGCTCTCACGCCGCTCCATCAACGACTTGGTCGCCGCGGGATTGTTGAACCAGCGGTGCACCGCTGGGGCGTCGCCCGCCTCGAAGCGGCGCAAGCTGACTGCGGGGCGGTCGGCCATGCGGGAACCCTATGACACGCTCTGAGACCGACTCCCGCTCCACAGCGAACGAGCAATTACGATTGGGGCATGGCGCGTCGCTCGGGAGGAGACGAGCCGGAACCCGGTGTGCCGCCGGACCGGTTGGATGCTGTGTACACAGTGATCGCCAACCGTCGCACCGCTTTCGACACGCTGATGTGGCAGGTTCCCGCGCTTGGGCTGGCGGCGCAGGCGTTCCTGCTGACGATCGCGTTCGGCTCCGACAGCAGCGACGCAGCGCGCTATTTCTCCGGCGGCCTCTCGGTCGTAGTGGCGGTCGTCGCCATCCAGACCATGCTCAAGCACCGGGCCAACGAGCTGACCGACAGCCGAATCCTCGAGGGGATCGAGAGGCAGGCTGGGATCAGGATCGGGGATGGCGCCTTCCCTCACGACAAACCGGAAGTGAGAGGTCCCGCCGTGGGCAACGAACAGATCAACGGTTGGTGGGAGCAATGGAAATCGGCCTGGCTCTGGGTTTTCAGCCTCAGCTGCTTCGCTCTCGCGGGCCTCGCCGCGATCTCACTCACCGTCTTCGCCCCCGGCACCCTCTCGGGCTGACCGCCCTTCTCAGTCGGGGGCGAGGCCCTTGCCGGTGAGAACGAGGCGGGCGGTCTTGGCAAGGATGCCGGCGTCGAGGGCGAAGCTGCGGTGGTCGACGTACCAGACGTCGAGTTCGATCCGCTCCTCCCAGGGAATGCCGGCGCGGCCCTGGACCTGGGCCCAACCGGTGATCCCGGGCAGGACCTCGTGGCGGCGGCTCTGGAACGGGGTGTAGTCGTCGACCTGGGCGGGGATCGTCGGCCGCGGACCGACGATCGCCATCTCGCCGCGCAACACGTTGACCAGGTTCGGCACCTCGTCGAGCGAGGTCCGGCGTAGGAAGCGGCCGGCGCCCGTGACCCGGGGGTCGTCGCGGGTGACGATCGTCCCGACCCCGACCGGGTCGGAGCCCTGGACCATGGTCCGCAGCTTCAGCATCTCGAACTCGCGGTCGTCGCGGCCGACGCGGCGCTGGCGGTAGAAGACCGGGCCGCGGCTGCCGAGCTTGATCGCGATCGCCGCGACCAGCAGGAAGGGCGAGAGGACGATGAGGGCGACGGTGGCGACCAGGAGGTCGACGGCGCGTGGCATATCAGCGGGTCCCCTCGGCCTTCTCCCAGCGGCCGCCGGCGCCGCGGCGGAAGCGGTCCCAGAGGCCGGCGGCGATCGAGGCGGTCGTCATCACGTAGTAGCGGGCGAAGCGCAGCGGCGCGCTATCGACCTGGGGGGCGAGCAGCGCACAAGCCAGCAGCGCCACCTGGGCGAGGAAGGTGAGCCAGTAGAACCAACCGCTGCCGAGCAACACCAGGTTGGCGAGGAAAACGAGCACATGGAGGAAGGGACTGAGGTAGCGCAGCAGCCGGTGGGAGACGATCTCGAACCCGAACAGCGGCGGGTAGCCGCGCGGCGAGATCATCCCTTCGCCGACGACGATGTCCCAGAGCCCGAGCATCATCCGCCGTTTGCGGGCGAACTCGCCCTCGAGGCTGGGGACCATCTTCTCCTCGGCGCGGGCGCCGGGCGCGTAGAGCGAGCGCAGGCGGCGCTTGGCGAGCAGGAACGGGAAGCTGAGGTCGTGGCTGCCGGAGGCGGCGAGCGGGATGTAGGCGTCGCGACGCACGGCGTAGATGCCGCCGTTGCCGGCGGTGACGCCGGCAAGCTCCGACTCCATTTCGCGCACCGCCATCTCGTAGCGCCAGTAGGCGCCCTCGAGGTTGTCGCCGTCGGGGGCGAGGAAGCGGACCTGGCCGCAGACGTAGCCGACGCCCGGGTCGGCAAAGGGAGCGACGAGGCGGCGCAGCGCGTCCCGGGCCCAGACGCTGTTGGCATCGGAGAAGGCGAGGACGTCGCCGGCGGCCTGCTCGGCGGCGGCATTGAGGGCGGCGACCTTGCCACCCGGCGCCAGCTCCAGCACCAGCCCGGCGCCGGCGGCGCGGGCGCGCTCGGCGGTCGCGTCGGAAGAACCGTCGGAGGCCACGATCACCTGCAACAGCTCGCGCGGGTAGTCGAGGGCGAGCGCGTTGGCGATCTTCTCGGCGATCACCTCCTCCTCGTCATAGGCGGGGATGATCAAGGAGACCCTTGGCAGCTCCGGCGCGGGCGGCAACGCCGGCTTGCGGCTGGTCCGCATACCCCGCCCCCGCACCAGCAGCCACAGGCCCAGTGGGTAGCCGAGGTGGGTCCAGACGATTGCGGCGGCGCCCAGCCAGAAGACGATCGCGGCGAGGGTGGTCACGAGCGCGCCTCGATCAGCTCGCGGTAGAGGTCGAGGGTGAGGCGGGCGGCCTCGTCCCAGGAGAAGGGTCCGGCGGCGGCGGCGCGGGCGGCGGCGGCGAGCTGGGCGCGGGCGGTCTCGTCTCCGATCAGGTCCGAGAGAGCCGCCGCGAGCGCCTCGGCGTCGCCGGGCGGGACGAGCCGGGCGGCGCCGGTGGCGGCGACCTCGGGGAAGCCGCCGACGGCGCTGAGGACCAGCGGCGTGCCGAAGGCGAGGCCGGTGTAGAGGACGCCGGAGTGCTCGGCGTCGAGGTAGGGGAGGACGGCGAGGTCGGCGGCGCGGAAGATCGCCGGGATCTCGGCGTCCGCGACGAAGCGGGTGACGAAGCGGACCCGGCCCGGCGCCGCGGCGGCGAGCTCCCGCAACGGCGCCACGTCCATCCGCGGGTTGCCGACGATCCAGAGCTCGGCGTCGGGGCCGAGCCGGGCGAACGCTTCCAGCATCACCTCGAGGCCCTTGTAGGGACGGATCAGGCCGAAGGAGAGGATCACCGGGCCGCTGGCGCCCTCGAGCTCGGCCGGGAGCGGCTTCTCCTCCGGGAGCCGGGTCAGGTAGTCGAAGGCGCCGTGCGGGATCACCCGAACCCTGTTCGGCTCAAGACCTATTTCATCGCGCAAGCGGGCGGCGCCGTGCTCGGAGTGGGCGACGACGGCGTCCATGCGGCCGAAGACGCGGCGGGCGGAGGCGGCCTGGCGGCGGCTCGGGTGGGGCGGCAGGATGTAGTGGGCGGTCATCACCCGGGGGCGGAGCGGCGGCAGCAGGTGGGAGTCGAGCGGCGGCATCGTCAGCCACTGGTAGTGGACGATGTCGGCGTCCGCCTCACGGCGGAAGCGCAGCATGTCGCGAACGTGCTCGGCGGCCTTGAAGGGGACGCGACCGGCGGCATCGAGCCCGCGGGCTGCGGAGCGGCGGTAGAAGCGCTCGTCGACCCGGTAGCCGTCGGCGGGGGGCACCGCTCCGTAGAGGAACTTGGTCGTGACGAGGTCGACTGCAACATCGCGGCGTGACAAAGCGGCCGCAAGGGCGCGGTCGTAGGGCGGCGTAAATGCCGACGGGTCGACGATTTCGACCTTCAACGCTGAAACATCCCATGTTGCACGGGGGCCGATTATCGTGGCCACCTTGGCGCCCGCGCTCTCCTACTGCGTCGTGAACACCAACGGCCGCGAGTACCTGCTCGCCTGCCTGCAGGCGATCGAGGCGACGCACCCGGAAGGGGTCGAGCGCGAGATCCTCGTCCTCGACAACGCTTCCGACGACGGCTCGGCCGACGCGGTGCGGGCGCTGGGGAGCGATATCCGCCTGATCGAGCTGAGCCAGCGGACGGGCAAGGCCGACAACGACTCACGCCTGCTGCGCGAGGCCCAAGGCCGCTACTGCCTGCTGCTGAACGAGGACTCGGAGATCAAGTCGGGAGCGGCGGCGGCGCTGATGGCGGCGCTCGACTCCGACCAGCGGGCGGCGACGGCAGGGCCGCAACTGCTCGACTCCGACGGCAACCCGGTGCCCTGCGCCTGGCGCTTCCCCGGGGTCGGGACCGCGCTCGCCGGCGCCTTCTTCGTCCACAAGCTCTTCACCGTCCAAAGCAGCGGCTGGAAGACGCGCCAGGTCGAGTGGCTGCAGTCGAGCGCGCTGATGGTCCGCCGCGAGGCCGCCGCCCGCGTCGACTACCTCGACGCCCGCTTCTTCGTCTACTACGACGAGTGCGACTTCGCCAAGCGGCTCGCCGACGCCGGCTGGCACGCCCTCTTCGTCCCCGACGGCCTCGCCGTCCACCACGACCAGCTCTCGACCGACCTCGCCGCCGGCCTGCCGCGGATCGTCGAATTCCACCGCAACCGCGACCTCTACATGCGCCTGCACCACGGACCCGGTCCCGCCCGGACCGTGCGCTGGCTGACCGCCTGGTCCTACGCCGCCCGCGCCCTCGCCGCCACCTTCATCCCCAAGCAGCCGGCGAAGATCTACTGGGCCCACGCCAAACAGGCGCTCCACCCCGAGTGGGGGAAGAGTCTTCGAGACTTGGCTGACGAGACCCAGAGGCCGGCAGGCAAGGACGCAGGGAGCCCGAAATAGCAGCGCTATTCGGGCGACCGAGGACGCCGCATGCCGGTCTCTGGGGCCGTCAGAAGCGCGAGTCCTCGTCCATGCGCTCGGCCTCGTAGACCTCGCTGATCCTGCCTTCGACGGCCGCGGGCTCGGCGCGCATCCGGCGGATCCCGGCGACGAGCTCGCGGGGGCGGCGCAGGCGGGCGAGCCAGGTGCGCTCCTCGGGGGTGAAGAAGCCGGTCGCGAGGAGGACGAGCGGGTAGGCAGCGAAAAGGACCGCGCGACCGGCGAGGCCACCGAAGCCGGAGGTCGGCATCACCACTTCGCCGAGGCCGACGAGGGCAGTCGCGGCAAGCACGACGCGGGCGAGGCGACCCCACTGGTAGGGGACCGGAAACAGTCGCTGGGTGAGGACGTACATCAGCGCCACCACGACCAGGTAGGAGGCGACGAGGGCGAGGCCGGCGCCGACGATGCCGAGCGGCGGCACCAGCAGCAGGTTGAGGACGATGTTGGCGACGAGGGCGCCGATTGCGGCCGGGAAGTTGAACTCGGTGCGGCCGGTTCTGCCGAGTATGACGACCATCACCATGTAGAGGGCGTAGAGGGTGACGGCGGTCGAGATCAGGCCGACCGCTTCGTAGGCGTCGAAGAACTGCGGCGCCGCCAGGGCGCGAACGATCCAGCGCGAGAACAGCCACATGCCGGTGACGACGAAGGCGCAGCCGGCGGTGAAGAGGGTGACGACGGTGGCGTAGGCGCCGCGAGCCTCGTCGTCGTCGCGGATCGAGTAGGCGAGCGGCGGCCAGGCGAGCTGGAAGCCGCGGACGAGGACATTGACCGCCTGCGCGAACTTGACCGCCAGCGAGTAGAGACCGGCCTCGGCGGCGCCGACAGAGCGGAGGATGATCAGGCGGTCGGCGAAGTTGAGCGCGTAGAGCGAGACCTCGGCCGGCATCGTCGGCAGTCCGAAGCGCAGCAGGCGCCGCAGCAGGCCGCGGTCGAAGCGCAGCGAGAGCCGTCGCCACTGCATCACGATCAGGATCAGAACGGTGGCGGCGCCGGCGGCGTAGCTGCCGACGAGCAGGCCGCGGGCGCCCTCGTCGGCGCCGACGACGAGGATGATCGTCAACCCGATCGTCGCCAGCACGTTGAGGATCGTGGTCACGAAAAAGGCCCGCGCCCGCTCCTCGAGCCGGAACAGGGTGAGCATGAACTCGAACATCGTCAGCACCCAGAGTCCGCCGATCGAGATCCGCGCCAGTTCGGCCCCCGCCCCGGCGCTGACTTCGCCGTCGAGCAGCGCTTCGGAGATCGGGGTCGCGAACGGCAGCGCGATCAGAGCGCTGATCGTCGAGAACCAAAAGAGGCCGGCAAAGGTGCTGGAGACGACCCGCGCCGGATCCTCCTCATCCTTGTAGTAGAAGCGAAGCAGGGCCTCGATCAGACCGAAGCGGACGACGATGCTGACCGAGACGACGGCAGCGAACATCACCTCGGCGACGCCGTAGTCGGTCTTGGTCAGGTAGCGCGTGTAGAGCGGCAGCAGCGCGACCGCGATCAGCTTCGAGAAGATGCTCGCCGCCGTGTAGGCGGCGCCGGTCGTCGCGAGGCGGCGCAGGTAGCCCGACATCAGGTGGTCACCACCGGGTTCAGCCTACGTCGGGTCGCGGACCTCGGTGGCGACGAAGGGCGTGCTCGCAAGCGCGGCGCCGACGGCGAGCAGCACCCAGGTGATCGGGTCCTCGAAGAAGCCGGCGTAGGCCATCGTGTGGACCAGCAGGGCGACGAAGGCGGCGAGCACCGCCGCCCGGCCCGCGCGGCGCCCTTTCAGCCCCGCCGTCATCGTCCAGATCGCGACCGCGATCAGGGCGGCGTAGAACAGGAGGCCGATCAGCCCCTGCTCGGCGGCGACCGTAACCGGCTCAGTGTGGGAGACGGAGACCGGCACGTCCTTGTTCTCGCGATGGTTGGCGTAGGCCTTTTGGAAAGAACCGGAGCCGTAGCCCCAGAGCGGGCGTTCGGAGAAGAGGTCGATCCCGCCCTGGACGAGGTTGGCGCGACCGCTGGTGTCGATGTTGATCCGCGAGAAGTTGACCCCCTTGCCGCCGACGAGGACGACGACGAGGACCGCGCCGACCAGGCCGACGAGGACCGCCGCCAGCGTCCAACGCCAGCTCCAGCGAATCGCCGCCAGCACCGCGAGCCCCGCCAGCAGGGCGATGAAGCTCGACTGCGAGAAGGTCTGTGCGAGCCCGATCCAGAGCACGAAGATCGTTCCCGCCAAGAGCCAGAAGTTCCGCCTGTCCTTGGCCCAGAGCAGCGCCGTCGTGACCACGACCAGGACCAGCGCCAGGTAGCGCCCGTAGATGTTCGGGTCCCAGAAGACCGAGTTGACCCGGAAGTAGGTGTGGAATTCATTCGACCTGATCACAGCGTCGTTCCAGAAGGAGCTGCGGGTCAGGTACTCGACGGTGCCGATCCCGACGAAGACGAGGGCCTCGACCGCAACCACGATCAGGACGAGCTTCAGGAGCCGGGTATCCCACTTCACGTCCTCAATCAAGGCGTAGGCGACCGTGAACGGGACCATGAAGAAGCACACGTTTTGCAGGCCTTTTGAGAAATCCTCGGAGTACAGCGTCTGCAGGGCGTAGAGGACGACGAAGGCGGCAAGTACTCGCGGGAGCCAGGTTGCCGCGCGGCTGGCGGGTCCTGTCACGGGAGGGGAGGCCTGCGGGCGGGGCAAACTGGCTCCGTTCTCGGCCTCCCCTCCCGCGCCACCCGCAAGAGCTGCGAACACCCCTCCGGCGATCACGAGGTACAGCGGCACCAGCAGGTTCGCGGTGTCTCCACCCGCATGAAGCGGAATGCGGAAGGGCAGCGCCGCGATGATGGCGAGCGGCAGCAGGATCGGCAAGCGGCGGAAGATGTAAGCGAGCGCCGCTACGACGACGGCTCCAGCGGCGAGCAGGAAGATGATCCGGCCGGTGTCGTGCCGCAGGTCGACGATCTGGTGGGTGTGCCACTGGTCGCCGAGGATCAGGATCGGGAAGAGGACGATCGCGACGACCATCGCCGCCGAGCGCGGGCGGCCGGCGGGCAGCAGGATCGCGGCGGCGCTGGCGCCGGCCGCGATCAGGACGCCGGCACCGGCGAGGAAGTCGCTCAAGGCCCGGATCCCGTCTTCGCTTCGGCCGGGAGACCGCCGGCCCGGGCCCGCGTTGTGCAGGCGGAGGCAGCGCCCTGCTTCGCGCGGTGCAGTTTGATCACGCCCGGCGGCACCAGGGTCCGGTCCTCGCCGATCAGCTTGACCCGCAGCTTGTAGCGGCCAGGTCGCGCGGTGCCACCGCCGCGCTGGCGCCCGTCCCAGTAGAAGGTGTGGAAGGTGTAGCGCTTGAGGAACGTTTCGCGCGCCAGCGTCACCACCACCTTGCCGCCCGGCTTGACGATCTGGACGGTGCCGTCGTCGGAGACCGTGGTCCGGAAGCGGAGCCGGATCCGGTCGTTGCGGCAGTCGCCGTTGGGGGTGAAACTGTGGGTCCGCGGCTTTTCCGGGTCGCGCGGGACCGGGACGGCGACGAAGGTGACCTTGTCCAGCACCAGCGGGTCGCGCTTCAGCCGCTGCGCCCAGGCGAAGGCGGCGACGGTGGCGAGGACGAGCAGGCCGAAGACGACTGCGGCGGCGCTAGGGGATCCCCACCACCGCCTACTCGGCGGCTTCGGCATTGTCCTCGCCGACGATCACCGTGACGTTCGCCCCCGACGAGATGCCTTCGATTTCGCCGGTCATCAGCTGCAGCCTCGAGATCCCGAGCTGCTTGCCGACCTTTTTCGCTTCCGGCTTGTGACCGCGGGTGAACATGACGACGCTGTCGGCGAAGCTCGAGCTGGTGTTGGTGATCGCGCCGAGCTTGAAGCCCTTGTCCTCGACCTCGTTGCCGTAGGTGGCGGCCAGGTTCGGGACCGCGGTGCCGTTGAGAACGGCGACCTTGATTTCGCTCGGTTTCGTCTTCGCTGCCGCCTGCTTGGCGCTGGCGCTGCCGCCTTCGTCACTGGAGCTGCTGACCAGCGCGTAGGCGACGCCAGCGACGACCAGGACGAGAACGACGAAGATCGCCGCCAGCCAGCGCGGTTCGGCCAGCCGCTCGCCGATCCCCGAGAGCCGTTCCCGGATCCGCTCGCCGCGGGTCACTTCCGGCCGCCCTTCCTCGCGCCGCTGACGCCTCACCTCGCGCTGCCCGACCACCTCGTGCTCGGTGGTGCGGCTTTCCTCCAGGGCTCGCAGCTCTTCCGCCCGCTGGGCGGCGATCGCCGAAGTGTTCTCCTTGCGTTCGGTGTCGCGCTCGGGCGCCGAACCCGCCCAGTCGCGCAGGCGGCGGATGTCGCGCCCCTGCGTGAACGCGAGCAGGGCGAGAACGCCGAGGCCCAAGAAAGCGGCCAGGCCGGCGTACGAGCCGATTTCCTTGATCAGATCGAACAAGTGGCTGCGAGAGGCTACTCGTCGTAGACGACCGTCGCGGCGTCGCCACCCGGTGCGGCGATCAGCTCCACCACTCGCTCGGCCAAATTAGCCTCATCACCGGCCAGAACCAAGCTTTCCAGCGAGCCCAGGGTCGAATCCACCCACTCCGAGTCGACAGGCCGCTCCCGGACGGCCCTGTTGATGCGCCGCGCCGCCGTCGGCTGCGGCTTCTCGTTACTGCTGAACAGATCCTCGTGCAGCTTCTCGCCGGGCCGTGGCTGGGTGAACTCGATCGCGACGTCGCGATCGGGCTCGAGGCCGGCCAGCCTGATCATGTTGTGGGCGAGATCGACGATCTTCACCGGCTCGCCCATGTCGAGGACGAAGACCTCGCCCTTGCCGGCGCCGATGTCTCCGGCGCGGATCACCAGCTGCACCGCCTCCGGGATCGTCATGAAGTAGCGCGTCATCTCCGGATGGGTGACGGTGACCGGCCCGCCGCGCTCGATCTGGCGTTTGAAGATCGGGACGACGCTGCCGGAGGAGGCGAGGACGTTGCCGAACCGGACCGAGGCAAAACGGGTGCCCGTGTGGGTGTTGCCGGCCGACTCGACGATCCACTCGGCCATCGCCTTCGAGGCGCCCATCACCGTCTGCGGGTTGACCGCCTTGTCGGTCGAGATCAGGACGAAGCGCTCGACCTTCGAGGCAGCGGCGGTCTCGGCCGTGATCCGGGTCGCGATCGCGTTGTTGCGGACCGCCTCCAGCGGGTTCGCCTCCATCAGCGGCACGTGCTTGTAGGCGGCGGCGTGGAAGACGACGTCGGGCTTGAAGCGCTGCATCACCTCCAGCATCCGGTGCGCCTCCTTGCAGTCGGCGAGGACCGACTCGGCGTGCGTGAAGTGGCGCTCCTCGACCATCTCGCGGTCGATCTGGAAGAGGTTGTCCTCGGCGTGGTCGAGCATCACCAGCAGGCGCGGTTTGACCTGGGCGATCTGGCGGCAGAGCTCGGACCCGATCGAGCCGCCGGCGCCGGTGACGAGGACGATGCGGTCGCGCAGGTAGGCGCCGACGCGGTCGAGCTCGCGCACGATCGGGTCGCGGCCGAGCACGTCCTCGACCCGCACCTCGCGCAGCTGTTTGTTGAGCTGGACGCCGCCGCGCAGGAGCTCGAAGACGGTCGGCAGGGTGCGGACCGGGATCTCGCGGTCGCGGCAGGCGGCGACGACCTTGCCACGCAGGGTTCCCGGCGCCGAGGGGATCGCGATCACGACCTCGTCGGGCTCGGTCTCGTCGAGGATCTCGACGATCTCCGCGGTCGAACCCAGCACCTTGAGGCCGAGCATCCGCATCCCCCGCTTGCGCGGATCGTCGTCGACGAACCCGATCGCGGTCGAGCCGAGGTTCGGATTCAGCTGCAGCTCGCGGACGACCATCTGGCCGCCGGAGCCGGCGCCGATCACCAGGACCTCGTGTTTCGGCATCCGCGCGTCGCGCGAGGGCCGTTCGACGATCAGCCGCACCGCGAGCCGGGCGCCGGCGATCAGGATCAGGGTGAGGACGAAGTCGGTGACCTCGACCGAGCGCGGCAGCGTGTGCGCGAACGGCTTGGCGACGGCAAAGAAGACGACGAGGATCGCGCTGGAGACGACGACGGCGCGGAAGATCAGCATGAAGTCGCGACCGCTGACGTAGCGCCACCACTTCTGGTAGAGACCGAACGCGGCGAAGACGATCAGCTTGCCGACGACGACGAAGCCGACCGACTGCGCGAACAGCACCTCGTAGCGATGCGGCCAGCCGTGCGGGTCGTCGAGGAAGCGGAGCTGGAAGGCGAGGAAGTAGGCGAGCGCGAGGAGAGCCGCGTCAGCCAGCACCTGCAGCACCCGGTTGCGGTATACGGGGTGGTTCAACCGGCCCATGTAAACGCGAAGTTTACGGGCGCCAGAGCCGATAGGCGGGCTTTTCTCATCGCTGGTCCGTACGATGTGCCGCTCCATGGGGACCTTCCTCCTGCTTGCGAGCATCACCGACAAGGTGGTCGAACCGATCGTCGACGTCGCCACCGAATTCATCGGCTCGGCCGGCGTCGTCGCCGTCTTCCTGCTGATGACGCTCGAGTCCGCCTGCATCCCGGTGCCGAGCGAGGCGATCATGCTGTTCGCCGGCTTCAGCGTCGCCAAAGGCGAACTGACCCTGTTCGGGATCGTCGCCGCCGGCGTTCTCGGCAACCTCGCCGGCTCCTGGATCGCCTACGCGGTCGGCTACTACGGCCGGATCGACCTGCTCGAGAAAAACAAGCTGATCCACATCAGCCCCAAACACCTGAAATGGGCCGACGACTGGTTCGCCCGCTACGGCGCCTGGACCGTCTTCTTCTCGCGGATGCTGCCGATCATCCGCACCTTCATCTCATTGCCGGCCGGCGTCGCGCGGATGCCGTTCTGGCGCTTCACCCTCTTCACCCTCGCCGGCTGCATCCCCTGGGTGCTGGCCCTGGCCCTGATCGGCGAAGCGGTCGGCGACAACTGGGAGGACTGGCGCCACAAGCTCTCCTACCTCGACTACGTCGTCGTCGCGGCAATCGTCGCCGGCGTCATCTACTGGATCATCAGGCGCCGCCGGCGCGGGCCGGAGCCGGCCAACACGGGCGGCGCTTGAGCCGGGACCGGATCCCGAGCCGCCGGGCGCTGGTGCTGGGGGCGGTCCAGGGGCCGGCCGAGCTGCTGCCGGTCTCCAGCTCCGCCCACATCGTCCTCGTCCCCTGGCTCGCCGGCTGGGACTGGGAGGAGATCGACCCGGAGCTGCGCAAGAGCTTCGAGGTGGCCCTGCACAGCGGCGCTGCAGTGGCACTCCTGATCGGCCAGCGGCGGCTGATCGGCGAAGAGCTGCGTGGGTTCGATAGCCGACGGGCGCTGCTGCTGGCGCTCTCCTTCCTGCCCGCGGCGGTAATCGGCTACGCCTTCGAGCGCCCGATCGAGCGCCGGCTCGGCGGTCCGCGGGCGACCGCCTACGGCCTGCTCGCCGGCGCCGCCGCGATGCTGATCGCCGACAACCGGCCACAGCGGCGCGGGCGCGGCGAGGCAACGGCGGCCGACGGGCTGGCGCTCGGCGTCGCCCAGGCGGCGGCGCTGGCACCAGGGGTTTCGCGCAACGGCATCACCCTGGCCGCCGCCCGCTGGCGCGGCTTCTCGCGCGACCAGGCGAACCTGCTCTCGCGGACGATCGCGCTGCCGATCATCGTCGGCGCGACGGCGCTGAAGGGCGGGCGGCTGGCGCGACGGGGGACGACGCCGGAGCTGCGGCGCTCGCTGGCGCTCGGCGCCGGCGCCTCGTTCGCCTCGACCCTCGCCTCGCAGGGGCTGATCAAGCTGGTCGAGCGGGACCGCGCGCTCTGGCCCTACGCCGCCTACCGGGCGACGCTGGCAGCCGCAGTTCTCGTCAAGCTCCGTCGGTCCCAGTAATCCAAATTCTGGACTAATTTGGATTTATCTTGGATTTCGCGTATCATCTCCAAATCTTGGAGAAATTTGGAGATGGTTTGGAGTTGCCGTGCACGTAGCTCACGCCCCGGCGATCGCCGACATGATGAAAAAGCTGGGTACGGAGGGTCTGGTCAAAGCCGTCGCCGCACCTGCAGACGATCGAGCACGCACAAAGTACCTGCACTGGGACAAGCTGCGGCACCTGGACCCGCCACCAGGACTCAGCCCCGAACTATGGTGGCTGAAGATCAAACTGGCGAGGGGCGACGAATTGCGGCGACTGCCTCTGCGGGATCGCAACGGGCTCGGACTCGGCTTCACGCTGCCCGACCTGATGCTGCGCTCGCTGCAACGCATCGACCACTACGACGGTGGCGTCGCCGCTCGACAGGACGGCCTCACCTCCGGACACGACACCAGGCGCCGGTTCGTCGACAACTCGCTGATGGAGGAGGCGATCCGGTCGAGTCAGCTCGAGGGAGCGAACACGACGCGAGCGGCCGCCAAGGAGCTGCTGGTGAGCAACCGCGAGCCCGCCGACCGCGGCGAGCGGATGATCGCGAACAACTACCGGGCGATCCAGTTCATGCGGGAGGAGATGGGCTCCGCGCTCCAGCCCGAATCGGTCCTGGAACTGCACCGGATCTTGATGGCCGGGACGCTCGACGACCCCGCCGCTGCGGGTCGGCTGCAGCAACCCGGCGAAGAGCGGGTCAAGGTGGAGGCCGGCGGCGACGTCGTCTGGCTGCCGCCGCCCGCTGATCAGCTGCCAGAACGGCTGCAGCTTCTTTGCGACTTCGCCAACGCAGGCGATGGGGCAGAGCCGTTCGTTCCCCCGGTCCTGCGCGCGATCCTGCTGCATTTCTGGCTCGCTTATGACCATCCCTTCATCGACGGGAACGGACGCACGGCCCGGATCCTCTTCTTCTGGGCGATGCGCGCGCGTGGCTACTGGTTCGCCGAGCACCTGCCGATTTCACGACTGATACGCCAGGCTCACGGCCAATACAACCGGGCCTTCCTCGAAGCCGAGAGCGACGGCGGGGACACGACCTACTTCCTGCTGCAGCAGCTCGCTGTGATCGAGCGGGCGATCGCGGACTTCGACGCCTATGTCGAGCGCAAGGCAGCCGAGCAGCGAGACGTGAGGCTTTTGCTGCACGACCTCGATCGGATCAACGGCCGCCAGGCCCTCCTCCTCGGCGATGCTCTCAAACATCCCGATCGCGGCTACACCTTCGTCGGCCATGCGCGCAGCCACCGGGTTACCCACGAGACCGCCAGAGCGGACCTCGGGGGCCTCGCCGAACGCGGCCTCCTGAGCCGTCACCGCCGCGGCCGAACCTACATCTTCGAACCGGTGCCCGACCTGCCGGATCGCCTGCGAGAATCGGCCGCATGAGCGACGCCTACGCCAGAGCCGGGGTCGACCAGGGCGCGGCGGACTCCGCCGTCGCCGGTCTGGTGCGGGCGCTGGGGGCGATCCAGCTCGGTCGGCCCTCGGCCCAGGTGCCGCTGCCCGGCCACTACGCGAGCGTGATCCGGATCGACGATCGGACCGGGATCGCGCTCTCGACCGACGGGGTCGGCACCAAGCTGGTCGTCGCCGAGGAGCTCGGCCGCTTCGACACGATCGGGATCGACTGCGTGGCGATGAACGTCAACGACGTGATCTGCGTCGGCGCCGAGCCGCTGGCGATGCTCGACTACATCGCGATCGAGAAGGCCGAGCCGGCGGTCTGCGAGGAAATCGGGGTCGGCCTCGCCCGCGGCGCCGAGCTGGCCGGGGTCGAGATCCCCGGCGGCGAGCTCGCCCAGCTCGGCGACCTGGTGCGGGGCGTCGACGTCTCCGGCGCCTGCTTCGGCACCGTCGCCCTCGATGCGATCATCGACGGCTCCGCCGTCGCGCCCGGCGACGTCGTCATCGGCCTGCCCTCGAGCGGCATCCACTCCAACGGCTACACCCTGGCCCGCTCGGCGCTGGCCGGGATCGGCCTCGACGAGGACCCCGAAGGGCGACTCGGCCGGCCGCTCGGCGAGGAGCTGCTGGAGCCGACCGAGATTTACGTCAAGCCGATCGTCGAGCTGCTGCGCTCCGCGGTCGACGTCCGCGGGCTCGCCCACATCACCTCCGGCGGCACCGGCAACCTGCTGCGACTGGCCGCCGAGGTCGGCTACGAGATCGACGATCCGCTGCCGGTACCGCCGGTCTTTGCCCTGATCCAGGAGCGCGGCGGCGTCTCCGACGAGGAGATGCACGAGGTCTTCAACATGGGCTGCGGTTTCTGCGTCGTCGTCCCCGCCGGGGACGAGTCGGCGGCACTCGACCTGCTGCGCTTGCATTACCCCGTTGCAAGACGGATCGGCAAAGTGGCCAAGGGGCCGCGCAGGGTCGAGAATGTCGACCCTGACTAGATGGACCCCGCTTCCTCCAGCTCAAAAATGATCGGAACCGTGCTTTCGGGTCGCTACCGGCTCGAGGCGAAGCTCGGCAGCGGCGGCATGTCCACCGTCTACCTCGCGCGCGACCAGACGCTTGACCGCGACGTCGCGGTCAAGGTCATGCACCGGGAGATGTCCGAGCAGGCCGACCAGCTCGAGCGCTTCCGGCAAGAGGCACGGGCGGTGGCGAAGCTCTCGCACCCGAACGTCGTCGCCGTGATCGACGCCGGTGAGGACGGCGGCCACCCCTACATCGTCTTCGAGTACGTCGAAGGGGAGACGCTGAAGCAGCGGATCGCCCGGGTCGGAGCGCTCGACCCCCAGGAGGCGCTCGCCTACTCGATCGAGATCGCCCGCGGCCTCACCGTCGCCCACGCCCGCAACATGGTCCACCGCGACATCAAGCCCCAGAACGTCCTGATCGACGCCGAGGGGCGGGCGAAGCTGACCGACTTCGGGATCTCACGCCAGCTCGAGCAGGACGGGATGACGGCGACTGGCCGCGTCCTCGGCACCACCGACTACGTCGCCCCCGAGCAGGCGATGGGCCACGGCGTCGACACCCGTTCCGACATCTACTCGCTCGGCGTCGTCCTCTACGAGATGCTGATCGGCCAGGTTCCGTTCCACGCCGACAGCCAGGTCGGGGTGGCGATGAAACACGTCAACGAGGAACTGCCGGACGTCCAGCAACGGCGCCCGGAGGTCTCCGCGGCGGCGGCGCTGGTGGTCGAGCGGGCGACGGCGAAGGACCCGAACCAGCGCTACCAGGAGATCGGCGAGATGATCGACGACCTCTCGACCGCGCTCGAGGTAGAGGCGGCGCGAGCGGGTTCGAGCACGGGCGAGGCGACCAGCATCCTCGACGCCCTGCCGCCGCCGAAGCGCAAGCTCTCGGGCCGCGCCCGCTGGTCCTGGGCCGCGATCGCGCTGATCGTCCTGATCGGCGCGGGCGCCGTCGCGGCAGTCACCCTGATCAGCGGTGGCGAGAGCCCGGGTGGTGGTGGTGGGGCGCTGAAGGACAAGGGGAAGACGGTGCCGCTGGCCTCGGCGACCGACTATGACCCAGACGGCGACGGCGAGGAGGGCAGCGACACGGTCCAGCTCGCCGTCGACGGCAACCTCTCCAGTGCCTGGAGCAGCGAGCACTACGCCGACGAAACCTTCGCCGGGACCAAGACCGGGGAAAACCCGGGTGTCGGCCTCTACGTGACCACCGATTCCCCGGCCTCGCCGAAGGTGATGGTGATCCACACCCCGTCGCCGGGCTGGGACGCACAGATCTACGCGACCGCCTCCGAACCGCCGGAAGAAGTCACCGAATGGGGCGAACCGATCGGCGAAGTCACCGACGCCGACAAGAACGAGGAAGTCGAACTCCACCTCGCCGCCCCCGCCACCAACTTCCTCCTCTGGTTCACCAAGGCGGCCCCAACCCCGGGCGACGAAGGCAGCTACGGGATCGAAATCAGCGACGTCAAGCTGATCGACTAGCCCCGTTGACAAGACCGAGCTTTACGAGGATCCTTTTGTGCAAATGTTTTTGCGCAAAGGCCTCACCTTGATCTCTGCCCTGCTGGTCCTAGGCGCAGCTGCCACCGCCACGGCGGAGGCCAGCAACAGCACAACAGCCTTCACATGCCTGAAAGGGGAAGTCAAAGGCCCGGGCTTCTCGAAAGCACACTGCAAAGCAGCCGACGCGGTCGGCTCGAATGCCGGCTTCAGTCACGTCGCGATCCCGCCCGCCGAATCCACAGAAACGCGCTGGACCAACGAAACCACCGGAGCAAATACAGAAGCGGCGACGATCATGCTGATCAAAGCCACCCTCACCCCGGAATTCGTGCTCCAGCTCCAGGCGACCGGGGTATCGGGAACCGGGGTCACCGAAAACCGCCTGGAAGGGGTGGAACACTCGGTTGAAAGCAGGGCCGTGATCCAGTTCACCGGGGTTACCGCCGGGGGAACCGGCGGCAAAGGCTGTGTCGTCAAAGAAGGCAAAATCACGACGACCGAACTGAAGATCACCACGGTCGGGCAGGGAATGAGCCTGAAGCTCGCGCCGGTGATCCCGAAAGAACCTTTCGCCACGTTCGTGCTCGAAGGCTGCCTTCTGGCCAGCCTGAACGGGGCACGGACCTTCAACGGGAGCGTCAACGCGATCCCGGACGGGGCGACAACAAACCTCAGCCACGCTGAAATCACAGCGAGCAAAACCCTGACCCTTGGCACCGGCAGCGTCCTGGTCGGATTCGAAGGCCCGATCACAGCCAGCGCCAGGGTGAAAGGCTCTGGCGGGGCCTACACGCCGCTCAGCTTTACAACAGTCGAAACACCCTAGCCACCACGAGCTTACGGTCCTTCTTCTTCTTCGAGCGGAAACTGGGACCGCTTGCCGACGATCAGGACGACTTCGGACTTCGGTTCGACTTCTTCGCGCCCTTCGGGACTCTGCGAGATCACAAGCCCGATTTCTTCTTCGAATTCGGTTTCTTCTTCTTCGACGACCGGGACGAGGCCGGCTTCGCGGATCGCTTCGACGGCTTCGCGGCGTTCGACGCCGACAACGCTCGGGACCTTGGTCAGCTTCTTCGCCCTGGCGACGACGATCGAGACCGTTGAGCCAAGGGAGACGTCGGAGCCGGCGCTGGGCGACTGGCTGATCACCTGACCCGGCTGCACCGAGGAGCTTTCTTCTTCGCTGACCGACGGTTCCAGGCCGCGGCCGCGGATCCGTTCCACGGCAGCGCCGCGCTGGCTGCCGACCAGGGCCGGGACCTGGACCTGCTTCGGGCCGCTGGAGACGAACAGGGTCACGGTCGAGCCGTTGGTCGCGGTGCTGCCGCCCGAGGGTTCGGAGTGGATCACGAGTCCTTCCTCGACCGAGGCCGAGGCCTGATTCCGGGTCGTGACCTTGAAACCGGCTTCCTCGAGCTTTTCGGTCGCCGCTTCGGCTTCGAGCCCGGA
>Ga0307476_10000548_pt1 | contig 28035 bp, 20 predicted proteins | sample atmos_gasesECM2C_2_FD_203314 | JGI IMG/M metagenome (GOLD analysis project Ga0307476, IMG submission 203314) | Hardwood forest soil microbial communities from Morgan-Monroe State Forest, Indiana, United States - atmos_gasesECM2C_05 | ecosystem: Environmental > Terrestrial > Soil > Temperate...
TTGGAATTTTTGGCCTCGGCGGCCAGGGAGCGCTGGAGAAACCCAATAACGAAAGCCTTGCGTTGCAGATGATCCAGCGCGCGCTCGAGTTAGGAGTGAATTATTTCGATACCTCCGCTATTTACGGCGGACCTGACCGGTGGAGTGAACAGTATCTTGGAAAGGGTCTCAAGGGTAGCCGGGATCAGGTTTTTATTGCAACCAAGACCAAAGAGCGAACCCACGATGCCGCGCTTAAGAACCTCGACGTGTCTCTCAAGCTGCTGGATACCGATCACATTGACTCATGGCAACTGCATGATGTTGGAATTCAGGAAGACATTGACCAGATATTTGGCAAAGGCGGTGCGATGGAAGCCCTGGTTCAAGCCCGCGATCAGAAAATGGTGCGCCATCTGGGCGTCACCGGGCGCTTCCGTCCCGAAGCACTTATGGAATGCATCCACCGCTTTCCCTTTGACACCGTGCTGATGGGCGTCAACGCGGCTGACAAATACTTTTACAGTTTTGAAAAGGACCTCCTTCCGCTGGCCGTCGAGAAACAGCTGGGAATCATCGGGATGAAGGTGATGGCACGCGGCCGCATTCTTTCCAGTTGGACGCCGCCGCCTGTGGAACAACAAAAACATTCGTGGGAAGGCCGAGGCGCAATCACTACAATTCCGGGTACGCTGACCAAGCGGGAAACCTTCTACTACAATCTTTCGCTACCCATCAGCACGGCAATCATCGGATGTGACTCTGTCGAGCAGGTCGAGGAATGCGTGGACCTCGCTCGTTCCTTTACCCCGTTAAGTCAGGCCCAGATGGCTGCCATGGAAGTGAAGGTAGAACCTGTTGCCAAGCAGGCCCTATTTTTCCGGCTCATGCCCCGCTGAGGATTCGCTACGCTAGCCGCGTGATCAACAAAGTTGCGCGGGACTCCGACTCCCGCCCTTCGCAAAGTACACGAAGAACGGGGCACCCCACGTGTTGCTGCTGCCAGCGAGATCAAAAGCCTGGGCGACCGGCGGGCAAATCCTCGCCTTGGCGGGTGTAGAATCCTGGACGTTTTCCAAGTCGGATTAAGGAAGTCGGGGTAGATGGGGTTCTCGTTTGAGTTCGATCCAGGGAATAGGGTCCTGCTGGTCCGGATTGAGGGGCGGCTTACGGATGAATTGCTGGCAGAGGCTTACCGGATGATGCGAAAGCAATCGACCGCGACGGATCCCAGGGCGGGCATTGTTGACCTCTCATCCGTTACCGGGGTTGCCCTATCCGCTGCATTTTTACGCGAGATCGCAAGGCAGGAACCGGCCATGGTTGATGCGACCCGCCCCCGGATTATCGTTGCGCCGACTGCAGTGGTATTTGGCCTAGCGCGCATGTTCCAGATGCTGGGAGAATCTACGCGACCGTTGCTGGAAGTGGTGCGCACGCTGGACGAGGCGCTGGCAGCGCTCGGCATTCAGTCGCCAGGCTTCGAGCCTTACCCGTGACCTGCGGAGTCCGGCGCGAGACGCGCATCGACTTAGACCTTGAGCCGCGCTCAGCGAAATAGATCGGAGTCCGATTCAGTTGGGCTTACTGGCAGGGGCTGGCTGCGTTGCGGGCGGATTCTTGCCGCCGGCGGATGGCGCGGCCGCTGTGCCCATCACATCTTTGTGATTGCCCGACATGTTGCCGGTATGTGATCCGGAGTTCGGATTTTTGTCGACGGTTTCCATCACATCTTTGTGATTGCCAACCATGTTGCCGGAGTGCGATCCGGAACCCTGGTTCTTATTAGCAGGCCGCGTCATGCTGGCTGGCGCCGCTGTTTGTGCTGGCGGCCGGGGCGGCTGCGCTTTGGTTTTTCGGTGAATTGCTCTGGCTCTTCTTGGGCGCGCTTTGTGTGAGCGCCACGGAAGACAGGGCCAGTACGATGAGGCTTGATTTCAAGATAGTGTTCATGCGGCCAGCGTAGCGCTGCGGGGAAGACGTCAGCAAGAAATTCCAAAGATGGTGGGTGCCTTCGGTAACTGCGCTCAGGCAGACTGCTAGCGGATGGCGGCTGGGGATTGGGTTTGCGGGAGTACGCGAAATCCGGAGGCATCGAAGACATAGGTTTTGACTTCGCCTTCGTTGCCTTGGGCTGGGATATCTTCGCCATTGAGCTGGAAGCTGATGCCAGCGGCGTTTCCCGCCTTGACTACGACTTCGCCGGCGGCTCGAATGGAGGTGTGCGCAGGTGCGATCAGGGTTTCCTGGGCTACGGGTTTGCCTTCGAGGGTAATCGAGACCCAACTTGTTTCCTCGGCGCGGATGAGCAGACTAAAAGTGTTGGGCGGTTTCGCCGCGGCGGCTGACTTGGGGCCCTCTGCGAATGTGGGATTGGTGCGGGGCGCGTTCGCTGAAGGCGTGGGACCGGAGCCGGTGGAATCGGGCTGGGCCGGCGCCGTGAGGGCCGCTTTCAAGGCCAGCGAAGATGCGGACGACGCGGGCGCGTTGATTGGAGGCGAAGCTGGGGATGCGGCCGAGATGGTTCCGGGGGAAAGCTTTCCGGACGACAATGTTTTTCCCGGGGACGCTTTTGCCACCGTAGGGTTGCGAGCGGGAGCGGACGGAGCCGGAGCGGTGACTCGGGCGGGAGATTGTGGGGAAAAGGCTGTGGGCTGCGGCGCGGCTTCGGGTTCGCGGTGACGGCGAGAATTCCAAAGGGCGAGGGTGAAGGTGACGAGCAGCAAAGCGACGGCTAGTTTTCCCCAGGGCAGCTGGGCGGCGGGGCTGGCGGTTGAGGAGTCGGGATGTGGAGAAAGATCCTTAGGGCGATGATCTTCTTTTTTGTGACGATCTTCGCTGTGACTGTCTGCCGGGCGACGGTCTTCGTTGGGACGATCTTCGTTGCGACGATCTTCGCTGCGACGAGACTGCTTTCGGCGATCATTTGCGCGAGGCGGCTGGCTGCGATTATTTCGGGTGCGCTTGCCGGCGGGACTGCTAGGAACGTCGCGGGCGGGAAGGTCGTGGCCATTTAGATCGTCGCCGGGAAGATTGCGGAAGTCCGGCGAAAGGGAATGCGCCTGAAGTTGGGTCTGGCGCATGGCGTCGAGATAGTCGGCTACGGCTTCTTCTTCGTTGAGTCCGACCTGACGGGCGTAGGCACGCACGAAACCTTTGTTGAAGACACCGCCGGGAAGCTGGTCGAAATGTTCCTCTTCGAGCGCGCGCAGCATGCGGATGCTGATTTTTGTGGTGTCGGAGACGGCATCGAGGCCGATGCCTTGCTGCTCGCGCTGCTTGCGAAGTTTTTCTCCGAACGCTCCCAAGGCCGGCTCCCGCGGGCGGGGTATGTTTTCGTCCGCAGAATAATCATAGGCGAAGGCCGGGGCGGACGCTAGAAGGGGTTGAAGGATCACGGTTACCGAGGGTTAGCGTACCTCGGGGGCTAAAGCCCGATCTAAATTGGTGTTCTTAACGCAGGCCCGGAAGGCCTGCTCCACCTGTGAACGCGTTCTGCGGCTGGTTACTGAGGCTTCTTTTCCAAAATGATGGTGAGTTCGGCTTTGCAGGTTTTGGCTGGGTCGACGAAGGCTGAGCCTTCGCGGCCGGCTTCAGAGGCACGGAAGAAGAGTCCTTGTTTGGTGCGGTCGGGAAGTCCGGTGAAGCGGGCCTTGCCGCTGGCGTTGGTCCCGACTTCGAGGTCAAGCTTGTGGAGGTACATGAAGCCGTAGGAGATGTGGACAGTGATCTTGGCGGCATAGATTGGGGCTTGCGCTGTATCGATGACTGTGAATTCGGCGGAGCAGGGGCCGATTCCGCCATCGATTACGGGGACGGCTTTGGGGTCGGGCGGTGGCGTGGTTTGGGCTTGAACAGCGCACACAGAAAGGACCGCCATCAGGATCGCACTCGAAAGGATAACTCTGCGCCGTGTAGTCATTTGCATACCAATCAGGATAAACCAACGGCGAACGAACTGGATCGATGATCGACAAACCTAAGGTCGCTGGCGACGATTGCGTTGACAGGGTCGTACTTCGATCACTAGACTGCCCCGTGTCCTGAGTTCCTACCCTGCCGTGGATCTCCAATCTGAGGTGTTGCATGCTGGAACGTTGCCGGGTCGCACGTAGTTTTGTTTGGCTTCTGCTGCTGGTTTCAACTTTCGCACTCTCGCAATCGGGTGGGAAGAAGAAAGTCACGAGTCAGGCTGACCTGCCACGGTTCAGCTATCCACTGACCGGTACAGCTTCCGAGTTGGTGCAATCGGACGACTCCACTTTTAATGCCTTTGCGGCCAAGGTCCGCTCCGACCTCGACAGCGTATTGCGTGACTACGAGATTGACGACAAAGCTACGCTGCGGACTCTGCTTTCGGTGAAGCTCGACTTAGAGGAACTCGCGGGCGAATATAAAGAGGGGTTGCAGACGGTGGAAGCCCTCCGCGCTTTGCAGCAGAAACCCGCCGCCAAGCTGTTCGCCTTCCTGTACACGCGTGCCAGGTTGCAAGCCGCCATCGACGCGAAAACGACACAGGGTCCTGCTTACGAACAAGCATTCGCAAAGCATTTTAGAGAGGCGATCGATCCGCTGCCGTGGGATGTGGTTCAGGACTCAGTGAAAGAGAGTTATGCGGGCTCGCGGCTCTACACGAAATCGGTTGCCGTGGGCAATGTGGAGACCGAGCTTGATCCGGCGGTGCAGAAGTCGGGTGCGCTCGACAATCAGGAAGCCTGGGATTTGATCTCAACACGAGATGACTTGCAATCCGGGATCCCGATGCTCCATGCGCGCGCCCAAGTTCTAAAGGAATACATCGCAGCGCACAATGTAGTCCAACCCGATATCTGGGCCGCGCGGGAAGTCACGCTCACGAAGGAACAGAGTCTGTCTCCGGTGCTGGTTGCGATTTGGGACTCTGGAATCGACGTCTCGCTCTTTCCTGATCAACTCTTCACCGATCCAAAACCTACGGCCAGCGGCTCGCATGGGCTGGCGTTCGATGACCGCGGAGATCCGTCTACAACGTGGCTGTATCCGCTTACTGCCGAGCAGCAGAAGGCTTATCCCGACTTCCGCGAACTAATCCAGGGGCGGTTGGACATAGAAAATGGCATCGACACGCCCGCGGCGGATGCGCTGCAGAAGAAGTACGCAACACTGTCTGCGGAGCAGATACATCAACTCTTCGAATTGGATAAAGTGCTCGGATTTTATGTACATGGAACGCACTGTGCGGGAATCGCGGTGCGGGGAAATTCCGCCGCGCGGCTGGTGGTTGCGCGCTTCAACGATCAATTGCCCGACCTGCCGTTTGCTCCCACGGCGGAATGGGCCCGTCACATGGGTGCTGCCTTTCAGCAGATGTCCGATTACTTCCGAACGCGTAACGTGCGAGTGGTGAATATGAGCTGGGGAGACGATCCGGAGGAGTTTGAAACGTGGATTTCGAAAACTGGCGGCGGCGGCGACCCGGCAGCGCGCAAGAAGCGGGCTGCGGAACTCTATGCAATCTGGCGGGATGCCATCGAGACCGCGATTAAGGGTGCGCCGAACACTCTGTTTGTCACGGCCGCTGGGAACAGTGACAGCGACAGCGGGTTTATTGCGGATGTGCCGTCCTCGCTGCAGTTGCCAAACCTGATTGCGGTTGGTGCGGTCAACCAGGCGGGAGATGAGACCTCATTTACCAGCTACGGAAAGGCCGTGGTGGTCGACTCGGATGGCTATAACGTGGAAAGCTTTGTCCCGGGTGGGGCGAAGCTTCGGCTGTCGGGAACGTCAATGGCTTCTCCGAACGTGGTGAATTTGGCGGCCAAGCTATTCGCGCTCGACCCCTCGCTGACACCTGCGAAGGTTGTCGAACTTATCCGGCAAGGCGCCACCAGCAGCGAGGATGGGCGCCGCCACTTGATCGACGAAAAACGGTCTGTTGAGCTTTTGCAGATGAAGAAGTGAATTCGGCCAGCAGGAAATTCAGCCGTCAGGAAATCCCAGCCGCATCTTAGTGACGCGCTTCGCTGCGCTCGGCTGGACGGCCGAGGCGGCCGTCCCCACATGGACTGAGGCCGCCTTCCCACGTGGAACTCGGCGGTCTTCCCACACGACCTAGGCTAAACTCAGCATCCCATTGGCTTTAAGGGTTCCTGTTACCAACGTTCATTGCCCCGGCGGCGGTGCGCTCCTATAATTTTTGGAACTGTCACTCCGTCCAGCTGAAGATCAAGGAACTTGAGATCAGGAAAGTAGGATCAGGAAACCAGGCATGCCCGAGGCCACCGGCACACAATTGACGCGCCACAGCCAGGAACTGACCATCTTCCACGACGTGGCCAAAGCGCTTACGTCGTCGCTGGATCTTGACTCGATTCTGCAGACGATCATGGAAAAGATGGCGGAGTACTTCCGTCCGGACACGTGGTCGTTGCTGATGGTGGACGAGCAGCACAATGAGCTTTACTTTGCGATTGCGGTGGGCGATGCCGCGGAGGCGCTGAAGAACGTTCGCCTGAAAGTGGGCGAGGGTATTGCCGGGTGGGTGGCGAAGCACGGCGAGCAGGTGATTTCGGCGGATGTGGAAAGCGATCCGCGGTTTGCCAAGCGTATTGATGAGGCCACGCAGTGGGAGACGCATTCGGTGATCTGCGTGCCGCTGAAGTCGAGGCTGCGGGTGCTGGGCGTGATCCAACTAGTGAATGTGGATATGTCGCAATTCAACGAGCCGGAAGTTTTCTTCCTGCAGGCGCTTTGCGACTACGCCGCCATCGCGATTGAGAATGCGCGTTGGGTGGAAAAGATCCAGGAACTGACGATCACCGACGACTGCACCGGGCTGTACAACGCGCGGCACCTTTATAAGACGCTCGAGACCGAGGTTTACCGGTCTTCGCGGTTCGGCTACGAGTTCAGCGTTTTGTTTATTGACCTCGACCATTTCAAGTCGGTCAACGATACCCACGGGCACTTGATTGGGAGCAAACTTCTGGCGGAGATTGGTTATCTGGTGAAAGCGCAGTTGCGCTTGATTGACTTTGCCTACCGCTATGGAGGCGACGAATTCGTGGTGTTGTTGCCGCAGACGGGAAAGGATCAGGCGCTCGTGGTGGCGAAACGGTTGCGCGATGCGCTGCGGGCCAGCAGCTTTTGCCGCGACGAAGGGTTGAACTTGAACGTACGGGCTTCGATTGGGCTGGCTACTTATCCGCACGATGCGCGCGACGCGCATGACATTATCCGTCAGGCGGACGAGATGATGTATCTGGTGAAGAACACGACCCGGGACAATATTGGGATTGCGCAGCGGGGAGTGATGAAGTAGGAAGGCAGTTCTCAGTTCTCAGTTTCCTGATGCCATAATCAGTTTGGTTTTCTATGAGAACAACCGTTGTGCTGGATGACGATCTGGTGCGCATCGCCCGGGAGTTCACTGGATTAGAAGGGAGAACGGCTTTGATTCGAGAGGCTCTCAAAGCGCTCATTGAGCGGGAGAGTGCTCGCAGGTTGGCTTCCCTGGGAGGGACGATGGCTAAATTGAAGCATGTTCCACGCCGCAGGGTGGGGTCGAAATAATCTCTCGCAAAAGCGCCAACCTGTCTGAGCTCATCAACATTTACCCAACTACAAATTTTCCTTCGGCTTTTCCGGCTCCGCTGGCTTCACGTCCGGTTTCCACGGGTTGGCATTGGCCGGTCCGGTGGGGTTTACGCCGAAGTCCCAGACGTAGAGGTTCATGCCTTCCTTCCCCTTTGTCTCGATCAGAGCATACTCGCCGGGGGCCAGGTTTTCGGTGGGGGTTAGTTTGAGCCAGCCACCACTTACGCGGTCGATGGTGGTCTTCACGAAATTCTGGTCCTGACTCATCTTCCCGTTGGGGGCGCGCTTGAAGTCGCCTACGATGCGCTTGCCGTTTTTTACTTTGGTGTGGACGATGTGGAAGCGATCGAAGGGGACGAGGGCCTGCTCGGGCTGCTGTGGGCCCTGTCGCTCAGAACCCCGTTGCTCGGGGCGGGGAGCGTCGAGGCTGGGCTGGGACTGCTGGGCGGAGGCGGTTTGGCCGCTGGGTGGCGCGTCCGGTTCATCGTTGACATTGATGTAGATGGAGGGCACGGCGACATGGGCGTGCACGGTGGCGTGTTCACCCTCGAGTTCGACGGTTTGCTTGGCGTGGGCGACGGGATCCAGGGCTCCGCGGAGGATGTTTGCCTTGGTGTTTTGGCTGATGTCGCCCTCGGTTTGCTGCATTTCGACGAGTTGCGGCTGGCCTTGAAAATTATCGAGCAGGAAGACGCCGGAATCGTCGGGGAGGCGCAGGCCCGGGGCAACTTGGGGAAGGTGAGACTGTTCGGCTGCGCGGTCGGCGTCGGTTTCTTTGTCGATGGTGGCGGCTTCGGGGATGGCGGAGTTGGCTCGGTCTTTCTCGTATTTTTCGGTGGCCGGCCAGTCTACTAGCGCGGAGGGAAGTTCTTCCCACTCATCGCGCTCGGCGCTTTTGTAACGGACGCGGTCGCCTTTGATTTCATACTTGGTGACCAGCTGGTAGGAGCCGTCTTTGAGGACGAGATGACGGGCAAGGTTCTGGTCCTGAGCCGGGGTTTGAAGGCTAAGGGCCAAGACTGCGGCGAGGGTGATCGAGAACAGCGGGGTTAGACGGAACATAGGCTGATGTAATTATCAGCCCGGCGGGCGATCTTCGCCAATTGGTGCGTTCGGGTTCCGTGCGGAAGGCCGAGCGCCAGGCGATATCAAAAACCCCACTTCTCGCGCATAGAACGCGCGAGAAATGGGGCACCCGGTGGATCTTCTGGCTCGACTCGGGCTCGAGCAACCTTTACTTCTACTTCTTTATTTTTTCCTTTTGAGCTGCCATTTCGACGCCGCCGGTTTTGGCCGGACCGTTACGGTCAACCAGCCTGGCGAAATCCTCGGCCTTGAAGGGATACTCGTGAGCTGACTCTTGCCCGGTTGGTTTCGAGGTGACGTCCACCCGGCGGTTGTAGGCGAGCACGATGGTTTGTATCTTCTTCAGGGCCTTTTCCCGGTCTTCCGGGCTCAGGCTGGCATCCTGTTCCACCTGTTGCTTCACTTGATCGGCAGTCAGGTTTTGCTCTTTGCCGAAAGCCTGAGTCTCAATCTTGTCTTCGGGAACTCCCTGTTCGACGAGGAACTTTTTGGCGAGCGCGGCACGCCTTTCGGAGAGCGGCTGGTTGTAGGTCTGTGATCCGCGCTTGTCGGCGTGTCCGGAGAGAACCAGGCGAGCGTCGGGCTGGTCCGCCAGGTATTGAGTGAAAGAAGCGGCAAGGGATTTCAGAGTTTCCTTTTCGCTGTCGAGGAGAGCGTTTTCTGACTTGAGCGATCGCGGCCGGTCGGTGGGGAAATAAACGCTCCGCGCGAGTTTAATCTCGGGTTGCACAATCGAGCCCACGATATGGAGCGTCGCGGTTTTTGTGGCGGTTCCGCCGCAACCGTTGCTGGCGTTCAGGGTGTAGGTGACGGTTTCATCGACGGTGCCTGGGTCGGTCTTCTTGGGAGTGATCTGCAGAGTGCGGCTGCCAGTGGGACTGACCGTGCCCAATGAGTCAATCGACACTGTGGAAGCGTTGGAAGCTGTCCAGTTCAATGCCGTGCCGTCGTCAACGACGACTTTCTCTCCGACCTTTTTGTAATGGACCTCGGCTGGCGCGAGCTGGAGATCGGCCTGGACCGTATTGTTCACATTGACGGTAGCATTGGAAGTGACGGTGCCGCCTGGCCCAATGGCGGTCAAGTTATAGGTGGTGTTCTGCGTGGGCTGGATGGATTGTTGGCCCGAACTTGCGACTGGCCCAACCGGGGTGATTTCGACGCGAGGTGCGTCGGACGAGGTCCAATTGATTTGCGAGGCATCTCCGCAGTTGACCTGGGCAGCGGTCACGGATAACTGCGCGGTGGGCTTGGCAACCGCGACGGTTGCACTGGCCATGCCGACGGTGAAGCGGGGTATGGCTCTGAGTTTCTCTCCGCGTGACCAGGCGACAGTTTTGCGAACGCCCTTTGGAATGTCGATGACGACACGCTGATTTGCGGGAACTTCGACCGAGCCCGACCAAGCTTCCTTATCACCGGACAGGACCGTAACTTGATACGTGCCGGTTGGAACGACGAGTTCCTGCTTCCAGATCCAGTCGTTGTTGAATTCGTCGCCGTGGCCGACAAAGAAGCCGGGCGTTTTTCCGTTCAGCAGAATCGCATCCCGGTCGGCTCCCTCGATCGTCATGGCACCGAAGGGCCCGGAGACGGTTCCGGTGACGGGCGTCAGGGTGAGATCAAGGTTTGTAGTTTTGCCCGCGGTGATGGTGACCGTTTGGGTGGACGGAGCATAGCCGTAGTTGACCAGTTCGATCTTGTGGTCCCCGGCGCTGAGGCTCAGGGAGTGGTGCTTGCTGGCTTCGCTGATGGCGCGACCGTCCGCGAAGATGTAGGCCTGTTTGGGAGTGGCGTGAATTACGAGTTTGCCGTCTTGGGCGAAGCTTGAGATTCCAGCCGTCAACACGAGCAGGGCGACGGATAGAAAGAAACGGGATAGCAGGGTTCGAAACTTCATAGCGGTCTCCTTAATCTTCGGATGGGCGCGATTCGACAAAGAGAACCTGATCTGGATCCTCTTTCACCGGCGGCGTCCATTCATGCTGGGGTTTGGTGCTTGTCGCCGCGGTTGATCCCGGGCTACTTCTGCGGGCGTCCCGTAGTATACGCCAGAAGAGGATACAAATAATAAGGACTCCGCGGGCGAGTTCACCACCATCGACGTTTTCGTGGCTGCACGTTCCGTCCGAATGCGTTCTGGAATCCCGAAGAACCTGCGCGATGGAGGCGTCGGCTTGTAGTATCCTCGGGTTGTCTATATTCTGTTGCACGCACAACGCCACTGACTCCAGACTCCAATGAAACGTACACTTATCCTTCGTTCTTACGGGTTGTTTGCGCTGCTGGGGAGCGCGATTGCCTTTTCTCAGACGGCTGCGGTGCCTGCGGGATCTGCAAGCCGACAATATTCGGTGCAGGGAACGGTTGCTTCCGCGGGGTCGCCGCAGGGAGCGCCGGTTTCTTATGCGTCGGTGACGCAGGTGAACGGGTTGCTGGCGCAGTTGGAGACGACGTCCAAGGCCACGCAGGCCGACCTTGCGAAGCTGCGGATTGAACGCTGGAAGACAGACGGTTCCTCAAAGAAGCAAGCGTTGGGTAATGTGGATTCCATCCAGCGCAATCTGCAGGAGGCGCTACCCGCGATTATCGGGCAATTGCGCAACGCTCCGGAAGACATGCCGGCTACCTTCAAGCTGTACCGGAATCTGGATGCGCTGTACGACGTGCTGGGGAGTGTGGTGGAAGCGGCGGGGGCCTTTGGATCGAAGGACGACTTCCAAGGGCTGTCGAATGATCTGACCAGTTTTGAGGGCACGCGGAAACAGATTGCAGAGCGTTTGGAGAATCTGGCTGCGTCGAAGGAGCAGGAGATCGTGCGCCTGCGAACGGATTTGAAGACGGCGCAGGCAGCGATTCCGGCGGAGCCTCCGAAGAAAACCGTAGTGGACGATACCGAGCCGCCGAAGAAGCCTGCGGTGAAGAAGAAGCCAGTGGTGAAGAAGCCGGCTGCTCCGGCGGGCACCGCGCCCGCGCAGAATCCTCCAGCGCAACCTAAGCCGCAGTAGACGGCTTCCGGCTTCCGGCTGCCGGAAAATCTCGCTGCGAGATTTGTTTCTTTGATGGTGCCGGGCGTTTGAGGCCGGAAGCCCGAGGCCCGAAGCCGGACGCCGGACGCCGATTCTGTTAACCTTCCTTCCGCATCATGATTGCGATTGCGAATCCCGACATTAGCTTTCACGGCAGCATTCCTGCGATTATTTTCGGCATTGTCATCATCTGTGTAGTGCTGCAGGATGCGTTTGAGACGGTGGTGCTGCCGCGGCGGGTGACGCGGCAATTCAAGCTGACCGCGTGGTTCTTGCGGCGCACGTGGATTCCGTGGAAGAACCTTGCGGGGCGCATCCGGACGTCGTCACGGCAGCAGAGTTTTCTGGGATACTTCGGGCCGCTGTCGCTGATCACGCTGCTGATTTTCTGGGCTGCGAGCCTGATCATGGGTTTTGCGCTGCTGCAATATGGCATTGGCGGGCACGAACAACTGAGCAACGAGCCCATCACGTTTGGCCGGATCATTTACCACAGCGGCGAGACGTTCTTCACTTTGGGTTACGGCGACATTGTGCCGACGTCGCGTCTGGCGCGCGCGCTTTCTGTGCTGGAAGCGGGGATGGGCTTCGCGTTTCTCGGGGTAGTGATCGGCTACTTGCCTGTGGTATACGCCTCGTTTTCGCGGCGGGAGATTCAGATCTCAATGCTCGACGCGCGGGCGGGATCGCCGCCGACTGCCACAGAGTTGCTGGTGCGGCTGGCAGGGACTGCGGAGGATCCGGGAAAGATCGACCAGATGGTGCTCGATGGATGTTTGCGGGATTGGGAGCGCTGGGCGGGGGAGTTGCTGGAGAGCCATATCTCTTATCCGGTGTTAAGTTTTTTCCGTTCACAGCACAGCAACCAGTCGTGGCTGGGAACTTTGCAGACCATGCTGGATGTGACTTCGCTGCTGATCACGGGCATTGACGGCATTCATCCCGGGCAGGCGCGGGTGACGTTCGCGATGGCGCGGCATGCGAGCGTCGATCTGGCACAGGTGGTGAATGCCCGCTACGATCCGCTGGCGGCGGAACGGTTGACCGACGCCGGTTTTGACACGTTGCGCGATACGCTGGCGGCGGCGGGATTGAAGTTGAGAAGTACGGAGGAAGCGCGGCAGAAGCTGACGAAGTTGCGGTCGATGTATGAACCTTACCTGCACTCGATGGCGCGAAATCTCATGGTGGCGCTGCCGCCGTGGCAGCATCCAGTGAAGGGGCGGGACAACTGGCAGGCGGGGCCGTGGGACCGGATGATCCAGGCTAAGGGACTGGCGGTGCTGGGGCAGAAGCCGGTGCAGCCGCAGGCCAGTGATGATCACTTCTAGCGGGCGGAGCTAATGGGCAGAAGCAGCAAGCCAGCGCAGCGAGAATTCCGCGGGGCCTAGCGCGAGTCCAGAGCGGCGAGCAGCTTTTCCGCACGCTGGAAGTCAGAATCGTGACCCGACCAGGGCAGAAGCCCATCAGGAATGACTCCGTTCACTTCGTTGGTACCATCGGCGCGAAAGCGAACACAATCCGGCATCTTTAGTGGCGCACGAGAATTCTTGAGCTTTGCAGGAATGCCTCCGTTGGTGTAGCCGCAGCCTGCTCCGCCCGTTACTTCTCCGAAGATGGTTGCGGCGTGATTGTCCTGCAACAACGCCGCAAAATATTCCGCTGCCGACCAGGTGTCACGATCTACCGCGACGTAGAGAGGCAGAGCCTTCGGATTCTCGGTATAGGAATAGAGGCTGATCTGTCTGTTTTGCGCCGGGGTTGGGACCAGCAGGGAGCAAGTGAGCTTGCCGGTGTCCCACACCGCCGCGCGGTTACAAGGGCGTTTGCTCTCTTCGATTGCTTTCTCAAGCGCGTCAGCTTCAGTTTTCAAGAGGGCCTCTGAGCCGGCATGATTCTTAATATCGGCTTGAACAATCTGGAGGCGTTCTTGCATCTGTTTGGTCCAATGTTCATGCCGGATGAAGGCCGCCTTCGGGTCGCGCAGAGGAACGGAGCTTAAGACTCGAGGAGGGACTTCAGCCCAATCCGAACCGCCGCCATTGTGGGTGATGTCGATTAAGAGAGTGGTTGCGCCCGCCTGGGCAAGTGCTTCGGCACGCCGCACAAGAGCGGCAGTGAGCAGATTGCCGGTAGCCAACTGGACTTGGTCTTCGCACTTCTCGTCACAGGTGGTGGCTTCTTCAAGATGAAGATTACGTGCTGCATCCTGGCAAACCTCAGGATAGCCGTGCTCGCTAAACAGAGCTATGCGAATAATGCCTAGGATGGTTTGATTGCGTAACCGAAGAAGGCCCCCGGGGAAAAACCGCTCTTCCGGAGTACTCTGGGCAGAGAAACCGGGTAAGGAAGCGAAGTCCAGTCCCGGGCGAAGGCGCATGTTATATCCCAAACGGTCACACAGACCTTGTGGTGCTGTCGCGGCGGGTTTGGAGGGACCCGGGCTCTTCGGCCAATCGATTTCCAGATGGCCATCTCCGAAGCTGGCAAGGAACTTGTCGAGGATTCGCCGGGCATCCTGCTCGTTGGTCGCTTCGCGGAGTTTGGTTTCTGTGTCGAGGCGCAGGCGCGGCAAATCCATCTTTCGATCTTCGACCGCCCAATCAAGATTTGCATAATGCACAGACATCTCCGACAGGACTTGATGGAAGTCCTCGAGCCACCGTTTAGGATTGAAGCTGGCGGATTGTGAATCGTTGACGTTCTGGGCCGTGCAAGTTAGTACCGCTAGAAAAAGGAAAAGCAATCGTTGCCTCATCGCGCCTCTCGGGTGGATTCGTTCCAGCCAATTCTACTTCGGTGGCGTGCGTGCTAACATTCCTTTTCCCAGATCTTGATTAAATGAACGATATTGGCGAGAACGTGGTGCGCATTGAGGCGGAGGCGTTGCGCGCGCTGGCGGACCGTATTGGCGGACCGATGGCGGCGGCGTTCCAGCGGGCAGTGGAATTGATGTTTTCCTGCGCGGGACGCGTGGTGGTGACGGGGATGGGGAAGAGCGGGCTGATTGCGCGCAAGATTGCAGCTACGCTGAGTTCGACGGGGACTCCGGCTTTGTATCTCCATCCGGTGGAGGCGCTGCACGGGGATTTGGGGATGGTGGTGCGCGGGGATGTGGTGCTGGCGCTTTCGGCTTCCGGGGAGACGGAAGAGATTCTGGCGCTGCTGGCGACGATCAAGCGGCTGCGGGTGCCGCTGATTGCGATGACGGGGGATGCGATTTCTCGTCCGACTGCACCTGCCGGGGAAGGAAAGTCTAAGTCTAAGTCAAAGTCAAAAGCAGCGGACAGGAGTGTCCGCTCCACACGGGCATTGCCTTCGCCTGCATCCACTTTGGCTTCGGCTGCGGATGTGGCTTTGGATTGCTCGATTGCGGAGGAGGCTTGCTCGCTGGGGCTGGCGCCTACGGCTTCGACTACGACGATGCTGGCTTTGGGCGATGCGCTGGCGGTTACGCTGAGCGAGAAGCGCGGATTCAAGGAAGAAGATTTTGCCAATTTGCATCCTGGAGGGAAGCTGGGCAAGCGGCTGGCGCGGGTGGAATCTTTGATGCATACCGGCGATGCACTGCCCCGGGTTGCTCCGAACACGAAGATGCCGGACGTGATTTATGAGATGTCGCGCAAGAAGCTGGGCGTGACGGCGGTGGTGGATGGCGAGAAGCTAGTGGGCATCATCAGCGATGGAGATTTGCGGCGACTGCTGGAGAAACGCGGGAAAGAGGTAATGGACCTGGCGGCTGGAGATTGCATGACGAAGAATCCGCGGACGATTGGGGCTGGCGAGTTTGCGGCTACGGCGCTGGCTTTGATGGAAGAGAAGAAGATTACGTCGCTGATGGTGGTAGAGCGCGACGGAAAGCTTCTTGGCATTGTGCACCTGCATGATCTGTGGGGGACCGAGTTAGTGTAGCGCCCACGCGACAGCCGCCGGGACGGCGGCGCTACGAGCGACGCTACGGCGCGGGGCTACAATACTTTTATGTATCACTACGATCCCAATACCGCGCTGGAAGAATTGACGGAAGACGCAACCCTGCCGAACCCGGTGCATGTGCGCGACATGATCTTGCGTAAGCATCCCTCGACCGACAACGCCCTGGAGCTGAACCGGCTGTTTGTGGAGTATCAGAAGTTTTTCGGGGAGACGCAGAAGCTGGGGAAAGAGATTCTGCGGCGGCTGACTTCTTAGTACGGAGTCGCGAGTACCGGACGAAACCTAGTCCGCTGCGGCGGTGCCTGGGCGTTATCTGCCGGCCAGAAAGTCAATCAACTCTTCCCGCGTGAATCCCGCTTCCCTCAACAATGACATCAGGGTGCCTTTAGGTAGGTCGCGATTGTGGCTGGGAACTACGGCGCGTCGGCGGGAGGATGGGTGATAGAAGATGAAATGGCTGCCGGAAGCGTGATCCAGCGCGATCCATTTTGCTCCAGGAAACGGGCGACTTGACGAGGTTTGACGGCAGGGAGCTTCGGCATCTCCACACTTATATCAAGTGCCAGACCTATAAAACCAGCGGTAACAGTAGGTGGGTCGAAGAAGTGGAAAATCTTGGCAACTCGTCTATCCGCAGAGAGCTAAGGGCTATAAGCCAGTGTGAAAAACCAGTCCCGCTGTCAGCGCGAATACTCAAAGTCCAAAGAGGCGACTAGAGTGTCGTCGTCGGTTGGAATTGGATCTTTGTGTTTGCGAAGGCTAGCGACATACCCCGAGATGGCGTCCTTGGCCATTTCTCTAGCCTCGTCCACGGTGCGACCGTAGGTTACACAGCCGGGCAGTGCCGGAACAAGTGCCGTGTAGCCGCCCTCTGGCTCTGGGCGGAGCATGATGTTGTAGCGGCAGCGAGCCTTCGCCATAGATTTTGTACTATTGTAACGCAATACTCCGTCAGCGCTGCTACGCTATCGTACAATTACCAATTCACTGTGGGATCGGCCAGTGTCCTTCACTCGGTAGTCGCAACTCGGTACTAGGTACTACAAAAACTCTATGCATCGATGGTCAGAACTGTTTATTCCTACACTGCGCGAGGCTCCCGCTGACGCGGAAGTGGCCAGCCACAAGTTTCTGGTGCGGGCTGGTTACATTCGGCAGCTGGCGGCGGGGATTTACTCGTATCTTTTTCTGGGTAATCGCTCGTTCAACAAGATCATGGGCATCGTGCGCACGGAGATGGACCGGATCGGGCAGGAGTTTTTCCTGCCGGCGCTGCATCCGCGGGAGCTTTGGGAGGCCAGCGGGCGTGCCGCTCTCATGGGCGAGAACCTGTTTCGCCTGAAAGACCGCAAGGGTACCGAGCTTGTGCTGGGCATGACCGAAGAAGAAGTCATGACCTCGATCGCCGTAAAAGAACTGCGCAGCTACAAACAGTTGCCGCAGACCTGGTACCAGATTGCGCCGAAGTTTCGCGACGAACCGCGGCCCAGGTCCGGCCTGTTGCGGGTGCGGGAGTTCATAATGAAGGACTCATACTCCTTCGACATCGATGCGGCCGGGCTGGACATTTCCTATAAGAAGCATTACGACACTTATCGCCGAATCTTCGACCACTGCGGCTTGAAGTACATGGTGGTGGAAGCGGATTCGGGCGCGATGGGCGGCAAGGAATCGCACGAGTTCATGGTCCGCACGCCGGCGGGAGAAGACCGGATTGTGAGCTGCGACGGTTGCGACTACGCGGCGAACATGGAGAAAGCTACGTCGAAGCTGGAGGCGGTTGCTGATCTCGCCGCCGAAGGCGACGGCAAGCCGCTTGAGGTGCACACTCCGGGGCAGAAGACGATTGAAGATGTGGCGCGCTTTCTGGGAGTCTCGCCCAAGAACAAGATCAAGACGCTGGCTTACATGGCGGATGAGAAGGACGCGAAGACTGGAAAGACGAAGTCGCGGGCGATTGTGGTGCTGATGCGCGGCGATCATCAGCTGAATGAAGCGAAGTTCAACGCGACGGTGGCTGTCGCGACGCGGCCCATGGAGGAAGGTGAGATCAAGGCGCTATTCAACTCTCCGGCAGGATATTTGGGGCCGGTGGGGATTGTGTGGGCCAAGGATTGGAAGAAAGATGCGGGGCTGCCGCTTCTTCTGGTTGATGAGGCTCTCGCAGGCCGCACCAATCTGATTGCGGGGGCGAACAAAGAGGACTATCACCTGAAGAACCTGACGCCGGGGAAGGACTTTCATCCCACGGCTTATGCCGATCTGCGTGCAGTGACGGCTGGCGAAGCTTGTCCGAATTGCGGGAAGGCATTGCGTATTGATACGGCGGTGGAGATTGGGCACATCTTCAAGCTGGGTTACCGGTATTCGGAATCGATGGGAGCACGCGTGCTGGACAAGAACGGCAAGGAGGTTATGCCGATCATGGGCTGTTATGGCATTGGGATTGAACGCATTCTGACGGCGGCAGTGGAGCAGAGCAACGACGAGAATGGATTCTGGCTGCCGCCGGCGATTGCCCCGTTCGAAATCGTGGTTACTCCGGTCAATGTGAAGGATGAGGGTGTGCTGACTGCCGCGGTTGACATTGCGAAGCGACTGGAAGCTGCCGGTTTCGATGTAATCCTCGATGATCGCAACGAGCGGCCGGGAGTCAAGTTCAAAGATGCCGACTTAGTCGGTATCCCCTTTAGAATCACGGTCGGGAACAAGGTTACCGAAGGTACCGTGGAAGTGGTTCTACGCTCGACTCGGGAAGTGCGCGATGTTACGATCGCGGCGGTAGTGGAATATTTTCAAGGAGTGCTGCCAGCCAAGGCCTGAAAGTTGCGCCGCTGGCCGGCGCAGTTTTGAGACTATGGGAACCTTTAAGGCAGTTCTGGTATTTGCCGCAGTCATTCTGGTGGTGATCGCCCTGTTTCAAGTGGCTCCGCCCATCATGGCGAACTTCAGCTTTCAGGACGACCTGAGGCAAGTTGCAATGATGGCGGGAGCGAATCCGCAGAAAACCGACGACGACGTTCGCAATGACGTGCTGCGCAAGGCCAGGGAGCACGACCTGCCAATCAGCGAGAAGCAGGTCACGGTGCAGCGAATTCTTACACCCGGCCTGATGGCGGTTTACGTTGCCGCGGACTATACCGTGCCCATCAACCTTCCGGGCTATTCCTTCGACATGCACTTCAATCCTACGAGCGGAAACAAGTAAGAATCAGTGGCTAGTGGGCAGCGGCCAGTACGAATGTGGTCGCTGTGCCGAGCGTGAGAGCTGGTGCCGTCCTTGAAGGAGCTGGAATCCAGAAGCTCGCACACTGTCTTCCAAAGTTCAGTCTCTCTCCACGCACTCGAGTCTGTCGTTGGTCTGAATGACATGGTCTCAACCTCCACTTAGTGCGATTCTCGAAGCTACGTGCTTGCCAAACATCTTTGTGAAAGAGCCTTGTCGGTGCGAAGGGCGCTGTGTGGGATCCGCCGTCGGGACTTAGTTCTTAGTGAGGTTGAGTGGCGAGGCTAGAAAAGGCGAAAGCTGTGCGGGAGCGGGCCCGCACAGCTTCAGAGGATTCAATGGTGACAGCTAAGTCAGAGAAAACCAGCTTCGGCTCGGGACAATAGGGTCTGCGGGGGAGCAGACCCGAGCCGGAAGGCCATAACTAACTAATTCGACTTCGGACCGCAGCTGCCGTCAGGAGCGTTCCCAGCCAGCGAACCAACACCGACGGCGAGAGGGTTCGACACCATCCCCTTGTAGGTCGCTGTGACCTGATAATACCCGTTTATTTCCCAATTGTACTGTGGCGGCGTCGGTAGCGCGGGAGGGTTACCGGAAGGAAGATCAGTCCAGGTGCATACGGGCGCTATGACCTGCATCAAACCGGTCGGAAAGATCCATACGGTACCAGTACCTGGTTGCCCAGGGGTCGGCGCTTCGAGAGCCGGTAGTGGATTCCCGCCTGCGTCGCAGCATATCGGCGCACCCGTCCACGTAATCGAATTCGTAACCGGGACGGTCCTACCGCTATGGTAGACCTCGTTTACCTCTAGCTGAAGCGTGGCGTCGACGCCCCCCAGGTTATAAGTGCCTCCGGCGGATGCTCCAACAGCCGAGAGCTGGACCGACTGAACGTAATCGGAAGTGCCGCATCCGGTTGAGATGAGCGAAAGAGTGACAAGCAGTGCGGCCAGAATGTTGGTTCGTTTCACGGAAAAATCCTCCTGAAAAAATCCCCGCTGATTTCAATTCGAATGTTGTCAGCTTCTAATAATGGAGGCAAGAGAAATGTGTGGTTACTATGCAATCGATTGGTCACGTCCGATAGTCACACGAGAAGAATTTGTAATTTTGGGATCGGGTAATTTTGTAATTTGAAGGAGACGAAAGCGGGCTATTGCAGAAGTTTTTTCCGAAGGCCGCGATACTTTCTCGGAGCCCGTCAATTTTACTAAGTCGATAATTTACTTAATTACAAAAACTCCTACATCAATCTATTGCTCGAGGGCCAGTGACATTCGTAACGTTGCCACCACGTTACCTTCCACCTACTATCGCAACTAGATTAAGAGTTTCTTCACGCGCTCACCGCGAATCAGTGAAGCTCAGGTGGAGGCAGTTCATGAAGACCAACGTTCGAACGCTGCTCGGCTTACTGCTGTTAGTGCTGGCATCGATGTTCCTGTCTGGGTGCAAGGAGTCTTACGGATGCCAGGTCACGTTCGGCGCTTCGTCGTGTACACCCTCGGGCGGCGGACTGGGCGGCGGTGGAGGTAATGGCGGCGGTGGTGGCGGCGGGACTGGCGCGACAGCTTTCGCATTTGCCGTGGACCAGGGCGGCACCGTCGACGGCTTCACGTTGAACTCCAGCGCCGCAACCTTTGCGGCAACTGCCAGCTTCACGCCGTATCCGACCGCGATCACCGGCAATCCCGGCGCTGGCATGGTGGTTGCGCAGCAGGTGGGTCAACAGCCTTACGTTTACGCGCTTTTCGGCCCTCTGAGCGATGAACTCTTCGGTTGGACCGTGACCAACACCGGCGGTCTCACGCTATTGCCGAACTTTCCCGCACCACTGATCACCAACCCGGATAGTTCGATCCCTTTCAACCAATACACCATGGCCACGAATCCGGCGGGGACGCTGCTGTTTATTTCGGATAGCTTTGATCGCGAGATTTTTGTCTTCACAATCGCCGGCACAGGCGCTTTGTCGGCGGTCAATGGATCCCCTTTTGGGACCCCGGTGGGGGTTAACCCCGGGAATCTGACCACGGACGGTCTCGGCAAGTATCTCTATGTGACGGAGACTTTGCTCGACCACACCGGTACCGAGATTCTGGGCTACTCGATCGGTGACGGTGCAAGCGGTACAACGCTAGGCGCTTTAACTGAGCTTTCCAGCAGCCCCTTTGTTTTTCCAATGTGGCAAGTGCAGGGCGACGCCAGCGGACTCTTTCTGGTGGGCACGTCCGGGAACTCGGCGGCCCCTGGACTCGGCCTGAGCACTGTTGATGATGATCACCTGTACGTGTTCAGCATTCAGCAAACTGCCACGACTACTCCGGCGGGAACACTGACGGAGGTCGGAACTGGCTTTGTCACGACACACTCGCCGCTGAACATTGCGGTCCAGCCGGCCTCGAGCCTGGGAGAATTCGTCTATTCGTTCAGCATCAACGACTCAGGCGCAGCCTACAATCCAATCGAGGGCTTCCAACTTACTGTCTCCGGCACGCAAGCCGGAACCCTTACTCCGATCAGCGGATTCCCGACGTCAGGAATTGCGACCGGCCACTGGGGCCAGTTTGATCAGACTGGAACAAACCTGATCGTCTACAGCAGCATTTCGAATGGCACTGGCGTGGTGACGCAGCTGGGGGCGCTCAGCATCGGCTCCACTGGCATTCCGACGGAGCCGACTTCGCCGGTGACCCTTGCCACTCCAGGCTATTGGGTGGTGACCGATCCGCAGTAACCGGTTTTGGTGTGGTTGGCGGGGGGGATCAACTTTCCCTGGCTATTAACAGCTTAGAGACCCGCGTGAACTGCGGGTCTCTTTTTGTTTGCGGGCGCGGCGGTACAATGGAAGCATTGCATCTTTACATTGTTTGGCTCGGCATGTTCGTCGCAGAAAGTGTGCTGGAAAGCGGTGGCAGGGATGATGGAAGGTCGAGCTGCGCTCGATCGGACAGCCGAGGACGGCTGTCCCCACATAGGCATTTTGGCAAACTGAAGGCGGTCAAACCTTTTGGCGAGTCCCATCGTCTGACTAAATAGGAGTTGTTTCGGCCAAGAGTCGAGTCAACCGTGGCTATTAAGATCAAAATCCCGAAGAACGGAGTTAACGGCCGCAAGGGCTGGCGCGGGCTGCCGCGCGATCCTGTCATTCGAGCCGTGCTGGTTGTCTTCCTGGTGGTGGCGATTGGCCTGGGCGGAGCCTTCTGTTATTTCTACATCAAATACGACCGCATTATTGAACAACGCTTCCGCACGCCGGTGTTCAACAACTCAGCCAAAATCTATGCTTTGCCGCGAACGGTGCACGACGGCGACCAGATGGACGCCAAGGCAATCGCCGCGCTGCTGCGCCGGGCGGGGTATTCCGACAAGGACGGGCAGTCGACCCTGGGGACTTTTCACCTGGTGAGTGATGGAATCGAGATCACGCCCGGACCGGAAAGCTATCACAGCCCGGAGGCGGCACACATTGCGATTCAGGACGGGCAGGTAGAAAAGATCGTCAGCCGGGGTACGGAGCTTTCGGCGTACGAACTGGAACCGCAGTTGGTGACTGCATTGTTCGATTCCGAACAGCGCTCCAAGCGGCAGGTTGTGAAGTACACGGACATTCCTAAAGTGATGGTGGATGCGGTGCTGGCGATTGAAGACCGGCGATTCTTCGAGCACAGCGGGGTGAACTTCATCCGCATGTTCGAGGCCGGGTGGATCGATCTGACGCGGCAACGGCACGAGCAGGGCGGATCGACCATCACGATGCAGCTGTCGCGCGGCTTCTTTCTAACTCCGGAAAAAACGGTGCGGCGCAAGCTGACGGAAATGCTGATTGCCGAGGAAATGGAACAGAAGTTCAGCAAGCAGCAGATTTTCGAGTTCTATGGCAACTGGGTAAACCTGGGGCAGCGCGGATCGTTTGCTATCAGCGGATTTGCCGAGGCCTCGAAAGCCTATTTCAATAAAGACTTGAAGGACATCACGCTGCCGGAGGCGGCGCTGCTGGCCGGCATCATCCAGGGGCCGAGCCGTTTGTCACCCTACCGGCATGCGGAACGCGCTTTGGAGCGGCGCAACCTTGTGCTGGATTCGATGGTCGATACCCACGCCATTACCCGGGAGCAGGCCGAGAAGGCTAAGGCGACGCCGTTGAAGCTGGCGCCGCCGAATGTGGAGGCCAGCGACGCGCCTTATTTCGTCGACATGGTCCGCGACACGCTGATTAACCGCTTCAACGAACACGAGCTGAACGATCAGTCCTATCGCATCTACACCACGCTCGATCCTGATCTGCAGAAGGCGGCGGCGCAGGCGGTTGAGACGGGCATCAAGCTGGTGGATGAGCAAGTCACCAAATTGCGCACCAAGAAAGTGAAGGTGGGCAAGAAGATCCAAACGACCGTGGCGCCGGGCCCGCAGGCCCAAGTCGCGATGGTCGTGCTCGATCCGCATACCGGCGCGGTGCTGGCTTTGGTGGGCGGGCGGGATTACGGTTTCAGCCAGTTGAATCACGCTATGTCGAGGCGGCCCACAGGATCAATTTTCAAGCCGTTCGTCTACGCCGCCGCGATGAATACGGCGCTCGACGGTTCGACTACAGTGATCACTCCGGCGTCGACGGTGACGGATGCGCCTTCGAGCTTCGCCTATGGCGACCAGATCTACGAGCCGCGCAACTATAAAGAGGAGTACCACGGCGAAGTCACGCTGCGCTATGCGCTGGCTATGTCGCTGAACAACGCGACAGTTAAGGTGGCCGAAGAAGTGGGCTACGACAAGGTGGCGGAGCTGGCGAAGTCGGCGGGAATCTTGTCCGTGAAGGCGACGCCGGCGATGGCGCTGGGCTCGTATGACGCTCCTCCGCTCGATATGGCTGGAGCCTACACGTCATTTTCGAACAACGGCACGCGGCTTTCGCCGATCCTGGTGAATTCGGTGCGCAACGCCAAGGGCGACGTGGTGGCGAATTTCAAGACCGACCAGCGGCAGGTGCTCGATCCGCGGATTGCCTACGTCATGACGAACATGATGGAAGGCGTGATCAACAACGGGCTGGGTTATACGGCGGTTCGCTTGCGAGGATTTACGCCGCCGGCGGCGGGGAAGACGGGCAGTTCGCACGATGGCTGGTTCGCGGGTTACACGTCGAATTTGTTATGCATCGTCTGGGTGGGTTACGACGACTACAGCGATCTTCGACTCAGCGGCGCGATGACGGCCGCGCCCATCTGGACGGAGTTCATGAAGAAGGCGTCGGCGCTGCCCGAGTATGCCAACATGAAGGAATTCGCGCAGCCGACCGGCGTGGTCGACGTGCAACTGGACAAGGCCACGAACCGCCTGGCGACGCCGACCTGTCCGGACGATTACGTGTCGGCGTTCGTGGCGGGCACGGAGCCACGGGAGACTTGCGACCAGCAAGCGGGAGTGACTGGCTTCCTCTCGCGGTTCTTCGGTGGCGGCCAGAAGCCGTTGCCGCCTGTGCAGCCTGCTAACGGACAGGACCCGCAGAATACCGATCCGCAAAAGAAGAAGGGCATCTTCGGCAAGATCGCCGGAATCTTCAAGGACGACAAGGCATCAACGCCGCCGCCCAAGCCGCCAGATACTACCCAGACCGCGCCGCACTGAAACTTTAACCTGGTGGAATTATTTCTCGTTTGCGCTCTGGGAATAGGGGATTGAAGATAGGAAGTCAGAGTCCCCGCCCTGTCGCGAAGAACGCGACAAGGACGGGGCACCCGCCTGTGTTTTACAGCGTTACAGCTGCGGTGACGGTCAGTATGCCGTCGGCCACCTTGCCACCGTTAATCACGATAGCCTGAACGTGCTCCCGGGCAAGATCTAAGGTTAGTCCCGTTATCGACGTGGTAACCGGCGAATACATGAACACGTCCAAGCTCCCATCTAGCGAGTTGGTCTGGGTGGTCGAGGCTGTGAACAGCAGCCAGGAATAAGGGATGTTCACCTTGCAAGTCGCGGTAGAACCGGATACGGTAGCAAGCTTTGTCGCGTCCTCGACATAGCCTACCTCCCCGCTCGTGCCTGAAGAACTTGCGTCCGCCTCCACAGAGCAGGCGACTTGGCCGCCTGTGGGCAGGGCGGTCTTTAGCGTGATCGTCACGGTGACCTCGATCGTACCGGTGAAGGTTGTGGTTGCGGCGGCAGGGTCCGCTATATCTGCTGAATTCCTCAACGGATGAAAAGTTCCAGTTTTGTCCTGAAACCCGAAGGTCTTGGTTGAGCGAGACGGGTTTGCGGTTTGTGCGAACGCCAGGACGGAGCCAATAAGGGTCACAAGGGCGATTGCGGCGACGAGAGCGATGGAGTGTTTACGCATTTTCTTTCCTTTCGGTGGGAATATTGGGGGACAGGAGTTTACGACACTTCCACAGGTTGCGCGAGGCCTTTTCTTGTAAATTCTCACGAGCTAGAGTGGAAAGTCCCTGTTTTGAGAATAGGGGTGCTTCAAGGCTATGATTTGGAGGCGTTTCTTGCAGAAGGCGCGCCGGGCAGGGCGTTCGGGGGTACAGCCCGCTTTTCAAGCCACTAGACAAAAACACCCCGTTCCCAGGCTGGGGGAAGTTTACTTTAGTAACCCACAGCCCTCGTCGGGTTTGGCGCGGAGACTCAAATTTCTTCGCCGCCCGGCTAAAACTGTGGCAGAATGGGCTCGTCGGAATTGGTCGCCTTGGGGGTGTGTATGTCCTACCGAAAGGCCTGCCTGATTCTTCTTGTTGTTGTTCTCTCTTCCACAGCCGCGCTGGCGCAAGTTTCTCATTCGGAGCAAGTGCAGATCGCGCCGCCCCTGATTCGCGCCATTGATCCTCCCGCCCCGGATGCAACCGCGGCGGATCTGGAGCAACAGGGCGATGCCTTGCATTCGGCGAAGCTCTATTTGGATGCGCTCGATTACTACCGCGCCGCGCTGGTGAAGATGCCCAGCAACGCCCCGGTGTTGAATAAAATGTGCCGGACCGAGCTGCTCATGAACCGCTGGAAGGATGCGAGAAAGACCTGCGAGCGGGCAATCAAGGTGAATCATGCCTTCGCGGAGGCCTACGGCAATCTGGCGGTTGCGTATTACGGCGACAAGAAATACGGAGCGGCGGTCAAGCAATGTAACAAGGCTATCGCGATCGACAATTCTTCGGCGTCGTTCTTCAATAACCTGGGAGCCGCGTATTTTGCCGAGAAAAGGTTCGAGCCGGCGGTTGCCGCCTATCAGCACGCTTTGGAGCTCGACCCGGAAGTTTTTGCGCGAAGTTCACGGGGCGGCGTCGAGGCGCAGCTGGCGGGCCCAGACGATCGCGCCCGCTTTGACTACACGGTCGCAAAGTTGTACGCGAAAATGGGTTTCTCGGAGCAATCGCTGGAATACCTGAAGAAGGCGATGGAGGCCGGCTACAAGGATCTGAAAAACGTTTACAAGGACGAAGAGTTTGCGGAGTTGCGGAAGAATCCGCGCTTCACCGAACTCATGGCCTCGAAGACGGCAGTCATTCCGGACTAGGCTGCAATCGACAGAGATTTACGTTGTCTCGCGGGGCGTTGTCTCGCCCCGCCTTTCTACAGGATGGTGCGCGGATTTCTACAGCACCTACCCTATTGATCGTAAGAACGATTGCTCTGATCGAACTAAAATTACAAAGTTTTACAAAATTAGACGGAACTTGGTCGTCTTCTGAGGTTTAATCATTGCAAATACTCCTGAAAACAACAGGGTGAGTAAGGAGAAACGGTAGCCCATCGGATGCTGACCCGAGCACGCCCCAAGCAAGCATCCGGTGGGTTTTTTTATTTCTGGTTGGTTCCTTACTTCGCCGGTTTTAGCGCACCTTCCAAATCATCAGCAGCCTTGCTGATGCCGCCGGCGATGTTCTCGATCACGTGAGCGACCATGGGAATTTGAGCGTCGGCTTCCTTCCACTTCTTTTCATCCATGTATTCGCGGACAGCGGCGACGGGCTTAGCGCCGTATCCCGTGTAGGCGCCGGGAGCGTAGATCTGGTTCTTGAACCAGGGACGCTCAGGCAGGCCTTTCTCGTTCAGGAACAGGCGGGAAATGCTGAGCAGATCGGCGTTCACTGCTTCGAGGGATTGCGGGGAAATGGTCGCGCCGCTGCTCTTGAATTTGGCGAGGGCCTTCGAGTAGTCGTCCGCGCTTTTCTTCAGCAGTTCGATGGCGTTCTTCATGGGCGCGAAGTTCATGAACGGCGGGACGGTTTCGGCCGGAGGCGGAACGTAGGTTTTGTGCGGATCGGAAGTCGCGCTGAAGACTCCCTCTTGAAGTTCGAGGTTGCGCTCGGTGAATTCCTCCTGTTTGTCCTTCAACAGTTTTTCCAGATCGGTTTCATATTTGGCGATAGCTTCGGCTTGAGGAGCGTAATCGTACGGCAGCAGATCGGCGTCGGCGATGCGCATCATGGTTGTGCCCGCGGTCTGGGCCAACACTCGCCCGTAGGCGAAATCCGTGTCGGCGAAATGTGTGTACCAATAGAAGTCGTCGTAGATGGAGTGGTACTGCGTGCCTTCGTCCTCGCCGCCGAAACCGAGATCTAATGAGGAAATGCCAGCGTGGTCCTGAAATGCGGTGTAGTCTGATCCATCGCCGAGCGCTTCGACGCGTAGAGTGCTGCGCTTGCGAAGCTGGCCGCGTTCTTCCGCGTCTTTGGCTCTCATGATTCCGCGCAGGTGCGCGCGCTCCCAGACCGAGATGTTCTTCTCAGGATCGTTGATGTCGCGCGCGACAGCGCTGACCACTCCTTCCAGATCCTGGGTTCCGCCGGCAAAGAGAAAGCCGCGGCCGTTGCCATCGGTGTTGAGGTAAGAGACGGTGTGTTTGCGCAGATCGTCTAGATGGGTCTCGACCCATTCGGTGGAGCCGAGCAAGCCAGGCTCTTCGCCGTCCCAGGCACAATAGATGAGGGTGCGCTTGGGAGACCAGCCCTGTTTATGAAGTTCGCCCAGCATGCGCGCTTCTTCGAGTTCCGGAGACATTCCTGCGAGAGGATCATCCGCGCCGTTCACCCAGGCGTCGTGATGGTTTCCGCGAATCACCCATTGATCGGGAGTGGCGGAGCCGCGCAGGGTCGCGATTACATCGTTGACGGGTTTGGTGTCCCAGTTCGAGGCTACTTTGAGATGAACACGCGCGGGGCCAGGTCCGATGTGATAAGTGATAGGCAACGCGCCGCGCCAGCCTTC
>Ga0307476_10000549_pt1 | contig 27993 bp, 27 predicted proteins | sample atmos_gasesECM2C_2_FD_203314 | JGI IMG/M metagenome (GOLD analysis project Ga0307476, IMG submission 203314) | Hardwood forest soil microbial communities from Morgan-Monroe State Forest, Indiana, United States - atmos_gasesECM2C_05 | ecosystem: Environmental > Terrestrial > Soil > Temperate...
AACCGCCGCGGGCCTTGCCGTCGTCGGGCAGTGGCCGGAATGCGTCTATCAATGGCACCGCGAAGGTTTTGACCTGCCGCGCGGTGCCGAGCTGTTGGCCGAAGGCGACATCTTCGAGGTGCAGGCGATCCGTCATGGCTCGGGCTACGCGCTGCAATTTCATCCCGACGTGACCCACGCTATGATGCACAAGTGGACGACGCGCGGCCACGACCGTATGCAGCTTCCCGGCGCGAAGCCGCGCGAAAGCCATTTCGCCGATCGCGCGGTGTACGACTACACGGCGCGCGCGTGGCTCAGCGTCTTCCTCGAGCACTGGATGTCGCAGGCCTGACCGGCATTCCCTGACTTGTCAGCCATGCTGGAAGGCGGCATAAGCCGCCCTCGGGGGGCTACACCGACAATGCACTCACATGACCTGCCGGGCGCCGGCGGCACTGCGCTGCCTGTGGCCGCGTCGCCGCTGCACCGCTTTCTGATCGACTGCCACGGACAATTTCGCGGCGACAACAGCGGAGCCGTCGCCGACTACATTCCGCAGCTGAAGAAGGTCGATTCGCGCTTTTTCGGCGTCAGCCTCGCGACCATCGACGGTCACGTCTACGAGGTCGGCGACAGCGCCGTTCCCTTCACCATTCAGTCGATCTCCAAGGCCTTCGTCTTCGCGCTGGCGCTGGAAATGTTCGGCGCCGAGCGGGTGGAGGCGGTGATCGGAGTCGAGCCGAGCGGCGACGCCTTCAACTCGATCAGGCTGCGCCCCGACAACAGGCCGTACAATCCGATGGTCAATTCCGGCGCCATCGCCTGCTCCGGTCTGATCCACAAGGCCAAGGGCGGCGAAGCGTTCGAATTCATCCGCTCAGCGCTCGGCCGCTTTGCCGGCCGCGAGCTCGGCGTCGACGAGCAGGTCTTTCTCTCCGAGCGCGAGACCGGCGACCGCAACCGCGCCATCGCCTATCTGTTGCGCAATTATGCGGTGGTCGAGGGCGACGTCGGCGCGGTGCTCGACGTCTATTTCCGCCAATGCTCCGTGCTGGTCACCGCGCGCGATCTTGCCGTCATGGCCGCGACGCTCGCCAATAACGGCGTCAATCCGGTCACCGGCGAAGCGGTGATGAAGCCCTATACGGTGGCGCGCACGCTGTCGATCATGACCAGCTCGGGCATGTACGACTATGCTGGCGAATGGGTCTATCGCGTCGGCATGCCGGCCAAGAGCGGCGTCGGCGGCGGCATCGTCGCGGCATTGCCGGCGCAGCTTGGGCTCGGCACCTTCTCGCCGCCGCTCGACGACCATGGCAACAGCGTGCGCGGACTGAAAGTCTGCGAGACGTTGTCGACCCATTTCGGCCTGCATATGCTCAATCGTTCGGGGGACGTGCGCACCTCGGTCATCGCCGACTACGACATCGGCGGCATCGCCTCGCGAAGAAGCCGGCAGCCGCGCGATCAGCAGATTCTCGAAGAGCATCACCAGGACGTCCGCGTCATCGAGCTGGTCGGCGCGCTCACCTTCGCGACCATCGACTATGTGTCGCGCAAGCTCGCGGAAAAGCCGACGCCGCTTCTGATCATCGATTTTCGCCGCGTCGCCTCGATTACCAGCGCCGGCGGGTTGTTGCTCGCCGATATCCTGCGCAGCCTGACCGCCGGCGCGGCCAAGGCGATCCTCACCGGGATCGAGCCAAGTTCGCAGATCTGGGCTGTCGTTCATCCGCTCATCGCCGAGATTGCCGGCGTGCGCACATTTTCCGTGCTCGACGAAGCCCTCGAATGGGCGGAAGACCAGGTCATTTTCCGCTACGGCGGCTTTGTCGCGCTCAAGGACAGCGCGCATCTCAAGGAGCAAGCGCTGCTGGCCAGCCTCACCGATGACGAGATTGCCGGGATTGCGGCGCTCGGCACCGTGCGCCGCTTTGCCGCCGGACAGCGCATCGTCGTCGCCGCGGAGCCGGCGTCGTCGTTGTTCTTTCTGCAGAGTGGCATGGTCAGCGTGAAGCTGCCGAGCGGCGTGCGGCTGGCGACCCTCGACCAGGGCATGGAATTCGGCGAAATGGCGCTGCTCGAAGACCGGCGGTCGGCCGATGTCTGGGCCGACACCGCCGTGCAATGCCTGGAATTGCCGATCGAGGAATTCAATAAATTCCGCGTGGAAAACCCGCACGCCGCCGAACGCATCGCGCGCAACCTCGCTGGCATCCTGTCCAAGCGCCTGATCCTGGCCAATGCCAAGATCGATCTGCTGAGCGCTTATTAGGTTCTATTGTCTGTCGGTGAGCTGCTGGGCGAAGGCGGCCACGGTCTTGGTGTAGACCTGCGACGCGTTCCATTGCAGCAGCACCTGGAAATTGGGCGTGCCTTCGCCCCACGGCTGGCCGCGTTGCCAGCCGTAGCCTTTCAGATAATTCGCCGTCGAGGCCAGCACGTCGGGCACGCTGTGGATGAGATCGCGGCGGCCGTTGCCGTCGTAGTCCACGGCGAATTTCAAATAGGAGGACGGCAGGAACTGGGTCTGCCCGATCTCGCCGGCCCAAGCGCCGTGCATGTCGGCTGGCGCCATGTCGCCGCGGTCGACGATCTTGAGCGCGGCAAACACCTCGCTGCGGAACTTGTCCGGGCGGCGGCAATCGTAGGCCAGCGAGGCGAGCGAGCGGATGGTGGCGAAGTTGCCGTTGTCGGCGCCATAGTCCGTCTCCAACCCCCAGATGGCGACGATGACCGCCCCCGGCACGCCGAATTGCTGCTCGATCTTGCTGAAGGTCGCGCCGTATTGGGCCAGGAGCTTTGCGCCGCGGGCGAGCCGCGGCGGTATCATGCGGCCGGAGAATTGCTCAAAGCTTTGCCGGAACACGCCCTGGGCGTGGTCGCGGGCGATGACTGCCGGATCATAAGTGACGGTTGCGAGTCCGGACTGGATCGCGCGCTGCGAAATGCCCTGTGCCGCCGCCTCGGTCTTGACGCCCTGCAGCCAAGCGCCGAAGTCGCCGCCGCACGGCGCCTCGGCATGCGCCGGTCCGGCGCAGAAGCCGAACAGGAGCAAAAAACCGGGCGTCAGCCATCGCCATCGAGAGATACCGGGTCGCATGTTTGGTCCTTCCAAGCACCCCGAAGTGGATCAGTGCATTGGGTCGCGATTATGATGCCCCAACCAGCATTTCCGGTCTATGGCTTGGCGGCTCAAAGCGATCGGCCCGATAAAGCTCGCGGAAAATCCGGGTCGAGACCAGCACCACGGCAATGGTGCTCAAGCCGCCGATTAGCACCGCGGGGACGGTGCCGAAGACTGCGGCCGCGGCGCCGGCGCGGAAGTCGCCGAGCTGGTTGGACGTGCCGGTGAACATCGAACCGACGGCAAAGACCCGGCCGCGCATCTGGTCCGGCGTGTGCAAAAGCAAGAGCGATTGCCGGATCACTACGCTCGCGGTGTCCGAGGCGCCAACGATGAACATCGCGCCCATGGCAAACGGCAGCGTGGGCGACAGCGCCAGCAAAATCGTCCCGGCGCCGAAAATCGCCACCGCGAGGAACATGATGTGCCCGACCCGCCGCGCGATCGGCCAGCGCGTCAGCGCCAGCGCGGTGATCAGCGCGCCTGCCGCCGGCGCCGCGCGCAACGCGCCGAAGCTCAGCGGGCCGGACACGAAGATGTCGCGCACGAAAATCGGCAACAGCGCGGTCGCATTGCCGAGCAACACGGCGAACAGATCGAGCAAAATGGCGCCGAGCACGACCTTGTGCTGACCGATGAAGACGAGGCCGCTAAACAGCCGCTTGAGATCGACCGGCTCGCGCGGCGCGACACGTCGTTCCATGACGATGCCGCGCATGACAATTCCGGCGGAGAGCCACAGCACCGCGCAAGTGGCGAAGACGAGCGTCGGGCTCAGCGCGATCAGCAAACCGCCAAGCGCCGGCCCGGCGACGATGGCGATCTGCGCCGCGGACGTCGACCCGGCGATCGCGCGCGGCAGCACGCTTGCCGGCACGATATTCGGCAGCGCCGTTTGCAGGCTCGGCTGTTCGAAGGCGCGTCCGGTGCCGACGCAGAACGCCATGGCGAGCAGGAGATGCGGCGTCAGCCGGCCGGTCGCGGTGGCGAATGCCAGCACCGTGACGGCAAGCGCCTCGAAAACCTGCGCCAGGGAAACGACGGTGCGGCGGTCATAGCGATCCGCCGCATGGCCGGTGGCCAGAAACAACCCGATGCTCGGGATGAATTGCACGAGCCCGACCAGGCCGAGCTGAAACGGGCTGCGCGTCAGCTCGTACATGAGCCAGCCGACCGCGACGGCCTGGACTTGCAGCGCGACCGACGCCGCGATCCGCACATAGAGGAAGCGGACATAGGCGCCGTGGCGCAATAGATCGACGGTCGAGCTCTTTTCGCTTGCCATTGCGGCCGCTGATTGCGAGCTAGCCGCAATCCTTAGGCGTGGTGAAGCCGAGAAAAGTCAGTAACCAGTCCCCCAGCGGCGTGTAAACCAGCACAGCGCCGGCAGCAATGCCGGCGAGGATAACGAGCGCGATAAGTCTCGCCTTGATCGAGCGCCGTCGCGCGGCGGCGCGCGTGGTCAGCTCCAGCGTTCCGTGCATGCAACTTGGTAGGCCTTTGGCGGCAGCCGGTTCACGGGCCCCAACCTTGACAGCATGGGGCGGCAGCCCTAAATGGCCGCACTCGCCGGAAGGCGCATTTTTGCCGATTGGCGGGGCCGTAGCTCAGTTGGGAGAGCGCCTCGTTCGCAATGAGGAGGTCAGGGGTTCAACTCCCCTCGGCTCCACCAGCCCCTCGCTTTCCATGTGAATTCAAGGCTTTTTGGCTCGGCTTGTTCGAGCCGTTTTAAGCCGCTAGGTTCCGTCAGCTTCACCAGCGAATCCAAAGCCATGCGCGCCCTATTTCTCGTCATCGATCTCGCCCTCGAGCTGTACATCTGGATCGTGATCGCGATGGCGATCTTTTCCTGGCTGGTGGCGTTCAACGTGGTGAACACGCGAAATCCGGTCGTCCATATGATAGGCGACTTTCTCTATCGCATCACCGAACCGGCGCTGCGCCCGATCCGCAACATGATGCCCAATCTCGGCGGCATCGATATTTCGCCGGTGATCCTGTTCCTGATCATCATATTCATTCGCTACGTGATCGCGCTCTATATCCTGCCGAACGTTTTCTGAGCGTCGCAACTTGACACACGAGCCGTGGATTCACTCGGCGGACGGCGTGATCGTCGACGTGCGATTGACGCCGCGGGGCAGCCGCGATGCCATAGAGGGGATCGAGCGGCGCGCCGATGGCCGCGTTGTGCTCAAGGCGCGGGTGCGGGCGGCGCCATTCGAAGGCCAAGCCAATACGGCGTTGTGTCGGTTGCTCGCAGACGTGCTTCACACCGCCCCACGACAAGTGACGCTGGTCGCGGGCTCGACCGCGCGGGTGAAGCGAATCCGCATTACCGGCGCCGCTGATGCCATTGTTGAAAAACTTCAACGCCTAGCGAAGGTCGCATCGTGACGGCCCGCATCATCGACGGCAAGGCGATCGCCGCGCAATTGCGCGCCGCCGTGGCGGCGGAAACGCGGCGGCTTGCGGCCGCACATGGTCTCGTTCCCGGTCTGGCGGTGATCCTGGTCGGCGAAAATCCGGCGAGTAAAGCCTATGTGGGCAGCAAATCTCGCGCCGTCGTCGAAGTCGGCATGAAGCCGTTCGATTTTCATCTGCCCGTCACCACCGGCGCCAACGAGCTTCTCGGTCTCATCGGCGAGCTCAACGCCGATGCGGCCGTGCACGGCATCCTGGTGCAGTTGCCGTTGCCGCCGCAGATCGATGCGTCGCGCATTATCGCCGCCGTCGATCCCGGCAAAGACGTCGACGGCTTTCACCCGCTCAACGCCGGAAGGCTGGCTTCGGGATTGCCGGTGCTGGCGCCGTGCACTCCGGTCGGCTGCATCAAGCTCGCCAAGGCGGTGCATGCGTCGCTGAGCGGGCTCGATGCGGTGGTGATCGGCCGCTCCAACATCGTCGGCAAGCCGCTCCTGCAGCTTCTGCTCGCCGAGAACGCCACCGTCACCATCGCGCATTCGCGCACCCGCGATCTGGCCGGCCTGTGCGCACGCGCCGACCTGCTTTTCGCCGCCATCGGCCGCCCCGAATTCGTCCGCGGCGGCTGGATCAAGCCGGGCTCCACCGTCATCGACGTCGGCATCAACCGGCTTACCGTCGACGGTGGCAAGTCGCGCATCGTCGGCGACGTCAATTTCGCTGAAGCCGTCGATGTCGCCGGCGCGATCACCCCGGTGCCGGGCGGCGTGGGGCCGATGACGATCGCCTGCCTGCTCGCCAATACGCTGCGCGCGGCGTGCATGCAGGTTGGGCTTCCGGTGCCTGATCTCTGAAGAGCGACGACAGACAACGGACGACAGACGACAGACGACGGATAAGAAGGGCGCTTCAATCCGTCGTCCGCCGTCAGATGTCCGTTGTCCGCTTTAGCTGTTCCAGCCGAACGCGACCTTGTCGAGCACGCGGGTGCCGAATTTTTCCGATGAGCGCGCCACCGCCTTGCCGCCGAGCGCGCGGTAAAACTCCACCGCGTTTTCGTTTTCCGACAGCGCCCACACGATCAGCGACTTCAGCGCGCTTTGCGCGAGGTCGCGGCGCGCCGCGGTGAAGAGGCGGCGGCCGAAGCCCAGCCCCTGGAATTCCGGCCGCAGATAGAGCTCGTAGATTTCGCCGTCGTAGTAGAGGCTGCGCGCGCGGTTGCGGCCGTAATTGGCGTAGCCCGCGATCTTGTCGCCGAATTGCAGGAGCGCAATGCGGCTGCCTTTGCGGATCGCGCTGTCCCACCACGCCGGGCCGCGGCGGTTGATCAGCTTTTCGAGTTCGGTGCCCGGGATGATGCCCTGATAAGCCGTCCGCCAAGCCTCATCGTGGGCAGATGCAACCGCCGGGGCATCCGATGCCTTGGCGCGGCGAATCTCGATGAGGATGGTGCTCATGGTGCGATCAAATCAAGCGATTCAGGTGCCTTCAAGTGCCGAGAGTCACGAAGCGTTAACGGTGTGGATTATTAGCGCAATCGTGCGAGGCGTCTATCGCCCGAAGGGGCAAAAAACAGCGGTCAATGCGTAATCTCGACAAGCTGTTGCAGAAGCGCAACGGTCGGCCGGTTTTTGCGCCCGCGGCACGCTGTTTATCGAGAGTTAGGGCGGGAAACGATTATTTGCGCATCGTTGGCGCGCGGTGCCGCAGGTAAGCGGCTCCGTGGTGTGTCATAATCGGACGCGTCAGACGCGCTCGGCTTCCTTGCGCCGTTCACTGCGCTTGCGGTCGACCGGATCGAGCAGCTTCTTGCGCAGCCGAATCGATTTCGGCGTCACCTCGACCAGTTCGTCGTCCTCGATATAGGCCAGCGCCTTTTCCAAGGTCATGCGGATCGGCGGGGTGAGGCGAATCATCTCGTCCTTGGAATGGGTGCGGATGTTGGTCAGCTTCTTGCCCTTGAGCACGTTGACCTCGAGGTCGTTGCCGCGGGTGTGCTCGCCGACGATCATGCCGCGATAAACCTTCCAGCCGGGCTCGATCATCATGGGGCCGCGGTCTTCCAGGTTCCACATGGCGTAGGCGACGGCATCGCCCTGGTCGGTGGAGATCAGCACGCCGTTGCGCCGCCCGGTGATTTCACCGCGGTGCGGGCCATAGGCGTGGAACATCCGGTTCATCACCGCGGTGCCCCGCGTGTCGGTGAGGAGCTCTCCATTATAGCCGATCAGCCCGCGGGTCGGCGCAAAGAAGATCAGCCGCACCCGGCCGCCGCCCGACGGGCGCATCTCGATCAGCTCGCCTTTGCGCTCCGACATCTTCTGCACCACGATGCCGGAGTGGCCCTCGTCGACGTCGATCAGCACTTCCTCGATCGGTTCGAGCAGATCGCCGGACGGGTCGTGCTGAAACAGCACTTTGGGCCGCGAAACCGAAAGCTCAAAACCTTCGCGCCGCATGGTCTCGATGAGAATGCCGAGCTGCAATTCGCCGCGGCCGGCGACTTCCATGGAATCCTTCTCGGTGGACTCCGAAATCCGCAGCGCCACGTTGCCTTCGGCTTCGCGCAGCAGACGGTCGCGGATGACGCGGCTCTGCACCTTGTCGCCCTCGGTGCCGGCGAGCGGCGAATCATTGATGCGAAACGTCATGGTCAGGGTCGGCGGATCGATCGGCTGCGCCGGCAGCGGCTCGGTCACCTCGGGCGCGCACAGCGTATGCGAGACGAAGGCGTCCGGCAGACCGGCAATGGCGACGATGTCGCCGGCAAAACCTTCCTCGATCGGTACCCGCTCCAGGCCGCGGAAGGCCAGCACCTTGGTGATGCGGCCTTCCTCGATGAGGTTGCCGTTGCGGTCCAAAACCTTGACCGGCTGGTTCGGCTTCACCGAGCCGGCAAAGATGCGGCCGGTGACGACACGGCCCAGATAGGGATTGGCTTCGAGGATCGTGCCCAGCATGCGGAACGGGCCGTCCTCGACCTGCGGCGGTGCGACATGGCGGATGACGAGATCGAACAGCGGCGCCATGCCCTGGTCTTTCGGGCCTTCGGCGCTAGCCGCCATCCAGCCCTGTTTGGCCGAGCCGTAGAGAATCGGGAAATCGAGCTGCTCCTCGGTCGCATCCAGTGCTGCGAACAGGTCGAACACCTCGTTGGCGACTTCGGTGGGGCGGGCGTCGGAGCGGTCGACCTTGTTGATGACGACGATGGGTTTCAGCCCCATCTTGAGCGCCTTGATGACGACGAATTTGGTCTGCGGCAGCGGCCCTTCGGCGGCATCGACCAGAACTAGCGCGCCGTCGACCATGTTGAGGATGCGCTCGACCTCGCCGCCAAAATCGGCGTGGCCGGGCGTATCGACGATGTTGATGCGGGTGTCTTTCCAGACCAGCGAAGTAGCCTTGGCCAGGATGGTAATGCCCCGTTCGCGCTCCAGATCGTTGGAATCGAGCGCGCGCTCGGCTACCCGCTGGTTCTCGCGGAACGAGCCGGATTGCTGCAGCAAGCGGTCGACCAGGGTGGTCTTACCGTGGTCGACGTGGGCGATGATGGCGATATTGCGCAGCTGCATTGGGCCTATGGGCCGTGTTTTTTGGGGACTAAAACCAAAACGAGCCCCGAGGGGCCCGCCGTTCAAGCCCGCTATATAGTCACTTTCCGCCCGGAAGCAATCGGCGAGGTGCACCAAGACGTGAAGCGGATGAAACTCGATGAAACCTCGGGCGTTCGCTTAATATTGCCACGCCGGTCGGATGCTTCATGCGCTGTTCATTACCGATCTCGAGTACAAGACGCGTTCTTTGCGTCTTCCCGGCTTACACGCCCTCGTTCGGCACGTTTGCCCACGCCTTTCGCCTGATGTACCGGGTGCGCGCCTTCATGCCGCCGCAGGGGCTGTTGCTGATCGCCGCCTACCTGCCGGCGTCGTGGCCGGTGCGCTTCATCGACGAGAATATCGCGGCGGCTAAGGCTGCCGATTTCGCCTGGGCCGATATCGTCATGGTCAGCGGCATGCATATCCAGGCGCCGCAGATGCACGATATCGCGGCGCGAGCCAAGGCCAAGGGCAAGGTCACGGTGCTGGGCGGCGCCTCGGTCTCCGCCGCGCCGGAGCTTTATCCGGAATACGATTATCTGCACATCGGCGAGATCGGCGACGCCACCGACCGGCTCATCGCCTGCCTCGACGAGAGTGTCGCGGAGTCGCCGGCGCAACGGTGTTTCGAAACCAAGGAGCGCCTGCCGCTGCCCGACTTCCCGCTGCCGGCCTACGATCTGATCCGCCTCGACCGTTATCTGATCGGCAGCCTGCAATTCTCCAGCGGCTGTCCGTATCGCTGCGAGTTTTGCGACATCCCCGCGCTCTACGGCCGGCAGCCGCGGCTGAAGACGCCGGAGCAGATCACGGCGGAGCTCGATGCGATGACGGCGCAGCCGTCGCATCCTCCCGTAGTCTATTTCGTCGACGACAATTTCATCGGCAACCGCAAGGCGGCGCGCGAGTTGCTGCCGCATCTGATCGCCTGGCAGCGCGAGCACGGCTATCCGCTGCAATTTGCCTTCGAGGCGACGCTCAATCTCGCCAAACAGCCGGAAATCTTAGGCCTGATGCGCGAGGCGCAATTCGTCACGGCCTTCGTCGGCATCGAAACGCCGGATGCGGAAGCGCTCAAAGCCATGCGCAAGGAGCACAACGCCTCACTGCCGATGATGGAGGCGATCCGTACGCTCAACAGCTACGGGCTCGAGGTCACCTCGGGCATCATTCTCGGCCTCGATACCGACACGGCCGATAGCGAGGGCCGGCTCAAGAATTTCATCGACATTTCCCAGATTCCGATCCTCACCATCAATCTGTTGCAGGCGCTGCCGCGGACGCCGCTGTGGGATCGCCTCAAACGCGCCGGCCGTTTGATCGCCGACGACAGCGGGCTCGAAAGCAACGTGCGTTTCCTGCGCCCCTATGACGAGGTGGTGGCGACGTGGCGGCGCTGCATCGCCCATGCCTATGACCCCGAGCGGCTGTTCGCGCGCTTTACCCATCAGATCGACGCCACTTACGCCAACCGCATGATCACCCCGGCGCGCGGCAAGCTCACCATCCCCAATCTGCGCGCCGCGCTGGTGCTGGCGTTCAACATCGTGCTTCGCGTCGGATTATTGTCGGATTATCGCCGGCCGTTCTGGCGCGCCGTGCGCCACGCGTTCCGCCGTGGCCAGGTCGACGCTGTGCTCGGCATCGGCTTCGTCGCCTATCACTTGATCGCGTTCTCACGCGAGGCGCTGCGTGGCGACCAGAACGCCTCGTTTTATTCGACGCATCAACGCGAGCGGACGCTCGACACCGAGCCGCTACGCAAGTCGGCGTAAATTCATAGCCGCATGGTGACCCTTGCCGGCGCCGGCGACGCCGGGTCGAGGGTGATCGACCACAGCGCGCGATCCTCGACATCCTTGAGGGTGACGGTCAGCGTCTCGGTCGCTCCGTCGATCGCCACGTGGCCGAAGAATTGCAGTCCGTAGCACGGCGCGAGGTTGTCGCCTTGCTCTTTGCTGGACGCTTTCTGAAACACGACTTGCGGGCCAAAAGTGCGCTCCATCGGCTCCGGCGTCCAGGTCCCGGCATGGAGCGGGCCGGAGACGAATTCCCAGAACGGCTCGAAGTTTTGGGACACAGCGCGGTTCGGATCGTAGTAATGCGCTGCGGTGTAGTGCAGGTCGGCGGTGAGCCACAGCGTGTTGCGGACGCCGGCATGCTTGATGAACGACAATAGATCGGCAATCTCCAGGCCGCGGCCGCGCGGGCCGTCGGCGTGCTCGATGCCGGTGGTGTTGACCACGTAGCCGATCGGCGAGTCGGCGGCGATCACTTTCCAGGTCGCTTGCGAGCGCGCCAATTCGCGCTTAAGCCACGCTACCTGTCGCGGCCCGAGCAGATAATCGTCGGGCCGCAAAACGCTGTCGGTGTGCGGTCCATCGGGGCCGCGATAGCTGCGCATGTCGAACATGAAGACGTCCAGCAGCGGGCCGTAGGCGACTTTGCGATAGACGCGGCCAGGCTCGGCCATGGTTTCGCGCACCGGCAGGAATTCGTGAAAGGCGCGGCGGCCGCGCGCGGCAAAGGCGAGCGTGTTCTTCTCGCCGAGCGGTTTTTGCGGCAGCGGCTCGTCCGGCCACCACGTCTCCATCACCTCGTGATTGTCCCACAGCGCAAAGGTCGGCACCGCGGCGTTGAAGGCGCGCAGATTGTCGTCGAGCAGATTGTATTTGTAATTGCCGCGATAGTCGGCAAGCGTTTCGGCCGGTTTCGACTTCTCCTCGGTGACGATGCTGCGCCAGACGCCGCCGTCGGGCAGGGTCTTCTCCGCGAGGATGGGGCAGTCGGCGTAAATGTTGTCGCCGCAATGGATGAAGAAATCGGGCTGATTTTTGCGCATCGTGGCGTAGGTACGCATGCCGCCGCGCGCCGCGTCGATGCCCCAGCCCTGGCCCATGGTGTCGCCCGACCACAGAAATGAGAGTGAACGCGGTGCCTTCGACGGCGTGCGGAAATGGCCGATCTGCGCTTCGCCGAACACCGCTGAGGACAGATCCTGGAAGCTGACGCGATAGAAGATGTCCTGCTCCGGCGGCAGGTTTTCGATCAGCGCCTTGGCGGTGAAATCGGCTTCCGGCAACGCGTCGACGAATACCGCGCTCGCGATGTCGCGGAAGCTGTCGGTGGTCGCGACCTCGACCAGCATGCGTGACGGACGGTCGGCGCGCGCCCAGACCACGCCGGAATCGACCGACACGTCGCCCGATTGCACGCCGTGGGCGATCTGCACCCGGTCTGGAGCCCAGCTCAGCGAGGGCCGCGCGAGGCCGCCGATTGCGGTGACGGCTGCCGATGCCGCCGCAGTCTTCAAGAGCGCGCGACGGGTGAACGCCGCGCGACGTCGCATTCCCATTGGGCCTCCGCCGTCGCAACGCGGCGGAAAATGCTCGCTGATTCTGACGAAGGCTCGAATGTTATGCGACGACAGGATGACTCTGTCGTGGATTTGTTGGGGATTGTTCCAAGTTCCAGCGCCGTTTAAGCGGCAGCGGCTTTGGTGTCCGTGGTGCCGGTGCTTGCGGGCGCTTCCGGGCCGCCCTCGGCGTGGTCGAGGATCGCGGTGCGGCGCGCGGCGATGGCAAAGCGCAGCTGGTCGAGCGCGAACGAGAACGACATGCGCACCGACTCGTCGAACTCCTCGTGCTCGCTGAGATGGATGATCGCGATCACCAGGTTGTCGGCCTCGAGCTGCAGATGCTCGATGGCTTCGATCGTTTGCGCGGCATGGACCTTGCGCACCAGATCGAGCACCTTTTGCAATAGCCGCAGCCGGCGGGTGCGGCTGTCGGCGCGCAGATAGCTCGCCAGGCCGGCGATGGCCGATCCGAACACTGGGAAGATCAGCATGCCGTAGAAGATGTCGTCACCGTATTTGTCGAAGAAGGTCTTCTGATCGTCGTTCAGATAATCCAGCGCGCCCTGGTGCACCAAGACATCGGCGTCCTTGTCGGTCGACGGCGCCTCGATCTTGACGTCGCCGCCCAGCTGCGCGGCGATCGCCAGCCGCGACGTGTAGATCAACTTCGCCAGGTCAGCGATTTTGTTGTGGCTGAACGATTTGCGCGCCACCAAATATTCGGGGAAGCTGAGACTGGTCAGTTTGGCGTCCGGCGTCGGCGGAACGCCGCCGAAGGTCCCGGCGTCGATCTCGACCGAGTCGAAGGCGATATTGCGTTTCGCGATGCCGTCCGCCTGGTCGATTTCGACGAAGGTTGGCGCCACGCCGTTCTGTGTCGCGGCCTTGACCGCATCGCTGATGGCTGCCCCGGTCGCGGCACCGGCAACGAAGACTACATCGACGGAATTTTTGTGGATCGCATCGGCGAGATTGGCTGGATCGATGTGCGATACCTGCACCTTGTCGAGCGGCACGCCATAATGATTGAGGACGACGTTGAGCAAATCGGCGGTCGCCTCGTTGCCGGTCACGATGCCGATGCGCTTGCCGGCGAGCTGCGGCACCGTCAGCTTGCTGCTGTCCTTGTCCTTGTCCTTGGTACTGTCATCGTCGGAATCGTCGTCGTCGCTATCTTTGTCTTTGGCGGTCTTTGCGGTCTTCGTCGACTTGGCGGGCTTTGCCGGCTTGGCAGTCTTGGTGGCCTTGGGGCTCGCGCCCTTCTTGGTGGGCGCAGTGGCGGCCGGAGCCGGCGCTGCAGGAGCTGGGGCGGCCGCGGGGGTCGGCACGATCAGTGCCATCACGTTCTGCCGCAGGATGGCGACCACGGGCCAATCCGGCGATTTGCCGACCGTCGTCGGGACGATGGCAAGATCGGCTTTACCGGTGTTCAAAGCTTGGGCGCTTGTATTGGCGCTATCGGTGGTGACGAGCTGCAGCTGCAGCCGGTCGTGGCTCTTCGCCAAGACGCCGGCGAGCGCCTGCACGATTTTCGCGCTGTTAGGCTCGGCGGCGATCCGCATGACGGTGTTTTGGGTGGAGTAATAGAACGCCGCCCAGACCACGCCGGCGAGAACGATGGTGCCGAGAATGGTCACGAGCCAGGTATGGCGCAGGAACATCCTGAACCGGTTGCGCATCATATGTTCGAGCGACCCGATACTCATGCTCCTACCTGGTGAGTGGCCCGCTGAATCGGTGCCGTCGGTGCGGCCGGAACGCCGGGACAGCCATAATCTCATGGCCGGGGGCTGATGCGGCGGTCCAGGAGGCATGGTTAATCCTACCACGTGTCGGGTGTTTTGACGCCATGGCGCCAGCCCCGGTTCATCGGTCAAATCGCCGCTTTGGTTAATCGCGCGGGGACGGCGCCAATGCAGTCTCGATCCGCTCTATGTCCCAACTTTGACACCGATAGCGGCGGAATCCGGCCGGTTGGCCGGCCGGCCGTCGGGAACGTCTCCCCTTGAAGTGGTGTTGTCGACGTGGTGGTGTTTGGCGGGCTGCACACACGGAGTTTCAGGATGCCGCAAAAACTCGCCGGCGAAGCCCGCAAGAGTGCGCTCGCCCGGCTCAAAGGCTGGACCGAGGTCAACGGTCGCGACGCCATCACCAAAAAGTTCGTCTTTGCCGATTTCAATCAGGCCTTCGGCTTCATGACGCGCGCCGCGCTGGTGGCGGAAAAGCTCGACCATCATCCCGAATGGTTCAACGTCTACAAGACCGTCGAAGTGACCTTGTCGACCCACGATGCCGGCGGCCTGACCGAACTCGACGTCAAGCTTGCCGAGACCATGGACAAGCTCGCCGGCTGATGCCGGCAGGCAGGGGACGGCCGCGTTTCCCGCCTTGCGATCGCCGCCTTCCGGCGCCATTTTATCGCTCTCGGCCCATATTGGGCCACGGGTCGGATCGCAAGTCTGGTCGTAAGAAGAGGGGCAGATGTGGTTCCGGGCGCAAGCCGCCTCATGGCAGGACATCGCAGCGCTGACGCGCCGCATGGTCGGCAACGAACAGGAGCTGCAGCGCGACTTCTGGCGCAAGCTCAAAGGCGCCGTGGCCGACCTGCCGTTCGTGGAAGACCTGCTCGCCGCGTATTATTGTGCGTTCGATCGGCAAACGCCGCTGCACGTCAAAGCGGTGCTGCTCGCGGCGATCGCTTATTTCATCCTGCCGACGGATTTGATTCCCGACTACATTCCGGTGATCGGCTACATCGACGACGCGGCCGTCCTTGCCGGCGCCATCAAGATCGTCAGCTCGCACATCACGCCGGATCATCGCGAGGCGGCGCAGCGGACACTTAAGCGGCTGCGCGGCGAAGCGTGATCACGGCCGCAGCAGAATTTTGCCCATGACCTTGCGGTTGCTGATGGCTTTGAGCGCGGTTGCGATCTCGGCCAAAGAATAGACGGCGTGCACATGGGCGCTGAGCTTGCCTTCGGCGCACCATTTGACGATATCGGCCATGATCGCACGTTGGGCTTGCGGCTCGCGCTTGAGCCATGCGCCCCAGAACACGCCGCGGATATCGCAGCCGCGCAGCAGCACGAGATTGAGCGGCAGTTTCGGGATTTCTCCGGCGGCAAAGCCGACCACGAGATAACGGCCGAGCCAGGCCAGCGAGCGCACTGCTGGCTCGGCGTAAGGGCCGCCGACCGGGTCATAGACCACGTCGATGCCGTGTTCGCCGCCGAATCGCCGCAGCGCCTCGCGCAAATCCTCGCTGGCATAGTTCACGGTCTCGTCGGCGCCGTGGGCGCGGGCGAAGGCGAGCTTTTCGTCGGAGGAGGCGCAGGCGATGACGCGCGCGCCCATCATCTTGCCGAGCTCTATTGCCGCAAGCCCGGTGCCGCCAGAGGCGCCGAGGACGGCCAAAGTTTCGCCGGGCTTGAGCTGCGCGCGGTCGCGGAGCGCGTAAAGCGTGGTGGCATAGATCACGTTGAGGCCGGCGGCGCGCTCGAAATCGAGCGCGTCGGGCAGCTTTGCCAGTTGCCGCACGGCAATGGCGACAGCCTCGCGCGCCGCGCCCCAGCCCATATGGCCCATGACGCGGTCGCCGGGCGCGAACTCGGTCACGCCTGCGCCGATGCTCTCGACGATGCCGGAAAATTCTGCCGCCGGCGAGAATGGAAACGGTGGCTTATACTGATATTTGCCGGCAATGATCAGCGTGTCGAAAAAATTCAACGCTGCGGCCTTGACCCGCACCACGGCTTCGCCGGGCTCGGCCTGCGGTTCCGGGATGTCGGCGAGTTCAAGTTCGTCGGCGGTGCCGAAATGGCTGCAAAGAACGGCTCTCATGACGCCTCCGTGCGTGGGCCTGTTCTTATAACAGAGCCCGGGGAGGCGGTATCAGCGGCTAATCGAACTATAAAACCTCGGTTACACCGGCGTCCTGCAACGCGCGGCGTAGCCGCGAGAACGCGGGGCGCAGGCGCGACTTCACCGTGCCGAGCGGCAAATTCGTTCTTGCCGCGATGGTCGCGTGCGAGAGCCTTCAAAGAAGGCGAGATGCACCATTTTAAACTGCTCCCGCGGCAACGCATCGAGCGCGGCACGGACGTGCCGTTCCCCTTGCGTGGTAGCGATGCCGGCGGCGCGGTTGGAGCTCGTCGCCGTGAAGCCACAAAGTCACGTCCGCAACCCTTCGCAGTGGTCCGGCCCGTAATAATCGAGGGAGAGTGAGATAGCCTCGACCTTCGCCAATATGTGCCGCCAACTCCCGCGGTATTGTGGGGCGGCACGGACCTTGGCTGTGCCGGTTGTCACACTTCAGCAGCTGCCAGTCGGCTTCGCCGGCTAACCCTAGCGATTGCGTTCCGTAGAGGGGCGAATTGGATTAAAGTTGAGAGGTTTGCTATCCATTCCACAGGGGTGTTCGCGAGGCCCGATGCGCATCCACCGACGATGGCAGATTGCACTGCCGCTACTTATGGGGGCGGTATTGGCCGTCCCGGCCAAGGCTCAGCAGCCCTCAGAGCCGTCCGGGCCGGAAACCGCGGCGCCGGCATCGACCCCGGCAAAGCCGGCAAAAAAGCCTGCCAAGCCCAAAACCTCGCCTGCGAAGCCGGCCGCGGCAACGCCCGCGAAGCCTGCAGAGGCCGCTCCCGCCACGGCCGCCACGCCGGCGGCCCCCAAGCCCGCCACACCGCCCAACGTCGGCGGTGTGAAGCCAACCTTGCTTGGCCAATACGGCGAGTGGGGCGCCTATACGGCTTCGCCTGGCGGCAAGAAGGTCTGTTTCGCCATTGCCAAGCCGACATCGTCGCAAACCAATCCGCCCGACCGGCCGCGCAATCCGGTCTACATGTTCATTTCCTCGCGCCCGGCGGAAAAGGTGAGCAACGAGATCTCGATCATCATCGGCTATCCGTTCAAGACCGGCACCGAGGCCTCGGCCGCGGTCGGCTCGAACACTTATGCGCTCTACAGCCAACAGGACGGCGCCTGGATCAAGAACGCGGCCGAAGAGGCGCAGATGGTCGACGCCATGCGCGCCGGCCAGAGCGCGGTGGTCAAGGGCGTTTCGGCCAAAGGCACGCAATCGACCGACACGTACTCGCTCAAGGGTCTTGCCCAGGCCCTCGACCGCGTTGGCCAAGAATGCAAGTAGACGGCGCTGAATCCTCTCCCTGAAAGGGGGAGGATAGGGTGGGAGTCCGCGGCCGTTAAGCTTGCGCAAGTGTCGCCGCCGCGGACCTCCACCTGCTTGCTTCGCTCGCTCCTCCCCCTTGCAGGAGGAGGGCTTACCTATTGGTGAACTGTCGCTTCGCGGATTCCGATGACCACTTCGCTTGCCGCTCCTCACACTGCCGGCGCCACTGCCTTCATCGAGAAGCGGCCGCTCGAGCAATACGTCGCGCCGGACAAGCCGTCGCTGGTCGGCCTGACGCGCGACGCGCTCGCCGCGGCGCTCGGCGGCATCGGCGTACCGGAGCGGCAGCAGCGCATGCGGGTGCAGCAAATCTGGCACTGGCTCTACGTGCGCGGCGCGCAAGATTTTGACGCGATGACCACATTGTCGAAGCAATTGCGCGCCGAGCTTGCGCGGCATTTCACGGCAGCGCGGCCGGAGGTTGCCGCCGAGCAGATCTCCGTCGACGGCACGCGCAAATGGCTGCTGCGGCTTCCCGGCGAAGCGGCCAGCCGGCCCTGTGAGGTCGAGTGCGTCTACATCCCTGAAGTCGACCGCGGGACGCTGTGCATTTCCAGTCAGGTCGGCTGCACGCTCAATTGCACGTTCTGCCACACCGGCACGCAGCGCCTGGTGCGCAATCTCACGCCCGGCGAGATCGTCGGCCAGGTCGTGCTGGCGCGCGACCGGCTGAACGATTGGCAGCGGGCGGCTTCGCCGAGCGGCGAGGGCGAGAAACGCCTCGTCTCCAATGTCGTCCTGATGGGCATGGGCGAGCCGCTGTACAATTTCGAAGCGGTGCGCGACGGTCTGAGCGTCGTCGCCGATGGCGACGGGCTGAGCATTTCCAAGCGGCGCATCACGCTGTCGACCTCCGGCGTGGTGCCCAATATCGCGCGCGCCGGCGAGGAAATCGGCAGCATGCTGGCGATCTCGCTGCACGCGGTCACCGACGAACTGCGCGACCAGCTCGTCCCGCTCAACCGCAAATATCCGCTGCGCGAATTGCTCGATGCCTGCCGCCACTATCCCGGTGTGTCCAATGCGCGGCGCATCACCTTCGAATATGTCATGCTCAAGGGCATCAACGATTCGCTTGTCGATGCGCGGGCGCTGGTGCGTCTGGTCAAAGGCATCCCCACCAAGATCAACCTCATCCCGTTCAATCCGTGGCCCGGCAGCACATACGAGTGCTCGGACTGGGAGCAGATCGAGAAATTCTCCGAAGTGATTTTCAACGCCGGCTACGCCTCGCCGGTGCGCACGCCGCGCGGCCGCGACATTCTTGCCGCCTGCGGCCAGCTCAAGAGCGCGACCGAAAAGCTTTCCGCCCGCGAGCGGCTGGCGCTGCGCGCCATGGCGATGACGGATTGATGCCGCTCGATGGCCGCCCTCGTCCGCATCGCGATGATATTTCTCGCCTATGTGCTGGCCTGCGTCGCCGCCTCGCTCATTCTCACCGTCGGCACGCTGACGCCGGAATGGGATGACCTGACCGCGCTCGGCATGCAGTCGTTGGCCGTTTGGGCCGTCGTCATGGTCGCCGCCGCCGCGATCGCCGGGATTGCCATGATGCCGGCGCTGCTCGTCATCGCGCTTGCGGAAGCATTCGCCTGGCGCTCGAGCCTTATCTATGCGGCGCTCGGCGGCGTGCTGGCATTGTCGCTGAGCTATGGCCTCGATTTCGCCGGCTATAGCGGCGATCCCGAAAACCCGCTGGTGCGCGAGCGCGAGGTGCTGGCCGCGGCTGGCATTGCCGGCGGTTTTGTCTATTGGCTGTTCGCCGGCCGTAAAGCGGGCTCCTGGAAGTGATTCACTCTGCAACGTCGTCGGGTCAGCGCCCATGAACCGCACCGGACTTGTCATCGCGCTGTCGATCGGCGTCGTGGTGGGCGTCGTCTTCGGCGTCGTGCCGCGGTTCGATCTCGCCGTGTCCACTCTGTTCTACGACCCGACAACCCACGATTTTCCGCTCAACGGGCATGTGTGGTCGCAATACGCCCGCGATGCGGCGCGCGCACTGATCACGCTCCTGATCGTGCCGGCCGGCATCGCGCTTCTCGGCAAGTTTGTTTTTCCGCGGCGGCGAATGCTGATCAAAGTCGAGGCCGTGTTGTTCCTGATCGGGACGCTGGCGGTTGGCCCCGGCCTTCTCACCAATACGCTGTTGAAGGACCATTGGGGCCGGGCGCGACCGATCGACGTCACCGAGTTCGGCGGCTCAAACCGCTTCACGCCGTGGTGGGACCCGCGCGGCGATTGTCCGAACAATTGCTCGTTCGTCGCCGGCGAGCCCGCGGGCGCATTCTGGACCATGGCGCCGGCGGCGCTCGCCCCGCCGCAATGGCGGCTCTTCGCTTACGGTGCGGCACTCGCGTTCGGCGGCGCGGTCGGCGTGCTGCGCATTGCCGGAGGCGGACATTTTTTCACCGACGTCGTGTTCGCTGGCGTGTTCACGTTTCTGGTCATCTGGGCGGCGTACGGCCTGATCTATCGCTGGTGGCCGAAGCGCACGGGCAACAAGACCGACAAGCCGGTCGAATGATCGCGGTCTATTCCGGCGCGCCGAGGACCCGGAAAATTTCCGCAAGCTGTGGGCTCATCGGCAGATTGAGCGTCTCTCCAGTAGGCAGCCGGCGCAGGAACCATTTGTTGTAGAGTTCTTCGAGCCGCCGGTCGCCCGCCATCCGCGCAAAGGCGTGCTCGACGGTAGCGGCAAAGCTTTGATCGTCGCGGCGAAACGCCAGCCCGTAGGGATCATAGGACAGATAGTCGCCGACCACTTTCATGTCGTGGGCGCCCGGCTCGGTGGCGATAAAGCCGTAGAGCAGCGCGTCGTCGGTGGCGAAGGCATCGGCTTTGCCGGCAACCAGCGTCGCCAACGACTGAGCGTGATCGCGCGCCGTGACGATGGCGATGCCGAGCTTTTGCTTGTCGGACAGCGTGCGCAGCGCCGCCTCATTGGTGGTGCCGGCGGTCACCACGACGGTCTTGCCGGCGAGGTCGCGATAGGACTTCACCGCTGACGAATTCGGCACCATCAGCTTGGTGCCGGCGACGAAGAACACCGGCGAGAACGCCACCTCCTTCTGCCGTTGCAGGTTGCTGGTGGTCGAGCCGCATTCGAGATCGACGGCGCCGGATTTCACCTTGTCGAGGCGATCGGCGGCGGTAACGGGGGCCAACGCGATCTTGATGTCCATGCCGTCGAGCTCGGTCGCCGCTTCCTCGACGATCTCGCGGCACAGATCGATCGAATAACCGATCGGCTGCTGGCGCTTGTTGAGGTAGGAGAACGGCAGCGAGCTTTCGCGATAACCGAGCGTGATGGTTCCCGAGTCTTTGATCTTCTTGAGGGTGCCCGAAAGCGCAGCGACATTGGCATCTTGTGCCGCCGCCGGCAGCGCAAGACCTGCGGCAACAAGACTTGCGGCAACCAGGCAGCTTTGCAATGCATGGCGAGCGACCATGACACGCCTCAGGCTGCCTGCTTTGCCAGCACCGGCTCCGGCTCGACCGGCGCGTGCATCTTCTCGCCTTCCCATTTCGCCACCACGGCGGTGGCGAGCGAATTGCCGATCACGTTGGTGGCGGAGCGGCCCATGTCGAGGAACTGGTCGATGCCGATGATCAGGAGAAGACCAGACTCGGGCAGGTTGAAGCTCGCCAAGGTCGCGGCGATGACTACGAGCGAGGCGCGCGGCACGCCCGCCATGCCCTTACTGGTGAGCATGAGCAGCAGCAGCATGGTGATCTGCTGCCCGAGACCGAGCTGGATGTTGTAGGCCTGGGCGATGAACATGGTGGCGAACGTGCAGTACATCATCGAGCCGTCGAGATTGAACGAATAGCCCATCGGCAGCACGAAGCTGATGATCTTGCGGCTGATCGGAAATTTTTCCAGCTGCTCCATCATTTTCGGATAGGCCGCCTCGCTGCTCGCGGTCGAGAACGCCAGCATGAACGGCTCGCGGACCAGCTGAACCAGCCGCATGATATGGCTGCCGAAGAAGACGTAGCCGACGGCGACCAACAGGCACCACAACAACAGCAGCCCGAAGTAGAACTCGACCACGAACTTGCCGTAGGTCACCAGGATGCCGAGCCCCTGCGTGGTGATGATCGCCGCCATGGAAGCGAACACCGCGAGCGGCGCCAGCTTCATGATGTAGCCGGTGATGGTGAGGATGACGTGGGAGAGCTCTTCGATGCCTTCGACCAGCTTGTGGGCGCGCTGGCCGAGCGCCGCACAGGCGACGCCGAAGAACAGCGAGAACACCACGATCTGCAAAATCTCATTGGTTGCCATCGCCTCGACGATCGAACGCGGCACCAGATGCGCAACGAAATCTTTTGCCGATAGCGAGGCGACCTTGAGGTTGGTCGCCGCCTGGGCGTCGGGCAGCGGCAGGTTGAGGTTGTCGCCGGGGCGCAGGATGTTGACCAGAAGGAGGCCCATGAGCAGCGACACCAGCGACGCCGAGACGAACCACAGCATCGCCTTGGCGCCGATGCGGCCGACGATCTTGGGATCGCCCATATGGGCGACGCCGACCACCAATGTCGAGAACACCAGCGGCGCGATGATCATCTTGATCAGGCGCAGGAAGATGTCGGTCATCAGCGAGATGTAGTCGGAGATGCCCTTGGCCGTCGCCGGATCGGGCCATAGCGTATGGCACGCATAGCCGACCGCGATGCCGAGCAGCATGCCGATCAAAATGATGGTGGTGAGCGTCGAACGCATGGGCCCCTCCAAAGCGTTTCGTCGGAGGGTAAGTCTAGGCGATGCCGATGGGCACGGGAATATCCGGCAAGTGCCGCCAACCTCCTATTTTGACGCCAAAGCCCGGCTTGCGTCGTGGCCGTGCGTGCCTATAGTCCGCGCCAAATTTGGGCTTTCGCCCTAGACAGGAACTTCCGATGCCCCCGGGCGACGTTAAAAAAGTGGTGCTGGCCTATTCCGGCGGGCTCGACACCTCGATCATCCTCAAATGGCTGCAGACTACGTATGGCTGCGAGGTCGTAACCTTCACCGCCGATCTCGGCCAGGGCGAGGAGCTCGAGCCGGCGCGGGCCAAGGCGCTGACGCTGGGCATCAAGCCGGAAAACATCTTCATCGAGGATTTGCGCGAGGAATTCGTCCGCGACTACGTATTTCCGATGTTCCGCGCCAATGCGCTCTACGAGGGCCAATATCTGCTCGGCACTTCTATCGCACGGCCTCTGATCGCCAAGAAGCAGATCGAAATCGCCGAAAAGGTCGGCGCCGATGCGGTCGCCCATGGCGCCACCGGCAAAGGCAACGACCAAGTGCGGTTCGAGCTCGCCTATTACGCGCTGAAGCCCGACGTGAAAGTCATCGCGCCGTGGCGCGAATGGGATTTCAAATCGCGCGAGGCGCTGCTGGCGTTCGCCGAAAAGAACCAGATCCCGATCGCCAAAGACAAACGCGGCGAGGCCCCGTTCTCGACCGATGCGAATCTTTTGCACACCTCGTCCGAGGGCAAGGTGCTGGAGGACCCGTCCGGCGAAGTGCCGGACTATGTCTATTCGCGCACCGACGATCCGGAGAAGGCGCCGGGCAAGGCCGATTACGTCACCATCGATTTCCAGCGTGGCGATCCGGTCGCCGTCGACGGCAAGAAGTTGTCGCCGGCGGCGCTGCTGACGCGACTCAACGCGCTCGGCCGCAAGCACGGCATCGGCCGGCTCGACCTGGTCGAAAACCGCTTCGTCGGCATGAAGTCGCGCGGCATGTACGAGACGCCGGGCGGCACCATCTTGCTCGCCGCGCATCGCGGCATCGAATCGATCACGCTCGACCGCGGCGCCGCGCATCTCAAGGACGAGCTGATGCCGAAATATGCGGAAGCGATTTATTACGGCTTCTGGTTCGCACCAGAGCGCGAGATGCTGCAAGCCGCGATCGACAAGAGCCAGGAGTTCGTCACCGGCGGGGTGCGGCTCAAGCTCTACAAAGGCAATGCCGGCGTCGTCGGCCGCGACAGCAAATATTCGCTCTACGACCAGGATCTGGTGACGTTCGAGGACGGCAAGGTCGCCTACGACCAGCGCGACGCCGAGGGTTTCATCCGGCTCAACGCGCTGCGGCTGCGCACGCTCGGGCAGCGCAAGCGAAAGCTCAATCTCGACCAGTGAAGTGCCCCAGGCGCGGCCGCCTCAGCGTAGAGTGATGGTGACCTTGCGGTTTTCGCCGAGATTGGGCTTGCCGCCGGTCAGCTGCGCCTTGACGAATTCGAACGCGGCGACGGCCTTGCTCGCCGGCCCGTCCCACAATTCGGCAGTCAGTGGCGTGATGCGCAGCACGCAGACATTCGGATCGTCCGGTCCCTGCCACCACAGGTTATCGGCGTAGCGCCAAATCTCGGCGGCCTTGGCGTGATCGCGCTGCACTTCGGCGCGCGCGGTGATCGACAGATAGGCGTTGTCCTTGGCGTCGACGAAGGTGAGCCCGACGTCGTGCTCGGTTTCGATCTCGTGCTCTTTCTCGCTGCGCAGATCGGTCACCACCCAGATCAGGCCCCCGCCGCGATCAAGCCGCGGCTCGACCGGCCGCGCCCGAAAGCCGCCAGCGAACTGAGTCGTGAGCATGCACACGCCGACGCGCTCGATGATCTGCCAGACGCGGTCGAGGTGAGATTGGTCGGCCATATGCAGCTAATCCACGAGGCCGCAGAGTTGTTCCGGCGCTAAGCCGTCATTGCGAGGAGCGAAGCGACGAAGCAATCCAGCCTCGGCGCTGCAGAACTGGATTGCTTCGCTCCGCTCGCAATGACGCGAAGCAGCGATCACACCTGCCGCTCGACCAGCGTGCGCTTGATCTCGGCGATGGCTTTGGCCGGGTTGAGGCGCTTTGGGCAGGCCTTGGCGCAATTCATGATGGTGTGGCAGCGATACAAGCGAAATGGGTCTTCCAGATTGTCGAGCCGCTCGCCGGTAGCCTCGTCGCGCGAATCCACGATCCAGCGCTGCGCTTGAAGCAGCGCTGCCGGGCCGAGATAGCGGTCGTCATTCCACCAATAGCTCGGGCACGACGTCGAGCAGCACGCGCAGAGAATGCACTCGTAGAGACCGTCAAGCTTTTGCCGGTCCTCGTGGCTCTGCTTCCATTCCTTCTGCGGCGTCGGCGAAACGGTTTGCAGCCAGGGCTGGATCGAGGCGTGCTGGGCGTAAAAATTGGTGAGGTCGGGCACCAGGTCCTTCACCACCGGCAGGTGCGGCAGCGGATAGACCCGCACCGCGCCTTTGACTTCGGCCATGGCCTTGGTGCAGGCCAGCGTATTGGTGCCGTCGATGTTCATGGCGCAGGAGCCGCAGATGCCCTCGCGGCAGGAGCGGCGGAAGGTCAAGGTCGCGTCGACATTGTTCTTGAGCCAGATCAGCCCGTCGAGAATCATCGGGCCGCAATCGCCGGTGTCGACGTAGTAGGTGTCGATGCGCGGATTGTTGCTGTCGTCCGGATTCCAGCGATAGACGCGGTATTCGCGCTCCACCTTGGCCTTGGCCGGATGCGGCCAGGTCTTGCCCTCGGTGACCTTGGAATTTTTCGGCAGCGTGAATTGGACCATCGCGTTTTTGCTTTCAGTAAACCCGCGCTTTGGGTTCGATATAGGCGACGTCGTTGGTGAGCGTGTAGGTGTGCACCGGCCGATAGTCGACGGTGACCTTGCCCGAATTGGTGTCGAGCCAGGTCAGAGTGTGTTTCATCCAGTTCTTGTCGTCGCGATCGGGGAAATCTTCCCGCGCGTGGGCGCCGCGGCTCTCGGTGCGGTTGACCGCGGAATCTACGGTAACGACCGCCTGCTCGATCAAATTGGCGAATTCGAGCGTCTCGATCAGGTCGGAATTCCAGATCAGCGAGCGGTCGGTGACGCGCAGGTCGGCGATGCCGTCGAACACTTCGTGAATGAGCTTGGAGCCTTCCTGCAGGATTTCGCCGGTGCGGAACACCGCGCAATTGGTCTGCATGATGTGCTGCATCCTGGCGCGCAGCTGCGCGGTCGGCGTGCCGCCCGAGGCATTGCGGAATTTGTCGAGCCGCGACAGCGCGCGCTCGGCGGAATCCTTCGGCAACTCGGGGTGCTTGTCGTTCGGCGTCAAAATTTCGGCGCAACGCAGCGCCGCGGCGCGGCCGAATACCACGAGATCGATCAGCGAATTCGAGCCGAGCCGGTTGGCACCGTGCACCGAGACGCAGGCCGCTTCGCCGAGCGCCATCATGCCGGGCACGATGTGGTCGGGATTGCCGTCCTTCTTGGTCAGCGCCTCGCCGTGATAATTGGTGGCGATGCCGCCCATATTGTAATGCACCGTCGGTACGATCGGCACCGGCTCGCGGGTGAGATCGACGCTGGCGAAGATGCGCGCGGATTCGGTGATGCCCGGCAGCCGCTCGGCGAGAATCTTTGGATCGAGATGATCGAGATGCAGGAAGATGTGGTCCTTCTTCGGCCCGACGCCGCGGCCTTCGCGAATCTCGATGGTCATGGCGCGCGAGACGACGTCGCGAGAGGCCAGGTCCTTGGCCGACGGCGCATAGCGCTCCATGAAGCGCTCGCCCTGGGCATTGACCAGATAGGCGCCTTCGCCGCGCGCGCCTTCGGTGATCAACACGCCGGCGCCGTACACGCCGGTCGGATGGAATTGCACGAATTCCATGTCTTCGAGCGGCAGGCCGGCGCGTAGCACCATGGCATTGCCGTCGCCGGTCTGGGTGTGGGCGCCGGTGCACGACGCATAGATGCGGCCATAGCCGCCGGTCGCCAATACCGTCATCTGGGCGCTGAAACGATGGATGGTGCCGTCGTCGAGATTGATCGCGACCACGCCGCGGCAGCGGCCGTCGTCGTCCATGATCAGGTCGATGGCGAAATATTCGACGAAGAACTCCGCCGAATGGCGCAGCGCCTGGCCGTACATGGTGTGCAGCATGGCATGGCCGGTGCGGTCGGCGGCGGCGCAGGTGCGCTGCGCGGTGCCCTTGCCGTAGTGCGTGGTCATGCCGCCGAACGGGCGCTGATAGATCTTGCCGTCTTCCTCGCGGCGCGAGAACGGCAGGCCCCAATGCTCCAGCTCGTAAACCGCTTCCGGCGCGTTGCGGCACAGATATTCGATGGCGTCCTGGTCGCCGAGCCAATCGGAGCCCTTGACGGTGTCGTACATGTGCCAGCGCCAGTCGTCCTCGCCCATATTGCCGAGCGCCGCGGCAATGCCGCCCTGCGCCGCCACGGTATGGGAGCGAGTCGGAAACACCTTGGTGATGCAGGCGGTGCGCAAGCCGGCCTCGCTACAGCCGACCACCGCGCGCAGGCCTGAGCCGCCGGCGCCGATCACGACCACATCGTAGGCGTGATCCTCGATCGGATAGGCGCGTCCGTTGAAGGCGGGCGCCGTGGCTTTGCCGTTTGTTCCGCTCTCCGCCATGCTCACAATCCGAACGAAAGTTTGAGGATGCCGTAGACCGCGGCAAGTCCGACCACGATGGTGAAGAAAGTATTGGCCATCAGCAAAGTGAGCTTGGCCGATTCGTCGTGGACGTAATCTTCGATGATCACCGCCATGCCGATCCGCATATGGATGGTGATCGAGGCGATGAACAGCAGCATGATGATGGCGATGACGGGCGAGCCGAGGATTTGCGCCACCGCGGCCTGGTTGCGGCCCAACAGCGTGATCAGGATGGTGACCGCGGCGATGGTCAACGGGATATTGGCGATCGCGGTGACGCGCTGATGCCAAAAGTGCGTGGTGCCGGATTTCGCCGTGCCAAAACCGCGCACGCGGGCGAGCGGCGTGCGGATATGCGGCGAGCCGCTCATACCGAGCCTCCCATGGCGAGCAGCCCGATGACCCAAAGGATCAGCGTGATCACGATCGAGCCGATCAGGTTGGCGGCGACCAGCCACTCGCGCTCGACCGGCCCCAGGCCGCGGCCCGTGTCCCAGATCAGATGGCGGACGCCGCCCAGCATGTGATGGATCAGCGCCCAGGTGTATCCGAGCAGAATGAGGCGCCCGATCCAGGAACCGATGAACCATTCGAAGCGCGCATAGCCGTTCGGGCCCGCGGCGGCGATGAACCACCACGCCAACAGCAACGTGCCGAAGTACAGGCCAAATCCGGTGATGCGATGGATGATCGACATCATCATCGTCAGCATCGGCCGGTAAATTTGCAGGTGCGGCGACAGCGGCCGCGCGACGGGCGCCTTGGTTTCGGCCATTGTGCTCATCCGAATTCACTCGACGGGGCGCCAAGCTTGGACGTGTTCCTAGCCAATCTGCGCAGGTATCGCAATGCAGCGACG
>Ga0307476_10000550_pt1 | contig 27941 bp, 21 predicted proteins | sample atmos_gasesECM2C_2_FD_203314 | JGI IMG/M metagenome (GOLD analysis project Ga0307476, IMG submission 203314) | Hardwood forest soil microbial communities from Morgan-Monroe State Forest, Indiana, United States - atmos_gasesECM2C_05 | ecosystem: Environmental > Terrestrial > Soil > Temperate...
ATCTGTTCGGAATCGGAGAGAGACTCGTTGATGGCCTCGCCGAGTTCCTTCATGAGTTGTTTAAGTTGCTGGTCCAATTGGTCCCCCGATCGCCGCCTGCGGTGGCTCAGAATATCCGCACCTATGCTTAGATGCCTGCGGCCGCTAACGGGTTCGACCGCGGGCGCGAGCTTGCGCCATTGTAGCTCCGGAGGCTGTTAAAATCGAGGCCGTGAGCAAGGTTTCTACGGCACGAAAGATCGGGGTGGTGGCGCGCGTAGCAGGGCAGCAGGTTAAGCGCAGCCGGACGGTGCGGGCCGCGACCAAGGCTGCGACTACGACGGCGCGGGCCTTTGGACGGGTACTGCATCAGTTATGGCTGGAGGTTACGGGGCTGGTTTTCCTGGTGATGGCGGCGAGTGGCGGGTTTGCCGCGGCGAAGGAGTATGCGAAATATGAGGCCGGGCGGGTTGGGTTGGGGCGCGTTGTGGTGGCGGTCTGCTTCACGGTGACGTTTGCGTGGTTTGGGGTTAGTTCGTTCTGGAAAGTTTGGGTGAAGGGTCGGGGTGGGGCGCGGTGAGGGTGGCGAGGTTCGGGGCGCTGCAGGCGACAGCAGGTTCCTCTGCGCTGCGCGCTTTCGGAATGACAAGTATCTCCCCTCCGGGGTGACAGGGATTTCTCCTGCGGAATGACAAGAATGCTGCGCGCTTCGGAATGACAAGGATTATGGCGGACAAAATCAAGACTGCGGCGGAGGTCGAGACGTCCTCGCACATTGTGGTGAACCCGCTGTATACGCCGGCGGATCTGAAGGGATCGGATTACGAGGGCGAGGTTGGGTATCCGGGCGAGTATCCGTTTACGCGGGGTGTGCAGGCGACGATGTACCGTGGGCGCTTGTGGACGATGCGGCAGTATGCCGGCATGGGCGATGCCGAGGAGTCGAACAAGCGCTACAAGTATCTGCTGGCGAACGGGACCACGGGACTTTCTGTGGCATTCGATTTGCCCACGCAGATCGGGATGGATTCAGACCATCCTCTGGCCGCGGGCGAAGTGGGCAAGGTAGGTGTCGCGATTGATTCGATTGAGGATATGGAGCGGTTGTTTGACGGGATCAATCTGACTAAGATCTCTACATCGATGACCATCAATGCGACGGGATCGATCCTGCTGGCGTTGTACGTGGCGGTGGCGCGGCGGCAGGGCGCGGACATTCGGAAACTTTCTGGCACGGTGCAGAACGATGTTCTGAAAGAGTACATCGCGCGCGGGACGTATATTTATCCTCCGCGGCAGGCGCTCCGCGTGATTACCGACATGTTTGCCTGGGCGAAGGAGAACGTGCCGGAGTGGAACACGATTTCGATTTCCGGCTATCACATGCGGGAGGCGGGATCGACCGCCGTGCAGGAAGTGGCGTTCACGCTGGGTAACGGCATGACGTATGTCGAGGCGGCGATCAAGGCTGGGCTGGATGTGGATGAGTTCGCGCCGCGAGTGTCGTTCTTCTTTAATGCGCACAACAATTTTCTGGAAGAGGTGGCGAAGTTTCGGGCGGCACGGCGGATGTGGGCGCGGATCATGCGGGAACACTTCAAGGCTAAGAATCCGCGGTCGTGGATGCTGCGATTTCACACGCAGACGGCGGGGTCGACGCTGACGGCGCAGCAGCCGGAGAACAATATTGTGCGGACGGCGATTCAGGCGCTGGCGGCGGTGTTGGGCGGGACGCAGTCGCTGCACACGAATTCTTATGACGAGGCCTTGGCACTGCCGACGGAGCAGGCGGCGCGGATTGCTTTGCGGACGCAGCAGGTGATTGGGTATGAGTCGGGAGTGGCGCAGACGGTCGATCCGCTAGCGGGGTCTTACTATATTGAGTCGCTTACTAATGAGATTGAGAAGCGTGCGGCGGAGTATCTGGGAAGGATTGAAGTGATGGGCGGGATGCTGAGGGCGATTGAGCGCGGATTTGTGCAGCAGGAAATTCAAACCGCGGCTTATGAATATCAGCAGGCAGTAGATATTGGGGATGCGGTCGTGGTCGGAGTGAACCGGTTTGCGGTGGAGGAGGAGAAAGCGATTCCGATTCAGAAGATCGATCCGGCGCTGGAGCCGAGGCAGATCGAACGCGTGCGGGCGCTGCGGGCGCGGCGGGATGTGGGGCCGTGGAAGGTCGCGTTGCTGGGCGTGGAGGATGCGGCGCGGTCGGGTGTGAATTTGATGCCTCGGATTCTGGCGGCGGTTGAGGCTGACGCCACCGTCGGGGAGATTTCGGATGCGATGCGGAAGGTGTTTGGAGAGTATCAGGAAGCAGTGGTGATTTGACGGCAGTTGCTGGTGGCTTCAGTCGGAAGTTTTGTAGTCGCAGGCGAGGCGGCAGGGTTCGCAGTACATGAGGCCGTCCTGGCAGAGGCGGACCTCGAGTACGGTCTGGCAGAGACAGCAGTACTTATCGCACTCGCACTGATCTTCCGCCATCTCGCATTGGGCGCAACGGTATTTGCCGGGGCTGGTTCCGGTGGACATAGAAGTAATTTAGCGCTGCGGGGCGTGATGGGGAACGTTCCGTTGGTAACCGGGGATCAGGGGTCAGGGATGAGGGGTGCGGAGGCTTCTTCGTTCATCCCTTCGGGGATTGTTCCCCTCCTTCCTTATCACCCACGGCTTGCGCCCCTTCGGCTAGCTCAGGGCAAGCTGTGGGCTGCATTCTGACCCCGCTCCGCGGCTATGCCGTAGTCCCTGTGCCATATAATTCTGGGCAATGACCTTCCAACAGGTGCTGGATGGAGCGGAAGTTCTCGCGCACAGCGGGGATCCGGGAGTAAGTGGTGTGGAATATGACTCGCGGCGAGTGAAGGCGGGATACGTATTTGTGGCCATGCGCGGCGAATCGAGCGATGGCAACCGGTTTATCGATCAGGCGATTCAAGCTGGAGCGGTTGCAGTGGTGACGGATTCGGCGGCGGAGAAGCCGCGCCCGGGAGTGGCCTGGGCGGTGGTGCCGAACGGGCGGCGGGCGCTGGCGCGGATTAGCGCGAACTTTTATAAGAAGCCGGCGGAGCGGATCGCGATCACGGGAATTACGGGGACGAACGGGAAGAGTACGACTGCGTTTCTGCTGGAATCGATTCTGACGGCGGCGGGACGGAAGAGCGCGTTGATCGGGACGATCGAGTATCACGTGGCGGGGAAAGTGTTGCCGGCGCCTCATACCACGCCGGAGGCCCTGGAGCTGAATCGTATTTTCAGCGAGGCGCTGGGCAAGGGGGCGACTGATGCGGTGATGGAGGTTTCCTCGCACGCGCTGGCGCAGGAGCGGGTGTTTGGGGTGCCGTTTGATGTCGCCGTCTTTACTAATCTGACGCGCGACCATCTCGATTATCACAAGACGATGGAAGAATACTTCGCCGCCAAGCAGGTGCTTTTTTCGGGGTGCGGTACGGATGCGCCGCGAGCCGTGGTGACCAATTTGGATGATGAGTACGGGGCGAAGCTGGCGGAGTTCAGCCGGAAGCGCAGTTCGGTGGTGCTGAAATACGGATGGGAGCGCGGCGACCTGCACGCTGAAAAAGTCGAAATCACGACGCGGGGGACGCGATTTGATCTGGTGACACCGGCGGGGAAGATTGCGGTGTTCTCGGCGCTGATTGGGCGGGTGAATGTGTACAACATTCTGGCGGCGGCGGGAGCGGGTTATGCGCGCGGGTGCTCGGCGGCTGCCATGGCGGCGGGTATCGACAAGCTGGCTTGCGTCCCGGGAAGGTTTGAGCGCGTGGAATGCGGGCAGCCTTTTACGGTGGTGGTGGACTATGCGCATACTGATGATGCCCTGCGGAACTTGACGGCTTTGGCGCGAGAGTTGGTTTCTGGGGCGAAGGGACGAGTATTGACGGTATTTGGGTGCGGAGGGGATCGGGACCGGAAAAAACGTCCGCTGATGGGCGAGGCCGCGGGGCGGGGGAGCGATTTCGTGGTTCTGACGTCGGATAATCCTCGGAGTGAGGATCCGGTGGCGATTATTAATGATGCGGTGGTGGGGCTGCAGAAGACTGGAGTGAAGTACAGCGTGGAGGCGGACCGGCGCAAGGCGATTGCACTGGCCATTGGCGAGGCGCGGCCGGGAGACATTGTGCTGCTGGCGGGCAAGGGGCATGAGAAGGTGCAGGTGACGCGGGAGGGATCGCTTCCTTTTGATGATTTGGAAGTGGCGCGCGAGGCGCTGCGGGCTGCGGGGTTTGAGTGCGAGACGGCTCCAGTGGAGCGATAGTAACGGGAGCTTGAGATCTTCCAACTAGTGAAGAAGATCGAGCAGCGGTAGAAATGCCTTGCCGAGTCGATGCTGCTGCGGGCAGGCAAGGGTCCTTCGACTGCGGTTGTGCTCCGCTTCGCGAAGCACAACCTTCGCTCAGGATGACAGATCTATGAAGCTTACGCTTGCCAGGATTGCCGAGTTTGTTTCCGCGGCGGGAACGTTTAATCCCGAACATTTGGCGCAGGGGTACTCGATCGACTCCCGAACCGTGCGGGCTGGGCAGCTTTTCTTTGCGGTGAAAGGGGAGCGGTTGGACGGGCACGATTTTGTGGAGCAGGCACTGGGGAACGGCGCTATTGCGGCAGTTGTGCGTAAGGATCAGTTGAGCCGTTATCCGCGAGAGACGCGGTTGCTGGCGGTGGAAGACACGCTGGTGGCGCTGCAGACACTAGCTACGGCGGTGCGGAAGCTCTGGGGCAAGACGCTGATCGCGGTGACGGGATCGGCGGGGAAGACAACTACGAAGGAGGCGATCGCACACGTTCTCAGTACGCGGTTTCGGGTGCTGAAGTCCGAAGGGAACTTCAACAATCATTTTGGTTTGCCGCTGATGCTGCTGAAGCTGGAGTCGGAGTATGACGTGGCGGTGATCGAGATGGGGATGTCGCATGCGGGGGAGATCGGGGCACTGGCGAAGATTGCGCAGCCGGAGATCGGAGTGGTTACCAACGTCGCGCCGGTGCATTTGGAGTTTTTCGATTCACTGGCGGGGATTGCACGGGCCAAATATGAGCTGGTGGAGTCGCTGCCCGCGAACGGTGTGGCGGTGTTGAATGGGGACGACGAGTATGTCTCGCAGTTTGGACGTGGCTTCAAGGGCAAGGTGGTGATGTATGGCACGCGGGCGACGGCGGATGTGCGCGCCGAGAATATCCGGTCGAAAGGGACGGAGGGCGAGGAGTTCGATGTGGTGATCGGGGGCGTGCGCGAACGCGCGACGCTGGCACTGGTGGGAGAGCATAACGTCCTGAATGCGCTGGTGGCGGTGGCTGTGGGGCTGGAGCGCGGGCTCAAGCCTGCGGAGGCGGTGGGGGCTTTGGCTACGCTGGCTCCCGGGGACAAGCGTGGGCAGGTTCTCCAAGTGGGTAACATCACGGTGATCAACGATTGTTACAATTCGAATCCGAAGGCGATGGAAGCGATGGTGGATGCGCTGGCTGTGATGGCGGCGAAGCGGCGGATTGTTGTGGCGGGGGAGATGCTGGAGTTGGGACCAGCGGGTGAAGAAATGCACCGGCAGGCGGGGCGGCATATTGCCGAGAAGAAGATTGATGCGCTGCTCGGGGTGCGCGGACTGGCGCAGGCGATGGTCGAGGGCGCGCGTAAGGCGGGAACTCGGGCAGAATTTGTGGCGAGTCCCGAGGAAGCTGGGGAATGGCTGGCGCGCGAGGCGCGGGATGGAGACGTGGTTTTGTTGAAGGCTTCACGCGGGGTGAAGCTGGAGAAGGCGCTGGAAAGCTGGAAGGCGCGGCGGCAGTTGTAATTTCTTGCCACGGATTTGCGCGGATATCCACGGATTTTTCAAAGCATTGTTTTAATCCGTGTGATCCATGGAAATCCGTGGCCATGGTACGGAGGCTGATTGCTCTACTGGCTGTTGTTCCTGAAGCTGCAACATTATTTTCCGCCGTTCCGCATCTTCCGCTATCTGACGTTCCGCACTGCGTTCGCCAGCCTTACTGCACTTTTTACCGCGCTCATCGTGGGTCCCCTGGTGATCAACCGGCTGCGGGAATTCCAGATTGGACAATACATTCGGGAAGAAGGTCCGAAAGCTCATCAGAAAAAAGCTGGGACGCCCACCATGGGTGGGTTGCTGATTGCAATCGCTATCGTGGTGCCTACTCTGCTGTGGGCCGATCTGAACAACCGGTTCGTGTGGATTGCGGTGTTTGCTACGTGCGCGTTTGCGGCGATTGGATTTACCGACGACTACACCAAGGTGGCCCATCGCCGGAATCTTGGCCTGACCGGGCGGGCGAAGCTGGGGTTGCAGATTGCAACCAGCATTGTGATTGCGGTGATGCTGATCACCATGCAGACCTATGGGATGTATTCGACCAAGCTGATTGTGCCTTTTCTGAAGCAGTTTCATCCGGACCTGGTGGTGCAGAGCCTGGAGCGGTTTCCGCATCTTTGGCCGCTGGCGTTCTTGCCCTTTATTGCATTCGTCGTGCTGGTGATTGTGGGCTCCAGCAACGCGGTGAATCTTACGGATGGACTGGACGGGCTGGCGATTGGCTGTACCGTCATCGCGGCGGGAGCTCTTACCGTCCTGACGTATGTGAGCGGGCACGCGACGTTTGCTACTTATCTCGAAATTCCGAAAATGCCGCAGGTGGGCGAGCTGACTATTTTTTGCGGGGCGATGGTGGGGTCGTCGATAGGATTCTTGTGGTACAACGCGCATCCCGCGGAAGTATTCATGGGAGATGTGGGATCTTTGGCTTTGGGCGGGGCGATTGGGACCGTGGCGGTAATCATCAAGCAGGAACTGCTGCTGCCGTTTATTGGCGGAGTGTTTGTGATTGAGGCGATGTCGGTGATTTTGCAGGTGGGATCGTACAAGCTGCGCAAGAAGCGGATTTTCAAGATGGCGCCGCTGCATCATCATTTTGAATTGATGGGATGGTCGGAGTCGAAGATTATTGTGCGGTTCTGGATTGCGTCGCTGGTGTTTGCGCTGTTCGCGCTGACGACTTTGAAGCTGAGGTAGGAACCCAGTGGCCAGTGGTCAGTGGCCAGTGAAAAACTGGGCGCATTATTCTTGGGTTTTACTGGTCACTGGCCACCGATCACTTCTTTGATGGAACTTAAAGACAAACGCGTGCTGGTGGTTGGACTTGGCAAGTCTGGGGTGGCTTCAGCGCTTTTTTTGAAGGCGCATGGGGCGCGGGTTACCGTTTCCGACACCAAGAGTGGAGATGAGCTGCGGAATGAGATTCCGGCGCTGCTTGATCATGGAATCACGGTTGAGACTGGCGGGCATGGCGAGCGCACTTTCCGAGGACAGGATTTGATTGTGGTGAGTCCCGGCGTGCCCGTGGATTTGCCGATGCTGGTTCAGGCTCGGGCCATGGGTGAGGCGGTGATTGGGGAGATTGAACTGGCGGCACAGTTTCTGCCGGGGCCGATTGTGGCGATCACGGGGTCGAATGGGAAGACTACGACCACTACGCTGACGGGGGAGATTCTGACTGCCGGCGGACTTCAGACGCTGATCGGAGGGAACATTGGAACTCCGGCAATTTCTTTGGCGGAGCGGGCGAAGCTGGAGAGCGTCATCGTGCTGGAGGTGTCCAGCTTTCAACTGGAGACGATTCAAGCATTTCGTCCGAGGGTTGCCGTGGTCTTGAATGTCACGCCCGATCATCTCGACCGGCATCGGACGTTTGAGGCTTACGTGGATGCGAAGGCGCGCATCTTTGAGAATCAACGGGGCGACGACTTTGCGGTGCTCAATGAAGATGATCCCGCTTGCGTAGCGATGGCGGCGCGGACACGGGCGCAGGTGTTCTGGTTCAGCCGGCAGAAGGAAGTGAAGCATGGAGCGTGGGTGCGCGAGGGGAACATTTTGTTCCGCGACGGGCGGGGACAGCGCGAGATCATGCTGGTTTCTGAGATTCCGCTGAAGGGCGCTCATAATCTCGAAAATGTGCTGGCAGCCGTGTGTGCGGGGGCGCTGATGGGATGTGTGCCGGAGAAGATCCGGCAGGCGGTGCGCGAGTTCAAGGCGGTCGAACACCGACTGGAGTTTGTCGCAACGATCCGCGGCGTGGATTATTACAACGATTCGAAGGCTACGAACGTGGATGCGACGATCAAGGCGCTGGAGTCGTTTCCGGGGAACATCCACCTGATTCTTGGGGGCAAGGACAAGGGCAGCGACTACTCCGTGCTCAACGAGTTGCTGCCGCAGCGGGTGAAGCGGGTGTACACGATTGGGGCGGCGGCGGGGAAGATCGAGTCGCAGATTAAGAACGTCGAGATCGTCCATGCCGAGACTTTAGAGAACGCTTTGCGCAAGGCGAATGCCGTGGCGGAAGCGGGTGACGTGGTGTTGCTGGCTCCGGCTTGCGCGAGCTTTGATCAGTTCAAGAATTATGAGCAGCGCGGGCAGGTGTTTAAGGAGATTGTGCGGGAGCTGGCGTGAAGTGCAGGGATAGAAACTCCTTTTGAGACCGTCGGTGGCGCGGTGATGCGAGGGATCCTTCGACTCCGCAAGTGTTTCGCGTTCGCGAAGCACTTGCTACGCTCAGGATGACGTTGCGCCTGGAACCAAAACAAGCAACAATCAAAACTCAACAATCGGTAATTCCTTCTCTGCTTCTCCGCTGCTCCGTGGTGAAATGAACTTCCCATGGCGAAGCGGGTTAGTGTCGATCGCTGGCTGTTTACCGTGACCATGCTGCTGGTGTTTGTGGGGCTGGTGATGGTGTTTTCGGCTTCGGCGGTGATGGCGCGGGAGCGGTTTGGGTCGCCGTATGCGTTTTTGCTGAAGCAGTTGATCTGGGCGGCGGCGGGCCTGGTGGCGATGGTGGTAGCGATGCGGGTGGATTACCGGCGCTACAAGCATCCGGCGCTGGTGTTTTCTTTCCTGGGGATCACAACGCTGTTTCTGATCTCGGTTTTCTTTCTGGATCGTTCGCACAACACGCATCGCTGGTTCCGGGTGGGTGGATTTTCGTTTCAACCTTCGGAACTGGCCAAGCCGGTGCTGATTCTGTTTCTCGCTTATTTTCTCGAGACGCGCACAAAAACCATGGACGACTGGCGCAACACGCTGGCGCCGGCGGCGGCACCAGTGTTGGTGCTGCTGGGGCTGATTGTGCTGCAGCCGGATTTGGGTACGGCGATTGCTTGTGCCGGGATTGCGGCTTGCATTCTCTATGTGGCGGGGATGCGGATGCGGTATTTCGCATATGCGTTTGGGGCGTCGCTGGTGCCGCTTTATTTTCTGATCTTCCATGTTAGCTTTCGTCGCGACCGGATTCTGGCTTTTATGAATCCGTATGCGGAGCGGCAGAAGGCCGGGTTTCACCTGATTCAGTCTTTGATCGCGGTGGGCACGGGAGGGATTACCGGGACTGGGTTGATGGAAGGCAAGCAGAAGCTGTTTTATCTGCCGGAACCGCACACCGATTTTATTTTTGCCGTGACTGCGGAAGAATTGGGGCTGGTGGGAGCACTGTTTGTGGTGACGCTGTTTGCCATCTTCCTGTGGCGCGGGATGCGGGTTTCGTGGAGGACGGAAGACGTCTTCGGGCGATACCTGGCGGTGGGGATTACGAGCATGGTGGTTTTGCAGGCGTTCATCAACATCAGCGTCGTGTTGGGGATGATGCCGACCAAGGGGATTCCGCTGCCGCTGGTGTCGTATGGAGGGTCGTCGCTGTTTGTGACGCTGGCTTGTGTGGGCGTGCTGCTGAATATTACTAAGCAGGCGGAGTGACCCAAGCTTCACAGCGGCGGCGGCGGCGGCATACAAGCTATAGGGATCCTTCGACTCCGCAGACGCCTCGCGTTCGCGAAGCGTTTGCTCCGCTCAGGATGACAGTTCGTTTATAGTCACTGCATGCGGGCCATTCTGGCGGGCGGCGGGACCGGGGGGCATGTGATCCCGGCGCTGGCCATCGCTAATGAACTCAAGAAAAATTACGGGGCCGAGGTGCTGTTCATGGGGACGGCGCGCGGCATCGAGAACCGTCTGGTGCCGGCGGCGGGGTATCCGTTGCAACTGGTGCGGGTGGGAGCGCTGAAGAACGTCAGCTTGATGACGCGGGCGAAGACGGCGTTTGATTTGCCGCGTGCAGTTTGGGACGCGAGCCGGATGCTGAATGAGTTTGCGCCTGACGTGGTGATTGGCGTCGGTGGATATGCTTCTGGTCCGGCGATGCTGGCGGCGGTGGTGAAGCATATTCCTACGCTGGCGTTTGAGCCGAATGTCGTGCCCGGGTTTGCCAACCGGGTGGTGGCGCGGTTCGTGTCGGGCGCGGCGGTGCATTTTGAGGAGACGGCGAAATATTTTCGTCGCGCGGAAGTAACGGGCGTGCCGGTACGGCAGGCGTTTTTTGAGATTCGAGTGAAGCGCGGCGGTACACCGACTCTGCTGGTGTTTGGCGGAAGCCAGGGAGCGCACGCGATCAATGAGGCGATGATCCGATGCTTGCCGGAGTTGCGGCGGCAGGCGCCGGGGATTCACATCATTCATCAGACCGGCGAGCGTGACTATAATGACGCGCTGGCAGCATATCAAGCTTTCCCCAGCGCGGGGGATGAGTCCGCAGAGGTCTTTAAATTTATTGAAGACATGCCTGCAGCGTTTGCGCGGGCGGATTTGGTGGTGTGCCGGTCGGGGGCTAGCACGGTGGCCGAGGTTACGGCGGCGGGGAAGCCTGCGATCTTTGTGCCGTTTCCGCGGGCCGCGGACGATCATCAGCGGGTGAATGCGGAGGCGCTGGCACGAGTTGGAGCGGCGGTTGTGGTGGAGGAGTCGAAGCTGGAGGGAGTCTGGCTGGCGGAGACGATTGCGGCTTTGCTGGGTGATCCGCGGCGGTTGCAGGTGATGAGCGAGGCGGCGCGGGTTTTGGCGCATCCGAATGCTGCGCGGGATATTGCTGGGATGGCGGCGCGTGTGGCGGGAATCGAAGACGCCGGAAGAACTCCTTGACGAGTCCCCCGTCGCATCTGAGTGAAAGGGATCCTTCGACTGCGTAAGCGCTTCGCCTTCGCGAAGCACTTACTCCGCTCAGGATGACAAGAAATGTTTGCCAAGATTCAGCAGATACATTTCGTGGGGATTGGCGGGGTCGGCATGAGTGGGATTGCCGAGGTGTTGCTGAATCTTGGCTACAAGGTTTCGGGATCGGATCTGAAGAGTTCTGCGGTTACGCAGCGGCTGACCGATTTGGGCGCGGCGGTTTTTGAAGGGCATCGGGCGGAGAATATTGGTGGGGCTGAAGTCGTTGTGACTAGTTCGGCGATCGCGCCGGAAAATCCGGAAGTCGTCGAGGCTCACAAGCTTCATGTGCCGGTGATCCAGCGGGCGGAGATGCTGGCGGAGTTGATGCGGTTGAAGTATGGGATCGCCATCGCCGGGATGCACGGCAAGACTACTACTACTTCGATGGTGGCGGCGGTGCTGGCCGGGGGTGGGCTTGATCCTACGGTAGTGGTCGGCGGGCGTGTGGATGCGATGGGGTCGAATGCACGGTTGGGGAAGTCACAGTATCTGGTGGCCGAGGCGGATGAGAGTGACCGGTCTTTTTTGAAATTGTCCCCGATTCTTTCGGTCGTGACCAACATCGACCGCGAGCACATGGATTGCTACCGCAACATGCGGGACGTGAAGAAGACTTTTCTGGAGTTCATGGACCGGGTGCCGTTTTATGGGATGGTGGTGGCGTGCAATGACGATCCGCTGCTGCGGCGGCTGTTGCCCGAAGTGCAGCGGCGGACGGTGACTTACGGGACGAAGCGGGGGTCTGATTTCTGGATAAAAATCCCCACTTCTCGCGCAAAAAGCGCGCGAGAAATGGGGCACCCACTGAGCCACTTTGCGGTGCGCTATCGTGGCCAGGATCTTGGTGAATTCACCCTGCACGTACCGGGCATGCACAACGTGCTGAATGCTACGGCGGCGATCGCCGTGGGCGTGGGATTGGATGTAGGAGTGGAGGCGATTCGGGCGGCGCTTGACCAGTTCCGCGGGGTTGACCGGCGGTTTCAGTTGCGCGGGCGAGTGGCGGGCGTGAGTGTGATTGATGATTACGGCCACCATCCTACAGAGATCAAAGCTACGCTGGCGGCGGCGCGGTCGTGCGGGTTTCGCAAAGTTCATGTAGTGTTCCAGCCGCATCGGTTTACGCGCACACGCGATTTGCTCGAGGACTTTACTACCGCGTTTGGCGATGCGGATTCGTTGTTTGTGCTTGATATTTATGCGGCCAGTGAGAAGTTGATCGAAGGGATCAGCGGAGAAGCGTTGGCACGCGCGGTTCGCGAGAAGGGCGGACGAAGTGCTCAATATGTTGGGTCTTTCGCCGATGCGGTGAGTTCGGCTGCGGCTGTGGCGGAAGACGGAGACATGATTCTGACGCTGGGGGCGGGGAGCGTTTCGCAGTTGGGGCCGATGATTCTAGAGAAGCTGAAGGAGCGGGAAGCGGCGGATGCGGGGCGTTAACCGCGGTTGGTCCGTCGCAGTCGACGTATGGAGAATGGAGTTGGCACAGATGCGTACATCCACTTTGGTAGGGTTGTTTTTGGCTATGTCGATGACGAGTGTGCTCGCGCAGACACCGCAGCTGCAAACCAACGTCGTTTACGTGTGCAAGGACGGGCAAAGCTTCAAAGTCTTTTCGTGCGACAACACGACCGGCGCCTGTGATTATCAGAACTACAAGAATGGACAGGCGTACCAGCGAGGGGAGGCGCTCCGCGTGCAACTGGTTGCGTTACTCCCGGCGAAATGCCACGCGCAAACAGCGGCCGAAGCGCAGGCCGATCCTCACCGCGGCGAGATTCCTGCTGCGCCTTCTCCTTTTAAGGCGCGGGCGGGCGCTGCCAGCAGCGGATCTGGATCTGCAGGTGCGGTCAATTCGCAAACCGGCGGAGGTGGGTTCAAGGTGGGGGACACGGTGCGAGTCCTGAGCGACGGCTGGCAGGAAGGCAGGATCGTCCAGGTTCACGGGCTTTCTTACGTGGTCCATCTGCCGAATGGAGTTGACGTCTCAAAACTCTGGCCTACGGAAGTGCGGAGGCTGGGAAAGCTGACGGCGGAAGATCATGCGATGGGGCAATACGATCTCCACGATCGCGTGCAAGTGCTGGTGAATGGCCGGTGGATGGAGGGAGAGATTCGCGGGCAGAATCTCAACATGTACGACATCAAGGTGCACGGGGTCGATACGGGTTTCGGGTCCGACATTGTTAATACGACCCCGGAGAATATCCGCATGTCGACCGCGCCCGCGCCGGCGGCTCCCGCACAACGGGCAGCCGGGCAAGTTCCGAAGCCTGGGCTCACGAGCTGCGCCGGCAAATATGAGGGCCGGTGGGAGCATGTCTCAGGGATGGGAGGAATGAAGGTGGTTTTCCGCTCTGGCAAGGCAACGATTACCGAAGGATTGGGCGGTGAGATGCCGTTCGATTGTTTCACGGGCGACGGCAAAGTCGTTTTCTACAAGGCTGGATCCTTCACGCCGTTTTCCTACGATTTCGACATCAACAACGACGGAACCCTGCAGACACCCCTGGGAGCAATCAAGAAGATGGGGAATTGACGAATCCGCAGTGTTGCTAACGGATTGGATGGCGGTTCGTCCAAATCAGCAGATGGAGATCGAGCGATGAAAACTACACAGGGTTGGGGATGGCTGGCGGCTGGGGTGGTGGCGCTGGGATTGAACGGCTTTTATCAGGACGGCGGCGCGGCCTGGGCGCACCGGGCGATGAATGGAGTGGTCGCACACGTTGCCGATCGGACCAGGGTTCTGGCCGATCTGGCCTCGGAGCGGGTTGACCGACTCGTAGAAAGCGGCAGCCTGGTGGCTGCGCGGGAGGAGACTACATCCTGCCGTTTGGCGTCCGCAATGGCGCTGTTCCAGGGCAAGATGATTCGGACACAGGGCGCGCTGGCCCGCATTGAAGCAATGTCGGCGCGGCAAGAAGTGGCGCTGGCACGGGTTGAAGCCAATCGGGCACGGATCGAGGCGCACGTTGCCCGGCTGCGGTTGGCGCCGGTTGCGTTTAACACGTTGGAAATGCCGTTGGTGGCTTGTCCGCGGGTGCGGGTGAATGTTCCCCGCGTTCCGCGTGCGCCGATGGTGAGGATTCCGGCTCCGGTGATGCAGGTCGAGACTGCGGGTGGCGGGCCGATTTAGGGTTTCTGTTCTCCGTAAGGAGCGGACGCGGAGAAACTGCCGCGTCCGCTTTTTTGTGTGCGGGCGAGGCTGTAGCCGGTCGGCCGGGGACGGCCGGAGCGGCGGAAATTCCACGACAAACCCGTTGGACACATTCATTCGCGGCTGAAGGGTATAAAGTACGATCTCAAACGTGCACGGTCACAAGCTGTGGATACGGCAAGGGGAGGATCGTCAATGATTTGGGAGATATTAATGTCACACGACCGTCAGTTTATAAGGTTCCTTGTCGCATGTTTAGCTGTGTTCTTGGTCTCACCAAATAGTTCACCTGCACAAGAATTAGACGGAGTACCAGAACACGTGGTCAAGGCCGCTCTGAATCCAAAGTCGGAAGTAATCTACGGCGGAATCATGCGAAAACAGCTCATACCCATGGGTGATGCCGCAGCCGTTGCCATTACGAAAGTCTTGGCCGATGAGCGTACTTCAGCAGACACAGTGGATCGAATCTTGCTGATAATCGAATTCTCGTTCGACTCACCCGAAGCGATTGTTAGCCAAGCGGATCAGAAGCCCAAGACAGCGCTATTCGTATTAGCAAGTCTAGACCAGCGACCACTAGGCGTGGTGCAGAGAAGGCACCTGGCAGAGTTAACGAAGAAGCTGAAAGACGTTGGCATCAGACCCGGGTCATGACCGGCTAGCTAGGAATGCGACCGAGCGTGGTTGGCGCAAAATCAGAACGCCGCAGACAAGCCTCAGCCCGCCCCCACTGATCCTAACGGCAAACCTACGGGGCTGTCTCCGATATCGTCAGTTCCCCTTCCCAGAAGATATTTCTCTAATGATGCCCAATCCGATTCCTGCTGTGAAAAAGAACCAATATTTTGTCTATCTCAAATCGCGAAATGAAGTTATAGTTTGAAGGCTCAGCGATTCACTAGCGACAACTGACCTGAACTGATGGCGCGGAAGTCGGGTTCCACCATCTTGCAGGAGGAGTTGTACCCACCCAGCGCTGAGGCTGCGCGCGAGGGTCTCCGTGGTCTGAATGAGCGTGACTTGGAGATCGACGACGCGCGTCTGGTTGATCTGGATGTAGACGAAGAATCTCCGTTCCTGCGCGGGCAAAAGCGGGTCTCCGCCCGCAGAAGTTCTCTTCCGAAGAAAACTGCAAACGGATTGCTGTGGGCTGCGGCGGCTGCTGCGCTGTGTTGCGTGGCGGCGCTGGCTGCGGCTTGGTTGTATCACTATGGTGAGCACTCATGGCGCTTCCGCGTGGAATCGAGCGACAACATTGAAGTCACGGGCATGCAGAACGTGACCAAGGCGCAGATCATGGAAGTGATGGGCGCCGACATTGGGCGCAACATCTTTTTCATTCCGCTGGCGCAGCAGAAGGCGCAACTGGAGCAGATTCCGTGGGTGGAATCGGCCAGCGTGATGCGGTTTGTCCCGAACCGCTTAGAGGTGGAGATTCACGAGCGCACCCCGGTAGCGTTTGCGCGGGTGGGGCCGCGGATGTCGCTGATCGACGCCGGCGGGACGCTGATGGAGTTGGCTCCGAAGCGCCGGTATTCCTTCCCCGTGATTCTGGGGATGAATCCGGGGGAGCCGCTTTCGACGCGGGCGCCGCGGATGAAGGCTTACGCGGAGATGGTGCGGGACCTGGACTCGGGCGGGGCGCGATATTCACAGGATTTGAGCGAAGTGGATCTCACCGATCTGGAAGACGTGAAGGTGCGGGTGAACGATCCGGCGGGCGATGTGCTGGTGCATCTGGGGTCGTCGGATTACCTGCGGCGCTACAAGATTTATGTAACTCACGCGCAGGGCTGGCGGCATCAGTTTCAGAAGCTGGAGTCGGTGGATCTGCGCTATGACAATCAGATCATCGTGAATCCGGAAATGCAGCGGAGCGCGAAGCCCGCTCCGGCGCTGAGTCCGGCGGTGGCGAAAGCGGCGGTCGCGGCGGGAGTGAAGCCGGCGGCGCTGGTCACTCGCTTAACGCCGCATGATCGGGCTGTGCCTAAACCTGCCTTCGAACTGACGGAGAAGAAGCTTGATCCGAAGGCCGCAGCCGGACGGAGCAAGAAGGCGGCTGCGAGAACCAAGGGAAAGAAGACTCCGGTGAAGACGTGGAAAGCTACTGCGGGAGCGCCGAAAGTAGTGGCAGGGAAGCCTGGCACGAAGCCTGGGGCAGCGATCACGGCAAAGAACACGACGCTGGCGAAGCCTTCGGCCGGTAGCGAGGGGCAGAAGCCGAGTCCGGCGGTGGCCAAAAGTCAGGCGAGTCAGAATCAGGCGAGTCAGGGGCCGACGCAGTGAGAGTTCAGCTTAGGAATCTGCGACATTTGGCTGGAGAAATTATTTTAGGGACTAATTAAAGAATGGCGAATCAGCAGGGAAACTTTCTGACGGCAATTGATGTGGGAAGCGCCAAGACGTGCGCGCTGATGGTGGAGGTCACCGACAGTGGGTTGCGCTATCGCGGGCACGGGGTGGCGGAGTCGCGCGGGTCGCGCAAGGGCGTGATCGTGGAACTGGACAAGGCGGTCGCGGCGATTCAGAAGGCGGTGGAAACCGCCGAGGACGCAGCGGGTGCGGCGGTCGAGAACGCCATCGTGGGCATCGGGGGAGCGCATGTGCGCGGGGTGAACAGCCATGGCGGGATCAGCCTGGGGACGCGTCCGCGGGAGATCGGGCGGGACGAGATCAAGCAGGCGGTCGACCGGGCGCGGGCGATTCCGCTGCTGGCTGATCGTGAAGTGCTGCATCTGCTGCCGCAGGAATTCATTCTGGACGATCAGGCTGGCGTGCACGATCCGCTGGGCATGATGGCGGCGCGGCTTGAGGTGCGCGTGCATCTGGTGACGGCGGCGACCAGTGCGGCACAGAACGTGATTACGGCAGTGAATCGCGCCGGCGTTCATGTGGATGACACGGTGTTTGAGCCGCTGGCGGCGGCCGATTCGGTGCTGCGGGCGGACGAACGGGAGTTGGGCGTTTGCCTTGCGGATATCGGTGCGGGATCGACGGAGCTGATTGTTTTTATGCAAGGCGCGGTGGCTTATACGGGAGTGATTCCGGTCGGTGGCGACCACTTCACGAGCGACTTGTCGGTGGGCATGTGCACTCCGCTGGCGGAAGCGGAAAAGATCAAGAAGGTGTACGGCAATGCGATCGTCACGTTGATTCCGGAAGGGAACGAGGTCGAGGTTCCATCCGTGGGCGACCGGCCTTCGCGGTTGCTGCCGCAGCGGCTGGTGGCGGAGATTCTCGAGCCGCGGGCGCGCGAGCTGTTTGAGATGATGCGCGAAACTCTGCGGCAGAGCGGCATGTTCGAGGCTTGTCTGGCGGGCATCGTGCTCAGCGGCGGAGGGTCGCGGCTGCCGGGAATTTTCGATGTGGCGGAGTCGGTGCTGCGTAAGCCGGTGCGGCTTTCCTGGCCCACGCCTCTCCCGAAAATGCCGGCGACTTTGGCCGAACCGGAATATGCCACAGTGCTTGGCATGGTGCACTACGGACAGCGGGCGCGGGTGGCGCGCGGGTTTCAGGGGGATCGGTGGGGATCGAGATTGAAAGCGATGCTAGTGGGATAGAACAGGGATCAGGGGTTTAGGGGTCAGGGGGTAGGCCAAGATCACAGCACCGAGGTTTTACTGGCCCCTGGCCCCTGACCCCTGACCCCTAGCCCCTTCTGTACAGTCGGTGCGCGGCAAGGCACAAAATTTACACAATGGTGGACAAAATGAAAAAAGATTCGAGCATTCGCATCAGCTTTAACGAAGAGCCTGTGAACGATGCCAAGATCAAGGTGATCGGCGTGGGCGGCGGCGGCGGCAATGCGGTCAACCGCATGATCGATGCCGGGGTCGAGGGGATCGAGTTCATCGTCGCCAACACGGACTTACAGGCGCTGCGCATGTCGCGCGCACCGGTGAAGCTGCAGCTCGGCGTGAAGCTGACCAACGGGCTGGGTGCGGGCGCGAATCCGGAGGTGGGGCGCAAGGCGGCGCTCGAAGACTCGGACAAGATCATCGAGGCGCTCGAGGGTGCTGACATGGTGTTCGTGACCACCGGCCTGGGCGGAGGAACGGGCACGGGCGCGGCGCCGATCATCGCGTCGCTCTCCAGTGAGATGGGCGCGCTCACTGTAGCAGTCGTCACTAAGCCGTTCTCGTTTGAGGGCAAGCGGCGCATGACGCAGGCGGAGAAGGGGATCGCCGAGCTGATGGAATCGGTGGATACGACGATTGTCATTCCTAACGAGAAACTGCTGGCGGTGGCGGAGAATGCTGGGTTCTTTGAGTCGTTCCGCATTGCCGATGACATTCTGCGGCAGGGAGTGCAGGGAATTTCTGACATCATCACGATTCCCGGCATCATCAACCGCGACTTCGCCGATGTGAAGACGATCATGGCCCGCATGGGCTATGCGGTGATGGGAACGGCGACGGCGAGCGGGCAGAATCGCACGTCCGACGCAGCGCGGCGGGCGATCGCGTCGCCGCTGCTCGAGGCCGGTGCGATCGACGGAGCGCGCGGCATTCTGATCAACATTACCGGCTCGGCTTCGCTGAAGCTGGCGGAGGTGCAGCAGGCCTGCACCATTATCCAGAGCGCGGCGCATGAGGACGCCAATATTATTTTCGGCGCGGTGCTGGACGAGAAGATGAAGGACTCGGTGAAGATTACCGTGATCGCTACAGGCTTCCGCGAAGTAAGCCGGAGCCACCCGCGGCGGGCGGAGGCGCATCACTCGTTCGCGGCGGCGCACGATGATGCCATGGATTTTCCCGATCCCGTTGGACGATCTCCCGTTGGTCCAGCGCCGCCGTCGTCATTTCCTGAACACTATCAGGAGGCGGAGACAGACATGCGGATGGATGAAGCGAGAGTGGCCGAGCCATCTTCAATAACTCAGGTTGCGATGACTCATTCCGGCTCTGAAGTGATCTCGCTCGACACGATGCGAAACGCGATGGTGGCAAACTTTGAGCAGGACGACCTGGATGTTCCGGCCTTTCTGCGCAAGCGGGGCGAAGTAATGTGAAGGCAGGGGTCAGGGGTCAGTGGCCAGTGACAACCTGCCTGCATGCTTGATTTGTTTTGCTGACCACTGACCACTGGACACTGGCCACTGCTAGAGGAAAAAGTTTGCGCAGCAGGCCGTATCTTTTCAGTAACGGGGTAAGTGTTACTGGAGGTTGAGGAACGAAAGTAATTCCGGTTTAAACGCTTGTTCCATAATGGGTTACATCAAAATTAATGTTTTACTCGCGAGAAACTTTGTTATTGCCTGAAACGGCCTAACTCTCGTAGTATCGCGGAGATGGGCGAAGTTACCCTCCAATGCTGGCCGCTGGCAGGGTTCGTGCATCGAAATAGGTGGGAAGTCCGGGGAAACACCGGAGATCAGGGGAAAGAACAGAAGATGTTTAAGTTGGGAACGCGCTGTCTTCGTCTGGTGGTAGTGGTGGGAGGGCTGTGGTTGGCACCGGCCCTGTGGGCGGCGCACGTCGACCCGCACGCGCTGAATACGAGCAAGCCGAAATCCAAGAGGGTGAGTGAAAGCCAGCGGACGCGGCGGCGGATGCGCCATCTGGCGAGTAACCGTAGCACCACGGTTCACAGTGCAAGCGGCCACAGTGCAAGCCTGACGCGGACCTCGGCCAGCAGTTCGCATCGCAGATATCACGAGCGCTTTTTTGTGAGTTCGTTCGCCGAAGGCCTTACGGGCAGCGATGTGATCGAAGGCGAAGACCCGATTGTGCGCCAGGCTGCGGTGGATGCCCTGGGAAATATGAACGGCACAGTGGTCGCGATTGAGCCGACCAGCGGACGAGTGCTGGCGATGGTGAATCAGAAGCTGGCTTTGTCGAGCGGCGCGCAGCCGTGCTCGACCATCAAACTTTCTGTTGCTCTGGCCGCCCTGAACGAGGGCGTGGTCTCGAAGGAAACCGAAATTTCGCTGGGAGCGCGCAGCCGGATGAACCTCACCGAGGCTCTGGCCCACTCCAACAATGCATATTTCGAAGCATTGGGACGGAAACTGGGATTCGAAAAGGTTGCCTATTACGCCCATCAGTATGGCTTGGGCGAGTTGGCCGGCTACGACATACCGGGCGAACAGTTGGGGTCCTATCCTGATGAGGCGATTCCGCAGAAGCTCGGTGGCGTCGGCAAGATGTGTTCGTTCGGCGAGGGCATTTCGATGACGCCGCTGCAGTTGGGCGCAATGGTTTCTGCGATCGCCAACGGAGGCACGCTTTACTACCTGCAGCATCCCGCAACGCCGGAAGACGTCGCGAATTTCCAGCCGCGCATCAAGCGGCAACTTGAAATCGCTCCGCTGATCCCGGAAATCTCTGATGGCATGGCGGGAGCTGTGCAATACGGCACGGCACGCCGACTCGGGCTCAACTTTAACGAGGAAGAGATTCTGGGCAAGACCGGAACCTGCTCCCACGCCGGCACTCGCTTTGGGTGGTTTGCCTCCTACGCGAATACCAGCAGGGGACGCATCGTAGTCGTGGTCTTCCTGCAAGGCGGGCGGCCCACGTTTGGTCCGAAGGCAGCCGAGATTGCCGGGCTGATGTATCGAAATCTTTACGATCACAATTTCTTCATCGCCACCACTCCGGTGCCGGCGGCTGCTACCGCGTCGCAAGCCGCAAGTACGATTCCGTAGTTTCCGCCCGGCTGCGAACCATTTCTCATCAAGGCCCCTCGTTAGAGGGGCCTTTGTTTTGCTCCCAGCGCCGCTGGAAACTTAGCGCCTTCTCACACGGAAATGTCGACTCCTGCCGATAGGTAGCGTAGAGGGCCAGCAGGAGTGTGGCGGCAGTATCCGGCTGGGCCATGGTTGCAGGCAGAGCGAAATCGATGACGGCATTGAGCGGCGGTTACTACTACAGGCTAGCGGGGCTTTCCTTCGCATTGGCGATGCTCGTTTTGATTGCCGTGCTGGGGTTCGCGGGTCGTGCAAAGCAGGCGTACGGCAGGGTGCGAGGCGCTGCTTCATCGCTTTTTGACAGGTTTAGGGCGTGGCGAAAAGGTGATCGCACCACAACTCGGGAACGTGAGTTGTATTTTCAAACCATGGCCGACGCAATGCCTGAGATTATCTGGACTGCCGATCCGAATGGCATGGACGATTTCTTCAACCAGCGGTGCTTTGATTACACGGGACTGACGCTCGAGCAATTGCGAGGGGCAAGCTGGCACGAGATCATCCATCCCGATGACTTGGAGGGCTGTCTCGCCAAATGGACAAGTGCGTTGCAAACCGGCAATCCCTACGACGTAGAGTACCGCCTGCGTGGGAAGGATGGTGGGTTCCGATGGTTCCTGGGACGAGCCAATCCTGTTCGGGACGCGAAGGGGGAGGTTGTCAAATGGTTTGGAACATGTACCGACATCGAGAGTCAAAAGCAGAACCAGCAGGTTCTGGAACAGCAGATTCTGGAACGGACCACGCAGTTGGCCGACACCAACGCCCTGTTGCAGGAAGAAATGCTCGAGAAAGACTTTGCCCGAAGAGAACTCGATCAGCAAAATGAACGGATGATGGAGGACCTGACGAAACGCTCGGAGCGGGCAACTATGCTGGCCAAGATGGGCGAATTGTTGCAGAACTGCGCCAGTCTAGAGGAAGTGTTCGCGGCCGCTCTGGGCTTTGCACCCAGGATATTTCCTGTCGTTCGGGGAGCGATGGCGCTGCTGAATGCTTCGAGGAACCTGGGTGAAGTGATCGGCTCATGGGCCGAATGTCAGCTTCCGGTGATGGAGTTTGAAGCCACGGAATGCTGGGCTCTGCGCACCGGGCACCCGCATCTGGTGGCGGCAGGCGATTTGACCGCGCCCTGTGCTCACGCGGCGGGCGTGAAGCATACGTACTTGTGCATCCCGATTCTGGCGCAGGGTGAAACTCTGGGCATTCTGCACCTTCAGGCCACGGATGATGTTCCGCAAATGAATGCATCGGAGCTTTCGTTCAAGACAACTTTTGCGGCACAAGTGGGACTATCGATTGCGAATATACGGTTACGCGAGGCGCTGCGAACCCAATCCGTGCGGGATGCTTTGACCGGTCTCTATAACCGGCGGTACCTGGAGGAAACGTTGGAGCGCGAAATGCGGCGCGCAGCACGGGCGGAGCAGTCTCTTGGAATCCTCATGATCGACTTGGATCATTTCAAGAACTTCAATGACACCTACGGCCACGATGCCGGAGACGCGGTACTGCGCGAGACCGGAGCTTCGTTGACCAAGGGCATCCGGGCCGAGGACTTCGTGTGCCGGTTCGGAGGGGAGGAATTTGTGGTAATCCTGCCCACCGCGGACCCGGAAACGTCGCGGACGCGAGCCGAGAGGTTGCGAACGAAAATGAGGGAACTGACCATCATGTATCAGGGCAAGTCGCTTGGGATGGTTACGATTTCCGTTGGGGTGGCAGCATTTCCCGCGCACGGCACGTCACCCAAGGAATTGATGGCGGCAGCCGACGCTGCTCTGTATGAAGCCAAGCGCGGAGGCCGGGACAAGGTGGTCGTGGCATCGGCGCCAGTGATGGATGAGGCGGCGATGCCCGGGGCAGGCAAATCGGGCGCCAGTTGGAATTAGTCGCTCAAGGTGCATGAGCGGGCGATCGGCTTAGTCCCAAACTTTGAAGTGCGGCCAGGCTTCCGCCAGCGGCTTCTTGAGTCCGTGACAGATCAGGATGGTGTAGTGTTCCCAGCTCATGGCGTAGGGATGCGCTACCATCGGGCCTTCTTCGACGCTGTTGCACCAGTGTTGGGCGTCGTCGAGCTGCCAGTTGAGCATGATGAGACTGTCACCGGTGTATTGCCGGAATCCCCAATAGTAATAATTCTGATGAGCGCTGATGGATGGAGGCAGTCCGTAGCGCGAGCCGAAAAAATCTATCGCCCCGGCAGAGCCATAATTTCCAGCCAGAATGGCAGTTTTGGCGCGTTGCTCGGCGGGCATTGCGTTGTAGACCTCGGCGACCTGCGCGACCATCTCCGGCCATCCGAATTCGTCCGCGAAATGTTGCGGCAGAGTGCTGCTCATGTGCGTCTCCGTACGAGGCATACCCACGCCCAGCTTCTGCATGTAAGGAACGATTTTATCGGGAGGAAGAATGGGAAGAACGAGCGGAAAGGCGATCACACCCGAGACTATCAGCACCCGCGGCAGCACCGCCTTCACCCAGCGCAGCCGGGAATGTGCTGCGATTAAATCCTGCCAGAACGCTCCACCCGCGGCAAAGAGCATCGGATAAATCGGAGCGAGGTAGTAATCCTTGCCGTGGAGAACCATCATGATCGCCAGGAATGCCAGATAGGTTACGCCCAGCACGCGATAGCGCTTGCCTTCGCCGTGAAACAGCAGGAAGCCGAGACCTGCGATCCAGATCAGGGCGTTGAGCGGCTGCAGCATCATAATCTGCTCTTTCAGGAATGGCAGCGGGGGCAGTTCTACGTTCTTGTGAATCTTTTTTACATTGCTCAAATCGACCCAGGTGGGGAATCCATGCCGGTATTGCCAGATCAGGTTAGGCAGGGCGAGCAATACGATAATGCCAGCGGCAATCCAAAGCCACTTGCTGCGGAACAAACGCCGCTGAGAAGTTGCCAGCAAGCCCACCAACAATGCGATCAGGAAAAAAGCGGTGGAATGTTTGTTCTCCAGTCCAAGCCCCACCAGTACGCCGACCCACACAAGAAATTGCGGACGATCATGGTTGATTGCGAGGAGCAAGAAATAAATCGCGCCCATCCAGAACACTGGCTCGAAGGGATTCATGGAAAAGCGCCCCCCGTTGGCGAGGATTACTGGAGCTACGAGCACTCCCAGGCAGGCCAGCAGCACCGCGAGGCGCCTGCCGCCGAGTTCCTGCGTGATCAAGCCGGTGATCAGAATTTCCGCGCCGAGAGCGAGCGCCGGGAACAGTCGAATGGCATGCAGAGAATCGCCGAACAGTAAGCGTCCGACGTAGGCCACAAGCGGTGCCATGGGAGCAAGGTCTACATATCCCCAGTCCAGGTGATGCGAGAGCGCCAGATAGTAGAGTTCGTCGCGGAAATATCCGTAGCGGCCGTTGGTCGCCATCTGCAGGGCAACGGCGACAGCCGCCAGTAGATAGGCGACTGCTATGTCAGTGGAAAACCAGATAGAAAACCAGGACTGGTGTAACCCAGACTCGTGCCTCGAGTCGACACCTGGCAGACCTGCGAGATCTGTGGGTCGCGGATTTTCCATATTTGTGAAGAGGCTATTTCTTGCGCTCGTCGCGCTCGACGACTCCGTCCTTGATGTTGACCACGCGGTGAGCATACTCGGCGATGTCGTGCTCGTGGGTGACCAGCACGATGGTGTTTCCTTCCGCGTGCAGGCGGTCGAACAAGGCCATGATTTCGTTTCCGGTTGCGGAATCGAGGTTGCCGGTGGGTTCATCCGCCAGGATGATCGAAGGCCGATTGACCAGAGCGCGGGCGACGGCGACGCGCTGACGCTGGCCGCCCGAAAGCTCGTTGGGCTTGTGCGTCATGCGCGATTCCATCCCCACAGCCGTCAGTGAGGCTTTGGCGCGTTCGATGCGCTCTCCGGTCGGAACGCCGGCGTAGATCAGCGGCAGCTCCACATTGTGGAGAGCGGTGGCGCGGGCCAGCAGGTTGAAGGTCTGGAACACGAAGCCGATTTCCTTGTTGCGGATGCGCGCCAGTTCATCGTCATCGAGTTCGCTGACCAACTGACTATTGAGCCAGTATTCACCTTTGGTGGGCGTGTCCAGACAGCCGATAAGATTCATCAGCGTGGACTTGCCGGAGCCGGAGGGTCCCATGATGGCAACATACTCTCCCCGCTCAATGCGGAGATTGACGCCGCGCAGGGCGTGAACCTGCTGCTCCGAGCCCATGTCATAGGTCTTCCAAAGATCCTCAGCCGCAATCATGCAGGACTGCGGTGGTGGGGCTGAAACGGCGTTCGTGGGCATGCTGATTACTTCTGCGGTTGCCATGTTTTTCTCCTGCTCCGGTGCCACTAGGTTCTCCGAGATTAGATTCGACTCCGAGAGCTCCGTTTATTTTCGAGATCCGTACAGGCTTCTCCATTGGACGGATGAAGCTGGCGAACGTTATGTTTCGTCTTCCTTCTTGGGGACGGAATTGTCGATTTTGACGCCGCTCCCGGGACGGAGCGTACGCAAAATCTTGTAACTGCCGGTGATGACCTCGTCCCCCTCCTGCAAGCCGTTGACCACTTCGATGTCGCTGGTTCCGGCGATACCGGTGGCCACTGGCACGAACTCAGCCTTCTTGTTGCGAATGACGAAGACGCCCTGAATATCCTGTTTCTGGTCTTTATTACTGTTCTTGTCCTTGGATGCAACTTCCTTCGGTGCCGGCGCCGCCGCATGAACCGAGCCGGGGGTGGACTTCTCCTGCTGCAACTGGGCTTTGCTGCGCATGGAGAGCGCCTGGATCGGCACAGTCAGCACGTTGTTGCGGGCAGCCGTCGTAATCTTGGCGGTGGTGGAGAGACCAGGGCGCAGATCCGGAGGAGGATCGGTCATGGTCACAACCACTTTGAAGTCTTTGGCTTCTTCGCTGGCCGAGGATTGCTGGGAGGTAGCTACACCGGTGGAGCGAACGATGGCGTTGTCTCCGATTTCGGAAACCGTCCCGTGGAAAATCTTGTTGGGAATTGCGTCGATGGTCACTTCGGCGGGCTGACCGAGATGCACGTTCACGATATCAGTCTCATCGACCTTCACTTCGGCGGTAATGACTGACATATCGGCGAGCGTAAGCAATGTGCTGCCCAGCGCATTCTGAATGCCGATGACCACGGACTCGCCTTCCCGAACCGGTAGGTTGGTGACCACTCCGTCGTAGGGAGCAGCGTAGGTAGTTTTCTGCAACACATCGGCGACCCGGGTGAGATTGGCCCGCGCCTGGGAGACGTGCCGGTCCGCCGAATCTTTTTGAGCCTTGGCCTGGGCGACACGCGCCTTGGCCTGCACCAGCCCGGAATCGGCAGTAGCCCACGCGTTCTGACGGCTGTCGAAGTCGGATTTCGCGATCAGCCCGTCCTTGTACAGGTTTTGGGCACGTTCCCAATCCAGTTTGTTGCGTTCGTAGTCCGCTTGGGCGCGCAGAAGATCGGCGTCGGAGGTCCTGAGCGCCGCGTCGGCGGCGAGTGCATCCGTTTCTGCAGCCTGCACCGAGGCCTGATTGGCGCTCACGTCGGCCGAGGACTGCACGTTTTCCAGTTGCGCCAGCAATTGACCCTTCTTTACGTGATCCCCCTCCTTAACATACAGGTGGGTGATCTTGCCATAAGCGTTGGCGCCGATGTTGACGTAAGTCTTCGGCTTAATCTCGCCCGACGCGCTCACTACCGCGGATAAGTCCTCCCGCTGCACCTTCCCGGTCTGCACCGTGACCACATTTTTGCCGCTTTGATGGACCGTGAAACCGACAATGGAGGCCAACACGACCACCGCGCCGACGCCAATCGCAATTTTTTTCCAGGTCTTCATCGTTCCCCGTCGTTGTCTACAACTATGTCTAGAACTAGGTCCAGAACTACCCCGCGGCCGGTCCAGCAACAGTTCGGTCGCTGGCGGTTACTAGCGCGATTCCTGGCAAACACCCACTCCATTGGCCTGGGGGGACGGGCACACATTCAGGGATACGATCCTGTGGGCAGGAAAGTTCCACTCTGGAATGGAGCGCCGAAACCCTGGGGATCCCGAGAACAGGGGCTGCCGGAAGGCAGAATTATAACAGCCCGAAATTATAGCTTGATCTGGACCGAGTGTCGCAATATTCCTCGTTTCGGGGCAACTCGGCTGCGGCGTGGCCGCGTCCAACGGAACGGCTGGCTGGGGGCGTCAATCCATTCTTTTGACGTGACTTAGCCTTGCTTTCGCCCAACTGAGGGCCTAAAATAGGCGGACGAAGTTTGTCGTGGCAGGAGTCCCTCTCATGTTCCGGGTTGGTTCACGTTATCTCTTAGCTTTCGTTTTCTTGGCTGTCGCCACAGGTCTTGCCGGCCCGGCCCGCGCCCAGACCGACAAAGCCGCTGCTGCGAACGATCCCAAATCGGACGCGACGGGGACTGGCGCTCAAGCAGCCCCTGCGGATCAGGTCGATCCTCTCAAGCGCGCACCCTCGGAAAAGCAAAAGAAGCAGCAGAAAAGAAACCTGAACATCGAGTTGAGCAAGACTTATAAGAAATGGCTCAACGAAGACGTGGTCTGGATTATTACCGACGAGGAAAGAGCGGCTTTCAAGCAGCTCTCCAACGACGAAGAGCGCGACAACTTCATTGAAGCCTTCTGGCAGCGCCGCGACCCCACGCCCGACACCGAAGAGAACGAATACAAGGAAGAACACTACCGCCGCATCGCTTATGCCAATGAGCATTTCGCCGCGGGGATTCCGGGCTGGAAGAGCGATCGAGGGCGGATCTACATCATGTACGGTCCGGCCGACGAAGTCGATTCGCATCCCTCCGGCGGCACCTACGAGAGGCCGATGGAAGAGGGTGGTGGCGAGACTTCCACGTTCCCCTTCGAAGACTGGCGCTACCGCTATCTGGAAGGTATTGGGCAGGAAATCATCATTGAATTCGTCGACACTTGCATGTGTGGCGACTTCCACATGACGTTGGACCGGTCGGAGAAGGACGCGTTGAAATATACGCCCAACGCCGGTCTCACGCTCTACGAACAGATGGGTATGGCCAACAAGACCAGCCGCTTC
>Ga0307476_10000551_pt1 | contig 27853 bp, 21 predicted proteins | sample atmos_gasesECM2C_2_FD_203314 | JGI IMG/M metagenome (GOLD analysis project Ga0307476, IMG submission 203314) | Hardwood forest soil microbial communities from Morgan-Monroe State Forest, Indiana, United States - atmos_gasesECM2C_05 | ecosystem: Environmental > Terrestrial > Soil > Temperate...
AAGATCTTTGTTATTGACATCAAGGCGAAGCGACTCGACGAGGCCAGACGATTCGGCGCGACTGAGGTCATAGACTCCACGAAAACCGACCCGGTGAAGACCATTCGCGATCTCCTCCCGGGAGGAGCGGACCACGTCTTTGACTTCGTGGGGCAGAAATCAGTTGCTGAACAGGGACTGGCAATGCTCGGTGTCGGCGGCGGACTTTACCTGGTCGGGGTGGCGACACCCGATGTCGAGTTCGGGGTGAACATCTTTAGCGCAATCGGGGGGCAGAAGCGCGTCCAAGGCGTGAACTTCGGCTCAACCACTGCCAAGCGCGACATCCCGATGTACGCCGAGCTGTACCTGCAAGGCCGGATGAACTTGGATGATCTTGTTTCGAAAACAATCTCGCTGCGCGACGTGAACGAAGGTTACGCGGCGCTAAAGGACGGCTCGCTCACGCGCGTCGTTGTTACTTCGTTCTGACTACCAATTCACTCTATGAGGGGAAACGCGATGCCAGCAACAATTGAGAGAGAAGCGATTAAGACAATCACAACGCACTACATTGATGGAGCGTTCGTTGAATCCCATGGCCGGCAGGTCATGGACGTTGTCAAACCGACCAATGGGCAAGTAATCGCTCGCGTCACGTTGGGTGACCAGGAAGACACGCGGCGCGCGATCGCCGCTGCCAAGCGTGCATTCGTCAGTTACGGCCGATCAACAAAGGAAGAACGGCTGCGTTACTTACGCCAACTCCATGAGGCAGTCTCAGCCCGCATCGATGATCTGACAGCCGTCATGATTGAAGAGTACGGCGGGGTCGCCCAGTTCGCCCGGCTTCTCGTCGAGTCGGGTGCCAACGCCTTCGCAGCGGCCGAGAAGGGCCTTAAAGAGCTGCCGTTGAAAGAAACGTGGGGCAAGACGACGGTCACGATGGAGCCAGTCGGAGTTGCTGGCCTAATTACAGCCTGGAACGCGAACGCTCTGTTCATTTGCCTCAAGCTCGCATCGGCGATCGGTGCTGGTTGTACGGTTGTCATCAAGCCTAGCGAAATGAGCTCGCTGCAGACACGGGTGATGGTTGAGGCTGTGAACGCGGCCGGGCTGCCCAAGGGTGTCTTCAACGTGGTGACCGGCCTCGGCACCGTCGTCGGCGCTGAGATGGTACGCAATCCTGACGTGGCGAAAATATCTTTCACGGGTTCGGTTGCCGTCGGCCAGTCGATCATGCGCGATGGCGCCGCGACGATGAAGCGTGTGACGCTCGAACTCGGTGGAAAGTCGCCCACAGTCCTGCTGGATGACGCGGCGCTCGATAAGGCCATCCCATCGGCTCTTATCTTGGCATTTATGAACAGTGGTCAGGCTTGCGCTGCCGGAACGCGGCTTCTCGTCCCTAAGAGTCGGCTCGACGAGGTGAAGAAGGCCATACGGGATGCGATGCCCGCTTTTACGGTCGGCGACCCGGCTGATCCCAAGATTGCCGTTGGGCCAATGGTGTCGCAAAAACAGTATGAGCGAGTGGAATCCTACATCCGCAAAGGCATTGAAGAAGGCGCCGAGGCCCTGGTCGGCGGAGAAGGTCATCCGAAAGGTCTCGAAGCAGGTTACTTCGTGAAGCCCACTGTGTTCGTCAATGTGAAGAACGACATGACGATTGCCCAGGAGGAGATTTTCGGCCCCGTGCTCAGCGTGATCGCCTACGACTCCGAGGATGAAGCGATCCGCATTGCCAACGACTCCAAATACGGACTCCACGCCGCCGTCCTCGGAACTGACCTCCAGCGCGCACGTCGTGTGGCCTCCGAGCTGCGGGCCGGTCGCGTCGTGATCAACAACATGACGGACGATCCAGATGCGCCGTGGGGCGGATTTAAATACTCCGGCGTCGGCCGCGAATATGGCAAGTACGGCATTGAAGCGTTTCTCGAGCCAAAGGCCATCCTTGAGTGACCGCTTTTGCCCGAAGGAAACGAATAAGAGGCTGAATTCATGAGCAAGCACATCAGTATCTCTCCGAACGAAGCCGCGGACCGACTCGCTATACGCGAGCTGGTTGAGGCCTATGCACATTGTGCCGATCGGCGTGATGCGAAAGGCCAGATGTCTCTCTTTACCGCAGATACTCACTTTGTCGTGTTCATGAACGCAAGAGATCTCAAGCCCTCACAGGAGCTACACTCCCGCGAAGCGCTTGCTCCCGTTTTCGCAGATCTGAACAAGTACGATGCCACGATGCACTTCGTTGGACAGAGTACGATTCTCAGCCTGACAGCAGACAGAGGCACGGGCGAAGCTTACTGTCTGGCGCATCACCTCACCATTGCGGGTGAAAAGCGACAGCTTATGATCGCTGCGCTCCGCTACCTCGACACTTTCGTGAAGATCGATGGCGCGTGGTCCTTCTCGGAGCGCCTGCTCTACGTCGACTGGCTGGAGGAGCGCGCACTGTCATGACGGCGAAGCGCGGCATCTCGCATCCCAAGTTAGAAGACTCTTTGCATCGGAGGAATCAATGAATTGCAAGCACATTACAGTTGCCGGCAGTGGCGTGTTAGGGAGTCAAATCGCCTATCAGACGGCGTACAAAGGCTTTCATGTAAATGTATACGACATTTCCGACGAGGTACTGGGTCATGCCAAGGAGCGGCTGACCAAGTTAAAGGAGAACTACAAAGAAGATTTAGGCGTAACGCAACAAACAGTTGACGAAGCTTTCAACCGACTGTCTTTTTGCACTGATCTTGCTCAAGCCGTTGCAGATGCGGATTTGGTGATTGAAGCCATTCCTGAAGTGGCCCGCATCAAAACTGACTTCTATCAAGAACTCCGGAAAGTTGCACCGGACAAGACGATCTTCGCGACGAACTCCTCAACCCTGTTGCCCAGTCAGTTCGCCGAGGCAACTGGCCGTCCCGAAAAGTTTCTGGCGCTACATTTTGCCAACAGCATCTGGAGAAACACTACCGCCGAAGTTATGAAACATCCCGGGACAGATCAGGCAGTATTCCGGGACGTGATCGAGTTCGCCAAGACAATTGGAATGGTCGCTTTACCGCTCTATAAGGAACAGCCCGGTTACATACTGAACTCCCTTTTGATCCCATTCTTGGAAGCCGCACAAATACTGCTACTCAACGGAGTAGCGGACATGGAGACAATTGACAAGACATGGATGCTTGGGACTGGTGCGCCCGAAGGACCCTTCGCCATTATCGATGCGGTCGGCATCACCACCGCTTACAACATTGTGCTTGCAAAAGCCAATGCAACAGGAAATCCGGAGTTTGAGAAGCTGGCAAATCTCCTCAAGGCGAAATACCTGGATGAGGGCAAGCTTGGCAGAGCCACGGGAAAAGGATTCTACACCTACCCTAATCCCAGCTTTGCAACCCCGAACTTTCTACGAAACCAATAGATATGCAATCGACGGCAGACCGGATACACCTTGTCATCGTTGGCGCGACTGGAATGGTCGGCGGATACGCTCTTCGCTATGCGCTCGATCATGCCGCCGTCGGAAGTGTGACTTCTGTGGGACGCAGGAAGCTCGGCATCTCGCATCCCAAGTTGGAAGAGCTTCTGCATAAGAACTTTGCAGACTGTTCTGCACTTGCGGATGCACTCTCGGGGCAGGACGCTGCAGTCTATTGCCTGGGAACATATACCGGCTCAGTATCAGACGCGGAACTCCGCGCCATAACCGCCACCTATACGATCGAGTTTGCGCGAGTTCTACGCAGCAGCAGTCCGAACGCCGCGTTCTCGTTCTTGAGCGGGAATGGTGCCGACCCGACGGGACGAAGCCGGCTTGCCTTCGCGCGCTACAAGGGAGAGGCCGAGAAGGCACTACTCGCGGCCGGTTTCCCGCGCGTCTACCTCTTCCGCCCCGCGTATATCTACCCCGTGGAGCCTCGGAAGGAACCGAACTTTAGCTACAGGATGTTACGCGCGGTCTATCCGTTGTTTCAGGTGCTTTTCCCGAACCAGGCAATTCGCGCCGACGACCTAGCCCGGGCAATGGTTGATGTTGTGTTGCGACAAACACAGGAACGCGAGGCCTTGGTTTTCGAGAACCGAGATATCCGAGGCATGGTCAAGTCGCAAACGCCTTAGGCAGAACACCGAAATGAGACAATCCATGAAGAAGATCGTAATTGTGGGGGCCGGGTTTGCAGGTCTCGCTGCCGCTAAGGCCCTTAGGCATGCAAACGCCGACGTCCTGGTGATTGATCGAGCGAATCACAATCTCTTTCAGCCTCTGCTCTATCAGGTGGCGACAACGGTGCTTTCGCCCGCTCAAATCGCATCTCCGATCCGAGGACTTCTGAAGACTCAGCGAAATACGACCGTTTTTCTGGGCGAAGTGAGCGGCATCAATAAAGACGCGAAGTTTGTCTATGCCAGCAATGAAGACCATAAGGACGCTACGCTCGGTTACGACATCTTGGTGATCGCAACAGGAGTCGCGCATAGTTATTTTGGGCACGATGAGTTTGCAGAGTTTGCGCCCGGCCTGAAGGGACTGGCGGACGCGGTCCGCATCCGCAATAAGGTCTTAAAAGCATTTGAACAAGCAGAGGCGGAAGACGATCCGAATCAGCGCAATGATTTACTGACCTTTGTCTTAGTGGGGGCCGGACCAACTGGTGTGGAACTTGCCTCATCACTTGCAGTGCTCGTTCGTACCAAGTTGAAAGCGGAGTTCCGTCGTATCAACCTTGCGGCGACACGCATCGTGCTGGTCGACATGGCGCCTCGGGTCTTGGGGACTTTCGCTTCGGAACTCTCCGAGGCAGCTAAGCGCCGGCTGGAAAATCTTGGCGTAGAAGTGCGTTTGGGGCACAGCGTTGACCAAATCGACGCGGACGGGGTTGTCGTCGGCGGAGAGCGTATCGCAAGTAAGGTGGTCATCTGGACCGCAGGAGTAGCGCCTTCGCCAGCCGGTAAATGGCTGAACGTAGAGACCGACCGCGCCGGCCGCGTCCGCATTCAAAGCGACCTCACGGTTCCCGGACATCCAGACATATATGTAATAGGGGATACTGCTTCGCTCGAGCAGGACGGAAAGCCACTGCCGGGTATCGCTCAAGTGGCGATTCAACAGGGTCGCTATGCAGGTCGGCGCATCGCTCAAAGCTTGATTAGTAAGCCCTCCCCCAAGCCGTTCCGATATTTCGATAAGGGAAATATGGCCGTTATCGGAGCGGGTTTCGCAATCCTTCAAGCAGGCAAAGTGCGGCTGAGCGGATTAGTAGCTTGGTTGGCGTGGGCGGGGGTACACCTCCAGTTTCTCGCAACTAGCAGTTTGCGTCTCACCGTGTTTTTGCAGTGGATCTGGAGTTTTTTGACCGGCCAGACAGGGGTCCGTTTAATCGTGAACCACATTCCTCCGTCTGACCAGAAGAAGGATCTGGGACTGACTACTGCTAGCTCGGGAAAGAAGTGAGACGGAGCCTCGTGGCACATGTTCAATTTCTTGCGACTTTCTGACTGCTCATCGCTGGGATCCCAACTGAAGAACGGAAGGAAAGAAATGTCCGCGCGAAGAACGAAATCGATCTTGTCTCGCGGTTGGCAGATCGTAGTTCTCCCGTTTTGGTCTACCAGCGCACTCTGGGCAGTGGGGCCAGACGACACACCCAGTCACGGCACGAACATCTTCGCTCCCGCCTCAACCCCAGCCAAGTCAATTGCGGACTTGTCGGTCTTTGTGCTTGTCATCACGGGAATCATTTTTGTCGTTGTTTTTGCATTACTGTTCTATTCCGTCGTCAAGTTCCGTGAGCGAGTGATCGACGCCGGCCGCGAGCCGGCTCAAGTATACGGAAGCACGCAGATTGAGTTCGCTTGGACGATCATTCCGACCCTGATTGTGGTTGTTCTGTTCTTGGCCACAGCCCGAGTCATCCACGCCCTCCAGGATGCTCCAGAACCGGCGGGCGCTGTCGAGGTCACCGCCATTGGACACCAATACTGGTGGGAATTTCGCTATCCAAAGCTGGGGATCGTCACGGCAAACGAACTACATATTCCCGTGAGCAATCCCAGTCATCCCACACCCACGTTTCTGCAATTGCTCTCGGCCGATACCGACCACAGCTTTTGGGTGCCGGAGCTTGCAGGCAAGACCGACCTCATTCCAAACCATCCCAACCGAATGTGGGTGGACCCGCAGCGCACCGGCGTCTTTTTGGGCCAGTGTGCGCAGTACTGCGGAACGCAGCACGCCAAGATGCTGCTCCGCATTTCTGTCGATCGACCGGAGGATTTTGCCAGCTGGGTGCGCGCCCAGGAGAGACCCGGAGTCGAAAACGCTGGTGCAATCCCGGGCAGGCGAGTGTTTGAACGGAATGCCTGTATGAATTGCCATGCAGTGGGCGGAACTCCGGCAGACGGACGCTTTGGCCCCGACCTGACGCATTTGATGAGCCGCACCACGATTGCAGCGGGCGCAGCCGAAAACACCCGCGACAATCTCCGGCTTTGGATCCAGAACCCCAGTGCAATCAAACCCGGGTCGCTGATGCCTGCCATGAAGTTGAGCGACGCCGATTTGGATGCCGTTGTGAGCTACATGGAGACGCTGCACTAGAACGCTTTTGAAAGCTGATTATGTCATCCAATGTGATCACCGTTTCCGTCGGCCAAACAGACGCCAAGCCTTGGGTTGACGAGCTTCATCAGTGGCTGGCCACTGTTGATCACAAAAGACTGGGCATTCTCTACATCGTCTCGGCCCTGATGTTTCTCGTGATCGGTGGAGTCGAGGCCCTCATCATCCGCATTCAGTTGATGCATTCGCACAACAACTTCGTTTCTCCGGAAGTCTTCAATCGCATGTTCACCATGCATGGCACGACCATGATTTTCTTCGTGGCGATGCCAGTCTTGTTTGGATTTGCGAACTACTTGGTCCCATTGATGATTGGGGCCCGGGATATGGCATTTCCGCGCCTGAATGCCTTCAGTTTTTGGCTGTCATTTCTCGGTGCACTTCTTCTCTATTTCAGCTTTCTCGGCGGGAGCGGGCTTTACGGCGCTGGAAACGCACCGGACGTGGGATGGTGGTCGTACGCACCCCTTGGTGCCCGAGCCTTCTCGCCGGGGCATAGTTCTGACTATTGGACTCTGTCGCTGCTGGTCTCCGGGTTTGGGAGCATCGGAACGGCGATCAATATTATTGCCACAATTTTGTGCCTTCGTTGCCCAGGCATGAAGCTTAATCGCATGCCGCTATTTGCGTGGCTCAACCTTGTGATGGCGGGAATGGTTTTGATTGCAATCACGCCCTTGTCGGCCGCTCAAATCATGTTGCTTATTGATCGATATTTGGGCGGCCATTTCTTCGATACCCAGGCCGGCGGATCCGCAGTTCTGTGGATGCACTTCTTTTGGATCTTCGGACATCCGGAAGTCTACGTTCTCATCATTCCTTGTTTTGCTTTCATGTCGGAAATAATTCCTGTCTTCTCACGCAAACCGATCTTCGGATATCCGGTGATGGTTGCCGCGACAGTATCGATCGCATTCGTGAGCATGAGCGTTTGGGCGCACCATATGTTTACGATTGGCATGAACTCTTACGCCAACAGCTTTTTCACTCTCACCACGATGGCTGTCGGCGTTCCCACGGGAATCAAAATCTTCAACTGGATCGGCACCATGTGGGGCGGCAGGATTCAGTTCAAAACGCCCATGCTGTTCAGCATCGGATTTCTATTTCAATTTCTCATCGCCGGCTTGACAGGCATCATGATGGCTGCCTCGCCGTTCGATTGGCAGCTTAGCTTGTCGTATTTTGTCGTGGCGCACTTTCACTATGTGATCGTGGGCGGAATTCTGTTCGCGCTCTTTGCCGCGTTTTATTACTGGTACCCAAAAATGACCGGCAGAATGCTGAGCGAAAGTTTTGGCAAATGGCATTTCTGGCTGTTCCTGACTGGCTTTCATCTGACGTTCGACGTGATGCATGTTCCGGGCATTCTGGGGATGCCGCGGCGGATCTATACCTATGAGGCGGGCCGCGGTTGGGATACTTTGAACTTCATCATTTCGATCGGCGCGTTTATTCAGGCAGTCGCGATTCTCGTGTTCGTGGCAAACCTCATCATCTCTTATTTCAAGGGAGTCCCAGCCGATAACGATCCCTGGGACGCGTGGACGCTGGAGTGGTCGATACCTTCGCCGCCGCCAGCATATAACTTTGCAACTATTCCGACCGTGGCGAGCCGCCGTCCTCTCTGGGACCACAAACATCCGGAAGATCCCGATAGCCGCTATGAGTGAAGGCGAAATCATATGAGCGGAGTGACGACTTCTTTCCCGAACGCAGCAACCGAGTGGCGTTTGCCATCTCGTGGGAAGGTGGCGATGGCCGGTGTCATCATTGCCGAATCCGCGATCTTCACGATCTTCGTCGTTGCCTATCTCTTCTATCTGGGAAAGAGCATCACGGGACCGACGCCCTCAGAAGTGCTGGAGACTCCGATCTTCTACACGATTTGCTTGCTGTCGAGCAGCTTGACCATTCACCTGGCGGCGAAGTCGTTGGTGAGGGACTTTACACGATTATTCCTCGGCTTGTGGCTGCTGACCATTGCACTGGGCGGCTTGTTCCTCTACGGCACGGCCCAGGAATGGCACCGGCTGATCTACGAACGCGGGCTGACGATCTCGACCAACCTGTTTGGAACAACTTATTACTCACTTGTCGGCTTGCACGGATTTCACGTTACCGCAGGTCTCATCATGCTGGTGATCGTGGCGTTGTTCGGACTGGGCGGTCGTGTCGGAAAGAAGCAGTCCGGCCGCATCGAAGTGCTTGCGATGTACTGGCATTTCGTCGATGCCGTTTGGGTTGTGGTTTTCACGGTAGTTTACGTTCTTGGGCGCTGAGGGAAATATGTCAACACGATCGGCGACAGAAGAATTGAACGAGAGTCCGCGCGAGATTGAAGTCCCCGCGCCGACGGCGTGGCCCTTCATTCTGGCGCTCGGGGCGGCGCTGCTGTTCGCGGGCCTGGTGACGAGCCTGTCAGTCAGCTGTCTCGGCGCTCTGCTGGCGATGGCGGGTTCTGTTGGCTGGTTCCGTGAAGTCTTCCCGCACGAGCGTGAAGGGGTTGTAGCGGTCACGCCAGAGGACATTCGCCTGACGACGGATCGCCGGGTCGTGGAACGGCTTCCGATCCTACCCGACCAAGTGCGCGCCTGGCTCCCGCTCCATACGTATCCGGTTTCGGCAGGCGTGAAAGGTGGATTGGCAGGCAGCATTGCAATGGCAATCTTAGCGTCTGTCTACGGCGTGCTGAAGGTCGGAAGCATTTGGTATCCCATCAACCTGCTGGCCGCAGTTACTTATCGGGAGTCCCTGAGACTCGTACCCGCGCAGCTGAATTCATTTCATGCAGATGCTTTTGCGATTGCGTTTGTTCTGCACGGCATTGTCTCCATCTTTGTGGGGATTCTCTACGGCGCAATGCTGCCCATGTTCCCGCAACGTCCGGTTTTGCTTGGAGGATTCATAGCCCCGGCGCTGTGGTCCGGGCTGCTCTACACGATCCTGGGGCTGCTGAATCCATTGCTCGCGAGTCACATTGATTGGTTTTGGTTCATGGCTTCGCAAGCGGCTTTCGGAATCGTTGCTGGATTTGTGGTCATGCGCCAGCCCAGCTTTCCCACCCGCGAGAATGTTTCGTTCGCTATACGGGCCGGAATCGAGGCTCCCGGAACCATGCCACCGCGGGAGAGCGGGGAGAACCACTGATGAAGCTGATGCGGATCAGTGCTCTCTCTGCGCTCGGGGTCCTCAGCCTGTTGGTGCTAGATGCTTGCAGCACTCTCAATCGTGAACCGCGAATCGATCCCGAACCAGTTGCCCCGAGCGAGGTTTCGGGCTTTGGCATTCTCTACGCCCAGAACTGTGCCGGTTGCCACGGCGCGGAAGGCCGTGGAGGAGCGTCGTTTGCCCTCGCCAATCCCGTGTATCTGGCCATCGTCGATGAAACCACAATACGCAACATCGTCACCAACGGCGTCCAGGGAACATCGATGCCCGCTTTCGCACAGCGCGCCGGTGGAATGTTGACCGAGCAGCAGATCGACGTGATCACGGCTGGAATTTTTTCCCGCTGGGGGCGCAAACAAGTTCTCGATGGAGCCAATCCACCTTCCTACGCGGCAAAAGCTGCGGGGAATGTCGATCGCGGCCAAGTTGCGTTTAGAACCTATTGCGCATCCTGCCATGGTGCTGATGGCGGTGGGACGTCCAAGGGAAGCGCCATCACGCATGATTCATTCCTGGCGCTGATCAGCGATCAGGGACTGCGCACGATCGTGATCACCGGCAGGCCGGAATTGGGCGCACCCGACTGGCGCGGCAACATCCCCGGACATCCCATGACCGATCAGGAAATCACGGATGTAGTTGCGTGGCTGGCATCGCGGCGGGCGCAGAACCCAGGGCAGCCTTATGCCACTTTCAACTACGCGCAACACCCGGAGAAATAACGGAGAAGCAAGATGTCAACTAACCATGTGACAGCCCCGCCCGCCGAAGTTAGCCTTTCGCGACGTGGATTCTTCATGAGGCTGGGAATCCTATTCAACGGTTTCGCTGCGATCGTATTGGCTTTGCCGATTGCGCGTTTTCTTTTTTCCTCTATTACCCGTGGTCGCGGGAATGGTTATCTTTCAACTGTGCGCCTTGGAGACGTCAGCAACTTTCCTGAGGGAGAGACGCGGATGGCTACTTTTCGCAATCCTTTGGTCATGCCAACCGACGGAAAGACTGTAGACACAGCGTGCTGGGTGCGTCGCATCGCGGCCGATCAATTTCAGGTGTTTGCCATCAACTGTGCTCACCTTGGCTGCCCCATCCGTTGGTTCCCACAATCTGGTCTTTTTATGTGTCCCTGTCACGGTGGCGCGTACTACCGCGATGGCTCACGTGCGTCCGGGCCACCGGAACGTGGACTCTTTGAATATCCGTACAAAGTCGAAAACGGTGTATTGACGATTGAGGCCGGGCAGTTGCCAACCCCCGGCGACCCAGTAGCGAGTCTAACTTCTGAGAAACCTCCATGCGCGTGATCAACATGCGTGTGATTAGAAAGATCGGCGAATGGTTCGACCATCGCCTGCAGCTGGCGGCGCCGATTCGCGAGGCCGCCGGCCACCCCGTGCCGCGCAATACGGCAAGCTGGTTCTATGTCTTTGGCAGCGCCGCTCTCACTGTATTTCTTCTGCAACTGGTCACAGGAATTCTGCTGGCGCTTATTTATGTTCCCTCGGCCGGCGAAGCCTGGAGCAGTTTGCAGGCATTGAATCATCAGGTCACGCTTGGCTGGTTCATCCGTGGAATGCATGGATGGGGCTCCAACTTCATGGTCGCCATTGTCCTGATTCATATGGTGCAGGTCTTTCTCTTTGGAGCTCACAAATTTCCCCGCGAACTGACTTGGGTTATCGGCGTATTTCTTCTGTTGATGACTCTGGGCATGGCGTTCACCGGTCAGGTCATGCGCTTCGATCAGGACGCCTACTGGGGGCTGGGAATCGGGGCGTCAATTGCCAGTCGCGTTCCCATCATCGGCCCTTTTGTCGTGAAGCTGATGCTGGGTGGACCGATCATCGCAGGCGCGACTCTATCTCGTTTTTTTGCTTTGCACGTATTCGTGATTCCCGGATTGCTGATCGGGTTCGTCAGCCTCCATGTCTTGATGGTGTTGAAGCTGGGCATTAACGAATGGCCGATGCCGGGACGCATAGTAAGGCGGGCAACCTATGAGGCCGAATATCACGCTTTGACCAGGAAAGATGGCGCGCCGTTCGTTCCGTATGCGATATGGAAGGATATGTTCTTTGCCGCGTTCATGATTCTTGCAGTCGCTGCATGCGCTTTCTATTTTGGTCCTTTCGGACCCACTGGACAGCCTGACCCAACAATTATCCAGACTGCGCCCAAGCCCGATTACTTTTTCCTGTGGCTTTATGCGCTACTCTCACTTCTTCCTCCATCGCTGGAGACGCCGTTCCTTCTAATCGTTCCTCCTTTAGCAATTCTTGGGTTGATTCTTCTGCCATTTCTTTCGGGAGAAGGAGAGAAAAGCTGGAAGCGCCGTCCGATTGCAGTGGTTACTGTGTTGATAATCGCGATCACGCTCGGCACGTTCACTCGCATGGCCCAGTTCACGCCCTGGAGTCCGCACATGAACGCATGGAGCGGGGATCCAGTGCCCGACCGCTACATTCGTGGCACGACCGCACTTGAGCGCCAAGGTGCGCTCGTGTTTCAGGTCAAGCAGTGCCGCAATTGCCACTCCCTCGGCGACACCGGTGGGCAGAGGGGGCCAACACTGGACAGCGTGGCCGTGCGACTGACACAGGACCAACTCATTCGGCAGGTGATTCAGGGCGGCGGCAACATGCCTGCCTACGGGAACAACTTGAGTCCGGCAGAGACTACCGCGCTGGTAGCGTTCCTCGAGACCTTACACCCGACAGCACAAGGGTCGGCTCGCGATGCGTCACGGGAACTGGTGCTTGGCAACGGCCAACCGCAAACACTCGGGACTCGGCCGTAGGCCGCCAATGATCTCGCACACTCATCACGGCGCATCTGAGTCATTCTGGATCTCCTGTGCCTTGATCCTCGCCGCTTTTGTCTACTTGCGTGGGTGGCTCCGCCTTCGTCGCCAAGACTGCGGCACCGTTGAGGATTGGCGCGCCGGCAGTTTTTTCCTGGGTGTCTTATTCACCTGGGTTGCAACGGCTTCACCTCTGGCTGCACTCGATCACGAAATGATGACGGCGCACATGGCTCAACACCTTCTTCTCATGACGCTTGCGCCTCCCTTGATCTTGTTTGGCTTGCCTCAAAAGCCACTCGCGCATCACCTGTTACTGCGATTCTCACAAGCGGTCGGTCGTCCATTGCGATCAGAACCGATGCGGCAGGTCGCAAACGTGGTAACTCATCCGGTACTTTGCTGGTTTGCAGCGGCAGGTGCGTTAGTTGTGTGGCATATTCCTTCGGTGTTTATGCTCGGCCTGCGATCGCAAGCGTGGCATGGGGCTGAGCAAGCATGTTTCCTTGTAACAGGCCTTCTATTCTGGTTGCCGGTCGTCCGGCCATGGCCGAATAGCTGGCAATGGCCAGAATCGTCCCTACTCTTGTATCTGTTTCTAGCTACCTTGCCGTGCGATATTCTTTCGGCTTTTATGGTTTTCTGCGATCGGGCGGTATACCCGGTGTTTCTGTCTTCTCCTCGCTTGTTCGGTTTCTCTGCCCTTGAAGACCAGCAATGCGCTGGGGCACTGATGTGGACCTGCATTACTGTCGTCTACTTGATAGCCGCGGCGGTCTTCACTGCGCGTCTACTCTCGCCCCATCGATCGGAGGAACTCGCGATTCCGCAATTTGAAGTGCGGCGCATCGCGATACGGCACACGGATCCGCACAGTGTGGAGGTGGCTTGAAATGTCACACCGTTCCGCACTCACCGAGTCTCCTGCCACTGAGGTGCAAGACCACCATTTGGGGGGATCCACGCTGCTCTCAGACTACTGGGCACTCACGAAGCCAGAAGTGAACTTCCTCATCTTGATCACAACTTTTGTTGGGTTTCATATGGCGTCGGCAAATGATGGGAGGCCGTTTTCATTCGCAAGGCTATTCAACACGTTGCTCGGAACGTTATTTGTAGCAAGTGGTACCGGGACACTAAACCAATACCTCGAACTAGAGTTCGATGCGCAAATGCGCCGAACGGCCCGGCGTCCGGCTGCCGCCGGCCGTGTCAAACCGCTTTCAGTTCTCGTCTTTGGGGTTGCATTGGCGGCGGTTGGCAGTATCTATCTCGCGATAGCTGCCAACCTGCTCGCGAGTGTTCTCGGAATTGTGACCTTGCTGACATATCTGTTTGTGTACACCCCGCTGAAGCGAAAAACACCCATGTGCGTTCTCGTCGGAGCTATTCCGGGCGCCATGCCGCCGCTCATTGGTTGGGCCGGAGCCTCTGGTCGATTGAATATCGAAGCCGGAATTTTGTATGCCATGCTCTTTCTGTGGCAGTTTCCACATTTCATGGCAATCGCATGGATGTACCGCGAAGACTACGATCGCGCGGGCTATTTGGTTCTGCCCCAGGGAAATGCGAGAGTTCCTTTCGTGATGCTGGAAACGCTATTGCCGCTCCTTGCTCTCGTGGTCATCAGCATCATGCAATCTCCGGCACGGCACGTGGCGATTTTTCACTGTGCAATAGCTCTTCTGGGAATGGGGTTCACGTATTTCGGATGGGAATTCGTATTCGAGCGTTCGAGAATTGCTGCACGCCGGCTGCTGACCGCCTCGATTCTCTATCTTCCACTGTTGTACGGCAGCGCGACGTTATGCAATCGGGCCAGGTGATCCACCGGCCCGACCTTCTTGTGGATCCAATCGATCACAGCTGCGAAGCGCCGCAGCCTGTTTCTTGAGAACCGCGACATCCGGATGGTTGATTGACTCGCTTCATACCTGCGTGGGGTGATTCAGCGGTTTGATAACGCTTCGGCGGTTTCGCCGCGCGCAATCACAACCAAGAATTCGGGAGAACGCCACTGCATTTCTGCAGTGGCGTTTATGGTTGGAGGGCGGATTTGAACCGCCGACCTTTGGGTTATGCGATCTGACCCACCTTTCGATGAGAGTCGGACTGTACTTTCATCCACATGGGATGCTCCCTCTCTGCTTTTGGAATGAGCAAACGCAGGGGTTCGTAAACCCGGGGCACCCGTGTTGTCAACCCCCGCGACACCTCGGCGACTCTTCCGTAATCGGATTGCGGAAGGGTTGGGGGGTTGAGTGACGTCGGCGCCCACCCGGGTGTATTTTGTTGACAGCCCGAATCCTGGCGAGGATGGTCTTGCGCTTCAAGGGCCTGGACACAGGTTGAAATGCTATCAAATCGGAGCCGCGCGTACTGATGAGCGACACCCACCAAAGTAGGCCCGGTACGGCGGCAACTGAGCGATACGAAGCCCTCTTCCGCGTTTCGCAAACCCTCATCGCAATCCGTTCTTCGGAGGAGCTCTTCAGGCTTCTCGCACGCGAGTTGCGCGCCGTAGTGAGCTTCTATGTCATGGGCGTCGGCATCTACGACGAGAAGGCGCACGAAATGCATACCACGTCGTACGGCGAGCCCGGTGTTCCCTTGGAGGCTCCACGATTCGCGCCGGAAGAAACCTTCAGCTGGTGGGTGTACCAGCATCAAGAGCCCTTGATAATTCCTTTCTTGGACGCGGAGACTCGATTCCCCGCGGTAGCCGAGATGCTCAAGAACCGCGGGGTTCGGTCGGTATGCGTACTTCCTCTGACCACGGTACATCGCCGCCTCGGGGGACTCGCTTTGGGCAGCACAGAAGCTGATGCCTATAGCGCCGAGGAAGTCAACTTTCTCTCGTTCGTTGCCAACCAAGTGGCGCTGGCGGTGGATGACGCATTGAACTTCGACGCCTTGCAACGTGCCGAGGAGGCGCTGCGCGCGAGCGAACAGAGTTTTCGCATGATCGTCGACAGCATCCCCGGGCTCGTGAATACCACGACGGCGGAAGGTGAGTTTGAATTTGTCAGTCGGCAATGCCTGAATTATTTTGGTACCACTCTTGAAGAATTGAAGGCTCAGGAATCAAAAGGCTGGACCGCCTCCAGCATTGTGCATCCCGATGACTTTCCTGGCATGCTGGCCACGTGGATGCACGCGGTCAAAACTGGGGATCCATACCAGTCTGAGTACCGTATCCGACGTGCCGATGGTGTATACCGCTGGTTCCACGTGCGCTCTCTCCCTTGGCGGGACACGGAGGGACATATCGTCCGCTGGTATACCCTGCGGACCGATATTGAGGATCGCAAACAGGCGGAAGACCGGTTGCAGCTGCTCCTCGAGGTCACCAATCAGGTTGTCTCCAATTTGCAGCTCAGCGACCTCCTGGGCGCAATCTCGTCTAGTGTCCGGCGCGTCATGCAATGCGATCTGGTGAGTGTCTGCTTTCCTGACACGGAGATGAAAAGATTGCAAACCTTCGTGATCGATTTTCCAGACGGCAAGGGATTCATTCGAGAGGAGCTCATCTCGATGGAGGGGTCGCTTGGCGGTTTTGTTTTCCGCACCGGCAAACCATGGGCTGGCAATGCTTCTGACCTGCTTGAGTCAGGACTAAAGAATGAGCCGGCTATCGCCGAGGGTCTCAAAGCTGGCTGTGTCCTGCCACTTATTAGCCGGAATGTCGTTCTCGGTGTATTGGCGCTTGGCCGCCGCCAGGACAATCCCTTTAGTCAAGTCGATATTGGGTTTCTTACACAGGTGGCGAACCAGATCGCCATTGCGGTAGAGAACGCCACTGCCTATGGCCAAATCGAAGGAGCTAGGGCCGAACTGGAAAAAGCTTTCGAAGAAATTAAGGATTTGAAAGACCGTCTTCAAGACGAGAACGTGGCGCTCCGGGAGCAAATCGATCAGGCCCTCATGTTTGAAGAGATTGTAGGGGTCTCTCCCGCCCTGCGAGCAGTGCTGTCTCGCGTGTCCAAGGTTGCGCCGACGGATTCCACGGTTCTGCTCACGGGTGAAACGGGCACAGGCAAAGAGTTGATCGCGCGCGCAATTCACAAGAGATCTCCGCGGTCGTCCCGTGCCTTCGTCAGTGTGAATTGTGCTGCAATTCCTGCTTCTTTGATTGCATCTGAGTTATTCGGTCATGAGAAGGGGGCATTTACGGGGGCAACTCAACGGCGACTGGGTCGGTTCGAGCTTGCGGAAGAAGGCACCATTTTCCTAGACGAGATCGGTGAGCTACCCGCGGAAACTCAAATTACGCTATTGCATGTTCTGCAGGAGCGGGAGTTTCAGCGTGTGGGCGGCAATCAGTCTATCCGAGCAAACGCGCGGGTCATCGCCGCCACCAATCGCGACTTGGAGGCTGCCATCGCCGAGGGGACATTTCGGAGCGACCTGTTTTACCGCCTCAATGTTTTTCCGATTGAGATTCCTCCTCTAAGGGAAAGAAAAGAAGACATCCCGCTGCTGGTCGAGTACTTCATCGACCGTTTCGCAAGAAAGGCAGGAAAGACCATCCGCGGGATGAACAAAAAGACTCTCAACCTTTTTCTATCTTATCCTTGGCCAGGTAATATTCGGGAATTGCAGAACGTCGTGGAACGTTCTGTCATCGTATGCGAAACGGAGAACTTCTCCGTTGATGAGAGTTGGTTGTCACGGAAGCCGCTTGCAAACGAACCGAAAAGTCAGTCGGAACTATCTCAAAAAATTGCTGCGCAGGAGAAAGAGATGATTGAGGCCGCCCTGCGCGCAAGCGGAGGGCGGGTGTCCGGTCCTTCCGGAGCCGCTGCAAAGCTGGGGCTTCATCGATCAACGTTAGAATCGAAGATCGCATCCCTGAATATCAACAAGTATCGCTTCAAAACCGCAAACTCCTCCAAAGTCAGCTAGCCGCATTTCTTCCGCCCGCAGCATAGTCGCCTCCGAAATCTGCTGTAGGGAATTTCCGCAATTGACGAAGCTCCCGACAATTCACCGCCAGCTAAGCGCTTTAGATTGAATATTGTGCGGGTGGAACTGCGATTGCCATAACAGTACGTGCGACAGGCAAGGGCGGGGCAAGAACATCAAGAGAGCGCAGCGACAATGCTCAAGATCACGAGGGCAACGAACGGAGAAGTGATCTTTACCGTGAGCGGCCGAATGGACGCTGAACATCTGGCCGAATTGAAAACGCTGCTCAGCTCAGAAGGGAACGGCTGCAGCATAAGTTTGGACCTAAGAGACCTAACCCTAGTGGATCAAGACACTGTCAGCTTTCTAGGGCGCTGCGAATCCGGCAACATCCAGCTCAAGAATTGCCCAGCATACATCCGCGAGTGGATCACGAGAGAGCGAGGACAGAGTTAGCAGTTCATCATACTTTGCCGATCGATCAGCAGCTATGAGCGACAAGCGGTCAATTGGAGCGGTGATGGAGGTAATGCTAGTAAGAATGGCCCGCGTACTCGTCGCAATACTGTTCCTACTGTCTTGTGCCAGCGCGCAAGCGAGTGGTGGCGGGGTTCTCACGCTCGACGAAGCGCTCCAATTGGCCAAATCCAAGAATCGAGACCTCAAGCAATTCGGACTTGACGTAGGCAAACAGCGTGAGGCATTAGCCGAGGCCAAGACGCATTTGTATCCTCGGTTCGACACTTCCGTGCTTGCGGCCCAGTTGCTTGCACCACTCGATTTCACTATCAAGAAAGGGCAGTTCGGTACCTTCCCCGGAACCGGGCCGATCCCGGGGTCTAACACCGATCTTCACACGCCTGCCCGTCCCATCGCGATTGCCTCGGTCACTGCGACCCAGCCAATCACACAATTGATTCGCATTCATCTATCGATCGCGGACCAGCGACTCAAGGTTGATGCGGCGCAGTTGTCCTTCGACCAACGTGAACAGAAGCTGGCGGACGATGTTCGTCAATCGTACTATCAAGTTCTCCAGTCGCAGATCCACTATGAATCCCAACAATCGATCGTGAAGTATCTGGAGGAATTGCTACAACTCACCGACCGGCGCTTCAACCAACAAGCCGCTCTCAAAGCCGACAGATTGAGCGTCAAAGCAGAACTAGCCACAGCGAGTTATCAGCTGACCACGATCGAAGACGCACTGGCAGATAGCAAAGAGGCCCTGAATCACCTCTTGGGTCGCAGCGTGCAGACGGAGTTTTCGGTAGAACCCGTTCCAACCACGTTCCCTGAGCAGGAGGATCTTTCTGCCGCCCGGGCGACGGCACTCGAACATCGTCCAGAGGTGAAACTGGCGGCAAATCGTGTTCGTCAGGCTGAGCTTTCGACCAAGAGCGAGAAAACACATTACATCCCGGATATCGCTATTCAGGCGGGCTACTTCAGTACGGCAAACATCAATTTTCTGCCGCAAAACATAGGCTCCGTGGGCGCCTTGCTTACCTGGCAGCCGTGGGATTGGGGAGAGAAGCGTCATAAAGTTCGACAAGCCGCCGTTGCAGAGCAGCAGGAGGAACTCTCCCTTGAGGACACTCGCGAGCAGATTCTTCTTGATGTGAATTCGAAGTTTAGGCATCTCCGAGAAGCCCGCTCGCACCTTGCGGTCACAGAGGCAATCCGTGTTGCCGAGATCGAGAAGATGCGGAACCAAAAGGAAGCATATTCCCAGCAAGCGATCCTGCTCAGCGACTTGCTAAGGCAGCAGTCGTCGCTGGCAGACGCGGAGGGCCAATACCATCAGGCGGTTCTCGCCTATTGGAGCGCGCGCGCTGATTTCCAGAAATCGCTGGGTGAGGAGTAGAGCCGTGAAGCTTTACACGATCCCGCGCCACAGACTGAACACACCACTTGCCCTCATGGTCCTATTGGTAACGGGCGTGTCGGGCGGATGTAGTCGCGAGTCGCAGATACCTTCGCAGCCGCCGAGGGCCGTCCGGCTCGCGACCGTTGCGGCACCCCAGATGAGCGCAGAGACACTGCGCTATTCCGCGTCCATTCTCCCTTACGCGCAGGTAGACCTCATGTTTCGCTCCTCCGGCTATGTAACGAATGTAAGGCAGGTGCAAGGTGCGGATGGACGAACTCGCAACATCGGAACCGGAGATTACGTGGAACAAGGTCTTATCCTTGCGCACATTCGCCGGGAAGACCTGCAGAATCAAGTGGCACAGGCGCAAGCCCAATTCGATCAAACTACGGCGCAGCACATTAAGGCCGATCAGGACTTCCAGCGCGCGAAGGCGCTCTATTCGACGCAAAGCGTCACCAAGCCAGACTACGATCAGTCGGAGGCGGCCTTCAATGCAACGCGCGCTGCAATGGACAATGCCAAGGCCGCGCTGCTTCAATCCCAATTGACTCTCGGGGATGCCGACCTGAAGGTTCCTTTCTCAGGGTACATCCTCAGCCGAAATATAGATCTAGGGAGTCTCGTCTCTCCGTCCACGAATGCCTTTACCATCGCCGATATCGGTCGCGTAAAGGTCGCCTTTGGTGCCCCGGATTACGTTCTCAGTCGCATACATTCAGGGCAGGAACTGACGATCCAAACAGAGAATGATTCCGCTCCCGTGAAGGGGCGGGTTACAAGCATCTCCCCAGCCGCCGATACGCGAAACCGAATCTTCGCAGTTGAAGTGACCGTCAGCAATCGCGACCGTCATTTGAAGCCGGGCATGATCGCGTCGATCGGCCTGGGTGAAGTTCCGCATTCCTCCATCTCGATCCCGCTTAGCGCCATCGTGCCGCTTCCTTCGGAACCCGATCACTTTGCGGTGATGGTCGCGCAGGATCGCGCCGGCAGGCTCGTTGCCAGCTTGCGCAAAGTTCAGTTGGGGACGACCCATGACAATTCAGTTGCGGTTGAAGGACTCCAACCCGGCGAGCGAGTGGTCTCCGTGGGGGCTCAACTTTTGAAGGATGGCGACCCCATCCAAGCGACTCCTTAAGCAGACGACTCCATGGCATACCAAAACGACCAGGATCGAATCGAGAAGACCCACAACGCCCCCAGGTTCTTCGTAGAGCACCCGCAGGTTTCGTGGGTGCTGCTCATGGGCGTTCTCATATGGGGTTGGTTTGGCTACCACAGCATGCCCCAGCGGAAGGATCCTGACATTCCGGTCCGAGTCGCAGTGGCCTTCTGTTCGTGGCCGGGCGCTACCGCGCAGCAAGTCGAGCAGTTTGTCACTCGTCCTATCGAGGATGCCGTCGCCGAGAACAAGACGATTCATCCCGCCACAGCTTCAGACTATGGAGTTCGCTCCGTCTCTCTGCCTGGCGCCGCCTATGTATACGTCCAACTCGCCGAGAACGTCTCAGACGTCAAAAGGCAATTCAGTGACATCAATCTCAAGCTAAACGCGCTAAACAACCAACTGCCGCAAGGTGCAGGTCCGATCTCCTTCCAGAGCGACTTCGGGGACACTGCTGCACTCATGCTGACCATCGCCAGTCCGAAGGCAGACCAGACAGAAATCAATATTCGAGCGCAAGAGATCCAATCCGAAATCGAATCGGTCCGGGCAAGAAGGAAACAAACAGAACGCGATGTGCCAGTGGCGATCATCTATTCTTTCCCTCGGTCCATTTCCCCGGCGACGATGCTTGACGCAGTACACCTCTTCGAGCAACAGGCAGAAGAAGAGGGAACGCTGCGCGCGCCGCATGTAATTCCAGGGAGTGGCTTTATCGCCGTGGACGGTGTTTCGGATAAGGATGACGCGAGCATCAATCGCTTCATAGAAGGCTTCTTTCAGAAGCAATTGCAGCGATCCGATTTGCACCCGGACGGTTGGACTCCAATCATCGTTCGCCATCCTCGTGATATTCGCGCCAAACTGACTGATGTCGCAGGCGACAAATATAGCTACGCCGATCTCGACAACTTTTCCGACCTGATCGGGAGAACGGTGCAAGGCGCGCCTGAGACTTCAAAAGTGGAGAGGCGAGGTCTGTTGCCCCAAGTGGTCTACCTGGAATATTCGCAAGACAGACTAGCCGAGTATGGACTCCAGCCCGCAACTCTCGGGCAAGTCCTGCGCGCCCGCAACATCATTGCGCCGGGAGGCGCTTTCGAAACCGACCAGCGACAGATCATCATCAATCCTTCCGGCCAGTTCGAAAGCAGAGACGCAATCGGGGGAGTCGCTGTCGCTAAGACCTCGACTGGAGCTCCCGTTTATCTGCGCGATCTGGTCAAGATTTTTCCCGGCTATCAAGCTCCTGCCACCTATCTGAACTATTACACGTGGCTGGACTCCACTGGACAATGGCAGCGCAGCCGTGCAGTCACCCTGGCGATCTATATGCGCGATCAGCAACAGATCGCAAACTTCGGCCAGTCGGTCGATGAGAAACTTGCGCAGCTCAAACAGATTCTTCCGACGGATCTCATCATCGCGCACACTTCCGATCAGCCCTTGCAGGTGAAGGAGAACATTCATCTATTCCTGCGTGCTCTGATGGAAGCGATCATCCTGGTAGTAGGAGTCTCGCTGATTGGATTTTGGGAGTGGCGTCTCGCGCTGATCATGGCGCTGGCGATTCCGATCACACTCGCCATGACCTTTGGCGTTACGTACTTGTTAGGCATCGACCTGCAGCAAGTGTCAGTGGCGACGCTCATCATTGCCTTAGGTTTGCTGGTCGATGTTCCTGTAGTCGCTGGCGACGGTATCAAACGCGGTCTCGCGGAAGGATTGCCGCGCCGGGTTGCAGCCTGGTTTGGACCGACCAAGCTGGCCACGGCCATCTTCTATGCCACACTGACGAACATCATTGCCTATCTTCCTTTTCTGATGCTGAGCGGCAACACCGGAGAATTTCTCAAGAGCCTCCCTATCGTCATGACCACGGCCTTGCTCTGTGCTTTGGTAGTTGCCATGACGTTCGTTCCGCTGCTGGGTTACTACATTCAGCGGCCGCCCGCCAGGAAAGAATCCACTATAGAAGAGAAGCGCGAGCAAGGCTTTTACGGTTTCTATAACCGGCTCGTAGGCCGGGCAATTCAACATCGCTGGTACGTTCTGTTTGGTTCCTTCGTGTTCTTGCTGATCGGGGCGTTCGCCGCTTCGCATCTCAAGTCCCAATTTTTTCCTGAAGATGTCCAGTATTGGTTTTACCTCGACATCTGGCTGCCCAATGATGTTCCCTTGAGCGCGACCAACGATACTGCAAAGAGGGCGGAGCACATAGTTCGCAAGGTCGTTGAAGGCGCTCCTGAAGACCGACCAAAAGAGAAGGGATCTGAGCACCTGCTCACCTCCGTGACGAGTTTCATTGGCGGCGGTGGACCACGATTCTGGTTTTCCATCGCTCCTGAAGCGACCCAGACAAACTATGCGCAGGTCATTGTGCAGGTGCGCGACAAGGAGGCTACTCCAAAGCTGATTGGACCTCTCCAGGATGAGCTCAATAAACAGGTCCCCGGCGCGTGGATCACCGTGCGACAGCTGCAAACGAACCCAGTCGAGACTCCAGTTGAGGTCCTTATTACAGGCCAGGCAGATACCGACCCGCGAACCGAAAGCGAGGATATCCGATCCCTTCGGGCGATCGCGTCCAAAGCCATGGATATCGTTCGCCAATCGCCTGGCATTGCCGTGTTGAGGGACGATTGGAGCCCCGACAGCCCGCAGATGAAGATCGAGATTGATCCAGATCGCGCCAACCTGGTTGGCATTACGAACGCCGATGTTGCAACATCCACGTCTGCCGCAATCAGTGGGAACCCGGTGGGCGTTTACAAAGAGGGAAACAAAAACATCCCGATTGTTGTCCGCCTCCGGCCGCAGGACCGCGCGCGGCTTTCACAGATCGAGAATCTCTATGTCAACTCATCGCAAGATAATGTCAAAGTCCCTTTGCTTTCGGTAGCGACTTTGAAAGACATCCTCGAGACGGCGCGGATTCGACGCCGCGAACACTTCCGCACCCTATCCATCTTGTGCTTTCCGGCGCCAGGTGTCCTCGCATCGGAGGTGCTCGCACCGATCGAACCTAAACTGATTGCACTCAAGAAGAGTCTTCCGCCGGGCTATCAACTACAGATCGGCGGGGAAAAGGCAAAGCAAGTTGACGGATTCACGAATCTCGCCGTTGTTCTTCTGATTTCTCTGGTCGGGATCTACTTGGCGTTGCTGGTTCAGTTCAATAATGCCGTCAAACCGTTGCTGGTCTTCGCGGCCGCTCCCTACGGAGCGATTGGTGCACTAATCGCGTTGGCAATCATGGGAACGCCCTTTGGTTTCATGGCATTTCTTGGAGTGGCCAGCCTCATCGGGGTCATCGTAAGCCATGTCATCGTGCTGTTCGACTTCATTGAGGAGATGCACGAAAAGGGCGAGCCGCTGGAACGCGCCCTTCCCGATGCGGGGATTGAGCGTATTCGACCCGTGATGATCACCGTGGCGGCGACGATCCTTGCCTTGTTTCCTCTCGCACTTGAAGGTGGCCCGCTCTGGAAGCCCTTGTGCTATGCCCAGATCGGCGGCCTCGCCGTCGCTACTTTCATCACCTTGCTGTTGGTCCCAGTCTTCTACTCCATCTTTGTGCTGGATCTCAAGTGGATCAAATGGGAAACGACCGGGGACAGGGAGCGCGCGGCTGAGGCAGACCCAACAACAACGTAATGAATGCGTCGGCAGGCAACGAAGAATTCATCAATAGCGGCGGTGGAACCGTTTGGCGAGGGTTGTGAATCAAAAAGGCACGGGTTTTATATCGGAGAATGAAGTGGATCTGAAACTTACTGGGAAAATCGCGCTGGTGACGGGATCGACGGCGGGGATCGGGTTTGCGATCGCCAGGTCGCTTGCGAGCGAAGGTGCATGTCTACGTAAACGGTCGTACACAACAGCGCGTCGATGCTGCGGTGGCGGCAATCCGATCGTATGCTGCTTCGGCCAAGATTGATGGCATTGTGGCGGACTTTTCAGGTTCAGCCGGCGCAGAGGCGGTGATTGCAAAACTCCCGGCAGTGGATGTACTGGTGAACAATGTAGGCATTTTCGAGCCCAAGCCGTTTGTGGAAATTCCCGATGCGGACTGGTACCGTCTCTTCGAGATAAACGTGATGAGCGGAGTGCGGCTCTCCCGAGATTATCTCGCAGGGATGCTGGAAAGAAACTGGGGCCGTATCCTTTTCATTTCGAGCGAATCAGGGGTTCAGATTCCGGCGGAAATGGTGCACTACGGGATGACCAAGACTGCACAGATTGCGATTGCGCGGGGGATCGCTGAATCGGTAGCCGGAACCGGCGTGACGGTGAACAGCATTCTTGCCGGACCGACGGAGTCGGAAGGCGTGGCCGCCTTTGTCGAGGCGCTGGCGAAGCAGGAAAACAAATCGAAGGCGGAGGTAGAGAAGCAGTTCTTTGAGCATGTGAGGCCATCGTCCCTGCTGAAGCGCTTTGCCACTGTGGATGAAGTCGCGGCGATGGCGATCTACCTGGCGGGCGAGCTCTCGTCAGCAACGAACGGGGCAGCACTGCGAGTAGATGGCGGTGTCGTGAGATCCACTCTCTAGTACGAGGTAGACGGAGTCGATTGACCCTGACACGAAGCCGTTCAAGCAGCATTGCTATTCCTAGGAGGAGGTAGGCAATCGCGGAAAGTGCGACACCCGCATATATCACCAGCCTAATCCGTCATTTTGCGGATCTTCGAGATGGCACGCACGGCGGCTCCGCAAGTCGCAAGGACAAGGAAGCCCATTTCGAGAAGGCAGTGCAACTACTGGCTCCCGTCGCCCGCCAGGTTCTCACCGAAATGAACACGAGCTTGCTGCTCGACACCGGGCAGCTCACCGAGACGGGACTACGACGCACGGCCGATGGAGGGTTGCTCGCGTCCTGGGTTTTAAGTTGGCCTGAACAGCATTCAGCCGGGGTCGAGCCGATCGCGCTCCACGCCTATTTCGGAGGCGGCTTCCACCATCCTCATCTTCGAGGAACGACAGTTCATGACTGGCCGCTGAACGTGTTCAGCGACGAGGATGCCGCGGCCCAGCTATCCATACTGCGCGCCATCGCGTCCAGCGATCTGCACAATTTGGTCTATCGCGCGGACTATCGGATCGTCCCTGCGGTGAATCGCACTGCGAGTTCGTGATCCTGACTATGCCTTCTGCTCAAAGACTCGACACTCACCACAAAGCCCTCACCCTGAATCTCGATCTGTCCACATTCGGCTCTTTCGCCGAAATCGGGGCGGGACAGGAGGTCGCGCGCTGGTTCCTGCTAGTTGGAGGGGCCTCCGGTACTGTGGCCAAAACTATCTCTGCTTATGACAAGGAAGTCAGCGATGATCTCTACGGTTCCGGGTCGCGCTACGTATCCAAACAGCGCCTTGAGGCCATGCTGGACAACGAATGGACCCAACTCCTCACGCAATTAAGCAAATCCCGCGGATCACAAACTCGGTTCTTTTGCTTTGTTGATACCGTCTCCGCCCGTAACTTTGCCGGAACCAACGACTCACATGGTTGGATCGGTCTCCGCTTTCAGTTACAGCCCGGCGGTCCTCCCAACGACATCCTTCTGCACGTCAATATGCGCGATCCTTCGAATGTCCTCCAGCAGCAAGCTATCGGTATTTTGGGCGTCAACCTCATCTACGCCGCGTTCTATGAAGGGCAAACCAAGGAATCATTTCTGGAAGGCGTCGCACAAGACGTTGTTGTTGAGCGAATCGAGATCGACTATGTGGATCTTCGTGGGCCAGCATTCGAGAGTTGGGATCGCCGTGCCCTGCTGGTCCATTTGGTGCGTACAGGACTCGCAGAGGCGGTATTTTTCCCTTCCAATGGCTTCCCCGTTCCTCCTACAGAGGCCCTCCATAATAAGGCCGTGGTGCTCGCACCGGGATATTTTGGCCACACGGATGCAGTTCACTCGCAAGTTCACGCGCGGTTATTGGCTTCAGGTATTCATGAGCTTCAAGAGGAACTTGGCGAATCGAAATCGGCGACTGCTGGTTGCTTTTGCCTGACAGTTGCTCCGTTCAAGCCGAGCGAACCAGCGCCGGAAATTCCCGATTTGCTTCGTCGCATCGACGCGCTTCTCGCCGCCGGCGGCGACGTGCTGCTTTTTCGCCAAGTCGAGCTCTACCACATGACAGCTCTCGTAAACCGTCATACCAAGGCGCCTGTGCGGTTCGTCGCCGGTCTTTCCCTGATGATTCGAGCGTCTGAAGACGCTTACAGCAATCTCGAAGGTAGACGCCTGGAGGCGCTCGCGCGTCTTTTTGCCCAGAATGTCCGCATCTACGTTTATCCGATGACCGCTGCGGATCTGCGGGAATGGCTGCAGAGCAATTCCAGTACCGGTTGGGAGTGGAGTGAGACGAATGGATGGGTTTCCGCCAGCCAACTCCGTCACGCGCCGCCTTTCGGACATCTATTCGCGTATCTACTCGCCAGCAACTTTCTTGTCCCTATGCGGGTCGCTCCTGGCACGTGAATCCGTCGCCGCGAGAATGAGTGTCTGGCTTTGAAAAGAGTTTAGCGGTGCCAACGCCAGATCATTATCTGCCTCTGCTGTACATTGCCGGCACTCGCACGTCATCCGAGACCGTCACGTTTCCGATTGAGGGCGTAGATGGCGGATCAGTTTCGATGTTAGCCGTGAAAGTGGGATTATAAAGTAGCAGCGCGGAGTTGGTGAAGAACCAGAGTTCATTAGCGCAGCAACACACTACGACACTGGCTCCCGGATGAAGAGCAAACCGGACATTGCGGACTGCCACCGAGCCATCGTGGTCTCAACACTTCACTGAAGTTTGAAAGTTCGCGTTAAGGAAGCTGTATGACCAGTTGTGAAAATGGCTGGCAGATCCGGACGAAGAGCCGTCGTTTGGGCGAAGGCTCTGGCCCACCGAGTTTCGGCATGATCGTAGGCTGTCGGGGCGTTGCCACGCTCTTACGTCCCAAGGGTTTTCGTAAATTCGCGTACCAGTTCAAACCCATCTCGAAGTTCCATCGCCAGACCGCACTCCTTCGCCAGCGCATCGAACACCGGCTCCCATTCTGCTGGCGGTGGATCAAGTTCCGTGGGCACGTCGTGGGTCTTGCGTTTCATGAACGTTGCACGGACCGCTACAGCAGTTGTGCTTTTGTCGAGCGTTTCTCCGTTGATCAACAGCACCATGTCGATAAGGTCCTTGGTTCTGGTGTTTACACGTTCACCTCGCGGCAGCGTATACGCATGGAGCTTTTCCGCAAATTGCTGCTCCGCCGAAATGACAGGGAAAGACGGCGGTGTCAGCCCCCCGAAGCCAAGCCAGTCTTCCCCGGTGACGAT
>Ga0307476_10000552_pt1 | contig 27830 bp, 19 predicted proteins | sample atmos_gasesECM2C_2_FD_203314 | JGI IMG/M metagenome (GOLD analysis project Ga0307476, IMG submission 203314) | Hardwood forest soil microbial communities from Morgan-Monroe State Forest, Indiana, United States - atmos_gasesECM2C_05 | ecosystem: Environmental > Terrestrial > Soil > Temperate...
GCCAGCCGATACCCAGCCCGTCCCGCGAATTCGGCTTGGGAATGATATGGAAGTGCACGTGCGCGATCGCCTGGTGCGCCTGGGCGCCGTTGTTCTCGAGGACGTTGTATTCCCGTACCCCGGTGGCGGCCATCACCGCGCGGCACAGGCGCGGTAGCACCCGGCCCAGCGCCGCAGCGGACTCATCCGACAGGACATCCATCGTCTCGGCCGCTTCCTTGGGGACGACCAGAGTGTGGCCCTCGCTGAGCGGGTTGATGTCGAGGAAAGCCAGCACCTTCGCGTCCTCGTAAACCTTGTGACACGGAATTTCGCCGCGCAAGATCTTTCCGAACACTGTGTCCGCCATCGCTGCCATCCTCGCCAACGCCTGCTCCAGCCATTATTGTCGCTCATCGGCCGGCACAGTTCGTGGAAAGGAGCCTCTGTGATCGATCGCCGCTCATTCCTGGGCACGACCGGCGCGCTCGTCGCGGCCGCTGTCGTCTCCTCGCTTCGGCCACCGGCGCGCGCTGGCGAGGCAACGCCAGGTGACGCCACGACCCGGCTGCATGCCGTGTTCGATGCGTTCATGGAGGAGCGCCTCAGCCAGAGTCCCGAGCAACTGACCAGTCTGGGCCTCGACAAAGGCAAATACGCGTGGGCCAGGACAAAACTCAACCGGGCCTCGCTCGAGCGGCTTCACGAGATCAAGCGTCAGGGCGCTTCGCAACGCGAGCGTCTGCGGGCTTTCCCACGCGCTTCGCTCTCCGGGCGGGATCTTGCCGACTATGACACGGTCGCCTACCAGCTCGAGACGCTCGCTCGCACGGCGCCGTTCGACTACGGCGACGTGCGCGGTTACGTAGTTCCCTACGTGGTCAGCCAGCTAACCGGCGCTTACCAGAGCGTACCCACGTTCCTCGACCGCGAGCACCAGATCGCAGCGCGCGAGGATGCCGAGGCGTACCTCGCACGGCTGCGCGATTTCGCCGTGGTGCTCGATCAGGAGACCGAGCGGGTGGGACACGATGCCGCACTCCAGGTCGTTCCTCCCGACTTCCTCATCGACCGCACCCTGGAGCAGATGAAGAAATTCCGCAGCAGTCCGGCCGTTGCCTCGATCCTCGTGACTTCGATCGCAACCCGGACGCAAAAGCTCGGGCTGAGCGGTGACTATGGCGGACAGGCAACGAAGATCGTCGACTCGCAGATCTATCCGGCGCTCGATCGCCAGGCACAGGCGCTAAGCAAGCTGCGGCCAAAGGCAGTGCATGACGCGGGCATCGCGCGCCTTCCCAAGGGCGCTGCGCTCTACGAGGTGGCGTTGCGGTCCTCGACCACGACCGATATGAGCCCCGAGGAAGTCCATCAACTTGGACTCGACCAGGCAAGGGAGCTGAACGCCAAGATGGATGCGCTGCTGCGCTCGCAGGGCCACTCGCGAGGCACGGTTGCAGAGCGCGTGACAGCTCTCAGCGCTGATCCTCAGTACCTGTACCCCAATACCGACGCCGGACGGCAGCAGATTCTCCACTACTGCAACAGCCTGATACGCGAGCTGCAGCCTCATCTGCCGCGGTACTTCCATGTGGTGCCCAAGGCGCCGGTGGAAGTGCGCCGCGTACCCTCCTACACGGAGGCGGGAGCCCCGGGAGGCTACTACCAGCGCCCTGCGCTCGACGGCTCGCGCCCCGGCGCCTTCTATATCAACCTGCGCGATACCCACGAATGGCCGCGCTGGTCGCTGCCAACCCTGGTGCATCACGAGTCCGAGCCCGGACATCACTTCCAGCTTGCGCTGGTGCTCGAAATGAAGGACTTGCCGCTGATTCGCAAGGCCGGTGGCGGGTTCTCCGCCAATACCGAAGGCTGGGCACTCTATGCCGAGCAGCTCTCCGATGAGATGGGCCTCTATGACCATGACCCGCTGGCACGTCTCGGCATGCTGCGCGGCGCGATCTTCCGCGCTGCGCGCTGCGTCGTGGACACCGGCATGCACGCCAAGGGCTGGAGTCGGGAGCAGGCGATCGACTACATGGCTTCGACTACGGGAGAGGATCGGGCACGCGTGACGACCGAAATCGAGCGTTATTGCGCCTGGCCGGGCCAGGCGACCAGCTACAAAGTCGGGCAGACGCGCTGGCTGAAACTGCGGGCCGAGGCCCAACGCCGCCTCGGCGGCAAGTTCGACATCCGCGACTTCCACGATGCTGGGCTCACCGCCGCACCGATGCCGTTGGCAGTGCTCGATCAGGTGATCAACGAGTGGATAACGAGTCGCACCGCATGACCTCACACGCGGAGCTTCCGGCTCGCACCGCGGCCACGTTGAGCGTGTTGCTCCTGGTTCCGTGGCTGGTCTTGATGTCCGGGGCTGCTCGCAGCGAGCCCGGCGCGTACCCCGCGCCGACCGAAGGTGATTTTCTAATCCATGATTTTCACTTCCGCTCCGGGGAGTCGCTTCCCGAGCTGCGCATCCACTATCGCACCTTCGGCAAGCCGCGCAGTGACGGCCACGACGTCGTCCGCAATGCCGTCCTCATCATGCACGGCACCACCGGCTCTGGCAGCCAGTTTTTGCGCCCCGAGTTCGCTGGCGAGCTGTTCGGCGCTGGACAATTGCTCGACGCGTCACGGTACTTCATCGTCCTGCCCGACGGCATTGGTCACGGGAAGTCGAGCAAGCCGAGTGACGGCTTGCACGCGCACTTCCCGCATTACGGCTATCACGACATGGTGCAGGCGGATTACCTGCTTTTGACGCAGGGCTTGAAGATCAACCACGCACGCCTGGTGATGGGCACTTCGATGGGAGGCATGCACACCTGGGTGTGGGGGGAAGACCATCCGCGATTCATGGACGCGTTGATGCCCCTCGCCAGTCTTCCGACTCAGATCTCCGGCCGTAACCGCGCGTGGCGCCGCCTGGTGATCGATGCGATCCGTAATGACCCGGCGTGGCACACGGGGGATTACCGGACCCAGCCGCCGTCGCTGCGAACCGCGATCGAGATGCTATGGCTGATGAGCAGCAATCCGGTGTTACGTCAGCAGGAGGCCCCAACACTCTCGCGCACGGACGAGGTGCTCGACGCATTCGTCGCGACGAATTCCAAGGTGGACGACGCCAACGATTTTCTGTACGCGCTCGAAGCCTCACACGACTACGATCCCGGCCCGGCGCTCGGGACGATCGAGGCGCCACTGCTCGCCGTCAATTCCGCCGACGACCTCATCAACCCCCCGGAGCTAGGCATTCTCCAGCGTGAGATACACCGGGTGCCGCACGGACGAGCGGTCGTGATTCCTTTCAGCGACCGCACCCGCGGGCATGGCTCACACACGGTGGCGGGACTATGGCAGGACTATCTGCGGGAGCTTCTGCAGTCGCCGGAACGATGAGGGAGGCTCCGGCTTGTTGCGCGCGGCCGCTCGCCCGCCGTGGGCGGCCTACACGCGTCGCACGAATGCGGGGTTGAGTTCGGCGAGGGAGTTGCAGCCGAGCTGTCCGAGCACCCGGTCGATCTCCGTCGTCATGATGGTGAGCGCGCGCTCAACGCCCGCCTGTCCCCCCGCGATCAGGCCATAGAGCGTCGCGCGCCCCACCATCACTCCCTGGGCGCCGAGCGAGAGGGCCTTGATCACGTCGGTGCCGCGCCGGAATCCGCTGTCGATCAGAATCGCAAGCCGCGTACCCACCGCAGCCACGATCTCCTCGAGTACATCGATCGGCGCGACGCAATGGTCGAGCTGCCGCCCGCCATGGTTGCTGATCACGATCCCATCGACGTTGAGCGCCGCCGCGCGTTCGGCATCGGCGACCCCGAGAATCCCTTTGAGCAGGAGCTTGCCGGGCCAGTGCTCGCGGATCCAGGCGATGTCGTCCCAGCAGATGGTGGCATCGAAGAGGCGCGGGATCACCGTGCTCGCACCCATGGGCGTCAGATTCGGCGGCAGGAAGGCTTCGAGATTGCGAAAACGCGGCATGCCGGAGCCGGCGAGGACCCGTGCGAGCCAGCGCGGGTGGCGGAGGCTGTCGAGCGCCGCGTGCAGTGTCGGCTTGCCGGGGCGCCGGTAGCCGCGCTGGTCCCACTCGCGGTTGCCGAACACGTTCGCGTCGATGGTAAATACCAGCGCCTCGTATCCCGCCGCGGCGGCGCGCTGCATGATGTCGCGTGCAATGGCGCGATCCTTCATCACATAGAGCTGCATCCACAGCCGTCCCCCGGCCCGGCTGGCGAGGTCTTCGAGCCTTGTGGTCGAGACGGTACTGAGCGTGAACGGCACGCCGAATTTTGCGGCTGCGCGCGCCAGGATGACGTCGGCATCGGGCACCAGCAGGCCGTTGAGCCCGGTGGGGGCGATCACCAGCGGTGCGCTCGCGCCTTGCCCGAGAAGCTGGCACCGTTGATGGCGAGAGGAGGTGTTGATCAGGTTCTGCGGAATAAAGCGCAGCCGCTCGAAGGCGTCGCGGTTGCCCCGCAGCGTAATCTCATCCTCGGCTCCGCCTTCCACATACTCGAACACGAACCCCGGAAGGCGCCGGCACGCGATGGCGCGCAGCTCTGCGATGTTGAGTGCTCGCGAGATGTCGCGGCTGCTGGAAGCCCGCCGTTTCCAGGGCATTCGTGTGACCTCGACGCTTCAACCGCAGCGCATCGCAATCGTTGCGAGCGCCGGCTAGGTGGACTCCTGCAGGGCCACGTAGATTCGCGTCGCGATGAAGCTGTTCGTGGCGCTGTCGTACTGCCCGTAGGCTACCAGACGAAAAACCCGGTTGGTGCCGTTAAGGGCGGTATGCAGTCCTGTCGCAAAACCTGCGGCTGTATTGAACACCGAGACACCGGTGGTCAGCGCCTCACTGCCGACCGCGAGCACGAGCGGGCCTGTGGCGCCCATCGTGGTGATCGTGAACGCCGGGCTGGTGGGCAGGGAGTCGACACCGACAGTGGTGGGGCCGCTGCGGATATAGCGTATCGGGCTCAAGGCGGTGTTGGCGAGATTCACGACGATGCCCGCGCTGCCGTACGAGCTGAAGGGGGCGGTCGCCTCTGCGGCATTGCTCCATTCGATAACAACCTGCTGGACCGTTGCACTGGCCGGCGTGACGGAAGTGGCCGTGAAGTCGGGAGGGGCGCTGCCGAACGGAGTGACGATCCCGTTCAGCTGCACCAACGTGCCGGCCGCGAGCGCGGATTCATTGAGCGTGCCGGTCGAAACCAGGTAGTTCGCCGGGGTCGCATCGTTTGCGCTCGTCGTGCCAGTTCCCGCAAAGTTGAACGCGTTCGGGCCGAGCCCCCCTGCGGAGAGCAGGCCGAGGGAAGCGGTGCCCGCGCTCGCCGAGTTGAGTGTGCCCCAGATCGGGGTAGATGAGATTCGCACCTGTCCAGAGCTCGCGTCGAGGCTCAGCGGCTGGCCAGTGCTGGTGTCGAGGGTCGCCTGGCCGTATACCGTTATTTCCTGTCCGACCGAGATGGAGTCAGCGCTGAGCCCCGCGGCGGCCACGCCGTCCTCGCTGACGACGGTGCTGCTCGCGAGAGTCACGGGAACGTTGTCGTAGAACGCTGTGCTGACCGCGAGGCCATTGACGATCGGAGGATAGGTCAACACCGGTGGCGGGAAATAGGTGACGCCTCGCAGGTTGATCGTGGAGCCGCTGCGCGAGCTCACGATGCCCGTAAAGTACTCGGCGATCTCGCTCTCGAGGCTGGTTCCTGCGTAAACGGCCGTAGCATTGAAGGTAGGCGTGATAGTGGAAAGGTTGTCGAGCGTGCCATAAGCGGCCATCGGAGTATCCACCGGCTGCCCAGCCAACGCCGTGACGCCGGCCGCCCCGGTGTAACTCACGCCATTTACGTTGTAGTACGTTTTATCGGTCGTGTTGACGACCAGTGCGCCGAGCGCAGACACCTCGTCATAGAAGGGCCGCAGGTTCATGTAGAAGCCGCTCGAGACGCCTTGTGTCGTGACGAACAGCCCGCGCGCACGCAGTACCGTGGAGTCGGCCGGAGCGACCGACAACGTGATGAAGGGTTGGACCGTCACGGTCAGGGGCGAGTCGCTCGTATTGACCGAACCGGACGCCGCGAGGTCCACGTCCAACTGCAGCCGTGTCGACTCCTGATTGGTGATCACGAGCGGATGAGCGGGGTCAAAGGTCACCACGCAGGAGTAACTGGTTGCAAGCGCGCCGCTGGCGTCATATATCGTCGCGGTGGTTGGTACTCCGTTGACGATGGGCGAAAGTATGCCGTAGGTATAGTCGATGGTGACGGTGGCCGACACATAGGTGGCCGCGGGCACGGCCGGTGCCTCGACCAGCTCGCTGAGATGGGTGAGTCTTACCAGGTCCGCAGTCTCGGAGACCCCGAGAAGCGTTATCACGTTACCGTTGTTGTCGGTCAAGGAGATGCCGTCTATGTTCACGACGTAGCCGGCGAAGTCACTGGTGTTGACGGTGTTGCCCATGGTGAGCACGGGAGTGCCGGGCGTGAAGATCGTGCTGCTGTGGCAGCCAACGAGCAGCGCGGCGGCACCGGCCAGCAGTGCGCACCACGCCCGCGCCAGGCGGGTCCGCTGGGAGCGAACGACTCTCATCTCGAGGACATCCCCTGTAAGTTTTCTCTGCGGCGCGGTGTGTTCCGGCGCCGTCGATTAGAGCTACCCGCGGACAATACGGTTCCCGCGACCGAGGTAACTTCCCCCCGGTGCCCCGGAAAACTGGCTAGTCTACCGGTTTCGGGCGGCGTCAGTTGATCGTCAGCTCGCTCGTGCCGCTGGCGCTGCTGCGCAGATCGACCGCGGTGTCGTACCACTGGCGGTGCAATGTCGTGGCCGGATCGCTCGAATTCCAGGCACGCACCGATACGTAATAGAGCGCAGCGGGTGTTTCCGCCGGCAGGTTGCTTACCGTGACGGTACCGCCGGCGCCGCTCGCGAAGACGCCGTCAAGTGATGCGGTTGCAACGAGCTGGGCATTCTGGGATACGAGCAACTCGCCGTGATTGTACTTGCCGGGTGAGGCTTCGCTCACCGCCACGGAGAGCTTGCCTGAGGTCGTGCCGGAGACCAGTGAGAGCGCCGGCAGTGTCGGGATGGAAACCGGCGTGGTGGTGGTGCCGGAGGGCGCGGTGATCCTGTAGCCGCTGGTGAGAGGGCCCCCGGCGAAGGAGGGCGCGGTCGCCGAGACGGTGTAGCCGCCGGCGCCCTCGACCGGCGCCGCGCTCACGACCGTCACATTCGCATTCGTAGAGGTCCAGGTTCCGTAGTCGATCGTTCCGGCGGAGAGCGCCTGCGCGTTCGCGAGCACCTGGTTGAAGGGATCGATGGGACTCGTCTCGATGAGATGGGGTACCTGGTTGGCACCGCCCACCGTCTCGTAAAAACCGATGAGCGTGCCCGCGGGCAGATTTTCTGCGGTGCTCGCGGCGAGATTCGCCGTGTAAGAGGTCGCCGCCCGCGGGTAGAGCGTGCCGAGGGAGACCGCCGCGACGCTGATGCTGGTACCGGTAGTGGTGGTGGCGGTCGCCGACGTGGTTGCCGTGCCGGAGGTGTCTGAGCTGCTGCTCGCAAGCCCCGTGGTTCCGATGGTGGTCGGCGTCCCCGTGGTGGTGGTCCCCGCAGTGGTGGTCCCCGTGGTATCGCTCGTCCCGGTCGTGCTGGTCGTCCCGGTGCCGGTCGTTTCGGTCGTACAGCTCGAGCCGCTCAGCGAGTTGCTGCTGCAGCTCACGAGCTCGACGTTAATCGACTGGATGATGATGGTTGCAATACCCGGACCGTGAATCACTACGTCGTAGTACACCGCGCTCGAGGTGCTGCTCGGAAGCGGGTAGATGAGGAACGTGCCATCGGCGTTGACCGGCGTGCTGGCGATTGCAACCCAGCGCGTGCCGTCCGAGCTGAGTTGCTCCGCCGTGGCTTGAATGGCCGGCAGACCGCTGGTGCTGGTTGTTCCAGTCAGGTTGGTGAGCGACAGCTGGCCGGTGATTGCCGCCACCTGCGTGAGGTCATACGCGCTGGCATGTGAGCTCAGCATGATGCCCGGAGTGGAAGAGGTACCGTAAGCGAACGGAACAAGATCGCTGGTACCGAGCACATTGATGGCGAACTCGGTGTTGGGGGCGGTGCTGGCGTTCGTGGTGCCGATCGTGCCGGTGGTGGAGGTGGCGCCACCGATCGTCGCGCTGCCATTGCTTTCGCCGGTGAGCGTGCCGTTGGTCTCACCCGTCAGCGTGCCATTCGTGATCCCGGCGCTCGTGGCGGTTGTACCGCCGCTGCTCGTTGACGAAAGCGCCGCACCGACGCTGCCGATCGGGACCTTGAGACTCGTGTTCGCCTGGATACCGATTCCCAGATCGGGATTGAGCAGCTCGAGCGGGAGTTGGTGTGTCGTGCCGGCGCTGTCGACGTAGTCGGCTTCGGTGTTGTAGAGGGCACCGACGTTCTGCGCCGAGCTGGTGAGCGCGGCCGAGGAGTCGACGGGAATCACCCGGATCTGCGAGTAGCTGCCCGGAACCAGTTTGAGGTCGGTGGTGATCGCACCGAGGTTGCCGCCATTTTCCTGCACCAGATCGACGGTCGTCGGCGTCGACAGCGGGAACTTGACCCAGCCGCCGTCGTCGGGGCCGGCCGTTGCGCTCGCGTTGAACCACACTTCTTGCGTGGTGATATAGACGTGCGAGTACTGCGCGGGCGTGTTGCCAGTCAGCGACACGTCGGTGCGGCTCGAGCACGCGGCCAGGACCGAGCACAGTCCCGCGAGCGATACGCAAAGAGCGATGGGAAGGCGGTTTCTCATGCGAGTCCCTGTGAGAGCCGTATACAGATGATGCCCCCACCGGACCGGGCCCGCAACGCAGCAGGCGCCGAATTGTGTTGCGAATTGTCGCCACGTGCGTGGTGTCTCACTCCCTCCGCGCCTGGTCGCCGCGCTGCGACTTACCATTAAGTCCTCGCAGCGCCGCGCAGCGGCGCGGCGCTGCCGGTGCGGCGCCACAGAGCGCGCGGCGCACTGCATACATTTTCCCCCCAGCCGCACGTAGGAGCGGTGTAGCCTCTCGCCATGGAGGCTCCTACGCGTCCCATGAAGCTCGTGTCCGGGCTGGTGTGCGTACTGCTGGGGTCCGCGGCGACCGCCGCGCTCGCGCACGCGCATCTCGAGAAGGCGAGCCCGGCGGACGGCAGCGTCATTACCGCTGCGCCGCAGAGCCTCGTCCTGGAATTCTCGGAACGCGCTCAGCTTGCCGCTCTGTGGATCGCAACCGATGGCGGCAGCCGCCACAAGCTCACGCCGCTGCCGCAGCAACCCCAACAGCGGATCATCGTGAGTCTGCCGAATCTCGCTCCAGGAGCGTATGTCGTGAGCTGGAGGGTCGTCGGCGCGGACGGACACGTCGTTCCCGGGCAGATACGCTTCACGCTCACTCGATGACGTCTCGATGATCGACGGCGCCTGGCTCCTGTTGCGCGCGGCAGGGCTGGTGCTCTCCTTGCAGGCCATTGGCGCGGCGCTTTTCATCGCACGCATGGTTCGGCGGCTCGATCGGTCGATGGCTGCGGTGCGCCTTTCCGGCCAGCGCGCGGCCCTCGCCGCGCTCGCAGTGCTCGCCGCTCAGGTGCTGATCGGGCCTGTCGAGCTCGGAGGAGAGGCGACGGCGCTCCTCGACGGGACCGAGGTGCGCCTGTTCCTGACGACTTCGGCGGCGGCAGCGCTCCTCGCGCGAATCGCCGGAGCTGCGTGTCTCGTGGCTGGCCTGCGCACCCGGGCACGTGCGCCTTACCCGTTCGCCGTTGCGGGTAGCGCATTGATGATCGGCTCCTTCGTCCTGACCGGCCACACGGTCGCTCAGCCGCACCGGCTGCCGCTCGCGTGCCTGCTTCTCGTCCACGTGACCATCGTGGCGTTCTGGTTCGGCTCGCTGCCTGCGCTGCGTCAAGTGGTTGCGCTCGAGTCGAGCGCGGTGGCCTCAGCCGTGCTCGCCGCATTCTCTAGGCTCGCGGTGTGGCTCGTTCCGGTGATCGCGCTCGCGGGTGCGGCCATCGCGCTGCTGTTACTCCCGGACGTGGCCGCACTCGTGCGCCCGTATGGCTTGCTGCTGCTCACGAAGATTGCGCTGTTTGCGCTGCTCATGGGTCTTGCCGCGCTCAACCGCCTGCGGCTCGCGCCGGCGCTCGCTGCAGGATCAGGGACTGCGCCGGAATCGCTGCGCCGATCGATCGCGGTGGAGTGGGGATTGATCTGCGTGGTGCTCGCCGTGACGGCGGTGATGAGCGGAAGCCTCTCGCCCGAGCCTGCGCAGCGTTCCCGGGAGAACGCCGCCTCTGCCGCTAGTGCACGCGCATGATGGCGCGCCGCACCGCTGCGAGCGGCGCGTGCTCATCGAAGCGCACTGCGTCACCATCGGCCTCGACGCCGAGTTCCCGCCATAGTGCGACGAGGTCGGGTTTTTCGGGCCGGTCCTTCATCCGCGCGTAGAGATCCTCGAGCGTGCGGGTGCCGACCGCCGCATCGCCCGTACGCAGCACCCGTTCGATCGGCCAGTCGGTTGCGAGCCCGCCGCTCGCGCGCAGTACCGCGCGCAGCGCATCCTGCAGTCCGAAGCGCAGTGCCGTGCTCTCGCGAATGCCGACATCCGCCTGCAGGCAGAACATCGCGCCGCCCCAGTAGGTGCGGCCCCACGAGTGCGTGTGGTCGAGACCATCGTCGTCAGGAAGCGGCAACCCGCGCGGCATCGAGCGCAGCTCCTCTGCCCACACGTCCTCTTCGCTGCGGGTGCCTGCATGCACGCGGGCGACCCCCTCGACGTAGGTGGCGATGCCCTCGGAGAGCCAGGCATGCGTTTCGCCCGTGTCGGGCAGCGCCAGGTGAGTCATCTCGTGTACCAGTACCCAGTCGTCACGCAGCTGTGCCACGGTGACCTCGCGCCCGACACCCACGCGGATGAAGGCGTCGGGATTCGCGAAGGTCTTGCCGCCGTGCACACCGTCTCCCGATGAGGGCGCGAGGCGCAGGGTCAATGCCCTGACCGGGAAGCGGTCGTAGTAGGCCGCGACGGTTTGCGCCGAGCGGCGCACCCATTCGAGAATCGCCCCGGGGTCGTTGAAGTCGCCGCGCTCGAAGTCGACATGAATGACGGCGCCCGCCACGGGCACCTCCGCGCCGTTTCCGGGGGCAGCCGCGTGCCCGGCGCTCGTCAGCGCCAGGACCGACGTCGCGACTGCGAGGAGGGAAGCAAGCCGAAAACTCTGCATGGCGTTCGTGCGGCGGACTCAGCGGGCGCGCTGACCGAAGAGAATGCGCTGCGCATCGTCCGACATCGGGACATTCTGCCGCGGATTGACGTCTGCGGCCTTTGCATAGGCACGCACGGTTGCCGGGCGATCGTGAACGCGTGCGAACCAGCGTGCGAGATGCGGAAAGTCCTCGAGCCGCTGACCCTGCGCCTCGTACGGGACGATCCACGGGTAGGCGGCAATGTCGGCTATCGAGTAATCGCCGGCGATGAAGGCGCGGTCCGCGAGGCGCTGGTTGAGAACACCATAAAGCCGGTTGGTCTCGTTGACGTAGCGTTCGATCGCGTAAGTGATCTTCTCCGGCGCGTAACGCGAGAAATGGTGGTTCTGGCCGGCCATGGGACCGAGACCCGCCACTTGCCAGAAGAGCCACTCCGTGACCGCGACGCGGCCGCGCGCTTCGCGGGGCAGGAGTCGGCCGCTCTTCTCCGCCAGGTAGAGCAGGATCGCGCCGGATTCGAAGACGGAAATCGGCGCGCCGTGATCGGCCGGGTCGTGATCGACGATCGCCGGGATTCGGTTATTGGGAGAAATGGCGAGGAACGCCGGCGCGAACTGGTCTCCGGCGCCGATGTTCACGGGATGGATCCGGTAGTCGAGCCCGGTCTCCTCGAGGAACATGGTGATCTTGTGGCCGTTCGGTGTAGTCCAGTAGTAGAGATCGATCATGCAGCGCCTCCGACGCTCGATATCGGCAGCATCGCACGAGGCCGGGCAGGACACGAACGCCGAAGGAGACAACGCACGATCGCTCTTTCGTAAGAGCGTCGCAGCGTCAGAGGTCGAGCTTTCTCCTGCGAAGGCTATGGCCCGCGCTCCGGTCCGCGCGGCGGTGCGAGCAGCGCCGCCGCGGGCGACTCACACGCTCTCACTCGAGGCGCGGCCGTCGATCCAGGTTTCGAGCACGTTGAGCCCCTCGTCTGCCGCGACCAGGTTGGCGCGATAGCCGGGAGCGATGCGGCCGAGCTCGTTCGCCAGGCCGAGAAAGGTGGCTGGCCACTCGCTCGCCATGCGCACCGCCTCGGGCAACGGCACTCCCAGCATGGCGACCGCATTGCGGACGCAGCTCGCCATGTCGATGTTGGACCCGGCGAGCCGGCCGTCCTCATCGAAGCAGGCCTGCCCGCGCACCGAGATGCGCCGCCCCTGCAGCTCGAAGGAGTCCTGATCGGTGCCGACGCTCGGCATCGCGTCGGTGACAAGCATGAAGCGATCGTGTGGCTTGCACCTGAGTGCGATGCGCAGCACCACGGGGTCGGTGTGCGCCCCATCGACGATGATGCCGCACCAGCTGTGGGGATCGTCGAGCGCGGCGCCGACCGCGCCCGGCTCGCGGCCGGTGAGCTGCGACATGGCGTTGAATAGATGCGTGAAACCGCTCAGCCCATGCGCGAGCGCGCTGCGGATCTCGGCATAACTCGCATTGGTGTGGCCGGCGGAGACCACGACACCGCGTGACACCAGCTGTCCGATGAGATCCGGGGTGGTCATCTCCGGAGCGAGGGTGACGAGCGTGCGACCTTCTCCAAGTGAGGTCAGGAGCCCGAGCGCGCTCGCATCGAGCTCGCGCAACATGGCCGGATCATGCACGCCCTTGCGCGCGACATTCAGGTAGGGTCCCTCGATATGGATTCCGAGCACTCCGGGAATTCGCGCGGCGATCGCGGCGCGCACCGCCGCGATGGCGCGCGCGACGATCTCGAGATCGGCGCTGATCAGTGTGGGAAGAAATCCGGTGGTGCCGAAGCGCCGGTGCGCGCGCCCGATCGCGCCGATCGACTCGACACTCGGGGCGTCGTTGAACAGTACGCCGCCGCCGCCATTCACCTGGGAGTCGATGAATCCCGGCAGCAGCAGCGCCGCGCCGAGATCATGCTGTCGGGCCGCGCGGCAGCGTGGATCGGAGGCGGCGACCACGTCGAGGATTCGGCCATGCTCGATGAGCACGCATCGATCCTTCGCGAGGTGGCCCCCGCACAGCACCCGGCCGTTGATCAGGGCGAGGGTCATCAGATGGTCTCGGTCACCTTGGTGAGGTGCGCCGGGCGATCCGGGTCGATGCCGCGCGCGAGCGCGAGCGCATTCACCATCCGGTAGCAGCTCTGCGCGAACAGCATCGGCTCGATCGCCGGATGCGCCGCGTGGGTCGGCAGCACGGTGGCGCGGACGACCTCGGCGCCGGCGATGAGCACATCGGCGCCTCGTGCGGCGAGCTCATCCGCAAGCGCCATCACCCCGGCCCGGCTCTCATCGTGCTGCGCGAAGAAGAGCAGCGGAAAATGCGCGCCAACGAGGGCGAGCGGCCCATGGCGCAGCTCCGCGGCGCTCAGGGCTTCGGCGTGCAAAGCGCAGGTCTCCTTCAGCTTGAGAGCCGCTTCCTGCGCGATGCCGAGTCCGAGTCCGCGGCCGATGACATAGAGATCACGCGCGCCACGAAGGTGAGCGACAGCGGCGCTCCAGTCGAGCTCCCAGGCGCGCAGAAGCAATGCGGGCACTTCGCCGAGCGCAGCCCCGAGCGATGCGTCGCGCGCCCAATGCGCGACCAGTTGCACGATCGCGGCCAGCGAGGCGATGTAGGACTTGGTCGCTGCGACGCTGCGCTCAGGTCCCGCCCGCAGCGGAATCAGGTCGTCGGCCAGCTGCGCAAGCGGGGAGGCCTCCTCGTTAACCAGTGCGACGATCCGGGCGCCGGCGGCACGTGCGCTGCCGACGGTGCTGAGCAGGTCCGGACTCGCCCCGGATTGTGAGATCGCGAGCATTACGGTGCCGGCGAGATCGGGTGCGGCTTCGTAGACCGAGCTCACCGAGGGAGCGGCCGAGGAGGTAAGCAATCCCAACCGTGTCTCGATGAGGTAGCGCGCGAACGTCGCGGCGTTATCGGAGCTGCCGCGCGCGCAGGTGACGAGTGCGCGGGGGCGCGATTGCCGCAGCTGCGCAGCGAGACGGGCGACGGCCGCGGCGTTCGCCTCGAGCTGACCGTGTACGACGTCGGCTGACTCCGCCGCCTCACGTGCCATGCGGGTGCTGGCTGAAGATCCGCTCACGTGGCGGTGTTGAGCTCGGCGACGAAGTCGTAGGTGTCGCCGCGGTAGTAGGACTGAGTGAACTCAATCGCGCCTCCGTCCTTGAGGAAGCCGAGTCGCTCGACAAGCAGCCCCGGATCGCGCTCCTTCGCCTGCAGCAGCTCCGCCTGCTCGGCGGTGAACAGCACCGCCCGCAAGCGCTGCAATGCGCGCACCGGCCGGTTCCCGGCGCGCTCGAGGGCGGTATAGAGCGAGGACTCCACCGACTCGAGCGAGGGCAGGCAGGAGGCGAGGATGGTGGCGTACTCCAAAGACATCGGCGCATCGTCGGCGAAGCGGATGCGGTGAAAGCGGTACACGGGCGTGCCCGGGCTCGCGCGCAGCGTCAGCGCTTCCTCCGGCGTCACCGTGCCGACGGACTTGCGCAACCAAACGCTCCGTGGCGTGCGTCCGCGAGCCCGCATGTCCTCGGAGAAGGAAGTGAGCTTCGAGAAGTTCTTCTCTACCCGCGCACAAACGAAGGTGCCCGACCCCTGGCGGCGCATCAGCAGTCCTTCTCCCACCAGTCCATCGAGCGCCTTGCGCACCGTGATGCGCGAGACTTTGAAATCGCGGGCGAGATCGCGCTCCGGGGGCAGCGCATCGTCCGGGCTCAACACGCGGCTCTCGATCGCCTGACGCAACGCCCGTTGCAGTTGTTGGTAGAGCGGCAGGCTGCTCTCCCCGTCAAGCTTTCCCACCGCCGGCGGCAGCGCCATCACAATGGCCCCGACGAGCTTGAGTCGGTGTTCATATGACCACTATAGTACCAGTTCGTGGCAATCTGAAGACTATGGCGATTGTAAAGGCTTGTTTCAGGCGCGATAAGGCCTGGAGTCTCAGAGTGGTATCTACGGGTATAGCCTTCTCGCACTATTGGTACTATATTGGCACGTAACTGGTTCCCTCCAAGGGAATCTCCGCGACGCCTGAGGCAGCGCCCTCAGCTTCGCGCAGGCAGGGAGCAACGTGAACGTGCACGACCAACGACAAACACGCGGGGTAATCGAATCATGAGAATCGTAAGGTCGACGTTGATCGGAACGGCCGTCGCCATGGCTCTGTTCGGTCGCAACGACGCGCTCCGGGCGCAGACGGCGAGCAGCGATCAGACCTCCAAGCCCGACGAGCTCCAGGAGGTCGTGGTCTACGGCATCCGGGCGAGTCTGCGCGATTCGTTGGAGACGAAGAAGGACGCCACCGGCGTCGAGGAGGTGCTCACGGCCGAGGACGTCGGCAAGTTTCCGGACAAGAATCTTGCCGAAGCACTGCAGCGGGTCCCGGGCGTCGTCACGGAGAAGGACTTCGGCGAGGGCGAGCGCATCAATCTGCGCGGCACACTGGACACGCTGACCCAGACGACGCTCAACGGCCATGGTCTGTCGACCGCGGACTGGTTCATCCTCGATCAGCAGAATACGACGCGCAGCTTCAATTACCTGATGCTGCCGGCCGACCTGATCGGCAAGGTCGAGGTGATGAAGACCGCACAAGCCGACGTGCAGGAGGGCGGTATTGGCGGCACCGTCAACGTCGAGACGCGCAGGCCCCTCGATCTGCCGAACTTCACGGCCTACGTCTCAGCGGAAGGGGCGCGCAACTCGCTGGCCGCCAAGACCAATCCCTACGGAACCGGCCTCGTCAGCTTCAAGGATGATGAAAACCGCTTCGGCTTACTGGTCGCCGCCATCTACCAGGACTACAACATCCGTCGCGACGGTTTCGAGATTCTCGGCTATGCGCCGATCAGCACCACCAACCCGACGCTGATTCCGACGCTGATCAATTCGGCGCTGTTCGAGCAGGACCGGGTGCGCAAGGGGGGCAACTTCGATTTTCAGGTCCGGCCGACCGAGCAGCTCGAGTTCAATCTGACCGGGCTGCTATCGACCTTCGATGCCGAGAATTTCAATCAGAGCTGGCTGGCCGATCCCCAACGAGCCATCGGCAACGGTGGATCGATCAGCAACTGCGTCCTCAACAACGGCGCTTGCGTCGCCGGCACGGTATCCTCTCTGAAGGGCGGCACGCAGGACTTTGCCTTCTTCTACGACTCGTTCCACCGCCTCGCCAAGACCACCAGCAACAACCTCGACCTCGATACCAAGTACACCCCGGACCCGACCTGGACGGTGCATCTGGATTTTGGTTACACGCAGGCGACCGGCAACACCGACCCGCAGTATTTTCCGGAGTTCGGCGCGCCCGGCTCGTTCACCTACAACCTGGAGAACGGAGCGCCACAGGTGCGGCCCATCCCCAATGCCAACGGGACGACCGTCAATTTCGCCAACCCGAACTCGTTCGCCTTCGATTTCGCCAACGCCGACCAATTCCTCAACGACGACCGCGAGGCCTATGTCTATCTCGACGCGCTCAAGGAGCTCGACGAGGGCTGGCTGAAGTCGCTGAAATTCGGCGTCAAGGGCACCAATCACGAGCGTGACGCCTACGGCAACTACACCACCTACGGAGCCTTCTCCGCGCCTATCCTCAAGGAGAACATCCCGACGGCGGCCTGGTCGCAGGGGCTGAGTCCCGGCAACTTTCTCTCGAGCATCTCCGTGCCGGGCTCGCTGACGCAGGCCTGGGAGGTCAATCCCTACTTCGCCGCCCAGGTTCTCGGCAATCAATTGAACGTGGCCGGGCGCGTGCCCTATCCGCAGGGCAGCTTCACCATCAACGAGAAGACTTCCGGCGGCTACGTGATGGGGAATTTTGCCGGCGACAGCTGGCGCGGTAACGTCGGCGTGCGCTTTGCGCATACTCAGGAAGACACTACCGGCGCCCAGTTCGTCGCCAATCCCAATCAGCCGGGAGTGATTCCCAGCCTCTTCGGCGCGTACGTTCCGGTCGAGGCCACCAAGAGCTACAACGACGTTCTTCCCTCCATGAACGTCGCCTACGACGTTACCAAGGACGTGGTGGTGCGCCTCGCTGCAGCCAAAGTGATGTCGCGGCCGGACTATACCGACATGGTGCCGCGCGTCATCCTGAATACCGGCGCGCTCTCGGGCACCGCCGGGAACCCCAACATCGACCCCTACCGTGCAACCCAGGAGGACCTGTCGATCGAGTGGTACCCGAACCGGGACACCGCTTACACGCTGGCGCTATACAACAAGAACCTGAAGAACTTCATCGTCGACAATCCGGAGACGCAGATCCTGCCCTTCAGCGGCTCAGTCGCCCCGAACGTGCTCTGCACCACCGTGGCGAAAAATCTCTTCAACTGTCCGTTCGCGATAGACGTGCGGGCGAATGGCGGCGACGGCACACTGCGCGGCGTCGAGGTCGGCATGACCCAGGCGATCTGGGGCGGCTTCGGCGTGCAGGCGAACTACACCAATTCGGACGCGAGCCTGAACAGCGGCAAGCCCTTCCCGGGCAACTCCCGGTATACGTACAACCTCACCGGGTATTTCGAGAACGCCCTGATCAGCGCACGGCTCGCCTGGAGTTACCGCTCGAACTTCTTCCTCTCGTTCGATCGCACCAGCGACCTGGACGAGGATGCTCTCAAGTCACTCGATGCCTCGCTGGCGGTGAATGTGACCAAGTGGGCGGCTCTCACCTTCGAGGCTCAGAACCTGACCGACGCCAAGGTGATCGAGTATGACGACGTGTTGTCACACCCGCGCGCGATCTACGACAACGGCCGCATGTACTTCGCCGGCGTGAAAATGAGGTTTTAGAGCCGACGCGTCTCTCACTGATATCCGTAGCGCGCCATCATCGGCGCCAGCCGGGTCCGGTAGGGCTCGAGCTGGCGCCCGTAATGCAGATGGCGGTTGATCGAGCTGGGGCCGAGCGGCTCGGCGATGCGCGCGTAGCTGGGCGTCGGCGCGTAGCGTGGATTCTCGTGAAAGCGCAGGCATGTCTCCTCGAACGGCAGCTCCAGATAGTCGAGGAGCCGACGAGTCTCGCCTTCCTGGTCGTCGATGAGGGACTCGTAGCGCAGCAGGAATTCTCCGGCGTTGAGCTCGCGGCCGTAGTGCTCGGTCAGGTCGAAAACGGCTGCCAGGTGATGGGCGATGTGCTCGATGTGGTAAGCGCAGCCGAAGCCGTGCGTCATGTTGTTCGCCAGCATCGAGACGCAGACGTCGAGGGGGTGACGCACGACGTTCACGATCCTGGCGCGCGGGAATGCCATCCTCAGCAACGGCAGATGAATCTCGTTGAAGGGCATCTTGTCGGTGAAGAAGGCCTGGACATCCCGGCCGAGGCCGTACTGCTCGGCACGCGCGCAGTAGTAATCGCGGAACAATGCCGCCACGTAGTGGCGGTCGGCCGTCCACGTGAGCGCGAGGTTGCCCGGAAAGCGCTCGCTCCCAGGCAGCAACTCGTCAGCGAGCCTCGGCAGTTCGCGCAGGAAGGGCAGTTCCCCGCCTGGCTGCACCCGGGAGTGGCTGCACAGGATCTGCTCCAGGAGTGTCGTGCCCGAGCGTGGAAAGCCGGTGATGAAAATCGGCTGAGCAATGTCGTTGCGCACGGTCGCGCGCGGCATCAATGTCAGGTTGTCGCGTGTGAAGAACTGCTTGCAGAGCCCGAAAAGCGCCTCGACGGCAGCCGGCTTGTATTCGGGCGCGCCGCTCTCCTGCGCGAGCCTGCGCTTGCCCTCGACGAAGTCCTGCCAGGCCTCCTCGTATCTGCCGGCTCGGTCTCGCAGCCGTCCCCGTTGCAGCTGCGCGTCGCCGGCGAGCGTGCCGGCGGCATCCAGGATCGCCAGCGCCTCGTTGTGACCGCCCATCCGCGAGAGCAGGTTGGCGCGCAGCAGGCTCACCTGGTCGGGCGAGGAGATCGCGGCGGCGCGTTCGAGCAGCTCCTGCGCGCGCTTGAGATCGCCACAACCTTCGTACAGAGTCGCCCAGTGGGCAAGCGTTTTCGCGTCCTGTGGGGCGAGCCGGTGCGCCTCGGCGAAAAAGTGATCGGCCTCGTCCGTGCGTCCCTGCTTGAGCAAGTTGAGAGCGAGGTTCATGAGATAAGGGGCATGCGGACCGGCGAGCTCGAGCGCGCGGCGGAAATGCCATTCTCCGGGAGGCAGGTCGTTCATCTCCGACAGCACCAGACCGAGAAGATTGTTGCCGGCTGCGCTGCGCGGATTGACACGCAACGCCGTACGTGCAATCTGGCCCGCATCCGCAAGCCTGCCGAGGGCCATGAAAATCTGCGCGAGCTCGTTGTAGGCCCATTCGAGCCGCGGGTTGATGCCGATCACCGCATCGAGCGTCTGCACGGCCTCGCGGGCTTGCCCCCGCCTTTTCTGCACGAGGAAACGCAGCTCGAGCGCATCGACGTCGTCGGCCGCCGCGCGAAGTCGCTGCGCCGCGGCGGCCTCGGCTCCGGCCAGATCGCCGCGTTCATAGGCGGCACGGCCGCGCAGCACCAGAGGATCCGGCAAGTCGGAACGGGACATGGTGGCGATATGGTGCCTGCTTCGATCCCGCTTGTTTAGGGCATCACGAGCAATGGGTGTGGCTGCAGCACTGCTGGCAGGGGCGGTGAGGGCAGGAGTCCTGACATGGGTCGCCGTCGCGCCGCAGGCCGCACTCGCCGCGGCAGACCTTGCGGCCGATACCGCCGAAGTCACTAGCGGCGGCGAGGTGATACCGCGCCCGGCGCATCTCGAGCGACGCAGCGGCCGCTTCCTCATCGGTAACGGGACGCGGGTGCTCGTTCCGAAAGACGAGCAGGTCGCTCAGATCGCCGCCTACTTCGCCGCACTCCTGCGCCTGAGCCACCGACTGGCACTCGAGGTGCGCGAGTCCGGCGGGCGTAGCCTGGCGACGAACGCCATCGTCCTGCGCCTCGATGCGGCCGCATCCGCGGTGAGCCCGGAGGGTTACGAGCTCGACGTGTCGTCCGCGCGGGCGGTGGTGTCGGCCCGCACTGCTGCGGGGCTTTTCTACGGCGCCGTGACGCTCTGGCAGCTCGCGAGCACGCCGGCCGTGCAGAGCGCAGTCTCCATCGCGGGCGTTCACATTGCCGATGCGCCACGCTTTCGCTGGCGCGGGCTGATGCTCGATTCGGCCCGACACTTCCAGTCGCCCGAGTTCATCGAGCGCTACATCGACTGGATGGCGCTGCACAAGCTCAACATGCTCGGCTGGCACCTCACCGACGATCAGGGCTGGCGGCTCGAGATTCGCCGCTATCCGCGCCTGACGCAGATCGGTGGCTGGCGCGTGCCGGCAGGTGCTGCGGCGCGCGCGGACATCGACCCGGCGACCGGGCGGCCGCGCCTCTACGGTGGGTTCTATACGCGGCAGGACGTGCGGCGCATCGTGGCGTACGCAGCGGCACGCAACGTCACGATCGTTCCCGAGATCGACATGCCAGGTCACGCGACGGCTGCAATCGCAGCCTACCCCGCTCTCGCCAGCGTCGCCGACCCACCGCGTGCAGTGCCCGCCGACTGGGGCATCTACCCGAATCTCTTCAACGTCGATGAGTCGACCTTCACCTTTCTCGAGCACGTGCTCGATGAAGTCATGGAGCTCTTTCCCGGCGAGTACATTCACCTCGGGGGCGATGAAGCGGTGAAGGATCAATGGCGCGCCTCGGCGCGCGTCCAGGCGCGTATGCGCGAGCTCGGCGTCGCGGACGAGGACGCGTTGCAGGGCTATTTCACCCGCCGCCTCGGCGAGTACCTCGCGGCGCGAGGCCGACGGCTCGTCGGCTGGGACGAGATACTTGCCGGCGGTGTGCCATCCGGCGCGGTTGTCATGTCGTGGCGCGGCGTCGGCGGCGCGATTGCCGCGGCCGCCGCGGGACATGACACCGTGCTTTCCCCGGCGCCGACGCTCTACCTGGACAACCGCCAGGGCACCGGGCCGGACGAACCGCCGGGCCGCGGCCAGCTGATCGCGCTGCGCGATGTCTATGATTTCGATCCGCTTCCCGGGACGCTGCGTGCTCAACAGCAGCACCTGCTCGGGGTGCAGGCCAATCTCTGGACCGAACACGTTCGCACCGAGCAGCAGGCAGCGTACATGACCTGGCCGCGTGCGGCCGCTCTCGCCGAGATCGGTTGGTCACCCGCCGAGCGGCTCGACTGGCCGGGCTTCGTGGCGCGGCTCGCTGGCGAGTTCGATCGCTACCGCGTGCTCGGCATCAGTTATTCCGACGACGTGTTCGCACCGCCCCGGACCGTCGGTCCTTACGATCGTCACATGAGCCAGGACCTCGAGAGCTGTACCCAGAAGGTGTTGCTCAATCTCGAGGACGACGCGCCGCTTGCGGGGCGGCGCGCCGTGTTTCTCGTCGACATCGAGAACCCGTGCTGGATGTTTCCGGCTGCCGATCTGTCGCACGTCACGCAGCTCACAGCCGCGGTCGGGCAGGTGCCTTTCAACTTCCAGCTCGGCCCCGATCGCGAGGCGATCCAGCTCGAGGCGCCCCATAGCGTCGCCGGGGAGCTCCAGATCCGCCTCGATCGTTGCGAGGGCGAGCCGATCGCGGTGCTGCCGCTCGCAGCTGCCATCGACAACGATGCCGTTACGGTGCTGCCGGCGGCATCGCTGCGGACGGCGTCCGGGCAGCCGCGCGGGGGCAGTCACGCGCTCTGCCTGCGCTTCACACAACGCGCGCTCGATCCGCTCTGGGTCATCGACTGGGTGCAGCTCTCGCCATGAGCGCCGTGGGCTCTGCGCACATCACCCTGCTCGCGCCACTCGCTGGTTGGAGTACCCCGCTAGAGGAGGCGCCCGATGCTGTCTTCGCCGGCCGCATGCTGGGCGAGGGCCTGGCGATCGACCCCACCGCGGGAACTCTCTATGCACCGTGCGACGCCCGGATCATCGTGCTGCCGGCGTCACGCCACGCGGTGACTCTGCGCACGAAAGAGGGCTGCGAGATCCTGCTCCATGTGGGACTCGAGACGGTCGCGCTTGCGGGCGCTGGGTTCGAAGCGCACGTGCGCGAAGGCCAGCAGGTGCGCGCCGGCGATCGACTGCTCAGCTTCGATCTGGACTTTCTCGCACAGCGCGCACCGAGCCTTCTCACGCCGATCATCGTGATGGCCGAGAGCGGTTTTCGCATCGTGCGCTGCAGCCTCGATCGCGAGCTTGCGGTCGGCGAGTTCCTGATGGAGGTCGAGAGGCTGCACGAGCACTCGACGGTGGCGAGCGCCGCAACAGCGGCTCAATCCGGTCCAGCCGCCTCCGCAAGCTCCGCGAGCGGTGTCGTTTCAGCTCGCGCCGCCGGTGCCAGTATCCCCGCCGGCGTGACGCGCCGTCTCACGGTGACCTTCGAGCACGGCCTGCACGCTCGCCCGGCGGCGCTCCTGACCGCCTCGCTGAAAAACCTCGCGGCGGAGGTGCGTATTGCCTCACGCGGTCGCGAAGCCAACGCGCGCAGCACCACCGCGATCATGGCGCTCGGGGTGCGGCGGGGCGAGGTGATCGAGATTCATGCTTCGGGTCCGGACGCCGCTGCGGCCGTGCGCGCATTGAGCGCCGCGCTCGAGCACGCCGCCGCGGCGCCTCGCTTGCCGGCTGCTTCGCTCGCTCACGCCACCGCGCCTGCGTCGGCCACCGGTGCGCCTGCGCTCGCTGGCGCGCTCACTGCTGCAGGCTCCACTGCTGGCGCGGGTGCCGCCACGCTGAAGGGCGTCGTAGCGAGCCCCGGAATGGCGGTTGGTACGGCAGTGCAACTGCAACGCCCCGAAATCGATATCCGCGAGAACGGGGCGGGCATTGAGGAGGAGACCGCCGCTCTCGACTGGGCCCGGAGCGCCTTGCGCGCGAGACTCGAGCGCCGCGCTGACGTCGCGGCCGACAACGAGGCCGAAGAGACCGCGCGCGGGATAGCCGCCGCGCACCTCGCGCTCCTCGATGACCCCGAGCTCGTGGCAGCGGCGCGCGCGCTGATTGCTCGAGGCAAGAGCGCTGCGTTTGCCTGGCGCAGCGCCCTACGTCGCAGCGCCGAGGCGCTCTCCGCGCTTCCCGACGAGCGGTTCCGCGAGCGCGTCGCAGATCTCATCGACCTCGAGTCGCAGATGCTCGTCGCTCTCGCCGGCGGTTCCGTGGCGGCCGCGGCGCCGCAGCTGCCAGCTGCGGCGATCGTCATCGCGCGCGAGCTGCTGCCGTCGCAGCTCTCGGCGCTCGATCCGACGAGGCTCGCGGGCATCTGCATGGCGGCCGGGGGGCCGACGTCGCACGCTGCGATCATTGCGGCGGCCATAGGTGTACCGGCGCTCGTGGCGCTCGGCCCGGAGGTGCTCGGCGTGGAGGACGGCACGCCGCTGCTCCTCGATGCCGCGCTTGGAATACTCGAGATCGCTCCGCCCGAAGCGCGCATCGTTGCCGCACGTGCGCAGCTCGATGCGCGCCGGGCATGGCGTGCGACCCTCGAGGCGGCGGCGCGGCGCGACTGCCGCACCGCCGACGGCGTGCGCATCGCCGTGTTCGCCAACATCGGTTCGCAGGCCGAGGCGCAGGCTGCGGTGCGCAATGGTGCCGAAGGTTGCGGACTGCTGCGTACCGAGTTCCTGTTCCTCGATCGCCAACTGCCTCCCGAGGAAGCGGAGCAGCGCGAGGTGTACGCGCGGATCGCGGTAGCGCTCGGTGAGCGGCCGCTCACCATTCGCACGCTCGATGCTGGCGGGGACAAGCCGATCGCTTATCTCCCGCTGCCGCCGGAGGACAACCCGGCGCTCGGGCTGCGCGGTGTGCGTACGAGCCTCGCCTGGCCGCAATTGCTGCGCACGCAGCTGCGCGCAGTGCTCGGGATTCACTCGCCGCACTGCCGACTGCTTCTGCCGATGATCACCGACGTCGAGGAGATCGACGCGGTGCGCGCTCTGCTCGAGGAGGAGCGGCGCGCGCTCGGTCAGCGTGCACCGCTCGCCCTCGGCGTCATGATCGAGACACCGGCGGCCGCGCTGCTCGCGGAGCGCATCACCGCTGCGGCGGATTTCGTCTCGATCGGCACCAACGATCTCACGCAATACACCCTCGCCATGGATCGTGGCCACCCGCAGCTCGCGCCACGGCTCGATGCGCTGCACCCGGCGGTGCTGCGGCTGATCGCGCGTACGGCAGAGGCGGCCGAGGCCCACGGACGGCACGCGGCAGTCTGCGGTGGTCTCGCCTCCGAGGTACTCGCGGCGCCGCTCCTCGTGGGGCTCGGTATACACGAGCTCTCGGCGGTGCCCGCAGTGATTCCGGAGCTGAAGGCGCGGATCTCCGGCCTCGATAGCGGCCAATGTCGCGCGCTCGCGCAACAGGCACTGGCGGCAGACTCCGCAGCCGCCGTGCGGAGGTTGCTCGCCGACCCGGCAGCGCTGCCACCGGACAGCGGGGACGGGCTGTGAAAGGGCTGTTCGCGGGACTGCAGAAGGTCGGTGGCGCGCTCATGCTGCCGATCGCAGTGTTGCCGATTGCCGGCCTGTTGCTGCGCCTCGGTCAACCGGACCTGCTCGATTCCGCCTCGGTTGCCGCAGCCGGACAGGCGATCTTTTCGAATCTCGGTCTGCTGTTCGCGATCGGCGTTGCCGTAGGGCTCGCGCGCGAGAACCACGGCGCCGCCGGCCTTGCGAGCGTCGTGGCGTACCTGGTGGCCACCCGGGGTGCGCAGGTGCTGATCAACGTGCCGCCGGATGCCCTCACCGGTCTCGCGGGCCACGCGCGCGAGCTGGCTGCCGCAGCCTACAAGATGCAGGAGCTCGACAAGCTCAGCGTTCCGGTCGGCATTCTCTCGGGACTGATGAGCGGTGCGCTTTACAACCGCTTCTGCAACATCACTCTGCCGAGCTATCTCAGTTTCTTCGGCGGCCGTCGCTTCGTGCCGATCGTGAGCGGACTCGGTGGGCTCGCACTGGCGCTCGCCTTCGGGACGCAGTGGCAGCATCTCGAGCACGGAATGGACGTGCTCAGCCGTGCCGTGCTCAACGCCGGCGCCATCGGTCTGTTCGCCTACGGTGTGTTGAATCGCGTGCTGATCGTCACCGGGCTCCACCACATCATCAACAACCTCGCCTGGTTCCTGCTCGGCGACTACCACGGTGTCACCGGGGACCTCAACCGCTTCTTCGCAGGCGATGCGAGCGCCGGTGCATTCATGGCCGGATTCTTTCCGGTGATGATGTTCGGGCTGCCGGCGGCATGCCTCGCGATGTACCACACGGCGCTGCCCGAACGACGGCGCGCGGTCGGAGGACTTCTCGGCTCGATCGCGCTCACCTCGATTCTCACCGGCGTTACCGAACCGATCGAGTTCACCTTCATCTTTCTCGCTCCGGCGCTGTATGCGGTGCATGCGCTGCTCACCGGCAGCGCCTTCATCATCATGAATGCGCTTGGCGTGCGGCTCGGCTTCGGCTTCTCCGCGGGGCTGTTCGACTATCTGCTGAACTTCAGCCGTGCAACGCGACCGCTGTGGCTGCTGCCCGTAGGCGCCGCCTACTTCGCGCTGTACTACGGGCTGTTCCGCCTGGTCATCGTGCGCTTCGACCTCAAGACCCCCGGCCGCGATGCCGGGGCACAGGTCGTGCCGGCCGCTACAGCGCATGTCGCGACCGGCGGCCGTGCTGCGACGGGCGAGGCGTGGGTCGCCGCTCTCGGTGGCGCTACGAATCTCGAGTCGGTCGATGCCTGTACGACGCGCCTGCGGCTTCGTGTCGTCAGTCAGTCGGCAGTCGATGCGGAAGCGCTCAGGGCGCTCGGCTCACGCGGCCTGGTGCGGCCGGGCCCTGCTGCATTACAGGTGGTCGTCGGGCCCGTCGCGGACCAGCTCGCCGGCGAGATCCGGGCGGCACTCAATGCCGCGCGCCGGTCGCCAGTCACGGAGCCTGCATCGGCCGTTGGGCGTGCCTCCGTATCGTCGCCGATCGTGCCGCCTTCCCTGGTGAATTCGCCGTGGAAGGGCAATTCGGCAGCGCTGCTGGCGGCGCTCGGCGGACGGGACAACGTGCAGGACGTGCAGCCAGCCGGCAGTCGCCTGCGCGTCGCAGTTGCCGACCTGGCGCGGGTGGATCGACCCGGGTTGACCGCCGCCGGCGCCCGGGCGGTCGCAGTCCCGGTTGCCGGAGTGGTTCACGTGATCCTCGGGCCGGCCGCCGCTGCCGTAGCGTCTGCGCTACGGCAACGGCTCGACGGAACCGATGGCGGGAACGTTCAAGCCACACCGCAGGCGCAGCGTTAGCATTTTCCTTTTGCCCACCATTTCGCATACTCTGTATAAAACAGCGCCACGGGGCGAAATTAGGCGCGCTGAGGATCTAAAACTAATAACGGCAAAAGGAAACGGAAATGCTCATCCTGACACGGCGTGTCGGCGAGACCGTGATGATTGGGGACGACGTCACGATCACGGTTCTGGGGGTCAAGGGAAACCAAGTGCGTGTTGGCATCAACGCGCCGAAACACGTCGCCGTTCACCGCGAGGAGATCTACGAGCGCATCAAGCGCGAGCAGCATCCTGCGGAAGTTTCGGAAGAGAAGCCCAAGGCCACGGAATACGCCCCGGTTTGAGCCGGGCTGGCCGGTTGCGGCCGAGGTGGTGCTGCCTGGTGGCGGCAGCGGCGCCCAAGAGGTGCGGGGATCGACACCGCATCTGATTCAGCGGGCTCGTATGGGCACGAACGCGTATGTGAGCCCGAGCGTGCAGTACGGATCAACCGGATTTCCAGGTGCGTGAGCCCAGCCGTGTGTCCAGCGTGCCGCGAAGTTGGCACGCAGCGCGAGTTGCCCGTTCCGGGTTTCCAACAGAGAGACGAGCGCACCGAGACCCGGTTGCATCATGAACTCGGTACGGCCCACGAGGCCGTTGCCGCTCGCCGGCGCCTCGTGGGTGGTTCCGGCCCCGAGGGACACATAGGGGATGACTCGGGTGCCGGTGCCGAAGCCACGCAGGACCTGCAATCCGGCGGCTTCGAGGCTGCTATGACCGCCGCTACGCCGATCCTCGAGCGGCGCGTACGTGAGGCCGAGCTCGGTACTCCATCCTCCTGAGAGGCTTCGGCCGCCGCGAGAGGCACAGAAGCATTCGGACGAGGCTATTCCTCCCTGACGATCCGCGCCAAGAGCCGCAGCCTTGCGCTGCGGCCCTTGGCGTTTCCGCTCCAGGCGGCGGGCGCTACTCCTGCGCCTCGCCTTCCTTGTGGATGGTCACATCGCCCGGGTTCTCAATGACGTGCATGACCACCCGTCGATTCGCCGCACGGCCGGCCGCAGTCTTGTTGCTCGCGACCGGATTGGTGAGGCCATATCCCTTCGCGCTCAGCTGACCGGCCGGGACTCCCTGGCTCACGAGGTAAGCCCGGACGGACTCGGCCCGCTTGTCGGAAAGCGCAAGGTTGTAGATCGCGGAGCCGGTACTGTCGGTGTGGCCCTGCACCTCGATCTTCAGGCGCGGATGCTCACGCAGCCCCTTGGCGACGTTGTCGAGGATCGGCTTCGACTCACCGGTCAGCTCGGCTGAGTTGGTCTGGAAGTTGACCCCCTCGAGTACGACATCCCCCTTCAACGGACAGTTGTTCGCGTCGACCGCGAC
>Ga0307476_10000553_pt1 | contig 27772 bp, 29 predicted proteins | sample atmos_gasesECM2C_2_FD_203314 | JGI IMG/M metagenome (GOLD analysis project Ga0307476, IMG submission 203314) | Hardwood forest soil microbial communities from Morgan-Monroe State Forest, Indiana, United States - atmos_gasesECM2C_05 | ecosystem: Environmental > Terrestrial > Soil > Temperate...
TGGCAATCAGCACTACAACCTGCGACTGCTGGCGAGCCGGATGCTCGAGAACGGCCGCCGGGACCTCGCCGAGCAAATAGCCCGGCGCTCGGAGGGATTCGCGGCGTTGTTGGAGCCGTTACTCGCTGGTGACGGGGACATCCCGACCCAACAGAAGCTGGTGGAAAAACTGAAGGAGCGCCTTCGCGATGGAGGCAGGCCGAGAGAGGACGAGCTGCGCTGGCTTGGCGGGGTCGTCTCTGAGCAACTTCTGGCAGAGCTCTTCGCGATTCTCGATGAGAACTGGAAGCTCGACGATCGCCCTGTTGCCAGGGTGCGAAGCGGCTACGGCCTGCACGACCTCTTCAGCCCGCTACAGGAGGCGATCGCGCGGATCGGCGGCCGAGAGGCAATTGCGGGCTACGATCGCCTCATCGCCGAAGGTGGCGACTTTCGCTGGCTCCGCGCCTCGCGCGAGCGGGTCGCCGCCGCCGTGCTGCTAGCGGATGCCCAGCGCTTCGGCCCGGGCGCTGCATTGACTCTGGGCCTTCCTATCCTCGATCCCGAGGCAGGCGCAGTCGGACGGTGAGCCCGTTAGTCGACAACCCGCGAAGTGAGCAGGAAATTTCGAAGGACATGCTCGCCCGTGCCCCGCTGGCGGCGGCTTTCGGGCGGCGCGTAATGCAGCTCGACTGCTCGGAGGGCCTCGTCGTTGGCGTGCTGGGCCCCTGGGGGTCGGGGAAGACGACGTTCGTCAACTACGCCCGGCCCGAGCTTCGCGAGGGTGCCACTGCGCTCCTCGACTTCAACCCTTGGATGTTCAGCGGCCACGAGGTGCTCGTGGAGTCCTTTTTCGTAGAGCTATCCTCGGAGCTTCGCGGCAAAGGTAATCGCTTGGGCAAGATCGGCGACGCGCTTGCCGACTACGGCGAGTCCTTCTCTGGCCTTGGCTGGCTGCCGATGGTGGGCCCCTGGATCGAGCGCGGGCGCGGGGCGGCGAAGCTACTCGGCAAGTACCTCTCCCGCCGCCGCGAGGGCAGTGCCACGAGACGTCAAACGCTCGAAGCCGAGCTTGCCCAGCTCGACGCGCCGATAGTCGTCGTCCTGGACGACATCGACCGCCTCTCGACCCAGGAGATTCGCGAGATCTTCAAGCTGATCCGGCTCACCGCCAGTTTCCCCAATGTCCTCTACGTCGTCGCCTTCGATCGGCACCGGGTCGAGGAGGCCCTCGGCGAGGACGGCGTCAAGGGACGTGACTACCTAGAGAAGATCCTCCAAGTCGCTGTCGATCTGCCGGTTGTGCCAGCGGGCACGCTGATCTCTCAGGCGAGCAAGGCTGTGGAAGAAGCGATCGTGGGCAGCAGGGTCCGTGACCTCGAACAGGAGGTATGGACCAATCTGATGATCGAGGTGATAGCGTCTCTCCTCGCCAACATGCGCGATGTTCGCCGTTATGCGACCTCGGTCTTTCTTGCGGTTGACAGTCTTGGTGAGGAGATTGCGCTTGCCGACCTCTTGGCGATTGAGGCGGTGCGAACCTTCATGCCCGACCTCTATGCAGAACTCCCGAACGTCATCGAGGCGCTCTGCACCCCGAATGAAAGGGGATCCGCTCGCGAGGAGCGCGACTCGCATAAAGCGCAAATCGAGAAGCTGATCAAGGCGGCCGGGCCGGAGCGCGAAACGGTGGTGAAGGCGATGATCCGCCTTCTCTTCCCGTTCGGGCGCCGCCACATTGAAAACAATCATTACGGCCCCGACTGGGAACGGACTTTCTTGCGTGAGCGCCGCCTTGCCCACGGGTCGGTGCTCTCGCTCTACTTCGAGCGTGTAGCGGGGGCAGACCTCGTCGGCAATGCGGCGGCCGAGGGGGCATGGGCACGGTTCGCGGACGAGCGGGAACTCGAGAGTTACCTGCGCTCGATTCCAGGCGAGCGTCGCGAGGACGCCATTCGAGCGCTTGAGGCCTATGAAGAGGAGTACACCCCCGAGATGGTGGTACCCGCCTCAACGGCGCTATTGAATGTTGGCGTCGACCTCCCCGACCGCGCTCGCGAGTTCCTCGGACTTGACGCAAGCCTCGTCGTTGGGCGGGTGGTGGTGAGGCTCCTGCGAGCACTTGAAGGCAAGCCTGAGACGGACGTAGCCGTTCACCGGATCTTCGACGGACTGCGAATGCTGACGGCGAAATACGAGCTCCTGCGCATCGCCGGGGTCGCCGAAGAGTCCGAGCGCGACCTGGTGAGCGAGGAAGCCAAGGCGGCGCTTGGCGAACGCTTCAGCGAAGACGTAGCCGCCGCCGCGCCTGCCGATCTTGTGGGTGAGCCTGAGCTCGCGCGCGTCATCTACCGAGCGCGTCTCTACGCCGATTCTGGGGCGCCGCCGATCGAGATTCCCGCCGACCCCGATGTGACGCTAACCATGTTGGCCAGCACCCGTCCGCGAGCAGCAATCCCACACCCTCGGCAGCTATGCCGTGCGGCGCACCCCGGTATTTGCATGGTCGGCGCTCGTCGATCTTTACGGCAGCGAGGAACTACTGCTGGAGCGGATTGGGGAGCTGAAGGAGTCGGAGGTCGAAATCCCGTCTGAACTCGACGGGCTGATTGACAAATATTTGGGCGGCTGGCGCCCACGGGACTTTGACGACGTCGAGGAGATCGAGATGCCGGAGTCGGACCAGCCTTAAGGCTGGTCTCGCAGCCGGAACAGGTCGAGACGCCCCTGCCGTTCATTCTGGCCTCCCTCCGGGCCGGAGCGTCGTTCCCTTTCACGCCAATCCAGACGGCCGAGCTCGCTCACGCCGTCTACGGAGTGGTAGGCCTATCCCCGTCCAAGGGATCACCCCTTCAGCGTCCGTTTTTCGCATCAGGGCGCCAAATGGGGTCCTCCCGGTGCGAAGGCAGGTCCAAAAAGAACCTGGCCGGTCGATCAAATGCGGCGGGGTGGGTCCAAAATTGACCCAGCGGAGACTCTGGACTTGTAGAGATTTTTGGCTCTGTGAGCCGTTTTGCGAGTGCCCCGAGCTGGATTCGAACCAGCGGCCTATCCCTTAGGAGGGGATCGCTCTATCCAGCTGAGCTATCGGGGCCGAAAGCAAGATTCTGTCTCAGTCGCGGATTCGGTGCGCGAACTGGCACTTTGCGCGCGCCACGCGGCACATCTGGCTCGGCACGATCCGTTGCATGAACGGAGCCCAGTTGTTGGACGTGTCCGGGACCTCAGTTAATGTTCTGCACATGTCGAAGATGATTCAGATTAGGAATGTGCCCGATGAGATGCACCGGTCGCTGAAGGCCAGTGCCGCGGCGGAAGGTATGTCTCTATCCGACTACATCAAGCGTGAACTCGGCGGGGCCACCTCGCAGCTGAGTTTCGAGGAACTCGACGCGAGGGTCCGCGCCCGCGGACCGTCCAAGATCAAACGCGAGTCGATCATCAGGATCCTGCGGGAAAGCCGGGGGGACTGATGAAGGTCCTCGATGCCTCGGTCCTTGTTGAGTACCTGGGGGAAGGTGAGCACGCGGAGGCTTCGCGTGCCCACCTTCAGTCCAGCTCGGGCTGGCTCTGGGCGCCGTTTGTGATCGACGCCGAGGTCGGCCATGCTCTGCGCGGCAATGTCCGCGCGGGTGAAATCAGCGCCCGCGCTGCATATGTCGCCCTCACCGACCTGATGGAAATGAGGTTGCAGAGGGTCTCGCATCGCTTTCTGGCCGAGCGCGCTTGGGAGCTGCGCCAGAACGTCAGCTTCTATGACGGCCTCTATGTCGCTCTCGCCGAGGCGCTTGGAGCGCCGCTCGTCACCCTTGACGCGCGGCTCGCCAAGGCCCCCGGGGTGGAGGCCGAGATCGAGCTGGTCGAGACCTAGGCGGGGTCCTAGACCGCGTAGAGGCTCTCGGAGGCGAGCTCCATTGCCCGTCGGCTCCAGAGCTTGATCTGCATGAAGACCTCGTCGCCGTAACCCTCGAGCGCGTCGAGTGCGATCAGGGTGAAGCGGCTCTGGGAGATCTCTTCCTGGTCGACCGTCTCGCCGTCGAGTTCGGCAGTGGCAGCGACGGCGCCGCCGCTGATCAGCGGCCGGCCCCAGACCAGGGTCACTGCTCCGGCGCGGCCGTTCTCGCCGTTCCAGCGGCCGATCACCTCGTCGTTGAGGTCGATCTTCCAGTCGGGGTTGTCCTCGGCGAGGACGTCGGTGAAGTCGGCTTTGGCTCTGAAGTCGCCCGGCTCGCCGCCGACCGGCTGCACGTAGGAGACGTGGCCGAAGAGCTCGAGCTTGCCCTCGTCGCTGCTGGTGTGGGCGGAGCAGGGGACCCAGACGCGACCGCCCCAGGCGCGCTCCGGGAACCAGTCGACCTCGTCCGGCAGCGCTGCTTCGGCGGGCATGTCCTCGATCCCCTCGCAAGCCTCGGCGAAGGCGTTGCGCAGGCGTTCGGCGAAGCGCCCGTGGGGGATGCCCTCCTGGGTGGTGTCGGCGATGAAGCGCGGGATCGGTCGCGGGTTCGGCGCCACGCCCGGACCCTACACGGGCACGGCGGCAGCCTGCGGGGGCGGTCAGGCCGGCTCGAGCTCGCCGGAGCCCTCAGCGCCGCGTGGTTCGCGCAGCAGCAGTCCGGCGGCGATCGCGCCGGCCAGGCAGCAGCCGGCGCCGACCAGGAGAGCAAAGCTGTAGCCGTCGCTGAGCGCTGCGAGCTGGCCGGAGCCCTTGGCGACCTCGGCGCTGGTGTGGGAGACGGCGAGCGTGGTCAAGGCGGCAAGGCCGATCGTGCCGCCGCCGAGGCGCGAAGTGTTGAGGATGCCGGAGGCGAGCCCGCTCTCCGCCGCCGGGACGCCTTTGACCCCGATGATCGTCGCCGGCACCAGCGCCGAGCCGATCCCGAGGGTCGCAAACACGCCGCCGGGGAGGACGTCGGTGAGGTAGGAGCCGTTGCTGCTGAGATCGGTCAGCCAGAGGAGCCCGACGGCGGCGAGCAGCATGCCGCCGGTCAGCACCGGGCGCACCCCGAAGCGGGCAACCAGCTTCGGCGCCAAGGTCGAGGACGAGGCGACCCCGATCGTCAGCGGCAGGAACGAGAGGCCCGCTTGCAGCGCGTCCTGTCCCAGCACCTGCTGCAGGTAGAGCGAAAGGAAGAACCACATCGCGAAGACACCGGCGAAGAGCAGGCCGATGATCAGGCTGGCGGCGCGCAGCTGCGGCATGCGGAAGATCCGCAGCGGGATCAGCGGATCGCGCACCAGCTTGCCCTCGACGAGGACGAAGAGGCCGAGGATCACCGCGGCTCCGAGCAGCGGCAGGAGAACGCCGGGAGAGCCCCAGCCGAGGTCGTCGGTGCGGACGATGCCGTAGACGAGCGCGGTCAGCCCGGCGCTGACCAGGGCGGCGCCGGCGAAGTCGAACTGGCGACCCGGTGCCCGCTCCTCGTCGGCCGGGATCTCCTTACGGGCGGCGAGGGCGACCGCGATCCCGATCGGAACGTTGATTAAGAAGATCGCGGGCCAGCCGAAACCCTGGGTGAGGAGGCCGCCGAGGAGAACGCCGGTGGCGCCACCGAGCCCCGCCATCGCGCCCCAGACGCCGAGCGCCCGGTTACGTTGACGCCCCTCCTCGAAGGCGGTGGTGACGATCGCCAGGCTCGCGGCCGAGATCACCGCGGCCCCCAGGCCCTGGACGGCACGGGCGGTGACCAGCAGGATACGATCGTCGGCGAGGGCGCAGGCCAGGGAGGCGAGCGCGAAGAGGGCGGTGCCGCCAAGGAAGACCCGGCGCCTCCCGAACAGGTCGCAGGCGCGGCCGCCGAGCATCAGGAAGCCGGCGAAGGTCAGGGTGTATGCATTGACGACCCACTGCAGTCCCGTCTGCGAGAAGCCGAGCGAGTCGTGGATCGAAGGCAGCGCCACGTTGACGATCGCGACGTCGAGGATGACCATGAACTGCGCCAGGCAGACCAGGATCAAGAGGTAGTTCGAGTTGCGCTCAGAGCGGGTAGGTGCCATCCGGCAGTGGGGAAGCTTGTTCGACGATCACCGTACCATAGTTCGATGACCGTCGTATAATAGGCAGCGTGGATCAACAGCTTGAGCAGCCCGAGCTCGTCCATCCCGGCGCCGAGGAGATCGAATTGCCGGCGGTCCTGCACGCACTCAGCGATCCGCAGCGGTTGCGGATCGTCCGCGAGCTGGCAGCCAGTGAGCGGCCGCTCCCCTGCGGGGGCATCGTCCTCGAGATCTCGAAGTCGACTCGCACCCACCACTTCCGCGTCCTCCGCGAGGCGGGCTTGATCGAGCAGCGCCGCGACGGCACCTGCAAGCTCAGCACACTGCGTCGCGAAGACCTCGACGCCCGCTTCCCCGGTCTGCTCGACGCCGTGCTCGGCGCCGGGGTACCGGCCTAGCTCAGAGGCACTCTCTAAGGTCGGCGGCTGCTTTCTCCGGTGGGTAGATGTTGATGTCGACGCCGGTGCCGAGCTCGAAGCCGGCCTTGATCGTCAGCCGCGGCGCGATGTCGACGTGCCAGTGGAACGGCTCAGCCCCGTGCGGGGCGGTGCGGACCCAGAGGTTCAGCTCCGGCGGCCCGTCGAAGCGGGCGGCGAGCACCCGCATCGCTGTCCGGATCATCGCCGCACCTCCCTCGTCCCGCTCGAAGGCGGCGGACTCGCGGCGCGGGATCACCCGCAGCTCGAACGGCGAGCGCGAGGCCCAGGGGCAGATCAGCGCCGCCTCGTCGTCGATCGCGACCAGCCGCTCCCGGCGGCGGACCTCCTCGACGAGGACGTCGCTGAGCAGACCCGCCCCGGCGGTCCGTTCGCCGTAGGCACCGGCGCGCTCGCGCTCGCGGGCGACCGCGGCGGGGACGAACGGCAGCGCGTAGAGCTGGGCATGGCTGTGCTCGAGCGAGGCACCGGCGCCGCCGCCCTCGTTGACGATCAGCTGTACGTAGGAGGCGTCGGGATGGGCGCGCATCCGCTCGCGCCAGGTGGCGATCGCGGCGGCGAACTGCTCGTCGCCGAGCTCGGCCATCGCGGTCACGTGCTCGGGTGAGTTGATCAAGACCTCGTGGGCGCCGGACGCCGGCAGCGAGGAGAAGAGGTCGGGTTCACCGGCACGTCGCGTTGCCAGCAACGGGTCGCCGCTGCTGGAGAAGGACCCGGCCTCGGCCCCGGTCGGGCTGCCGGCCACCGCGGGGGTCTCGTCGCCACCCGCCTCGCCACCGAGCGCCGGGTAGAGATTCGGCACGACCCGGGTGATCCAGCCGGGACCGTCGGGCTCGCCGCCGCCCGGTCGCAGGGCGTAGAGCTCCGGCGGCGTGCGATCCTCGCGTCCCTCGCAGAAGGGGCAGCTCTCGCGCTTGGCAGCGCTGCCCTCGCCCGCGCGCGAGCCGGCGGCGGCGCCGAACTGGTCCGGCCGCGCGGCGCGGCCGGGGGCGAGGATCGTCCTCAGCCCGCTCAGCTGGTCGATGCGTATCTCAGGCGCGCTCAGGAGCGGGAGGGTGGCAGATCGTCGGGCAGATCGGGCACCGACTCGACCGGCGACGGCGGATCGGGCTGCGGCCCCGGTTTGGGGGGTTTGGCCTTGCTGCCTCCGGCGGCATGGTCGGCGCGGCCGATGAACGGCTCGAGCACGTCCATCGGCAGCGGGAAGACGACGGTGGTGTTCTGGTTGGAGCCGATTTCGAGCAGCGTCTGCAGGTAGCGCAGCTGCAGCGAGGCGGGATTCTGGCTGATGATGTCGGCCGCGTCGGTGAGCTTCTGGGCCGCCTGGTACTCGCCCTCGGAGTTGATGATCTTGGCCCGCCGCTCGCGCTCGGCCTCGGCCTGGCGGGCGATCGCGCGCTGCATCTGTTCGGGGATTTCGACGTCCTTGATCTCGACCGCCGTCACCTTCACGCCCCACGGCTCGGTCGACTCGTCGATGATCTTCTGCAGCTCTTCGTTGAGGCGCTCGCGGTCGGAGAGGAGCTGGTCGAACTCGGCCTTGCCGAGCACCGAGCGCAGCGCCGTCTGCGAGATCTGCGAGGTGGCGAGGAGGAAGTTTTCGACCTCGACGATCGCTTTGCGCGGATCGATGACGCGGAAGTAGGCGACCGCGTTGACGCCGGCCGGGACGTTGTCGCGGGTGATCACCTCCTGCGGCGGGATGTTGAGCGTCACCGTCCGCAGGTCGACCTTCACCATCCGGTCGACGAAGGGGATGAGGAAGATCAGGCCGGGCCCCTTCTGAGCGATCAGGCGGCCGAGCCGGAAGATCACCCCGCGCTCGTACTCGCGCAGGATCCGCACCGAAGACCCGATTGCGATCAGCGCGAAGAACGCGAGGACGATGATGATCCCGCCGACAACCGCCATCAGCTGGCTCCTTCTTTAGGCGTCTCCGCGGTCTTGGGCTCGGGCCGGACCACCAGCGTCAGCCCGTCGACCGCCTCGACCCGGACTCTATCCCCCAACGCGACCGAGGCTTCGCCGCTCGCCAGGCGCGCACCCCAGAGCGTTCCCCGCATGAAGACCTTGCCCTCGGGCGCGATCGTCGAGCGCGCCTCGGCCAGCTCCCCGATCATCTCCTCGGTGCCGCCGCGAACTGGCTGCTCGCGATGGGCGGCGAGCACTTTGCGGCTCACGAACCAGAAGGTGATCGCGGAGAGGACGCCGAGCGTGATCAGGGCAGCGCCGATCACATCGCCGTCGCTGTTGTTGGAGTCGATCGCGAAAATCCCGGCGGCGACCAGGCCGGCGACGCCGATCAGCGCCAGGATGCCCCCGGTCGGCAGCAGCAGCTCGGCGAGCAGCAGGCCGAAACCGATCACGGCGACGATCGCAAACGCTTCCATACCGGGATTATCCGCTTTCGCACTCGCCCTGCAGGGCAAATCGGCGAACGTCTGCTTCCAGTTCCGACTGCTCCGCGTACTGACCCTGTTTGAGGTGGCAGAGCTCACCGTTGCTGTTGTAGAAGGCGGTGTCCGGAAGGCCGCCGACGGTTCCCAGCGAGGCGGCGATCTTGCCGTCGGGATCGGTGTAGCTGGGGTAGGAGAGCGGCGCCTCGCGGAGGAAGGTCGCGGCGGCGTCGTCGGCGTCCTTGGAGTTGACGCCGAGGAAGGCGACGCGCTTGCCGTAACGGGCGGAGAGCTTCTGCAGGGTCGGGAACTCGTAACGGCAGGGACCGCACCAGGAAGCCCAGACGTTGGTCACGATCGGGAAGCCCGCGAGCGCTTCGATTCGCTGCTCGTAGGCGTCGACACCACCGTCGAGCAGCTGGTCGGCCTGTTTGTGGAGCGCCGCCAGCGGCGGCGGCGAGCCGGCCAGCGCCTTCCCGTAGTCGGGGTGCTCGCCGCCGTAGTCCTGACCCGACGAGGAGCCGCAGCCGCCGAGCACGAGAGCAGCGAGGACGAGCGCCTCCAGCCACGCCCCCGGCGAACGTCGCCCGGGCGGACGCGGAGTTTCTCGATCGACCCGCCTAGTCATCCGATCCATGCTTACAATACGTACGTTCGGTTCGCGTTTCGCGAACAGCAGAGAACGCCGGGGGGACGGTAGTCGGACCTTCGGCAGCCTCGTTCACTCGCCCCAGCCGTGTGTCTGATGATCGGTGGGGGCAGACCCAGAAGCCTTCTATGGCCAAGACCAGCGACGTTGCCGCCGTGGCGGCAGTTCCATCAAGCGCCGACATCGAGCGCGCGGCCGAGTTCGCCCGCGAGCCCTTCCTGCTCGACGGCGAGGGGCCCGAGGCGCTCGCGCCCGGCACCGCCCGGCGCCGCGCCCTCGACGCGGCGCTGGCCGAGCTCGACGGCGGCGGTGAGTACCCGTCGATCGAGTGGCGCCAGGATTTCTCGCTGCTGCTCGGGCTCGAGCGGTTGCTCGCCGAGGAGCCGCCGAAGCTGCGCGACGGCGCCGAACTGAACCCGCACCAGGTCGACGCGCTCTCGGGGACTCTGGCCGAGCTGATGGCCCAACAGCAGGTCGGCGGTGCCGACGGCGTCGCTGCGACCGACGGCGAGGGCGCAGCTGCGCCGAGTGCCGAGCCCGACACCGAGGAAACCGCCGCCAGCGAGGGCAACGGTGCCGCCGAGCTCGAGGATGAGGAGGGCGAGGAGCTGGAGGCAGACGAGGAGCCCCAGGACTGGGAGGAAGCCCTCTCGGAGGAGGACGAGGACCTCGTCGAGGAGGCGCCCGAGGACCCCGGCGCCGAGCGCCGCTTCTGGTTCGAGCACGCGACCGGCGCCGGCAAGACCGTCGCCGCGGTCGGCTTCATCGACGCGATCCGGACCGGCGGCGTCCTGATCCTCACCCACCGCCGCAACCTGGTCGACCAGTTCATCGGCGAGATCTCCGACCGCGGCTACAAGGAGCGGCTGCGGCCACCGCTGCTCGACGGCCGCGACGATCCCGACGGCCCGGTCACGGTCGAGACCTACCAGTGGTTCGTCCGCAACCACAAGAAGATCTCCGACGCCTACTCGGTCGTGATCTGCGACGAGGCGCACACCGCGCTGGGCGAGAAAACCAGCGCCTGCATCCGCGACTGGAACGGACCCGTCTACATCGGGATGACCGCAACCGGGGCGCTGATCGCTCGCCACGTCGCCGACCTCTTCCCGACCCAGACCTCGCGCTTCGACCTCGCCCAGGCCGCCCGCCGCGGCGTCATCGCGCCGCTGCGCTGCCTGCGGATCCCGCCCGGCCCGGGAGTGAGGACGATCGCCAAGGTGCCGCTGCGCAAAGGCGAGGTCGATCAGGACTTCGACCAGGAGGAGCTGGCGGCGCTGCTCGACCAGGAGCCGTTCAACGTCGCGATCGCCGACCTCTACCGCTCGCGCTTCCGCAAAGTCCCCGGCGTCCTCTACACGGCCGGGGTCCAGCACGCGAAGAACGTCGCCAAAGCCTTCCGCAACGCCGGGATCAACGCCCAGGCTGTCTCCGGCGAAACGCCGAAGCGCGAGCTGGCCGAAATCCTCGCCGGCTTCGAGCGCGGCGACGTCGACGTCCTCTGCAACGCGATGCTGCTGGCCGAGGGCTGGAACAGCCCGCGGGCGACGATCTGCATGCACCTGGCGCCGACCGCCTCGCGCCGGATCTACCAGCAGCGGGTCGGCCGCGTCACCCGCCGGGCGCCGGGCAAGGAGGCGGGGCTGGTGATCGACTTCGTCCACCCGGCGACGACCCACGACGAGACGATCGTGACCCTCCACAGCCTGCTCGACCGCGACGTCTACCGCGGCGGCGCGATCGTCGTCGGGCCGGTGCGCCGCGGCCGCGGCCGCAAGGTCCGGGTCGAGCGCCGGATCGTCCCCGTCTCCGACGTCGAGGAGAAACGGATGGAGGTGCTGGAACGGGAGATCTGGCGGATCGCGGTCGAGAACCTCGACTACCCCGAGCAGCACGCCTGGGCGGCGCTGGCCGGGGCCCGGGTCTCGACCCAGGGTTGGCGCCGGGCGCGGGCGATGCTGCAGAACGACCGTACCAAAGAGCTGCGCCGCCGCTTCCTGCTGACCTGCGTCCAGCGCAACCGCAACGCGCAACTGCGGCTGAAAGCGTTGGGGGAGATCGCCGATCTCGGCGACCCCGACGCTTTCGACGACGCGATCGACATCGTCGGCACCTGGAGCCGCGAGGACAAACGGGCAGGGACGAAAACGCTGCTGCAAGCGCTGGTCGACAAGCGGATCGGCCGCCGCGACCAGGCGCAGGCCTGGGTCTGGCGGCTCGCCTCCTACACCCGCGATCTACACGAGGAGTACGCGGTTCAGCGCTGGCCGGAGACGAAGCGCCTGCTCGGCCTGCTCGTCAACTCCTCCGGCCGCGCCCACGGTCGCAACGCGCGGCGGTTGGTGCACGCGGCGCGCAAACAGGACCGGCGCTTGGCGGTGGCGCTGCTGGCGGCCGCCGTCTCGCACACCCCAGAGGGCGAGGAGGTGCTGCGCGGAGCGCGGATGCGAATGGCCCGGAAACCCTCGGCGGTTGCTCGCGAGCTGCTGCGCAACTTCCCCAAAGGCGGCAAGCGCCGTCGCAAACGCGGCAAGCGCAACGGGGCGCAGGGAGAGAACGGCAACGCGCCCGAAGGCGGCGGGGAGCGGTCGCCGAAGGCTGGAAAAGAGTCGAAGCCACGGCGGCGGCCCAAAAAAGCCAAAGCCGAGTCTGACTCAGACGCGGCTGAGGTGGACCTCGCCGGCGCCGAGGACGACGCGCTCACCGCCGGGAACGACGACGACGAGGTAGCCGCGGTCGTCGATTCCGCTGGCGACTCCTGAACCGCCCTCCCAGGCGATCTTCTGCCCGCGCAAAACGTCGCGCTCGCGCCAGGCGTCGAGCACGGTTTGCTGGTCGGCGTCGAGCCAGTGCTCGAGGTTGTGGCTGAGCTCCACCGCCGCGTCCTCGATCCGGGCGGCGGTCAGTGAGGTCGCGGTCTCGCGCAGCTCCGGCGGGAACTCCTCGGCAGCGATCGCGAGATTGAGCCCGACTCCGACCACCGCCCAGCCGTCCTGGGGGCGGGCCTCGATCAGGACGCCGGCCAGCTTGCGGCCGCCGACCTGGACGTCGTTTGGCCACTTGACGCCGCACTCGACACCGGGCTGCAGTTCCTCGGCGGCCTCACAGACCGCCAGCGGCACCGCCAGTGGCAGCAGGGCGTCGGCGGGGTCGAGCGGTCGCACCAGCGCCGAGTAGAGCAGCGCCTTGCCGGGCGGCGCCGTCCAGGCCCGACCCTGCCGGCCCCGTCCCTCGGTCTGCTCGGCGGCGGTGACGACGGTCCCGTGCGGGGCGCCGGCCGCGGCCAGCTCCCGAGCGCGGGTGTTAGTCGAGTCGGTGCGGGTGTAGTGCCTGTGCGGAGTCCCAAATCCCATCGCGTGGTTCCTTTTTCGCCCTATCGGTGATTAAGGAACCGCGCGATTGGCTGCGTCGGCGAGCAGGGCGGCGAGCAGGCCGTCGACGTCGTGGCGCTCGGCTTCGACGTCGACCCGCAGGCCGGCGGCGTCGGCAGCCTCGCTCGTCACCGGGCCGATCGAGACGATCCGGGCGCCCGCCGGGAAGCGGTCGCCGAGCGCCTCGGTCAGGTTGGTCACGGTCGAGGAAGAGGTGAAGGTGACGTAGTCGGCACCCTGTGCAGCCTCGATCGCCGCCGCCTCGGGCTGCTCGCGCACCGTCTCGTAAAGGGCAACGACGTCGACCTCGGCGCCGCGGTTGGCGAAGTATTCGGGGAGGACGTCGCGGGCGTCGGCGGCGCGGGCGACGAGTACCCGCCGGCCTTCAACCGGGACCTCGCCCAGGACCTCGATCAGGCCCTCGGCGACGAAGCGCTCGGGGACGACGTCCGCGTGGATCCCGCGCTTGGCGAGGGCGCGGGCCGTCCCCGGCCCGATCGCCGCGACGGTGGCGCCGGCCAGGGCGCGGGCGTCGCGGCCGGCTGCGGCCAGGGCCTCGAACAGGAGGCGGACGCCGTTGGGGCTGGTCAGGCAGACGAGCGAGTACTCGCCGATCGCCGCCGCGGCCTCGCGCACCTCGGCGCTCTCCAGCCGCGGCTCGATCCGGATCGCCGGCAGCTCGACGACCTCGGCTCCGAGCTCGCGCAGCGTCTTGGCGAGGCCGCTGGCCTGGGCGCGGGCGCGGGTGACGACGACCGTGCGCCCGTGCAGCGGCCGGCGCTCGAGCCAGGCGAGCTCGGTGCGGCGGGCGGCGACCGGGCCGATCACGATCAGCGCTGGCGCCTTTACTTCTGCCAGCGCGACCGCCTCGTGGATCGTCCTCAGCGTCGCCTCCACCGTGCGCTGATTCGGCCAGGTGCCGCGTTCGATCGCCGCCGCCGGCTGCTCGGGGTCGCGGCCGGCGGCGATCAGCGCCGCCGCGTTCTCGCCCAGCTGCTTGACGCCCATGTAGAAGACGAGGGTGCCGGGGAACGCGGCCAGCGCGCTCCAGTCGAGGGCGCTCTCCGCCTTCTCCGGGTCCTCGTGCCCGGTGATGAAGGCGACCGCCGAAGCGTCGTCGCGGTGGGTGACGGGGATGCCGGCGTAGGCGGTGGCGGCGACGCCGGCGGTCACCCCCGGCACCACCTCGAACTCGACCCCGGCAGCGCGCAGCGCTTCGCCCTCCTCGCCGCCACGGCCGAAGACGAACGGGTCACCGCCCTTCAAGCGGACGACGCTGCGACCCGCGTGGGCCGCCTCGCTCAGGCGCTCACCGATCTCCTCCTGCGGCACCGAGGGCACCCCCGGCTGCTTGCCGACGTAGACCAGCTCGGCATCCTCGCGGGCGCCGGCCAGCGCCCCGGGCGGGATCAGCCGGTCGTAGAAGACCGCGTCGGCGCTGGCGATCAGGTCGAGCGAGCGCGCCGTCATCAGCCCCGGGTCGCCGGGACCGGCGCCGACCAGGTAGACGACCCCGGCGCGGGCGCTCAAGCCCCTGCCTCCGCGCGTTTCAGGAGCTCGGCCGCGCCGCTGCTGAGCAGGCGCCGCGCCAGCTCGAAGCCGAGTTCGGCCGGCTCTTCCGCCGCGCCCTCAACTCGGTCGCGCAGCCACTCGCTGCCGTCGGGCAGGCCGACGAACGCGGTCAGGGTCAGCCGCTCGCCCTCGGTCCGGGCGTGGACGCCGATCGGGGTCGCGCAGCTGGCCTGCAGCGGCGCCACCGTCGCTCGCTCGGCGGTCAGCTCTCGCATCGCGACGAGGTCGGTGATCGCTTCGACGGCGGACTGCGTCTGATCGTCCTCGGTTCGGGCCTGGACGGCGAGCGTTCCTTGCCCCGGCGCCGGCACCATGATCCCGGCCGGGATCGGGAACCCGATCTCGCCCTCGCGGCCGAGCCGGCGCAGGCCGGCGGCGGCGAGGACGATCCCGTCGAGCTCGCCCTCGGCGAGCTTGCGCAGGCGGGTGTCGACGTTGCCGTGTAACTCCTCGACCCGCAGGTCGGGCCGCGCCGCCAGCAGCTGGGCGCGGCGGCGCAGGCTGGCGGTCCCGACCCGGGCTCCCTCGGGCAGATCGTCGAGCGAGGAGCCGGGGCCGATCCAGACGTCGGCGGGGTCCTCGCGCTCCGGCACCGCGGCGATCAGGAGCCCGTCCGGTTCCTCGCCGGGCAGGTCCTTGGCCGAGTGGACGCCGATCTCCGCCTCGCCGGCAAGCAGCGCCCCCTCGACCCCGCGGACGAAGCGCGACTTGTCGCCGACCTCGCCCTGGGAGGAGATTTCGACCAGCTCGGCGCCCCCCAGCAGCTCGGCGACCTGACCGGCCTGGGTCAGTGCCAGCTTGCTACCGCGAGTCGCGATTCGCAGTGCCAAGCACGCCTCACTCAGCCTTCTTGCTGCGAATGTCCGTGACCTTGGCGCCGGCGCCGGCGCCGGCCTCGGGCGTCGTCTCGACGTCGAGGCCGAACAGCTCGCGCAGGGCGCTGACGTAGTTGTAGGCCTCCTCCTCGCCGGCCGAGCGCCGCATCCGCACGGTCGGCTCGTGCAGCAGCCGCGAGGCGACGGCCTTCGCCATCGCCTCCATCCGCTCGCGGTCGGCCTCGCCGAGGCTCTCCCAGCGGTTCTCGTTCTCGGCCATCACCCGGCGCACCACCTCGTCACCGCGCTCGCGCAACGCGGTGATCGTCGGCACCACCTCGAGCGAAGCGACCCAGCGCTCGAAGCGGTCGAGCTCGGACTCGATGATCAGCTCCGCCCGCCGCGCCTCGGCCTCGCGGCCGGAGGCGTTGCGTTCGACGATCTGCTGGACGTCGTCGATGTCGTGGACGGAGACGCCGGGAAGCTCGCGGCAGGCGGGCTCGATGTCGCGGGGGACGGCGATGTCGATCGCCAGCAGCGGCCGCTCCTCGCGCTCCACCATCACCTGTCCAAGGCCGTCCTTCTCGATGATGTGGTGCGGCGAGTTGGTCGCGGAGACGACGATGTCGGCCTCCAGCAGCTGTGTCGGCAGCTCCTCGAAGCGGACCGCGGTGCCGTCGAAGCGCTGGGCGAGGCCGATCGCGCGGTCGTAGTGGCGGTTGGCGACGAAGACGGTGTCGACGCCCTGGGCGGCGAGGGCGCGGGCGACGAGTTCGGCGGTCTCACCGGCGCCGACCATCAGCACCCGGCGCTGGGAGAGGTCGCCGATCGCGCGGCGGGCGAGCTCGACGGCGACCGAGGGGATCGAGACGCCGGCTTCGCTGATCCCGGTCTCCTCGCGGGCGCGACCGCCGGCGGAAAGGGCGCCATGGAAGAGGCGGTTGAGGATCGGGCCGGTTGCGCCCTCGACCAGCGCCAGCTCGTAGGCGCGTTTGACCTGGCCCTGGATCTCGGCCTCGCCGAGGATCATCGAGTCCAGCCCGGCGGTGACCCGCATCAGGTGCCGCGAGGCCTCGCTGCCACGGAAGCTGTAGAGGTGGCCGAGCAGCTCGGTTGGCCGGATCTCGGCCTGGCGGGTGAGGACGCCGAGCGCGGTCGACTCGGCCTCGACCGGGTCGGAGACGACCAGGTAGAGCTCGGTCCGGTTGCAGGTCGAGATCGCCGCCGCCTCGTGGATCCCGGGCGCGGCGGTCAGCTCGCCGAGGGCGCTGACGGCGCGGCCCTCGGTCAGCGAGAGGCGCTCGCGCAGGTCGAGCGGCGCGGTTTTGTGGGAGACACCGAGGGCGAGAAGCTCGGAGCCGGGCATCAGGCGCCGACCTCCTCCTTCTCCTGCTCAGCCTTGCGCTCCTCGGCGAAGCTGGCAACGTCTTTCAGTTCATTCTCGATCCGCTGCAGTTTCGAGGCCATGATCGCGACGTAGACGACGAGCAGAACGACGAAGACGACGTAGGCGCCGGCGACGTACTTGCCGGCCTCATCGAGCGGCAGGGCGGGGGCGTCGGCGAGCAGCGTCAGCACTAGCCCGCCACCTCCGGGGCAATTCGTGAGCTGGAGCCACGGCCGGGGGCATCGAGGGCGCGACGCAGGCGCTTGACCTGGCCGGAGGCGCTCTTCGCCGTCAGCTCGAATTTGACCAGCGTCACCCAGAGCAGCGCCATCGCCACCAGGCTGCAGAGGAAGACGAGCATCATCGAGCCCGGCAGGCCACCGTTGGCGGTGCCGAAGGTGCGCGGGTGCACGAGGCTCTGCGCCATCCGCACCGCCATGAAGTTGAGCGGTACGAAGGCGCCGGCGGTGACGGCGAAGACCGAGGCGTAGCGGGCCTGGCGGTCGCGGTCCTCGATCGCGTAGCGGAACGGGTAGTAGGTGCAGTAGAGGAGGAAGACGATCAGGAAGCTGACCAGGGTCGGCTCGTCCCAGACCCACCAGTGGCCCCAGGAGGCCTTGGCCCAGATCGCGCCGGTGATGAGGACGGCGACGCCGAAGATGACCGAGATGTGGATCGCGACGTAGGAGTAGGCGTCCCACTTCGAGTTGCCGCTGCGCAGGTGGGCGATCGCGAAGACGCCGCCGACGATGAAGCCGACCAGCGCCGTGATCGCCAGTGGCACGTGCAGGTAGAAGATCTTCTGGATGAAGCCCTGGTCGGCGTCGAGCGGCGCGTAGAAGAAGACGAGCGAAAGCGACAGGGCGAGCATCGCCACGGTGGCGATCGAGAGTGGTCTCAGTCCTTTGCCGTACATGCCTCGGAGAGGTGGGGAGCGGTGGAGGCCGGTCAGTCCTCGAGCAGGAAGTCGAATACCGCGTAGCCGACCAAGCCGAAGATCAAATCGTATAGGCCGAGGACCATCAGCCAGGTTCCGAAGCGGTGGTAGCCGGGACCGCCCAGCGCCAGCAGCGGCTCGGTGGCGCCGGTGGCGGCGATCATCAGCGGCACGATCAGCGGCAGCAGGACGAGCGGCACCAGCAGGTCGCGGGCGCGCGAGTTGACCGCCATCGAGGAGATCAGGGTGCCGGTCGCGGCGAGGCCGAAGTCGGCCAGCAGCAGGACCGAGATCAGCGGCAGCAGCGCCGTCCCCGAGTCGAGGAAGAAGATCGCGAAGACCGGCACCGCGATCAGCTCCAGCGCCAGCAGGTAGACCATCAGCGCCGCGACCTTGGCGGCGAAGAGGACGCTGCGGTCGATCGGGGCGAGCCGGATCGCGTCGAAGCCGCCCTCCTCGCGCTCGGCGACGAAGAGGCGGTTGATCCCGAGCACGGCGGCAAACAGCAGCGTCGCCCACAGCACCCCCGAGGCGAGGCTGCCGGAGAGCTGGGTGCGGTCGAGCCCGAAGCGGAAGATGATGAAGGTGGTGACGGCGAACAGCGCCATCGCCGGCAGCGACTGCAGCGTCCGCAGCTCTGAGCGCAGGTCCTTGCCGAGGATCGCCGCGAAGGCGACGCGGGAGGGGGTCACGAGAGCCTCGCCATCTCGCCGATTCCGAGCCGCAACACCTGGTCGGCCTCGGGCAGGTGGCGATCGGGATCGTGGGTGACGACGACCCGGGCGCGGTTCTGGACGGGACCGATCAGGCCGTGGGCGAGCTCGCGGCCTTCGAGGTCGAGGTTGGAGTCGGGCTCGTCGAGCAGCAGCAGCTCGGGCTCGTGCAGGACGCAGCGGCAGATCGCCAGCCGCTGGCGCATCCCGGCCGAGAGCTCGGCGGCACGATCGTCGGCGCGGCGCTCCATCCCGACCGCGGCCAGCAGTTCAGTGATCCGGGCCTCGGCCGCCTCGGTGCCGATGTTGTGCAGGCGGGCATGGAAGCGGAGGTTCTCGCGACCGGAGAGGTCGCGGTAGAGCAGCGGTTCGTGGCCGAGGTAGCCGATCCGGCCGCGCAGCTTCCAGGCCTCGCGGGGCAGCGAGCAGCCGAGCACAGTGACCTCGCCCCCGCTCGGCCGCAGCAGCGTCGCCAGCACCCGCAGCAGCGTCGACTTGCCGGCCCCGTTTGGCCCGAGCACGACCAGCGATTCGCCGGCGCCGAGCTCGAGGCCGACCCCTTCGAGCGCGGTGCGGTCGCCGTAGTCGCGGCGCAGGCCAACCAGGCGCAGCGCCGGCCCGGCGGAGGCGGTGTCCTGGGGCTTCACTCACCGGATTGTGAAGGTCGGCCGCTAGTCGCGCCGCTGGCAGGGATCGATGAATTGGCCCTGCATCCGGGACCCGTCTTCGAACTCGGTGCGGATCAGTGCCTGCAGGCGACCGATCGGGCAGCGGGCCATGAGGTAGTGCAGCTCCCGGCCCTGGTGGTTCCAGCTGAGGTCATCGAAGCGGAAATCGAAGCCGGTGATCGAGCCGCTGCCGCCGGCGATCTCCGGCACGTCGGAGCGAACCCGAAAGCCGTAGATGCCGCGGTGGATGCGTTCGATCCGGACCGCCACTACATAAGTGGTGGGGACCGGAATCTTGAGGTGGGCGTGGACGATCACCGATGCGTCGCCCTGGATCTTGGGGCCGTTGAAGAAGGTCAGCGGCGAGCCGGCGTCGATCGGGGGCTGGTCGGGAAAGGCGATGGTCGCCGTTCCGTGACCGGTCCCAACGATCGCGCCGGGACAGGCTCGCCGCGCCTGTGGGGTGGTGGTGGCAATCAGCTGACCTCGACGGCAGACGGGCAGTCCGCGGGTCTCGAGGTCGCCGAAGCGGTCGAATTCCACTTCGAGGTGCTCGAGCTGAGACGGGACCGAGCCGTCGGTGGTGCCGATCGCGGTCGACCCCCAGAAGGAGATCGGCGCGTTGCGGTGAGCGGGCAGCTTCTTTGGGGCCGAGTTGAAGTCAAAGGCCACCAGCAGCTTGCCGGCCGGGACCCTGATCTCCTCGCCGGCCGCTTTCGCGACCGCCATGGCGGCGAAGACGATCGACAGCAGCACCGCCAGGTTCCTCCACAGCTTCGGCCCGGACATGGATCCCCTTTCCTTCCGATATAACAGCTCGGATGTATCCAAATCGAACCCCGGTGTTTACGCAATTGGTCTCGTGGAACCGGTTTCCGGGACCCGATCGGGGGCGCTGGTGGAGCTGAAACCGGTCTCGTACCTGTGCCTCGGCATGGTTCGGTTCGGCGCGACCTCGGGGTATGCGATCAAGAAGGCGGCCGATGCCGGCACCAGCGGCTTCTGGCCGACCTCGCTCGCTCAGATCTATCCCGAGCTGGGCCGGCTGGAGGAGGCAGGGCTGCTGGTCAGGCACGACGATCCGCAGGGCGCCCGCGCCCGCGCCGCGTATGGGCTAACCGGGGCTGGCGAGGAGGCGCTGCTGAACTGGTTGCGCTCGCCGACGACCGAGGTGCCACCGCGGATCAGGTCGGAGGGGATGCTGCGCGCCTTCTTTTCCGACGCCGCCCCGCTGGAGGACCAGCTGGTTGCGATGAGGGCACAGCGGCAGCGCTTGCGGCACTACCAAGACCACATGTTCGACGGTGACCTCCGTGCCGCGATCCCGGCGATCGACGCCGGCGAGATGCAGTACCCGATCGCGTTGGGGGACTTCTTCGAAGGCCTGCTCGACTTCTCTCAGGAATGGTTCGATGAGCTGGAAGCCAAGGTGGAACGGGAGCTGGCGGAGTCGCCGTCGCAATCGGTGGTGGGCAGCGCGGCGGACGAGCAGCGACTTGGTCGGCTGCGACATCCGATCAAGCTGCGGCCTGTCTCCTTTCTGATCCTCGGCATGGTGCGCTTTGGCATCCGGTCGGGCTATGCAATCAAGCGCGGTGCGGACGCCGGAATCAGCTTCTTCTGGCCGGTCTCGCTCGCCCAGATCTATCCCGAGCTGCGGCGGCTCGACGAGGCGGCCCTTCTGGTCAAGCACGACGATCCGCAGGGTTCCCGCGCCCGGGCTGCGTATGAGCTGACGGCGGCCGGCGAGGAGGCGCTGCAGAACTGGCTGCGCTCGCCGGTCGAAGCGCTGCCCCAGGTTCGCTATGAAGGGATGCTGCGAGCTTTCTTCAGTGACGCGCTTCCTCTCGAGGAGCAGCTCGAGGCTGTGAGCCGCCAGCGCCAGCGCCTACTCGCCCTTAAGGCGCAACTGTTTGATTCCGACCTGACGGCGGCGGGCGAAGCCATCGACGCGGCTGGCATGCGCTACCCGTTGGCGCTGGCCAAATGGGGCGAGGGCGGCCTTGCCTTCGGGATCCAGTGGCTAGGAAGGCTCGAGACGCGTTTAGAAGAGGAAGTGGCCGCTTCCGCCTCGAAAGTCCCCAAGGCCTGAGAGAGACGGAGCGCGCCTGCCCCGTCCGGAACCTTCGGAAGGAAAGAGAATGAAAGCCAGCAAGAAGCTCGCGCCGCTCCTCGTCGCGAGCGCGGTCGTGGCCCTGATGGCCGCCCTCGCCGCCGCCCCCGCCACCGCGACGCGCACGGTCAAGGTCACCTCGAGCATCTCGATCTCGAGCAAGAACCTGAGGTTCAGCGGCAAGGTCACCGCGCCCGGATACGAACCCTGCGTCCAGCAGCGCAAAGTGATCCTCTACAAAGTCGTCAGCGGCGGGCCCGACCAGGCCGTCGGCGAGACCAGGACCAGCCTCAAAGGCAACTGGACGATCACCCCGCAGGGCTCGGCCGGGATCTCCCTCGCCCGCTTCTACGCGAAGGTGGGGAAGGTCAGCGAAGGCACCGCCGGCACCATCTACATCTGCAAGGCCGCTCGCTCGAGGACGGTTGGTGCCAACCCTGCCCGCGCCCGCGGGCCGGAACCCGGCGAAGAAGTGACGGTGAAGACGACCACGACGATCAATCCCTATGGCAGCGGCGGCAAGGTTTCGGCCGCTTACGCGGCCTGCCGCGAGGGTCGCACGGTCGTGATCAAGCAGCAGGGCAAGGGCAAGATCGGCTCCGCCACGACCAACGCCAAAGGCGCCTGGAGTGTGGAACCGGCCTACAAGGGGTCACCGCCGCTCAAGGTCTGGGCCGAAGTGAAGCCGATCACCCAGGCAACGGCGGGCCCGATCTACAAGTGCCTTGCCGCCACCTCGCGGACGGTGACGATCAACGGCGGCTGAGCCGCTCCAACTGAGCTTTGCTCAGCGACCGAGGGTGCGGCGGGCGATCTTGAGCAGCGGCGCCGCACCCTCGCGCAGGGCCTGGCTGCGAAGCTGGCCTTTGCCGTAGAGGATCTTGGCCGAGGCCCGGACCGCCTCGCCGAGGGTGCGGTCGTAGGGGTGCCACCAGAAGTCGCGGGTGAGGCCCGGCTCCCAGGCGTTCATCTTGATGTTGACGCACTCGTAGAAGCCGAATTTCGAGTGCGAGCGGCCGAGGCCGGAGTCCTTGACGCCGCCCCAGGCGCACTGGCAGGCGCCGTGGCTGAAGGAGTGGTCGTTGATCCAGACCATCCCCGATTCGATCTTGCGGGCGATCCGGCCGCCGCGCTGGCGGTCCTTGGTCCAGACCGAGGCGCCGAGGCCGAACTCGGAGTCGTTGGCGAGGTCGATCGCCTCCTGCTCGGAGTCGACGACGACGATCGGCAGCACCGGCCCGAAGATCTCCTCGCGCATGATCCGCATCTGGTGGGTGACGCCGGTGAGAACGGTGGGGGCGATGAACTTGCCGGGGAAGCCGGGCACGTCGACCGGGCCGCCGCAGAGCTTGGTGGCGCCGGAGGCGACGGCGTCGTCGATCAGTTCGGTGACGATCCCGTACTGGCCGGCTGAGGTCATCGGCCCGATTTCGGTCTCCCACTCGAGCGGATCGCCGATCTGCATTCCCTCCGCCTCGCGGGCGACGCCGGCGACGAAGCGGTCGGCGACCTCGCGCATCACGTAGACGCGCTCGATCCCCGAGCAGGTCTGGCCGGCGTTGGCGAGGCCGCCCCAGATCGCCCCGGCGACGGCGTTGTCGAGGTCGGCGTCGGCGCAGACGATCATCGGGTCCTTGCCGCCGAGCTCCAGCACCGAGCCCTTGAGCGCGGTGGCGCAGACCTCGCCGACGTGGCGGCCGACCTCGACCGAGCCGGTGAAGAAGACCTTGCCGACGCTGGAGCGGGCGAGCGCCTCGCCGACGGCGCCGCCGCCGTGGACGACCTGGACCAGGCCCTCGGGCACGCCGCCCTTCTCGAACACGGCGCGGATCCGCTCGCCGAGCAGCGGCGTCAGGCTCGCCGGCTTCAGCACGACGCCGTTGCCGGCCATCAGCGCGATCGCGACCTCGCCGAAGGGGATCGACCAGGGGTAGTTCCAGGGCGCGACGACCCCGACGACCCCGATCGGCTCATAGGAGAAGTGGCCGCTCTTGGAGAGAGTGAAGGCCTGCGTCATCCGCACCTTCTCGTCAGCCAGGATCTTCGGCCCCGCCTTTGCGCACCAGTGCAGGGCGTCGACCGTCGGCAGCAGCTCCATCGTGTAGGCCTCGGTCCGCGGCTTGCCCTGCTCGCGGACCAGCAGCTCGGCGATCTCGTCGATGTCGTCGAGCAGGGCGTCGGCGCTGCGGCGCATGTAGGTCGCCCGCGTCTTCGCCGGCAGCCCCGCCCAGGCGGGCTGGATCCGGGCGACGTCGTCGACCACCCCCTGCACCTGCTCCGGCGTGATCGTCGGCACCGTCCCCACCAGCTCCCCGGTAGCTGGGTTGAACGACTCCAGGGTGGACAGAGACGGCAGTGACTGCGTGGCGCTCTCCATGCGTCGAGTTTAGGCGGGCGGACGGGAGCGGGAGAGAGTCTCCTTCCGCCGAGTGCTTAGTCATCCATCGGGACCGAGCGCGAGAACGAGATTCCCCTCCGGATGGGATTGAGGATCCGGTACAGGCGCAGCGAGGCACCTCCGCCCTACTCGTACGCTGTCACCCTTGAGCTGGTCGAGAGAGGCAGGTGGCGGACGTTGAGGCTCTGGGACAACGCTGACGGATTGGACGACCACCACGAACACGCCTACACGCGGCAGGGCGGTAAGCAACCACCGACGGTCCTTGCGTTCGCGTCGCCGAACGAGGCGATGGCGGCCGCCATCTCGGAAGCCAAGCGGCGGGCGGGAAGGATCGTGAGACAATGGAGGGCGTCATGAGCCATAACGACACGCTCGACCTAATCACCGAGCGGGTGATCGCGGCGATGGAATTGGAAGAGCCGATGGACCGGTATCCGAACCGGTCGTGCTTTGTTGCCGCGGACGCCCCTTGGCACCGCGAGACCGCAAACAGAGCGCTTTCGGAAGGGCATCCGGTCGTACTCGTCTTCCCAAACGGCGATGAGGTCGTTGTCGAGCCGGGCGAGACCGGTACCCCGGCGCGCGTCGAGGTTCGGGACTCCAACGGCCAGCCGCTCGCCGCCTAGCCGCCCACGCGCTCCCTCATACTCCGCCTGATGGCGGACCAGCTGTTCGAGACCGGGCCCGAAGAGACGGGCGGCGCGGATGCGGTTCCCGCCGACGCGCCGCTGGCGGTGCGGATGCGGCCGCGGACGCTGGACGAGATGGTCGGCCAGGAGCACGTGGTCGGGCCGGAGTCGGCGCTGCGGGCGGCGATCGAGTCGGGCCGGCCGCACAGCGCGATCCTCTACGGCCCGCCGGGGTCGGGGAAGACGACGCTGGCGCGGATCGCCGCCGCCGGGGCCGAGGGCGCCTTCGAGGAGGAGTCCGCCGTCAACGCCGGCAAAGCCGAGATCCGCGCGGTGATCGAGCGGGCGCGGGAGCGTCGCCGGTCGAGCGGGCGGCCGACGATCCTCTTCCTCGACGAGATCCACCGTTTCAACAAGGCCCAGCAGGACGCGCTGCTGCCGGCGGTCGAGGACGGAGTGCTGACGCTGATCGGGGCGACCACTGAGAACCCCTTCTTCGAGGTCAACTCGGCGCTGCTCTCCCGCGCCCAGATCTACGAGCTGCAGCGACTCGAACCGGGACAGGTCGAAGTGCTGCTGCGCCGTGCGCTCAGCGACCCCGAACGCGGTCTTGCCGACCCGCCGCCGGTCGCCGACGCCGCCCTGGCGATGCTGGCCGAGCGCAGTGGCGGCGATGCCCGGGTCGCGCTCTCGGCGCTGGAGCGCGCCGCCGAGCGGGCGCAGGGCAAGGAGGTCGACGTCGCGGCGATCGAGGACGCGCTGCAGCGCAAGGCGCTCGACTACGACCGCCAGGGGGACCGTCATTACGACTTCGTCTCGGCCTGGATCAAGGCGACCCGCGGCTCCGACGTCGATGCCTCGCTCTACTACCTGGCGGTGATGCTGGAGGGCGGCGAGGACCCGCGCTTCATCGCCCGGCGGATGGTGATCCTCGCCTCCGAGGACATCGGCAACGCCGACCCGCAGGCGCTGCTCGTCGCCGACGCCGCCGCCCGCGCCGTCGACCGCGTCGGCTTGCCCGAGTGCGCGCTCAACCTCGCCCAGGCCTGCGTCCACCTGGCACTCGCCCCGAAGTCGAACGCCTCCTACAAGGCGCTCGGCGCAGCCCGCGCCGAGGTTCGCGCCAACGGCGCCAAGACGCCGCCCGACTACCTCCGCGACGCCCACTACCCCGGCGCCGAGGCGCTCGGTCGCGGCAGCGGCTACCGCTACGCGCACGACGAGCCCGGTGGCGTCTCCGACCAGCCGCTGCTGCCGCTTGGCCTCGAGGGGCGCCGCTTCTACGAGCCGACCGACCGCGGCCATGAGGTGGAGCTGAAGCGGCGTCTGGACGAGCTCCGAAAAAAACTGGGCAAGTCGTAAAACCGAGCGCAACTTCATCGGTAACGGTGGGTTTCATAGTCGGCTTTCCAAGCTAGAGCCAGGGAGAGCCGACATACCGGCCGGAGGCCTGGACTGGGGGTCTCCGGCCGGCACTTAACAGGGGGGAGAGGGCGCCGAGAGGACTGGGCTCGGCGCCCTCTACATTTCCGCTTCGGGTGACTGGTCTGATCGCCTAAGGTGGACAGATGGCGACGGACGATCCGAAGCGTCTGCGACTCGGTGGGATGGCGCTGCGCAACGGCCTCCTGATCCACGGCCCCACCCACTGGGCGGCGGCGGTGCGCGACCGCGACGGCCGGGTCCAGGTCGCCTCCTCGCCGAAACCGGAGCTCGCCCCGGGCCTGGTGGCGAAGGTGCCGGGCCTGCGCGGCCCGCTGAAACTGGCCGAGGCGATGGCGGTGCTGCCGCTGGCCCGCCGCAGGCTGCCGGCGGCCCGGCTCCCGTTCGAGGACTGGCGGGTGATTGCTGCGGTTGGGGCGACGATGGCGGCGACCGGCTTGCTGCGCCGCTGGGCCCCGTCCTCGGCCCTGCGCGAGGGTGTCGCCCAGGTCGTCGGCGTGGTGCCGGCGGCGGTGGCGTTGATGGACCGCGACCTTGCCGCCTACCACGGCGTCGAGCACAAGGCGATCGCCGCCTACGAGCAGGGGATCGAGGACGTTGCCTCGGTGCCGAAAGAGCACGATCGCTGCGGCTCCAACCTGATCGTGCCGATGATGCTGCTCTCGGCCGGCGGTACGGCGCTGCTCGAGCGCCTGGTCGACCACCCGAGCCAGGCCTCCCGCGCCGCCGTCGGCCTTGGCGGCGCCTCGATCGCGGTCGAGATGTTCGCCTGGTCGGACCGCCACCACGGCGATCCGTTGGCCGAGGCCTTCCACACTCCCGGCCGCGAGATCCAGCGCCACTGGGCGACCAAGGAGCCGACCCCCGAGCAGCTCGAGGTCGGCCTCGCGGCGATGGCGGAGATCCTCCGGGTCGAGCAGGGCGGCGGCGAGGAGCCCGAGCTGCCGCCCGCTGCATAGACTGGCCTCCGTGTTCGGAAGGATCGACCACGTCGGGGTGGCTGTCGAGGACATCGACGCCGCGATCGACCTCTACGAGAAGAGCTTCGAGATGCCCCTCGTGCACCGCGAGACGGTGACCGAGCAGGGCGTCGAGGCGGTTCTGCTCGACGTCGGCGACGGGCACGTCGAGCTGCTGGCCCCGCTCGGCGCCGACACCCCTGTCGGCAAATTCATGGCCAAGAACGGCGCCGGGCTGCATCACGTCGCCTACGCGGTCGACGACATCGACGCCGCCCTGGAGGGGATCGCCGCCGCCGGGATCAAGCTGATCGACACCGAGCCGCGGATCGGGATCCGCGAAAGCCGGGTCGCCTTCCTTCACCCCCGCTCGACCGGCGGGGTCCTGACCGAGATCGTCGAACCCGCGGGAGGGCACTGATGGCTGACGCACAACGAGTCGAGATCGGATTCGAAGGCGGCCAGGTGATTTCTGTCCGCCTCGGCGAGGACGACCTCAAGGACCTCCGCAAGCAGCTCGAGAAGGGCGGCTGGCACGACCTCCACACCGAGGACGGCGTCGTCGCCCTCTACCTCGGCAAAGTCGCTTTCATGCGGATCGAGTCCGGCGCCAGCCGCGTCGGCTTCGGCTCGGTCGAGTGACCCGGCCGCGCCTCCTGCTCGCCGCCGCCGCGGCGGTCCTGGCGGCGGCGCTCTGGTGGCGCAAGAACCCCTCGGCCTGCCCCTACGGCCAGCGCTTCTGGGTCGAAGCGCCGCACCCGATCATCACCAGGGACCGGCTGCGCGCCGTGCTGCGCCCGCAGCCCGGCGAGCGGCTGCTCGAGATCGGCGTCGGCACCGGCTACTACAGCCACGAGATGGCGGCGTGGATCGGGCCCGAGGGCCGGCTCGAGCTGTTCGACCTGCAGCAGGAGTTCCTCGACCACGTGATGCGGGGCGCCGCCGAGCGCGACCTCGGCAACCTGGTCCCGACCCAGGGCGACGCGACGGCGCTGCCCTACGACGACGCCTCGGTCGACGCCGTCGTCCTCACCGCGGTCCTCGGCGAGATCCCCGACCGCGCCGCGGCGCTGGCCGAGATCCGGCGGGTACTGAAGCCGGACGGCCGCCTCGTCGTCGGCGAGCTGTTCGGCGATCCCCACTTCACGACCCGCGCCAGCCTCGAAGGTCTCGGCTCGGATGCCGACCTTCGGCTCGAGGAGCGCTCGGGGAACTGGTTCGGGTACTTCGCCCGGCTTAGGCCGGTCTGAGCTCCCAACTAGGGATCAGGGTTGGGGGGAGGTCCGGTGTCCCTCCGCCTGAAGCCGGT
>Ga0307476_10000554_pt1 | contig 27746 bp, 25 predicted proteins | sample atmos_gasesECM2C_2_FD_203314 | JGI IMG/M metagenome (GOLD analysis project Ga0307476, IMG submission 203314) | Hardwood forest soil microbial communities from Morgan-Monroe State Forest, Indiana, United States - atmos_gasesECM2C_05 | ecosystem: Environmental > Terrestrial > Soil > Temperate...
TCGGTATGTTGTCGACAATCGAGTCCAGGAATTGCTTGGTCTTGTTGAGCTCCTGTTCGGCGCGCCGCTGCTCGGTAATGTCGTCGTGAGTAGCGACCCAGCCGCCGCCGGGAAGCGGCTGACGCGTCACGCGGATCAGCTTGCCGTCGGCATGTTCGTCGATGCGGCTCGATCTTTTTCCGGCCGGGAGCGCCGACAGAGCGGACAATTGCTGCTGCACTTCGGTGTTACCGTGACCGCCCTGCAGGACGCCGCTGCGGACCCGGTGCGCGATGATGTCGCGGTGCAGCGACCCGGTTTTGAGCAATTCCGCCGGCAGCCGGTACATCTTGGCGTAGAGATCGTTGCACACCACGAGCCGGGCGTCGCCGTCAAACATGCACAAGCCCTGTGTCATGTTCTCGACGGCGGCATTGAAGCGCCTGCTTTGCTCGGCCAAATCCCGCTGGCGGATCAATTCCGCTTCGGCGAGCGCGCGAACCTTGTCGGAATAGATGATTTCCGCACGCGCCGCGTTGAGGCGTTCCTGTTGCCGCCACGAGCGCGCAATCAGCCAGGCGGCGATGATGATGAGGCCGATCATCGCGGCGGCGATGATGCCCATGGTGATCGCCGTCCGGCGCCAGGGGGCAAAGGCGGCGTCCTCCTCCTGCGTCACGGCAACGACGAGAGGATATTTCATGAGGCCGTAGGCGGCGGCGATGCGGGCCTGCCCATCGATCGCGCTGGTCGAGCGCGAAACGCCGGAGCGCGAGTCCGCCAACGTCGCCAGGACCGAAGCCGGCACTTTCGTTCCGATCTGGCCGGCCATCGGGTGGCGCGTCAACAACGTGCCGTCCTTGCGCAGCAACGCGATCGCATATCCCTCGCCCATCGACGTCGAGCGAAACAGCTCTTGGAAGTATTTCATGTCGGTCGAGGCGTAGACGACGCCGAAAAATCTTCCATCCTTCGCCAGCACAGGACGCGCTTCGATTGCCACCCAGGCTCCGGTGACGGGGCCGCGCACGGGCGCGTCGAGATACGACGCGAGCTTCGGATTGGCTTTCAGCACTCGGAAGTAATCGAGAAACGAAGCATCCATCCTCGGCGCCGGCCATGACTGCCAGTGGTTCGAGCGGATGCCGTTGGCGTCGAGAAAGCCGAGCGCATGGATTTGCGGCAGGCCGGACATTTTCTCCCTGAGCAGGACGTGAAAGTCCTCGCCTTCGAGCAGCTGCGCGCCGTCCTCGGCCGATGCGAGCGCGCTGGCCCGTTCGGCCAAGCTGATCAGCATGAGGTCGGTCGCTTGCAAAGTGCGCTCGACCAGCTCCGACAAATCGAGGCTTTGGCGCAGCAGATCGTTCTGCACCTGGCGCAGGGTGCTGTGATGGAGCTGCGCTAGAATAAGCGCATTGGTGCCGGCGACGGCCGCAATCGCGAGCGCGGTGCCGACGATCAGCCAGCGCAGTCGATGCGACAACGATTTTTTGTCGGCGGACGGTACTGACATCCGGCGGATCCCTCAGCGTGAGCAGTGAAACGGCACGGGATCGACGCTCGTGTTTCGTGTCGCCGCAATCTCAGCGCCGCCATTAGAACAGAGCTGCCTTGCGTTTCAGTAAATCCCGGTGTGGATTAAGGCTTCTTTATCCATAGCGCCGCAGCGCCACCGTCCGGCGGAAGGTCGCGACGGTGCGGGGTGGTCTCGGCAGCGCACCCGGCCTCACCGTCAGAGCGTGACCATGCCGCTCCAGAACTGCTGATGCACGCCGGTGTCGACATCGTATTGGCGTTTGAGGTCGAGCTTGCCGTCGCTGCCGATGCTAAAAACGCAGAGCCTGGCCGGAACGGTATTGATGCCGTTGGCGTCGCGGACCGGCACCGGCTTGATGCTGGCGGCGACCAGCATGCGGCCGCTAGGTTCGACGCCGAAGGTGCGCAATTCGATGGCGTGGCCGTCGGCGTTTTGAATCAAGGTCGGCTCGCCGCTCGTCTGATCGATGGCAAAGACCGCGATGTTATTTTCGCCCTCCGTGAAGGCTTTCGAACCGTTCGCATCCACCAAGTCGGAGGCGCGATTAGTCAGATAGACAAACTTGCCGCTCGGATGGACGTGAATTGCTCCGGCGGCCTGGCGTACTTTCGGGTTCGGATTGGCCAGCGTTTCCTTGACGAACATCGGCGTGCGCACAAGGCCGGTGGCCGCATCTCGCTTATAGACATAAAGCTTGTTCTGCCGCTCTATCGAGACGAACACCCATGGCTTCGTCGGATGGAAGTCGAGGTGGCGCGGGCCGAAGCCGAGCCCATCGCCGGGCGCGATCGAGGCCAGACCGCTCAGTGCGCCGTTGTCGAAGCTGAACGTCTTGATCGCGCCTGGGTCCTCGGGCTTGTCCGGCTTGGCGTCGTTGCCGCGGGTTACCAGCAGCACAGTGTCGTTCGACGGCGCGGCGAGGATTTGATGCGCGTAAATGCCGGCATCGAGTTTTGCGGGCTGTGCGACCTGCGCACCGATCGTGCCGTCGGCGTTGAGGCGATGGCTGGTGAGGTTGCTCGGATTGTTGTACGCCGTGAGCAAATACCGACCGCTGGCATCGACGCTACAATGGATCGGCCGCGACGGCAGCGCCGCCGCGGGGCCCTGCAACTGCAACGCACCCGTCGCCGGGTCGATTGCAAGCGCGTTGGCACGATGGATATCGCCGGCGACCTGCGGACCGCCGTTGCTCGATACCGCGTAGAGATGGCGCCGCGACGGATGCGGCCAGACATATTGGATGTTTGCCGGCAGCGTCACCGCGCCGCGCTTGATCAACGCGGCGCCGTCGACGTCGAGGTCGTAGAGCGTGAGTTCGCCGCCGATGCTGGCGTAATAGACCGTCCGGGATTCGTTGCGGCTCACATGTCCCCCCGATCGTGCCGGTCATGGCCGGGTGTTTTATGAACCGCGCGTCCTAGCCGATGAAGGTGCCGTTGCGCAGCTCGGTGAAGGCCTGTTGTAGCTCGGCTTCGGTGTTCATCACAATCGGGCCATACCAGGCGACCGGCTCCTCGATCGGCTTGCCGGAGACCAACAGGAAGCGGATGCCCTCATCGCCCGCCTGCACGGTGACTTCGTCGCCGCTGTCGAACAGCACGAGTGAGCGGTTGCCGGTTTGCTCGCGGATCAGGGTCTCGCTGACGCCGTCGGTCTTCTCGGTCAGCACGCCGAACGGCTGCGACGCGGCGCGAAAATCTCCAAAACCCTCGAACACATAGGCGAAGGCGTGACGCTCGAGTTCGACCGCGAGCGTCTTGCGTTTGCCCGGCGGCACCCAGACGTCGAGGTAACGCGGATCGGCGGCGACGCCTTCGATCGGACCGCGTTTGCCCCAGAAATCGCCGCAGACCACGCGCACCCGGGTGCCGTCGTCATCGACCACTTCCGGAATCTCGGCGGCCTTGACGTCCTGGTAGCGCGGCGCCGTCATCTTCAACGACGATGGTAGATTGGCCCAGAGCTGGAAGCCGTGCATGCGGCCTTGCGCGTCGCCTTGCGGCATTTCCTGGTGCAGGATGCCGCGGCCGGCCGTCATCCATTGCACGTCGCCGGCGCCGAGATTCCCGCGATTGCCCAGGCTGTCGCCGTGCTCGACATTGCCGGCCAGCACATAAGTGATGGTCTCGATGCCGCGATGCGGGTGCCAAGGAAAGCCGGCGCGATAATCGTCCGGCCGATCATTGCGGAAATCGTCGAGCAGCAGGAACGGATCGTAGGCGCCGGTTTCGCCGAAGCCGAAGGCGCGGCGCAGTTTTACGCCGGCGCCCTCGATCGTGGGCTTCGACGTGATGATTTGCTTCACGGGCCGGATGGACATGGTTCTTGACCCCTCTGATGGCTGATTTCTCGCCAAAAGATGGTTAGCCGGAGGAAACCGGCAAGAAGGCACATCGTTGATACCAAGCGGGCGCGGGCCAACGGGCTCGCGGCGGGGACAGCTATGGATTATTTCAGCCGACTTGTTGATCGCTGCGCAATAGCGCGCCAACCAGCTTGTCGATCTGCGCGATCGAACGGAAGTTCGAAGGCGTCATGTCGCGGTCGGGGATTTTGATATCGAATTCGATTTCGACCGCGAGCATGAGGTTGACCAAATCGAGCGACGATAGGCCGCTCTCGCTGAGAACGTCATCGTAGCCGACCGGCCGGTCGATCGATCGCTTGGCCATGAGCTGGCGCACAAGCTGCGCCACGCGTTCCGTCGAGTGAGCGTTGGTACCGTCGAACAAGGTGAATATTCCCCAAATACCGCACACGCGGCGGTTCCATTTCGCGGATGGCCGAATGCAGCCGCGCCAAGCGTAGTTAGCACGGGATGTGTTTGCGATTGGTAACCTTTACGGCAAAGAACTGCACTAATCCCGGTCGAATAACATGAGGAATTGGAAATTTTGAGGTACCCCTGGGTCGGCGGGCGCTGTCGAGGCTTGATAGCGCGGGAGGGGCCAACGTCATCGCGAGCGCAGCAATGAATGCCGGAAGTCCAATGACGCTCCAAGAGGCCGATGAAGACCGTCGTATCGCGCGCAGTGCCATGCGCGGCATTCTCATCGCCGCCAGCAATCTGCACGCCGCCGGTTCTGCGAATCTGACGACACGCGCGGAGAAGGTCGCGGTGGTGGCCGCCACCCATGCCGCGGCCGTCGATGCCGAGTCGCGATTCCCCAAAGAGGCGATCGATGCGGCGCGCGCCGAACGGTTGTTGAGCGCCGCCGTGCCGCCCGACCTGGGCGGCGAGGGCGCGAGCACGGCGGACATCGTGGACGTCTGCTACATGCTCGGCCGCAACTGCGCATCGACGGCGATGATCTATGCCATGCATCAGACCAAGGTCGCTTGCCTGGTGCGTCACACCCGCGGTAGCGCCTGGCATCAGCGGTTGTTGCGACGGGTTTGCGCCGAACAATTGTTGCTTGCCTCTTCCACCACCGAAGGCCGCGCCGGCGGCGACGTGCGCAACAGTTCAGCGCCGATCGAGTGGCGCGATTCGCGCATCACGCTGGAGCGACAGGCAACCGTCATTTCCTATGCCGAAGCGGCCGACGGCATCGTCACCACCGCGCGGCGCTCTCCGGAAGCCGCGAGCTCGGACCAGGTTCTGGTCGCCTTCCTCAAAGACGACTATGCGATCAAGCGCCTCAACGGCTGGGACGCTTTCGGCATGCGCGGCACCTGCAGCGAAGGCTTTGCGCTCAGTGCCTCGGGTTCTGCCGAGCAGATCCTGCCGGTGAGCTACGACAAGATTCACGCCCAGACCATGATGCCGTTCGCGCATCTGGCCTGGAGCGGCGCCTGGGCCGGCATCGCCGCGGCGGCGGTCGATCGCGCGCGGGCCTTCGTGCGCAAGGCGACCCACGGCGCCGGCGGCACCATGCCGCCCGCGGCCCAGCACCTGACCCGCGCCAATGCCTCGCTACGGACGCTGCGCAGCCTCATCGCCGCGTCGCTGCAACGATTCGAGGCGGCGGCGTCCGATCCGGCCGCGCTCGAAGCAATCGACTTCCAGACCGGCATGAACATGCTGAAAGTGAACGCGTCGGAGCTCGCGGTTGCAACCGTCATGAGTGCGATGCAGGCTTGCGGGCTTGCGGGCTATCGCAACGACAGCGAATTCAGCGTCGGCCGGCACCTGCGTGACATCCTGTCGTCGCCGATCATGATCAGCAATGACAGGATTTTGGCGAATATAGGAGCGGCCTCGCTGCTGAGCAGCACGCCGGCATCGTTGCGCGACTGAATTCGACACAAGCAGAATAAAAAATATACCGAGAGGCGTGAGAAGATGAATGTAGCATTCAAGGAACCGGCTCAGCCGGTACGCTCGCTCGATTCGATTGCCGAGGCGCTGCTGCTGCCGACCGGCATCGATGGCGTCTATGTGCGCACCGCCATATTCGAACAGGTCGTTGGCGGGCTGACCGCGCTGATCTCGCGTTACTGCGAGCCGAACACGGAAGTGTTGCGCTTCCCGCCGGTGATGAGCCGCCGGCAGGTGGAGAAATCCGGCTATCTGAAGAGCTTTCCGCATTTCCTCGGTTGCGTCAGCTGCCTCGGCGGCGCCGAGACGGAGATCAAATCGGCGGTGGAGCGCAGCGAAGCCGGTGAGGATTGGACGCAGTCGCTGGCGGCGGCCGATCTCGTTCTCAGCCCCGCCGCCTGCTATCCGGTCTATCCGCTGGTCGCGAGCCGCGGCCACGTGCCGGCAAGCGGGCTGACCTTCGACGTCGCCTGCGATTGCTTCCGCCGCGAGCCGTCGCAAAATCTCGACCGCTTGCAGTCGTTCCGGATGAGAGAATATGTCCGCATCGGCACCCCAACGCAGGTTGATGAGTTTCGCCGCGCCTGGATGGCGAGGGCGCCGGGTTTTGCCGCGCAATTGGGCCTGCCGTGGCGCATCGACTCCGCGAGCGATCCGTTCTTCGGCCGCGGCGGCAAGCTGATGGCGATGAGCCAGGTCGAGCAGGCCTTGAAGTTCGAATTGCTGATTCCGGTGCGGTCCGCCGAAGAACCGACCGCGTGCATGAGCTTCAATTATCACCGCGACCATTTCGGCACGACGTGGAATATGCGCACCGAATCCGGCGAAGTGGCCCATACCGGCTGTGTCGCCTTCGGCATCGATCGCCTGGCCTTGGCGCTATTCGCGACCCACGGCCTCGATTTGCCGCATTGGCCGGTCGCGGTGCGCAAGGCGCTGGCGATCTGAGACGGCGTTAAGGCGAACCCGCTCCGGGTTGATTGGCCGGCTCGCCACAGATGCGCGACGTCAATGCGAGGATAGCTGCGCGGCGCCGACGCTTGTCGCCGTCAAAGCTGCGCCGAGATGCGGCGTGGGCTCATCAATAGTCTCGATACGGCGGTCGATGTCCTGGATGACAAAGCGCGAGAAGGACCTGAGATTTATGTAAAACGCCATCAGCCCCAGAATATGGCGAACGGCACCCGGATTATTTTTCCGACAATCGTTGAACACTTTCCAGAATACGTCGCGCGCCTCCGGCACACGATTGAAAATGCCGTATACGAAATCAAGCGACAGATTGCGCCGCCTATCGCCGATCGCCAACGCAGCGGGCCGGTTGGAGACGTCGAGTTGCGCCACGAGACGCTCGAGGCGGCGGGCATAGGCCGCAGGATCGTAGATTTCTTCGAGGACGCGCCGATAGTCGAGCAAAATGTCGCGCTTGGGCCTGAGCGTCGTGAAATTGAGGCCAAGCGTGCATTGATCGCCGCTCTCCGGGGGCATGTGCTCATAACCGGGATGCAAGCGGCCTTCTTTTTCGAGACGGCGCGCCAGCTGCGTATTCGGCGCCGCGCACAGTAATCCCACCATGGCTACCGGGATTGCCGCTTGATCGATCAAGCTCACCATGGCATCGGCCAAGGCGGCCTTCTCGCTGTCGAATCCAATGATGAAGCCAGCGGTCACGTAGATGCCGGCGCCGTGTATTTTGCGGATGCTGTCGGCCAGGTCGCGCCGCGTATTCTGCTTTTTCTTGGTGTGAACGAGCGTCTCCGGATCCGGACTTTCGATGCCGACGAAAACGGCGACAAAATTCGCACGGCGCATCAGCTGCAACAGCTCGTGGTCGTCGGCGAGATTTACCGAGGCTTCGGTCGAGAATTCGAACGGGAAGTCATGCGCTTCCTGCCACGCGACCAGCGCGGGGAGAAAAATTCGCAGCGCCTTGCGGTTGCCGATCAAATTGTCGTCGACGAAGTCGACCTGGCCGCGATAGCCGAGGTCGTACAATGCCTGCAATTCCGCGAGCATTTGTTGCGACGTTTTGGCGCGCGGCACGCGCCCGTACAATTCGATGATGTCGCAAAACTCGCAGGTAAAGGGACAGCCGCGCGAAAACTGCACGCCCAAATACAGATAATTGGCGGCCTTGAGAAGGTCGAAACGCGGCGGCTGCGTTTTGGTCATGTCGACCTGAAACTTTTCGGCGACGAAATCGCCGCTTCGTTCTCCAGCGTCCCAGGCAGCGACAAACCGCGCCAGAATGTCCTCCGCCTCGCCAAGGACGCGAAAGTCGGCACTGCTGTAGACGTGCGGGCTCGACGTAGCATCGGGCCCGCCGACGGCCACGGGCCTGCCGTGCCGGTGCGCGAGCTCGATGATCCGCAGGGTATCGATCTGTTGGACGATCATGCCGCCGGTCATGACCAGGTCGGCCCAGGCGAAATCGTCGTCGGTCGCGTCCTCGGTATTGAGATCGACGAGACGAATGCTCCAATGCGACGGCAGTAACGAAGCGACTGTGATCAATCCGAGAGGAGGAGTGGAATAGCGAGCGCCGACCAGCTTGCAGGCTTCAGAGAAGTTCCAGAACGTGTTCGCCTGAAAGCGGGGATAGATCATCAGCGCGTTGCATCGGCGAACTGATGGCGCCTTCGCCGTTTCATCGCACGGCTGTACGGATGCAGTCATCAGTCGCCACCCGTTCCATGCCGGCCTTCTGGCCGGCGCAACCGGAGCCACGCGTCAGTCGTGTCAAAGCCACAGGTCCGCGCAGCTGTTTATAACGGCACCTGCTTGCGCCGTCCATGCCGGAGGGCGGGGCGAACCGGCCTTGCTTCCAGCTGGCCCGGCGATGGCGGCTAAAAAATGCGGGCATCCGGCGGTCTGCTCCATGCGAGCACCCGGCGGCTCAAGTGCGTTGAGCGTCAAACGCCCAACACCGCGTATTCGGTATAAGCGAGGTCGCCGAGCCTGGGCCGTTGCGGGCCCCTGAAATATTTCGCCATGCGGCCAGGGCGGAATGTACCGATCAATCCGGGAATGGCGCCGTTGGAATCGATGATGACGAAGGGCTTGCCGCGCCACGCCAAGTAGCGCCCGGTCGGCCCGGCAAGGCGCACGAAGTCGGAAACGTTACGGCAATAGATCAATTGTGCGCACGGGATCGCGCGCTTTACGACGCGGGGCCGGAAAACAAACGGGTAGGCCTGCCCGTCGCTCTCGCACCACAGGCTGATGCAGCCGTGTTCGGCGTGACGCCGAAGGATGTCCTGCTCGGAGGCATCGAAGCTCACCGCGGGGTCCTGACGCGCGTCGAAGACGCGCACGCCGCTGCCTCCGAACAGGTCTTTCAGCATCGGCGCCGCGACGAAGACGCCATCGCAATAGCGCGAAAAGCCTTGCGCCTCGATGATCGGCCAGGTGTGCGGCGCCGCCGAGACGTTGGTATAGGTGGCGTCCTTGTCGGCGAGCGCTTGCGACACCAGGAGCGTCGCATAGGCGCGGTAGGCGGGCTCGACATACCAGCTCGACAGATTGCATCGGGTCGCGAGCCGGCCGTCCTCGCGCATGGTCGAGCAAATCAGCAAAAGCGCGCCGACGGGAACTTCGCCGCTTTCGAGAAGGTAACCATATTTCGGAAAACCGGGCGGCGGCTCACGGCGCGACAGCCGGGCCAGAGCGTCCGACCAGAACTGCCGCGCGCGGTTCGGAAACCCGCGGCCGAGGAGCGCCGCGACGGCGGCAATATCGGCTTCGCCGATCTGACGGCAGCGGATTGCCGGAACGGAACAGTCCATTCGCGTTGACCACGGTAGCGTCGTGAACTTGATTGTAATCTTGCGCGAATATATCGAACGCCGGTGAAGAAACAGTAGGCCATACGACGATGAGCATGAAATTAACCATAATGGACATGATGCGCCAGATCGCGCGTGAGCACGGCAAGACGCTGGCGCCGCTGGGCGACGATTTGGTGCTGCTCGATTCCGGCTTGGATTCCCTCGGCTTCGCGGTGCTTGTCGCCCGGCTCGAGGACACGCTCGGCATCGATCCGTTCACGGCCGCCGAAGACGCCGTGTTCCCGCTGACGCTCGGCGACTTCGTGAAAGTGTATGAAAGTGCGCAGCAACGCGCCGTCGCTTAAAGGCCGTATCGCCGACGCCGCGCCGGAACGGTTCTTCTGGGATCGCGCGGCGCGGCTTTGCGTCAATCGTCTCGCGCGCGGAACAGGTCTCGGTGGCAGGTCGGCGGAGCTTGCGGGCCGCTCGGTCGTCGTCGCGACGTCGAGCCAGCTTACCACTGCGCTGGCGCTGATCGAGCTTGACGGCGTGGCGCGGCGGTTGACAATTTTGCCGCCCGATACTGCAGCCGATCATCTCGGCGCGTTGATCGCCGGTGCCGAGGCCGACGCCGTCGTGATCGACCAGGATACCCCGGACCACGCGGCATTCGATCTTCCGGTGCGTGTCGTTTGCGCGCCGGCCGTCGTTCCGGCTGAGCAGCCATCGCTGCCGCACGTGCCGACCGAATGGGTGCTGCTCACGTCCGGCACCTCCGGCGTGCCGAAGATGGCAGTGCACAGCCTGGCCAGCCTGATCGCGCCGATCGGCGCCGGACAGCGTCGCGACGGCGCCGTCGTGTGGGGCACATTCTACGACATCCGCCGCTACGGCGGCCTGCAGATATTTTTGCGCGCGATCGTCGGCGGTGCGTCGCTGGTGCTGTCGAGCGCCGGCGAGACGGTTGCCGATCATCTTGCCCGGCTCGGCCGCTGCGGCGTGACGCACCTGTCGGGCACGCCGTCGCACTGGCGGCGCGCGCTGATGTCGCCCGAAATCGGAAAAATATCGCCGCGCTATGTCCGCCTCTCCGGCGAGATCGCCGACCAGGCGATCCTCGACAGTTTGCGCGCCATGTTTCCCGAGGCCGGCATCGGCCATGCCTATGCGTCGACCGAAGCGGGCGTCGCCTTCGAGGTCGACGACGGACTAGCCGGGTTTCCTGCTGACCTCCTGCAACATGACCGCGACGGCGTCGCGCTGAAGCTCGTCGACGACGCGCTGCGCATCCGCTCGCCGCGCACGGCGGAACGCTATCTCGGCAGGCAACAGGCAGGCTTGCGCGATGGCGACGGCTTCGTCGACACCGGCGACATGGTGGAACGGCGCGGCGATCGCTACGGCTTTGTTGGCCGCCGTGGCGGCATCATCAATGTCGGCGGATTGAAGATCCACCCCGAGGAGATCGAAGCGGTCATCAACCGGCACCCACAAGTGAGAATGTCGCAGGTGCGGCCCAAGCAAAGCCCGGTCACCGGCGCGATCGTGATCGCCGACGTCGTGCTGAAAGCTGACTGTGCGCGCACAGGCGGCGAGCAGCAGCAAATCAAGAACGGCATATTGCAACTCTGCCGCGACGCGCTGCCGCGCCATAAGGTCCCCGCGGCCATCTCGATCGTGTCGGCGCTCGATGTCGGCGCAACCGGCAAATTGGCGCGGCGCTATGGCTAGAGCCGCACGCACCGTTCTCGTCACCGGCGCAAGCCGCGGCCTCGGCCTCGCTATCGCCCGCCAGCTGGCCGGGGCCGGCTATGACGTGATCGCCTTGGCGCGGCAAAAGACCAAGCACGTCACCGACGCCATCGCCGAGGCCACGCGCGCCAAGCAGGGCGCGTTGCATTTCGTGGCGTTCGACCTCGGCGAGGTCGGCGAGATTCCCAACCTGGTGAAGGGCCTGCGCAAGGATTTCGGCCCGCTGTTCGGCTTGGTCAACAATGCCGCTGTCGGCCACGACGGCGCGCTGGCCATGATGCACAATTCGGAAATCGTCGAGCTGGTGCGCATCAATACGCTGTCGCCCATCGTGCTGACCAAATACGTGGTCCGTGCGATGATGTCGGAACGCGCCGGCCGCGTCGTCAATGTTGCCTCGATCATTGGCTTTACCGGCTATAGCGGCCTTTCGGTTTACGCGGCGACCAAAGCATCGATGATCGGCTTTACCCGCTCGCTGGCCCGTGAAGTCGGTCGCCTCGGCATCAACGTCAATGCCGTAGCGCCGGGTTTCATCGATACCGACATGACCCACGGGCTTGCCGGCGAGCAGCGCCAGCAGGTGGTGCGCCGGAGCGCATTGCGCCGGCTTGCCGAAGTCGAGGACGTGGCGAACGCGGTCGAATATCTGCTCAGCGACAAGGCGCGCAATATTTCCGGCACGGTGCTGACCGTGGACGCGGGCGCCACCGCATAAGGGCTAAAGACGAACGCCGCCGGTCTTGATGCATTCGAACAGCGCGCGGTCGAGTTGCACATAAGCCTGTTGCGACGGATCGTCGAAATAGATGGCGTCGTCCGATGCGGCCGGATCAAATCCCTCGCGCACCAGCTCGGTCTTCTGGTGCTTGAAGGTCGCCGTCACCGCGATGCGATCCTGGATGCGCAGGAATAGCGGCCGGGCGTAAGCCGGCAAGACGCGCGCGAGGTGCCGGTGCAATTCCAGCATATCCAACGTGCCGTCGGCCACGAGCGCCGCCATGCCGGCTGCGCCCTCGGTGCCGGGAATTTGAACGCCGTAAACGGCCGCTTCGGCAATGCCGGGGAACGCCATAATCGCTGCGGCGACTTCGGAGGTCGCGACGTTCTCGCCCTTCCAGCGAAACGTGTCGCCGATCCGATCGACGAAATAGAAAAAGCCGCCGGCATCGGCGCGCATCAGATCGCCTGTGCGATACCAGGCGTCGCCACGTTCGAATACGTCGCGCAGGATTTTTTTCTGCGATGCCTCGGCGTCGGTGTAGCCCTCGAATTCCGCCGCCGCGTGCGCCGCACCATCGTAAATTCTGCCGATCGCCTCGCCCGCCTCACCGGTCGTGCAACGCATGCAAAGCCCGCTCTCGTCGCGCGCCGGCTCGTGCGTCGCCGGATCTGATTTCACCAGCGCCAGCGGAAAGCGATGGGCGAGGAACGACGGCACGCGGCCGATGGCGCCGATTTTGCCTTCGACGTTGTAGAGCGAGACGTTGCCTTCGGTCGCAGCGTAAAACTCCAGGATATTCGGTATAGCGAACCGGCCCTGGAATTTTTGCCAAACGTCGGCACGCAGCCCGTTGCCGCAGCACAAGCGCAACCGATGTTGCTTCTCGCGCGGCGCTTCCGGCGCGTTGGCGAGATAACGGCACAGCTCGCCGATATATTGGAACAGCGTGCAGTCCCAATTGACCACGTCGTCCCAGAATTCGCGGGCGGAGAATTTATCGCGGATCACCACCGATCCGCCGCGCGCCAGTACCGCGCCGGTGGCAACGACGCCGCCGACGCTGTGATAAAGCGGCAGGCAATCGTACATGCGATCGTCCGGGCCGGTATTCATGAGACCGGCGAACCAGAAACTCCATTGCATCAGCCGGTGGTGGCTGACATGGGCGGCCTTCGGCAGGCCTGTGGTGCCCGAGGTGTAGATGTGGAGCGCGCGATCGGCGATGGTCACGCCGCGGCATTCCGCCTCGGTCAATCGTGGGCCGGACATCTTTTCGACGGCGCGATCGATGCGGGCAAAATCGTCGCTGCCGTGCGACCAGAGTTTTGGCCGGCCCGCCACGAGCGCAAGCGCCGCACGGGTTTCGTCGCACAGCTCGGAGGCGACGATGATATGCTTCGGCTTGACGATGTCGACGCAATGGGCGAGCGCCGGGCCGCGGAGATTGGTGTTGATCAGCGAAACGACGCCACCGACTTTGCCGACGCCGAGCCAGATCGCCATGTATTCGGGCCGGTTCGGCATGACGAGGCACACCGTCTCGCCCTTGCCGAGGTTTTGTCCGAGCGCCCAGCGCGCATAACGGTTTACGCGGTCGTCGAGCGCGCGATAGGTCAAACACTCGTTCGCCGAGAGCAGGGCAGGGGCATCGCCGCGGGTCTCGGCCAGCTCCTCGATCACGCGGGGAAGAATGCGCCGCGGGTTGGCGGCGATCGGCGCGGTGGCTTCCAACGCGCGCACCCAGTCGCGCAGCGCGCTGTCCTTGCCGCCGGTCCGCGGCCGTGCCTGTTCCGCCTCGATGAGAGTCATGCCTGATGCTGGCAAAACAAAGTGAATTTTTCGCTTCGGAAATCGATAAAATTTGAATGACCGATAAGGCGGATCGTAGCGGCTCGCCGACACGCGGCGCGGCAGAGGAAATCGTTAAGGTTATTGCATCCAATTAATCTTGCCTACGATATTCATGCGAGCAGCCACGGATAAAAAACCGAAGCGCCATACAATGGCCCAGCATTCAAGATGCGTGGTGGGACGACATGAAAAGAGAAACAGTGGCCGTGCACGGCGGCTACGACACCGATCCGACGACGAAGGCCGTCGCGGTGCCGATCTATCAGACCGTAGCTTATGAATTCGACAGCGCCGATCATGGCGCGGCTTTGTTCGACCTCGAGGTCGAAGGCTATCGCTATTCGCGCATCAGCAATCCGACCACCGACGTGCTGGAGCGCCGCGTCGCCGCGCTCGAAGGCGGTGTCGATGCGCTGTGCGTCAGCACGGGGCAGGCGGCATTGAACTACGCCGTGCTCAATGTCTCGAGCATGGGCAGCAATATCGTCTCGGTGCCGCAGCTCTATGGCACCACCTACACGCTGTTCGCACACGTGCTGCCGAGCCAAGGCATCAAGGTGCGCTTCGCCGAAACCGACCAGGCCGACGCGATCGAAAAACTCATTGACGACGGCACGCGCGCCATCTTCTGCGAAAGCGTCGGCAATCCCGCCGGCAATGTTTGCGACATCGAGGCGCTGGCAAAGGTCGGCGCGCGGCACGGAATTCCGCTGATCGTCGACAACACGGTGGCGACGCCGATCCTGCTGCGCCCGATCGAATATGGCGCCGACATCGTCGTGCATTCGCTGACCAAGTTCATGGGCGGCCACGGCACTACGCTTGGCGGCGCCATCGTCGACAGCGGCCGCTTTCCCTGGGCCGCGCACAAGCAGCGCTTTCCGATGTTCAACGAGCGCGACGCCTCCTATCACGGTCTGATCTACACCGAGCATTTCGGCGCCCGCGCCTATATCGCGCGCTGCCGCAGCGTCTATCAGCGCACCACCGGCGCCGTGCTGGCGCCGCTGTCCGCATTCCTGCTGCTGCAAGGCATCGAGACGGTGGCGCTGCGCGTCGAGCGCCACGTCGAGAACGCCCGCCGCGTCGCTGAATTTTTGCGCCAGGACCGCCGCGTGGCCTGGGTCAACTATACCGGCTTCGCCGACAATCCCTACCACCAGCTGGCGCAAAAATATCTCGGCGGCCGCGCCTGCTCATTGCTGACTTTCGGCGTCGTCGGCGGGCTCGAGACCGCCAAGAATTTTTACGACGCGCTAAAACTGTTCAAGCGCCTGGTCAATATGGGCGACGCCAAGTCGCTGGCCTGCCACCCGGCTTCGACAACGCACCGGCAGATGTCGGCCGACGAGCAGCGCAAGGCGGGCGTCAAGCCGGAGATGATCCGACTCAGCGTCGGCATCGAGCACATCGACGACATCATCGCCGATCTCGATTCCGCACTCGGCGCAGCGCAGCGGCGCAAAAATTCGCCGCTGCTTGCCGCCGAATAGGCCGGGAGAGCCAAGCAGATGCCGCTTCTGCTCGACACCTCGCGAGCCGTCTCGACCAACGAATTTCGCGCGGCGAACTGCGTCACCATCGGGCTGATCAATAACATGCCCGATCCGGCGCTCGATGCGACCGAGCGGCAGTTCATCGAATTGATCCGCGCCGCTGCGTCGAAAACCATCGTGCGCCTGTTGCTGTTTTCGATGCCGGAAATTCCGCGCGCCGACACGACGCGCCAGGACATGGCGGAGCGGTACCGCGACGTCTCCGCGCTGTGGGACGCTCATGTCGACGGCTTGATCGTGACCGGCACCGAGCCGCGGATGAAGAACCTGAAAGACGAGCCGTATTGGGCGACGCTGAGCCAGGTGGTGGATTGGGCGCGCGACTACACCACGGCAACCATCTGGTCATGCCTCGCCGCGCAGGCCGCTGTGCTTCATGTCGACGGCGTCGCCCGCCGCCCGCTGGCCGACAAGCTGTTCGGCATTTTCGAATGCGAGCCGGCCGCCTCCCATCCGATGACGAGCGGCGCAAAATCCGGCTTGCGCGTTCCGCACTCGCGCTACAACGATTTGCCCGAGGCGGCGCTGGCGGCTTGCGGCTACCGCATTCTCACCCGCTCGGCGGTCGCCGGCGTCGACATGTTCGCGCGGCAGGACAAGAGTTTTCACCTCTTCCTCCAGGGCCACCCGGAATACGAGGCGAAGACGCTATTGCGCGAATACCGCCGCGATGTCGGCCGCTACCTGCGGCGCGAGCGCGACGATTATCCCGGCTTGCCGCTGGATTATTTCGACGGCAAAGCGACGGGGATCGCAGCCGCGTTTCGCGAGCGGGCGCTCCGCGATCGCCGCGAGCACCTTATCGCCAGTTTTCCGGTGGGCGAGCTTGACGCCGGCCTGGAAAGCCCGTGGCGCGCTTGCGCCATCGGTATCTACGAGAAGTGGCTGGAATATCTCAGCGGCCGCAAGGCGGACCCGCGTCCCCTGACGACGCCGTTGCGGCGGGCCTGGCGGGACTGGCCGACGGCCGCCGCGCGGCAGGCCGCCGACGGTGTGTCCGGCTAGGGTGACGGGGGAATCTTCAACGTTTTGGCAGCAAAAAGCGCATCTGCAATGTCCGCGCGCGGACCGGAGCGCCGTGTTTACGCTTTGTTTGGCGCTACCACGTTTAATGACCCGCTAGCCTTGCTGGAGGGTGCCGTGCCCAAGCCTGTCGTCTTCGCTTTTCCCGCCGACGTCGAACTGAGCGACGCCCCGATCGCCCCACATTGGATCACCGAAGGCACGCCGCGGGCGCGTTCGGCGAAGCTTGCGGTGGCCGCCGACGGCACCTCGACGGTCATGGCCTGGTCGTGCACCGCCGGCCGCTTCACCTGGAATTACGTCATCGACGAAGCCCTCCATGTCATCTCGGGCGAGGCCTTTGTCACCGACGAGAAGGGCGAAGTCCGCCGCCTCGGCCCCGGCGACATGGTCTACTTTCCCGCCGGCAGCCGCAGCAACTGGTACATTCCCCACGAGATCAGGAAGATCGCCTTTTGCCGCCACGCCATGCCGCGGCCGCTTGGCATCGTGCTGCGGACCTGGAACAAGCTCGTCGATCTCATGACCGGCTTTTCCGCGGGCGAGGCGGCTCTTGAGCCGGCGCAGCAGCCCGAAATGCGCACCGAGTCGCGGCGCGTAACGGCCACCTAGGCAGCCTAACGCCTTTATCCGTATTATCGTCGGTCTTGACGCGGGCGTAATCGCGCGCCTGCAGCAAAAGAATTTGTGCGAATGGGACGGCCGTGCCGATAGTCGAAGGCGTTCTGCATTTCACGATTCCGGTGAAAGACCTGGATCGCGCCGAGAAATTCTATGCCGAGCTCCTCGGCTTCACCAAAATCGGCCGCACCGATCGCATCGTCTTCATGCGGGCAGGCGACGATTTCTTCAATCTGACTTTTTCTGAAAATCCGATCACGCAGAACGCCGCCGGCCGCCATGAAATCCATTCGGCGTTCAAGGTGACGCCGGCGGTCTACGACGCGACCCTGCAAAGCCTGCCGGCCAAAGGCGTGGAGATTTTCAAGGAAGAGGATCGCCGCGCCGGCGTGTTCGTCGGCCGCAGCGCCTATATCCGCGATCCCGACGGCAACGTCATCGAATTCATCGATCTCAAGCGCGCCCCTGGCGTGCAGGCGTAGCGCCGAGCAGAAAAAAACCGGAGACCATCCATGGCTGAGCAGGCGATTCGTCGCGTCATCACCGGTCACGACGGCAAGAACGTCGCCAAGGTCATCCTCGAAGGTCCGGCGACCAATACCAAGCGGCCGCGCGACGGCGTCGCCTCGACCCTGATGTGGTGCAGCGACGCGATGCCTGCGGACATTGCCGTCGGCGACAACGTCGAGGACATGGGCGCGCGCATTCTCGGCACGGCGCCGCCGGAGAACGGCTCGCGCTTCATCGTCATGGAATTCGCGCCGGGCATCGCCTCGGAGATGCATCGTACCGAGACCATCGACTACATCGTCATGCTGTCGGGCGAAATCGAGATGGACATGGACGATTCCACCGTAAAACTGCGGGCCGGCGACATCATGGTCCAGCGCGGCACCAATCATGCCTGGATCAATCGCGGCAAGGAGCCGGCGCGGCTCGCCATCGTGCTGCTCGATGCCAAACCGCTCGGCATCGGCCACCCGCGCCTTCGCGGCGATCAGGTGCGCTGAGACCGGCTACAGCTCGATCCGCTCGTCCATGGTGATGCGCGCCGGCGCGAAGGCCGTCGCCAGCGCCGTGAGCTGCGGGCGGTCGCAAAACGCCGGGACCACGGTCTTCGCTTGCGTCGCCTGCACCAGCGCCACCGTGTCGGAGAGCCGCGGGTGCACGTTCCAGCGCATGGTTTGCGCGCGGCCGCTTTTGACCAATTGATCGGCGGGTGTGGTGGGATTGACGTAGCCGGTGAACAGGATGGCCGGCTCAGGCTTGTCCTGCCATGCGCCGAACAGTCGCGCAGTCGCGCCGGAGGTGCCGTCGGCCGAACCGGCCAGCATGATGCCGCGGGCGCCATCGATCGGCTTGACGGTTGAGGCGAGCCGCTTGATGTCGTCGCCGATAGTGTCGCGCAGCGAAATGCCGGCGCCATCGCCAAGCGCCCGCAGCGCTTTTTGCATGGCGTCATCGACGAAAATGTCGGTGCGGCCATGGCGCAAAAGCGCGAGCGCGATTTCCGGGCCGCGGCCATTGGCCGGAACCGGAAGCAAAAGCGGTCCGCGTTCCAAGAACGAAGCCAGCTTGTTCCAGCATTCGGCGAGTGGGACCTCGTAAGCGCCATAGGAGCAATCCATCAGCGCCGTGCTCGCAGGCGGCGGCGGATCGTAGGCGTAAAGCATCGATTCCGCGCAAAAGTCGCCGGTGTAGAGCAAGCCGTCGCCGATGGCGAAGCGCAGCCAGATGCCGCCCGGCGCGTGGCCGTTGCGGCCGGTCTCGAGCGCGATGCCGAGCACATCGCCACGGCCGCGAACCGGCAGCCGCCGCCCGGCAACACCTTCTGGCAGCGCGCGCAAGACGATGTCGGTGGCATAGACCGGCGGGTTGCCGAGTTTCGGCAACAGCGACAGCCCGCCGACATGGTCCCTGTGGCCGTGGCTGAGCACCAGCGCGTCGATCGGAGCGATATCGTCGACATTCGGGAAAAGGCCGGGCGGCGGGCCTTCGCCGAGATCGAGCATCAGCCGGAGGCCTGCCACTTCGAGCAGGAAACAGGCCGGCCCCTTGACGCCGACGCCTGAGATCAAGTGCAGCACAGCCGTCCCTTGGCGCATCTTGGGGTGCATCGCATTCGACCGTTATTTCAATGCTCTATGGGCGGCGGCGAAAGTTGACAATGGGCGGCCTCGTCCTTAATCAACCGCTTTAAAAGGAAAAGCGCCATGAAAGTCCGTAACTCATTGAAATCGCTCCGCGCGCGCCACCGCGACAACCGCATCGTGCGCCGCAAGGGCCGCGTCTACGTCATCAATAAGACGCACCGGCGCTTCAAGGCCCGCCAAGGCTAGTCCGCCGGGGCGCCGGTCCGTTGGCCGGCTCAGTCCACCCTCACGATTTGCCCAATAGCGCCGCATTGCTCGCGCAACTTTGAACGCTATTCGGGCTTGTTGCCGTGCGGCAGGTGAATAGACTCAAACGGTCATGAGATTGCGATTCCCAGTTCTTGCTCTCGGGGCCGTGCTCGGCGTGGCGCTGGCGCTGCCGGCGTCCGCGCAAAATCCGCAACGGCACCAATGGATCCATCCGCCGAACGGCCTGCCCAAAGCCGGGCACGGCGGGCCGTCCATCAAGCTCGATACGTTATTCGACGCGTTGAAGATCGCGCCCGACGAGGACAGCGCCAAGGCGATCGAGGAGCGCATCTGGGGGGTGTGGGTGGTGTCGGGCAGCGACACCACCAATCTGCTCATGACCCGGGTCAAGGCCGCGTCCGACGACAAGGACTACGATCTGGCGATAAAACTCTTGGGCGCGGTCATCGCCATCAACCCGAAATATGTCGAAGCCTGGAACCAGCGCGCCACCATCTACTACCTGAAAGACGATTACGGCCATGCGCTCGCCGACCTCCGTGAGGTGCTGGCGCTGGAGCCGCGCCACTTCGGCGCTTGGTCGGGCCTCGGCCTCATCCTGCAAGACATCGGCGACGACAAACACGCGCTCGAAGCCTACCGCAAGGCGTTGGCGATCGATCCGCATCTCGAGCACATCCCCGATGTGGTGAAGACGCTGACCGAGAAGGTCGAGGGGCGGGATATCTGATTGGCGCTGTTGGGTCTCACGTGTCGCCGTGCGCGTCCGAGCCAACAAACGCAATCCGCATAAAATTGGTCGCGCCGGGGGTGCCGAGCGGGACGCCGGCGACGACGATGATGCGCTGGCCGGCCTTTGCAAAGCCTTCCTTGAAGGCGAGGCGGCAGGCGCGCTCGACGATGTCGTCCTGATCGTGGGCATCCTCGTCGATCACGCAGTGGACGCCCCAGACCACCGACAGCCTCCGCCCGGCGCCTTCGATCGGCGAGATGGCGACGATCGGGCATTGCGGCCGTTCCCGTGACACCCGCATCCCGGTCGAGCCCGATGAGGTCCAGCACACGATGGCGGCGAGGTCGAGGGTTTCCGCCACTTGTCGCGCCGCCGCCGCAATGGCGTCGGCGCCGGTCGCTTCCGGCTCGGTATGCAGCACGTGCAGCGACGGCAGATACATCGCATCGCGTTCCACTTCCTCGGCGATGCGATTCATGGTCTCGACCGCTTCGACCGGATATTGCCCGGACGCCGATTCCGCCGACAGCATGATGGCGTCGGCGCCGTCGAAGATGGCGGTGGCGACGTCGGAGACCTCGGCGCGGGTCGGCACCGGACTTGCGATCATCGATTCCAGCATTTGCGTCGCGACCACCACCGGCTTGCCGGCGCGACGGCAGGCCCGCGTCATTTCCTTCTGCACGCCGGGCACTTTTTCCAGCGGCATCTCGACGCCGAGATCGCCGCGCGCCACCATCAGAGCGTCGGCGAGATCGAGAATGTCGCCGAGCCGGGCGACGGCCTGCGGTTTCTCGATCTTGGCCATCACCGCGGCGCGGCCGCGGGTGATCTTCTTCGCTTCCGCGATGTCTTCCGGGCGCTGAATGAACGACAGCGCGATCCAGTCGACGCCGGCATCGAGGGCTGCTTCGAGATCGGCGATGTCCTTCGGCGCCAGCGCCGCGAGCGGCACGACGGTGTCGGGCAGGCTGACGCCCTTGCGGTTGGAAATTTTGCCGCCGACTTCGACGCGCGTGGTGATATGTTGCGCGCTGACGTCGGTTGCGACCAGGCGCAGCTTGCCGTCGTCGATCAGCAGCGCGTCGCCGGGCTTGATGGCGGCAAATATCTCCGGATGCGGCAGCTGCACGCGCTTGGCGTCACCCGGCGCGGCGTCGCTATCCAAAATAAAATCCTGACCCTTGTCGATTTCGACGGCGCCGTCCGCGAAGGCGCCGAGCCGCAGCTTCGGTCCTTGCAGATCGACCAGGATGCCGATCGGCCGGTTGTGATCCGCCTCGACGGCACGGATCGTGGTCACGAGCTCGCGCATCTTGTCGTGATTGGTGTGGCTCATATTGATGCGGAACACGTCGGCGCCGGCTTCAAACAGCCGGCCGATGAGGGCGCGGTCCGACGAAGCGGGACCCAGGGTGGCCACGACCTTGGTCCGGCGCTGCCGCCTCATGGAGTCTTGTTTCCCGGCGCCGATGTCGCGCCGGCGCCGGCGGGCGGCGCAGTTTGCTGATTGCCCGGCTGCAGAGGCTTTTGCGGCGGCTGTTCGGCGGACTCGGTGAGCTGCACGGTCCAGGCGCGTTGCTCGCCGGTATCGACTTCGAAGAAACCTGTGCGGTCATAGCCGTGGGCCAGGCAATCGCCGATGCCGCGGATGGTGAATTCCCTGTCGCGCGTGCACATATAGGCCCGTCCCGTCCATTCGCCGCCGCGATCGTAGTCGATGGCGTAGACATAATAATAACGGGCGACGAGATTGCCCTTGAGCACGGTCTCGCAGGTTCGTGACGGCAAGTTCCACCAGCCTTCGGTGGTCCACCCCTCGGCGTCCTTGTAGCCGACGGCGACGCCGACCCGGCTTGGCGTGTTGTTGCAGAGCCGGAAGTCGGCCGCGGCGGGCCGCGCCGAAGCGCCCAGCGCCAGCGCCACGAACAGGCCCGCCGCCAGCGTGCTCAGCGTTTTCCCAAGAAAAGTCGCGTGGCTCATGTCCGGTGCAGAATCCGGCCTCCGCTCACGGCCTGTCAACGACGATGGCACGGAAGTCGGTGACGTTGGTGAATGTCGGACCCGGGACGAAAAGGTCGCCGATGCCGCTGAAAAACCCCGTTGAATCGTTGTCGGCGAGAAACGCGGCGGGATCGAGGCCGGCGGCATGGGCGCGGCGAAGCGTCGTCGGATCGACGAAGGCCCCGGCCGGGTCGTCCGGGCGGCCGCTGCCGCCGTCGGTGCCGTCGGAATCCGCTGCCAGCGCCGCTATGCCGGCGCTGCCGTCGAGGTGGATGGCGAGCGCCAGCGCGTATTCCTGGTTGGGCCCGCCGCGGCCCTCGCCGCGCAGCGTGACCGTGAGCTCGCCGCCGGAGAGGATGACCACCCGGCGGTCCTGGGAACCCAAATCGCGGGCCAGACGGGCATGTTCCGCCGCCACCTCCCGCGCCTCGCCTTGCAGGCGATCGCCGAGCACCACGCATTCGTAGCCGGCGGCGATGGCGCGGGCTTGCGCCGCCCGCAGCGCATCGGCCGGCCGCGCCACGATCCGATAATCGGTGCCGGCAAAGATATGGTCGCCCGGCTTCGGGGTCTCGTTCCCCGGATCGTCGAGCGCCTTGGATACGGTGGCGGGCAGATCGAGCCGGAAACGGGCAACGATGGCGCGGGCGTCTTCGAGCGTGGTCGGGTCGGGCACGGTCGGCCCGGAACCGATGACGGAAGGATCGTCGCCGGGCACATCGGAGATCGCCAGCGTCACCAGTTTGGCGGGAAAAGCGAGCCGGGCGAGACGGCCGCCCTTGATGCGGGAGAGATGCTTTCGCAGCGCATTCATTTCGCCGATGGCGGCGCCGCTGCGCAACAGCGCCCGCGTGACCGCCTGCTTTTCGCCAAGCGTGATGCCCGCGGCCGGCGCGATCCAGTTGGCCGAGGCGCCGCCGGACAGGAGCACCAGGACCAGATCGTCCGCGCCCGCGGCTTGCGCCAGCGCCAGCGCCCGTTCGGTTCCCTTCAGACCCGCTTCGTCCGGCACTGGATGGCCGGCCTCGACAATGGGAATGTGCCGGGTCGGGCGGCCATAGCCGTGGCGGGTGACGGCGATGCCGGTGAGTCGATCCTCGGCTACGCGGCCGAGATAATGCTGCTCCGCGGCTTGCGTCATCGACCCCGCCGCCTTGCCCGCGGCCAGTACGACGAGCCGGCCCCGCGGCGGCGGTTCCGGCAGGTTGGGCGGCAGGCACTGCGACGGATGTGCGGCCGCGACCGCGGTCCGGAACAGCGATTCGAGCAATTCGCGCGCTGACGCGGCCATGGTCATCCCGGACTATGGAAAGGCGGCGGTTAGGTCTCTATCTTTCTATAACACCGTTGCGGAGGACATCATGGCTACCGACGACAAGACCGAGCTTGAGGCCGCCGTCTATCGCCGCCTGGTCGAGCACCTACGCTCCCGCACCGACGTGCAGAACATCGACTTGATGAATCTGGCTGGCTTTTGCCGCAACTGCCTGTCCAACTGGATGAAGGAAGCAGCCGACGCCAAAGGCCTGCCGATGACCAAGGACGAGAGCCGCCAGATCGTCTACGGCATGCCCTACGATGAATGGCGGGCCAAGCATCAGAAGGAAGCGTCCGCCGATCAGAAGGCGGCATTCGAAAAAGCAAGCCCAAAGCACTGAGCGAACGGCTTTTACGCCGCCCTCCTGTGCAGAGCGTGGATGAGCGGGCGAATAGCTTGATCATGGCGCGCCGGCGTTCGACACCTCTCGCAGCCTTTTAAGCGGGCATGATCTTTATCCGAAAACCGGTTTCCACTTTTCGGGATCATGCCACAATGCGAGGAGTGCCCGATGGCCACCGTTGCCGCCGCCAAAGACGAGCAGACCGCCCACCGTTTCGCCAAGGATCAGCTCAAGGCCTTCGTCGAGCGGGTCGAGCGGCTCGAAGAGGAAAAGAAAGCCATCGCCGACGACATCCGCGATGTCTATGCCGAGGCCAAGGGCAACGGCTTCGACGTCAAGTCGCTCCGCGTCGTGGTGCGGCTACGCAAGCAGGATATCAACGAGCGCAAGGAGCAGGAGGCTATTCTCGAGACCTACCTGCACGCGCTCGGCATGATTTGACGGCGCTTATTGCAGCGATGCGGTGCGGGTCGGGTAAGTGATCGTCGACAGGAACACGACCGCGCTGCCGCTGAAGTGATCCTGGCTCAGTCCGAGATTCGGGTCGGATGCGAACGTCATCATCACCGAGCTCGAGGGCTTCACCATCAGGCCTGCCAAGTAAGTCACGTCGCGGGCGCCGAACGCCAACGCCGACAGGAAGCGGTGCACGCTCGGCGACAGAATGATCGCGCGCAGCCAGGGATTGTCGAGACGCTCGCTGACTTTGACCGCGGCCGCCGCGAGCTGAACGGCTTTCTGGACCGAGGTTTTCGGCTGATCGTTGATGCCTTTGACCGCCACCGTGGTCTCGCTCTCGCCGATGACCTCGCCGGCTTTGTCCACGGGGGCGCGCGCCGCCACCGCGATGGCGTGGGCCGGTGAGTCCGGCTGCTCGGCATAGGCGAGCGCAAGCTGCGGCGGGACGTGGTCGTCGGAGGCGCCCGGCAACGGGCCGACAGTGCCCGTGGCGGTGGGATCGGCGCTCGCCACTTCGACGCCGCGCGGGCTCTTCGGCTGTGCGGCGGCGGCGCCGTCCTGCGGGCTCTGCCAATAGCCGCGCGCGAATATGACTTGGTTTGGCGACAGCGAGGCAAAGCGGTCGTTGGCCTGCGGCGGCGCCACTTTCTGCGCGGCCGGCGTTGGAGCGGCCGCAGCGGCAAATGAATTGGTGCGAATGAGCCTGGTCTGCGCCGCCACGTGGGTCGCGGCCGCTTTCACCCGTTCGACCGCGGCAACGGCGACCGCCTTGGCTTTGGTGCGGGTGGTCGCGGCAGGAGCCGGCGCCGCGGCGGGGGCGGGGGCGTAGGTGTCGGCCTCGTCGTCTTCCTCGCCCTTCCTCAAGCCAAGGAGTTTGGCAAACGGATTGCTGCCGCGATGGTCCTCGCTCGCCACCACGGTGCCGACATCGACGCCGGAATTGCGCGCCGCATCCACCGAATTTTCCGAAGGATTGTTGCCGCGCTGCTGAATCTCGGCCAGCGCCAGCGCATAGCCCGGCAGCGGCTTGCCGTCGCTCGGGATCTGCACGGTCTTGCCGTCGGGGAACACGCGCACCAGTTGCTCGTGGGTCATGCGCGGCCACATCCGCACGCTGCCGGTATCCATATGGACGAACGGCGAGCCGGATGTCGGATAGAAGCCGACACCGCCGCGCGCGAGCCGCAAACCGATCTCGCGTAAATGTTCGAGGTCAACGCCGGGGATATAGAAATCCATGGCGCGGCCGAGCATGTGCTGGCTGAAGCGGGCCACGCCGCTACTGCGGTGGCGCAGCATGGCGTTGGTCGCCGGCGAACGATAGCCGCACACCACCCAGATCGGCGCCTTGTTGCCGGCCTCGCGCTGTACCTCCCACACCAGGTCGATCAGGTGCGGATCCATTTTGGTCGCCTCGCCCTTGCGCCAGTCGCGCAAGAACCAGTTGAGCTTTTCCAGCGCGGCATCGTCGTAGCGGCCATCGCGCTTGAAGGTGATGGTGATGTCTTCGTCGGTATGGATGTGGTGCAGCGAGATGGTGCGGGTGTCGCCTTCGGCGACAGCGTTCTGCAGGGCTCGCGAGCCGAACAGGAGCAGTAGAACCGCGAGGCCGCACGCATAGCCGGCGCGCGCCGCAACGAATCGCACAGCTTTCAGGCGCGCCTTACAAAACGGCACGAGCCCATCCCATTTGACGCGTTGGCGACACGATCTCGCCGCGGCTCCCCGCCTTGGCGATTAACGCTAACGCAGTGTTAAATTGGGAAGGGTTAACGAAACGTTGCCGTCGCCCCATCCCCCGACCCCATTAGGGCTAACGGCATAGTGTGGCGAAAAATGGCCAGAGCCGCCGCCCTGGGGATAGGCCGCCCAAAAGCGGCGGCCTATACAATGAGGTGGTTAACGGACCAGCACAGTTTTTAGCGGAGTTCCAGGCACTTAGCGCTGGACCGGCGCTCCGGAACTGGTCTCACGACGATGCGGGGCAGCGTGGCGCACCGGCTGCGGTGGCGTCGCCGCAAAGCCGCCGCCGAACAGGCGCGAGAAGAAGCTGCCGCCGTCGCCCGGGCCGCCGTAGCTGCCATAGCCGCGGCCGCCAAACAGCGGTGTCGAATCCGGGATTGCCAGAACCTGACGGTGCGAGGGGTCTTCCCGGTGCTCGACGGCGACATCGGCCATCTTGCGGTCGTCGCCCTTGAGGATCGCCAGGAGCTGGCGGTCGCGGCCATAGACGTCGTCGCGGAATTGCAGCTTGCCGTCGTCGTCGACGAAGGCGGTCTGGTAAGTCAGGTTGACCGGGATGAAGGTCGGCAGCTGGATATCCTGCTCGCCGCCGGCGTCGATCATCTTCTTGATGCGCTCGAGCGTATAGCCGTCGTTCGGCCGCACCAGCGACAGCAGCACCTCGGCATATTTCTGCGGATCCTGCACCCGCATGCAGCCATGGCTGTAAGCGCGCTTGTCGTAGGCGAACAGATACTTGTCCGGCGTGTCGTGCTGATAGACCAGGAACTTGTTGGGGAAGTTGAATCGGATGCGCCCGAGCGCGTTGCGCTCGCCCGGCGGCTGCCAGATATGCACGGTGCCGTCGGGGTTCTTGCCAACCTTCAGTCCCATGCGGTCGAGCACCGTCGGATCCTGCTGCAGCGCCGGCAGATATTCGCGATTGACGATCGACGGCGGCACGTTCCAGGTCGGATTGATGGTGATGTATTTCATCTCCGCCTGCATGATCGGCGTCGGCATTTCCGGCTTGCCGTCGACGATCCGGGTGGTCCAGTAGGGCTTGCCGTCGTGCATCACGCGCAGCGTGAAATCGGCGAGATTGACGATCACGTAGGTGTTGCCGAGATCGTGCGGCATCCAGCGCCAGCGCTCCATATTGGCGAGGATGATGTCGACGGGCTTGTCGGGCTGGTGGCCGTTGAGCGCGTCGATGGTTTGTTGGGTGAGCGTGCCGGTGACCTTGAGCTGATGGTCTTGCTGATACTTCTTCACCGCGTCGGCCAGCGCCTTGTCGTAGGCCGTGCCGTCGCCTGAGACGTTGAGCCGTTCGCGCAGCAGCGGCACCCGGTCGTCCTGGGCGCCGACTTTCGGCGCCGCGCCGTTGGCGATAGGCGTCTTCTTGGCGTCGCTCTTGCCGGCGCGGAGCTCGGCGAGCTTGGCTTTGAGCGCGAGGTACCCCGGGGTGTGCGGCTCGTAGGCGTCGAGCGCCTGCGCCATGTCTTTGGCTTCGACCATAGCGGCGAGCACGTCGGCGGGCTCCGGCGCCGTCGTGGTGTAGGAGATGTCGCCGCTGACCCGCGACCAATGCACCCGCCCGACCCAGGCGTGGTGGGCATAGGTGATGATGGTCATGTCGAGCTTGACCTCGGCCTCGGCGAGGTCGTTCGGATCGCTCAGCGCGGAAAAGTTCGGCACCGGATAATCGGCCGGATCGAGACCGTCCTGGT
>Ga0307476_10000555_pt1 | contig 27731 bp, 20 predicted proteins | sample atmos_gasesECM2C_2_FD_203314 | JGI IMG/M metagenome (GOLD analysis project Ga0307476, IMG submission 203314) | Hardwood forest soil microbial communities from Morgan-Monroe State Forest, Indiana, United States - atmos_gasesECM2C_05 | ecosystem: Environmental > Terrestrial > Soil > Temperate...
TTACCTCGCCAGTAAAACGAATCTCGACGAGGCGCTGAAGGACGAAGACAAGTCGATCCAGACCGAGGAACGCTTCGACAATCTGCACGCCAAATCGCAGATTCTCGAGGCCATGGGCCGCAAAGACGACGCCGCGACGGTCCTCAACAAGGCGTTGGACAAAGCCAGCGCCCAGCAACTTTACTTCTATGGCCGCCAGCTTCAAGGGCAGAAGAAGCAGGAAGAGGCATTCGCTATCTTCCGCTCAAACGCGAAGAAGTATCCTGACTTTTGGACCTCGCACGTCGGTCTGGCCCGCGTTTACAGCGGCCAGGGCGAATACGACAAAGCCGTCAAGGAGATGCAAAGCGCCCTGGCAGGCGTGCCCGATGATGCCAACCGATCGAACCTGGAGAAATATATTAAGCGCTTACAGTCCAAAGAGGATATCAACCGCTAGCTACAAAAAATGTTTGGAAGTAAGAATGGGCCAGCGCGAAAGCTGGCCCATCTTACTTTGCAAGATTGTTCCCCTCCCTCACCAAACCCGGCAAGCGTTGGCCCGAACCATCTTCTGACCCGCCTTGCACCCGAAGGCCTGGGCAAACTCCGGCATGTTCGAGACCACATTATCGATGCGGAAGATGGGTAACGAGTGTGGGTTAGTAGTAACGAGCATACGTGCCACCTCCGGACGCACGCTCGAGCACCAGGAGTAGGCAAAGGAGAGGAAGAAGCGCTGGCGATAGGTCCAGCCGTCCGGACCTTTGTCGTCGAGCGATTTCCCTTGCGCCTTGAGTGCGGCCTCCAGCGCGAACAGCGCGAGATGGATGCCGCCGTTATCCGCCGTGTCCTCCCCCTGAGTCAGCAAGCCATTCTGCTTGACCCCGGCGCCGGCATCGGGAACCTCCTGCGTGTACTCGTCGGCGATGCACTGGCCGCGTTCGTCATATTGCTTGGCGTCTTCGGCAGTCCACCAATCGCGCAGATTGCCGTGGGCGTCGAATTTGCGTCCCTCATCGTCGAAGCCGTGAGTTAGTTCGTGGCCGATGACCATGCCGATGGCGCCGTAATTCACCGAATCATCCATGTCCTTCTCAAAGAACGGCGGCTGTAGAATGCCGGCGGGGAAGTTGATGGTATTCAGCTGAGGATCGTAGTACGCATTGATGGTGGGCGGCGTCATGGTCCACTCGCTGCGGTCCACGGGCTTGCCGATCTTGGCCACAAAACGCTCGAACTCGAAGGCGGAGGCCTGCCCTACGTTCGCCAGGTAGCTGTCGCGCGTGATTTTCACGCTGGAATAATCGCGCCAGTGCGAGGGATAGCCGATCTTATCTTCAATTCCCTTCAACTTAACGATCGCCTGTTCCTTGGTCGCAGGCGTCATCCAGTTCACGCTTTCAACGTCGTCGTGCATGGCGCGCTCGATGGCATGCACCATTTCAATGGTGCGCGCCCGGCTCTCCGGGGGAAAAGCGCGGTCCACATAAGCCTGGCCGAGAGCTTCGCCCAGGTCGCGGTCGGCGGCTCGAGTGCAGCGCCTCCAGCGCGGTAATTGCTCTTCCTGGCCCGCCAGCGTGTGGGCGAAGAACTCGAAGTTCTCGTCGACCATCGCTTTGGTCAAGTAAGCCGCGGCCCGGTGAATCACCTGCCAGCGCATATAAATCTTCCACTGCTCGAGTGAACGTTCGACCAGTAACTTATTTTCGGCGCGGAAAAAGTCCGGCGCGCTGACGATGTAGTGATCGCTGGCCGGGGCCTTCACTGCTTTCAGGTAAACATCCCATTCGATAGAAGGTGTAAGCTCGCGGATCTGAGCCAGGCTCATCTTGTTATTTATATTCTTCGGATCGCGACGCTTGATGTTATCCATCTGCGCTTGCGCCAGGGCGGTTTCCAGTTCGATCACAGTATTCGCGTCGGCGCCGGCTTGCGCTTCCGATTCCCCGGCCAGCACAAGCATTTTCTGCACGTGCGCACGGAACTTCTTGAGAGTCCCCGCCGATTTCTCGTCGGTCTTGATGTAGTAGTCGCGGTTGGGCAGGCTCAGACCGCCCTGATCGATCTGCGCTACCACTTTCGAAGCGTCGTCAAAGTCCTGCCCGCCGCTGAAACCGAAGAACGGAGCGTTGGTCTGATTGTCGTTCCCCTCCCACGCCCCCGGAAACAAGTGATGTAGATGTGCAATCTCAAGCGTGAGCTCCTTCTTCGACTTGAGCGCCGCAATGCGATCCAGTTCCGGCTGCAAGGTCTTCAAACCGGCCGCTTCGATCCCGCTCTCGTCCATGCAAGCCGCCCAATAGTCGCCGATCTTCTGCTGCACTGCGCCGCGACTCGGATCGTTCTTGCTGCTCGCCTCCAGCGTCTCGCGCTGCACGTTCTCGTTCCACAATTCCAGGCTGCTTCCGGTGGTCCAATACACCTGGTCGGCGGGAATCGGGTTAGCGGTGATCCACTTGTTGCAGGAGTATTTGTAGAAATCGTCGCAAGGATTAAGGCTTTGGTCGGTCAGATTGGGATCAAAGTGTTCGAGTTTGGGAGCCGTCGTTTCCCCCGCAGCTCCGGCAGTCGCGCCGGAAGTCGAGTTTAGCGTAGCGTTTTGTCCAAACACAGCCAGGGGCAAGCTCAGAAGTAGAAAGCACAAGATGACTCTGGGAATAAACATTTAGCCTCTTTTCGGGGAACAGCGAGATTGCAGCAAGAGCAATCGCTCTCTAAACAATCGCTCTCTGAAAATTATGCACATGGGAAGATGAAGGTTCCGAGCAGGGCAGGGACGAAACGGCACACTCCAGCCCCCTGTGCAACAACATATTATATGACGCGCGGACAGCAGCGTGGTTAGCGGAGAGACCTGACAACTAACCCGTGTTATGTAATCCTGCAGCGATGCCGTTGATGGTCGCACCCAGAGGATACTCCAGTTCCTCGAGGTCTTCTCCCAGTTGCTTGCGTCGTAGAAGCTCCACCTGGATCAGGCTCATCGGATCCACGTAGGGATTGCGGAGATGAATGGAGCGCGCCAGCACTCGGTTGCGCGCCAGTAACTCCCGTTGACCCGAGATGCGGAGAATTACTTGCCGCGACCGCAGAAACTCTTCTTCCAGCATAGCGAAGACGCGTGTGCGCAAGCCCGTGTTCTTTACCAATCCGGAATAAACGCGAGCGATGTGGAGATCGGCCTTGGCCATGCCGAGTTCGACGTTGCGTACCAGGTCCGAAAAAAGCGTGAAGTCCTTTAACATCTCGCGCAGCAGCCGCTCGTGACCTCTTCCCTTCCCGGCGAAGCTCTGCAATCCCTGTCCTACTCCATACCAGGCCGGCACGGCATGACGGCTTTGCATCCATCCGAACACCCACGGAATGGCGCGCAGGTCCTCCAAACGACGGCCGCTGGTCCGGCGCGATGGCCGTGAGCCGATGCGCGCTGCATCCAGTTCCTGGATCGGTGTGGCCTCCTCGAAATATTCCAGCACGTCGGCATTCTCTGCGATGTCGCGGCGATAGACACGGTATGCCTCCCCCGACATTTCCTCCATGGCGTCTTCCCAGCGCGCCTGATCCTTTGGCTGAGCGGCAGGGCGCGTGAACGCTTCCAGGCTGGCAGCAATCATCAGTTCCAGGTTCCATTCCGCGAGCACGGCATCGGCGTACTTCCAATTGAGAACCTCTCCCTGCTCCGTGATGCGGACGCGTCCAGTAAAGCAACCCTCCGGCTGGGCCAGGATTGCCCCATGGGTGGGACCGCCCCCGCGCCCTACCGTACCGCCGCGACCGTGGAAGAGGCGCAGCTTCACTCCGCATTCTCGCGCCACTCCATGCAGATCGCGGTGCGCCTTGTGCAGTTCCCACGTACTGGTCAGCATTCCTCCATCTTTGTTGGAATCGGAGTAGCCCAGCATCACTTCCTGCCATCGTCCCCAGGAATCAAGCAGCGGTTGATACTCAGGATGCTGCCACACACGTCGCATCGCGCCGCCCGCCGCGCGCAGAGCATCGATTGATTCAAACAGCGGCACCGGCATCAGGCCCGGGTCATGATCGCCCCCGGAACCAGCCAATCGGACACCGCAAGCCTTCGCCAGGCGGACAACGTTGAGCACATCGTCCTCGGACTCCGCGCCGCTGATGATGTACTGACGGATGGACTGCGCGGGATAAACCTGCTTGAGCCGATGGATCGTACGGAAAGTCTCGATTAGCTCCTGCGCCTGAGCAGAAAACTCGCTGCTCTCGGGAGAAGCATCGCCTGCCGCCAAGGCGGGAGCTGTCTTTCGCAAATCGGTCTTTCTTAATTTCGTCTTTCTTGGTTCGGTGCTTCCCAGCCCGATTTTACTTAGATCAATCGTTCTTGCGCCGATCTCCTGCAGAACTTCCGCGTGCACGCGGGCATGCTGGCGGATATCGAGAACCTGAAGATGGAAGCCGAAGGTTCGCAGTTGCCGCAACAATGGATCGACAAAGGCCTCCGCCAGGCGCTGACCGCGATTTTCCATCAGGCTCGACCGCAGCATGACCAGATCCGATTCAAACTCCGACGCATCCTTATATGAACCCTGAACGTCCGGGCCTTCGCGGCTGCGCTGCAATCGGTAAAGCACGTAGGAAAGAAAACGCCGGTAAAGCTCCGTGGTATTGCCCTGTCCCCACAGCATGGCGGCTCCAGGCAGCGATCCCTTATATTGCGCCAGCCGCGACACAATCAGCGCGGAAACACCCGATTGCCGCAACGATGAACTCAGGCAATCGCTCAATAACTCCACCTCGCGGATGTATTCGCGGATAATCATCGTTCGCGCCTGATCAAGGGCATCTTTCACGCATTCGGGTTTGACCAGCGGATTGCCATCGCGGTCACCGCCGATCCACGATCCGAAACTCAGCAGGTTCGGCAAATCGGCCTCGTCGAGAACCAGGCCGTAAACGTCGCGCATCGATTCTGCCACTTCAGCGTAGATACGAGGCAGGGTTTCAAAAAGCGAAAGCCGGAAATAGCGCAGGCCCATACGGATCTCGTCATTGACTGTGGGCTTGGTCTGCCGGACTTCGTCAGTCTGCCAGAGGGAAGTAATTTCGGCGTGGATGGTCTGTTCACATCGTAAAGCCTCGACCTCAGTAAGGGGCAGACGGTCCAGTCGCTCCAGTTGTTCGGCGATGCGGCGTCGTTTCAACAGGACGGTTTGGCGCGCCACTTCTGTGGGATGGGCCGTGAACACCGGAGTCACCATCACTTGGCGAAGCGCCGCCAGTGCCGCTTCGGCGGAGATCCCGGCCTTCTTCATACGCAACAAAGTCCCGTTGAAGGATCCGGGCAGCGCTGCCCCTTTCTGGTCCAGTTGGCGCGCACGACGGCGGCGTTTGCGATGGTTGGTCTCCGCCAGATTTGCCAGCTCGAAATAGATTGCGAAAGCCTTGGTGACTTGATAAGAGCGCGCCAGATCCATTCTCGAAATCGTCGCCTTGGCGCGGGCCATCAGTTCATCCGTGGAATTACTCCTCCGGGCCCGTTCGCGATGCTCAATCATCAGCTTCCGCAACTCTTCGATGGTATCGAACAGTTCCTTACCCGCCTGCTCCACCAACACCCGCCCGAGCAAAGCACCGAGTGAACGCACATCCCGTCGCAGGCAGCGATCTTTGGCGGAATCGTCGGACCGCGCCGTAAGTTCCGACAAACGGGCCTTTTGGTCGTCCGCATTCCACAGCGGTTTGGATCGGGTCATGAGGGTGAAGGCTTGAGACGCGATCAGAAAGGATAAATCAAAAGGCAGTTTCCTACTTCGGCGCTTCGAAACGATAGCCAATGCCACGCAGCGTCTTGAGATACTTCGGGTGGCGCGGATCCGTCTCGATTTTCTCCCGCAACCGCCGCACGTAAACATCGATCGAGCGCGGCGTGACAAACGGAGTCTCTTTCCACACCGCATCGAGTAACTGGTCGCGCGTGAGCACGCGCCCGCGGTGTGTAGCCAGATACTCCAGCAAGCGAAATTCCCGCACCGTTGTGAGAACCGCTCGCCCTTCCACCTGCACGGTCATCGAAGAAGCGTCGATGGCAAGATCCCCCAAGCGAAGCACTTCCGGCGTAACTGGGACCTGGCGCAAGCCCCGGAGCACGCTGCGAACTCGCGCCACCAGTTCGCGCGGACTGAAGGGCTTGGTGATGTAATCGTCTCCTCCGAGCTCGAGCCCTTTTACCCGGTCGGCCTCTGCCGTCTTGGCAGTGAGGAAGATGACAGGCGTTGAAGAGAGAGCGGGAGTCTGGCGTATCTCGCGGCAGAGCTCAAAGCCGTCCGCGCCGGGAAGCATCACATCCAGAAGGAAAAGCGATGGCATCTCTCGCAAGGCTTCCGAAACCACGGACCCACCGCTGACAAAGCTTTGCACCCCAAAACCCGCCGCCTGCAGGTTGTGGGAGATCAGCCGCGCAATGTCTTCCTCGTCCTCCACAACGAAGACAAGGCCCCGAGATACCCCCGAGATGCCAGCATCGCCGACCTGTTCGGAAGATCCTATGGGAGAGTGCATCGTCACTGATGGCCGGCTACTGCATAAGACTGTATGTGGCGAATGTTGCGAGAATGTTTCCCAAGTGTTAACGAATGATGAATTTCGGAAGGCAGTGGCCAGTTCTCAGTTCTCAGGTCTCAGGTCTCAGGTCTCAGGTCTCAGGTCTCAGGTCTCAGGAAACGCAACTCCGATTGCGGCCAGTTGTCAACCTCACGCCATAGACTCGATGGAGGCGATCAGGCCATTAACCAAGGTTTTCAGCGATAGTGAGTTGCGTCTCAATTTCGACCAATGAACCTCGCGCATGACTCAGAAAGTGGTGGAACTCCTTGCTGGAAAAGCGCGCTCCCCTATAAGCCCCAGCAAGGCATTTCCTGCGCAATTAGTGGAGGAGTCTGACGCTGGCTCTTACATCGTCGAGCCAAGGACACCAGGGCGATCTTCATTCCTCGCAGTGCGGTGGCACTCGTCTACTTTTCTGATAAGGTGGCAGATTCACCTCTGCTCCGAGAGGTTAAATAAATCTTCGGGCGCTAGGGTTTCACAGGCCGCTTCGCGCGGGGCGCGTGGCCCACCTTTAGCGATTTCTGTGTCAACCATTTCCAAGAGGGTGCCCCATCCTTGCGTTTCTTGCAAGGGTGGGCGGCGATGCTGCCTGTGCCATTTGATTTGTCAGGCAGCGCGCCGCGTGATCAACCAACATGCGCGCGTTTCCGGGCAACCGAGCAATCACTTTGGGTCGTCATACTGGCGGTGATAAATACTATCGCTATTGCGGTTGGCTTGCTTTTCATGGTTCCGGCGTGGGCAGTGTCTCAAGAATCGGAACATGCGCAGAAGAATGCTAACGACTCTGTACGTTCCGCCTTACAAAACGAGGTGAGAGCCGAAACCAACGATCACAGCCACTGGATGCTCAAACTGGAAACCGAGAAGTCCCGCCGAAAAGAAACTGATGAGGTGGTAGAGACGAAGAACGGCGACCTCAAGCGTCCTATACTAATAAACGACCGTCCGCTCACTGCCCGGCAGCAGCACGAGGCCGACGAGCAGGTCGGCAGACTGGTAAGCAATCCTGGCGCGCTCCGCAAGTCATTGCAGGAGCAGAACGACGATGCGGCTCGCAGCCAGAGAATGCTCAAAATTCTGCCCCAGGCATTGATCTTCCGCTTCGGACAGCAGAAGGGCGATGCGGTCGAATTGCTCTTTTCGCCCAACCCCCACTTTCATCCACCTACTCGGGAAGCTCAAGTCTTTCAAGCGATGGAGGGCTCGTTGTGGATCGACAGCAAACAACAGAGGCTGATGGAGCTCAGCGGACATCTTACACGCGAGGTGAAATTCGGCGGCGGCTTGTTCGGGCATCTAAATGCGGGCGGGCAGTTTCACGTCAAACAAATGGAAGTCGCGCCCGGCTATTGGGAGATGACGCTCTTGCAGGTGGACATGAAAGGCAAGGCTCTTTTCTTTAAGACTATTAGCGTGCAGCAGAAATTGGGGCGTAGCGATTTCCATCAGGTCTCAGATAGTCTCACCCTGGCTGAAGCGGCCGATCTCTTGCATAAACAGACTGTCGACGTCGCCATCAGCGCAAGTCACCAGTGATGTCGGCTGCCTCACCCTTCGCGATTTTCGAAGGAACCTGCCCTGGGCCGAGCCGAAGGGGAGCACCACGGACCTCGCACCATTTTCATTCGTTTCATCTTTTACATTTTCCACAATCCCTCTGTGACATCTAACCTTGTCTCCCAAATTCAAATCGGCGATCATGGTCGAGGCCGTGACGGTTGGCGCAAGCCAACTCAGCGAGCCTCTAAGTCCTCTGTTGTCTAGATTTTGACCTCTAAGTTCTTTGACATCCGGATTTTGCGGGGAATTTCGCGCTAACTCAATGATTCCAGAGATTAGGAGGGGGGAGGGGATAACCCGATTGTTCAGCGCAGAGCGAACGATCCCAAACTCGCGAACCATCGCACCTAACTTTATTTTCCAGCAGGAATCCACAGCCCATCCTCAGACTTCGCTCAAGGCAGGCTTTCTCGCAAAGGCGGCGAGCAGGCTCACCTCTTTTGCAACAGCGTCACTCCTGCGGTGGCGGCGAGATCCTTCGCCATCCCGCCCAAGACCACGGGGCCGATCATCGTGTCGAGAATGTGGCTGTCGGCGCGAGGATCGGAGGCGTCCTGGCTGATGGTCTCCCATCGGTTGTGATGCAGGTCGTAGGCAAAAGTGAACGTGCATGCTTCGGCAGGCTGGCGGTCGTAGGCGATACCTTTGTAATCGTGAGGAGTTGCGGTGCCGCCGGAAAAGAAAATCCTGTGATCCTTGTCGGAGCCCCCGCCGGCGATGCCGAAGCGCGCCGGGCCGGGATGCGCCGGCACTTTGCTCCACTCAATCTTGTAGGGATCTTTTTTATCGATCTTGCCCAGCCAGCACTCGTCGGAGGCAACGTAACGCGGACCGCCCGCCGGACCCGGCTTGGCGCCATCCACGATCACGATGGCGCCGTCCGCCACGCCGCCGGCGAGCCCAAAGACGGGTGTGCCGGGGAAAGGCGTGGCCTGAGTCCAAGTGTCTTTTTCCACATCGTAAACCTGGACGTTGTTGACCGGTCCGTTCGACGATCGACCGCCGATCAGATAGACGAAGCGGTCATGCTCCACGCCCACGACTGCGCGGTCTACCGGGACGGGAATGTCTTTGCCGCGATTCCAACGACGTTCCTCGATGTAGACGTTCACGTCCGGAACGATAATCTCATTACCCTGGGCATCCAAAACAGAGCCGCCCATGAGAACGATTTGTCCCTTGGCTCCGGCAGCAGAAGCGCCCAGACGGCCGGCAACTCCGGGCACCGGATGGCCCTTATGCCACGTCGGGTGACCGAGACTCATGGTGTAGACCATGTTGGTAACGTCATCCCAGGTCTTGCGGGGGCCGAGCCCCATGATGGAGAACAGTTCGAAGCCGCCTTTGAGGCCGGCGACCGCGTTGCCAGAAACCGCGACAGGCAGGGAGGGAAATTTGGGTTCGTCTGACGCGCCGAAGAGGAGCGCGGCGCCAAGCACCAGCAGGGCGAAGGCAGACAGTTTCTTCATTCCAGAGATATTACCGCACAGCGGTCGTTAGAATTCGAGGTTCCGGTATCAGAAGCAGGTTTCTCGGAAGAAGGTTTCCTAGAACCAGGTTTTGCGGCGGTACTCGCGGTAGGCGTCGCCGAATGCGGCTTCGAGGACCCGAGCTTCGCGGCGGGCGCGCAACGTCTGCATGACGATGAGAGCCAGGAGGACGAGCCAGAGGACAGGTCGGTGGAGGACCAGCACAAATCCGGCGAGCATGATCCCTCCGAAAACATAAATCGGATTCCGTATCTTCGAATAGATACCGTGCGTGACCAACTGGTGGGCCTTGGCTGTGACGGAGAAGGACTTGCCCAATTGGTAGCGTGCTGTGGCGATCCCGGCGATGCCGAGGAACATCAATGCGGCACCAAGGCGGCGTTGCCAATCCCATACGCCGGGCACGGAAAATACCAACCAGAGAAGTGCGCAGATGGCGAGGACTTGTACGACGGTAAATATGTAAAGCGCCCGGTTTCCCATGTGCTTCCTCTTCGATCAGAACTTGGATCAGAGCTTCGATCAGAATTCGATCAGAACTTACTCAACCAGGCCCTGACGCACGGCGTGGATGAAGTCGGTATAGGCGGGTTGCTCCCCGCCAGCGCGCACCTGGCTCGCGATCTGGCCGCGATGATACGCCGAGTGCAGTAGAGCGTGAGTCAAGATGTCTTCCACGGTGCTGGTCCACGGCTCGCCTTTGCTGTTCTTGTAGACGACCGTTTGCGAGAGCCCGGCGGAAGAAATCTGGCCGAGGAATCCGCGCCATAGGTGAGAGAGCTCGACGATTTGTTCTTCACATTGGTCGAGGTTGAAATCCGGCCACACGGGCAGGTTTTGCGGCTGGGTCCGGATGCGCTCAAGCCACAGGCGCTCGGCGGAAAGAAGGTGCGCCAGAAGCTGCCGCGGCCGCACGTGCGGATGAGCGCTTGCCTTTAATCCGGCGAGGACTTCACGGTTCGCCCACTCGTCGTAGGCGAACTGACGACGCAAATGTTCCAGCAATTCCATCATTTTGGCAACCTCACACTCTAATCGGCATGCGCGGCGATCTGCAACCCGTATTCACCGTCCTTTCATATTTCTCAAGTAGACTGCGGCTGAGTCAGTGGTGAGATACTGTGGGTTAGAAGGTGATGGAAACGCGGTCACCTGATCGAAATATGCCCCGTAAAGCTGCCGCCTCGCGCGCCACAATCGCGGAAACCGGTGCGATCGACACTACTGAGGCAATGCCTGCCCAGAATCAAGAAGTCGGCAGGAAGTCCGCTCGAAAAGGGTCGGGATCGCTCGACGATCTGACGCGCACGGCGCTCAAAGCCTTCCTCATCGCTCGCGACGCGGCTTTCAACGTGCGCGACCTGCTGACCCACTCTTCGCGCATGGCTTTTCTGGCTATCAAGGAGTGCGAGCAGGAACTGGACGTCATCGAGCGCTACCTCGATGAGCGTTTGCCGGCGGCCATCACGCGGGTGAACGAGGCGCGAGCGCGCCAGTTGCTGACCAGCCTGAAGTGCACCACCGACCTGGAACGCATTGGCGATCTGGTGATGAGCGTGGCCATGCGGGTGCAGTCGCGGACGGCGAAGATGGCGGCTTCCGACGTGCGCCAACTGGTGGAAATGTCGGCGATCCTGCGTGAGATGCTTGATCTGGTTTATCGGGGATTCGTCGATCTCGATCTGGAGTGTGCCCGCAAGGTGCTGCAAATGGATAAGGACATCGATCGAGTCTGTCATGGTCTATTCCAGAAACACCTGACCGAACACGCCTCGGACAACAATCCGTCGAGCTTCGACGTGATTCTGATGGCACAGGCTTTGGAGCGCGCCGGGGACCACACCACCAATCTCGCCGAGGACCTCTACAGCCTGATCGAAGGCCGCAGCCTGCGGCATGCGCCGAAGAAGCGGGCAGCGACGTAAGAACCAGTTCTCAGTTGCCGATGCTCGCCCTGGGGCGAGGATTCACAGTTTCCTGGTGGAACTATGTTCAGATGTCACAGCTTGTGACCAGCGGTTATTGCGAGAATCTTACTGGAGGACTCTTAGGGGCGAGTCATACCGGGATTTGATCGCGTGGCGCAACGGGATGGATCTGGTGACAGACATATATCGAGTGACACGATCCTTTCCCCAGGATGAACTGTACGGCTTGACGAATCAACTGCGTAGAGCCGCTGTTTCAATGCCTAGCAACATCGCAGAGGGGCAATTCAGTGTTGAATATCCACATCACCGGGGCGCTTAGCCCGTACGAGATGCCATAAAACAGATAAACATTCTGTGCAATCTTACTCCATGGCCACTCCCTGTATTTTGTTGCCGCCGCAAACGGAATTGCCGATAAGAGTGGGAACCATGCACCCGCCGCGAGGACACGTGGTCGGAATAGGTTCATGTCGATAAATCCGTAGCTGGAATGGTGTAGCGACAGTATCAAAAACCCGCACATATACACGGCGATTGCGATGCGGCAACGGCTTTCGATGCAGGCTCAGTCCACTGAGATAGACTCGTTACGAGCCTTCGATTGCTGTCGGGTTGCAGTTCGGGCGGTGCCATTTTTGCAAAGGACTCCCAGTGCTTTCTCCTTTGTGAGCGCAGAAGCTGGAAAATGGCTACTTCATCTTGCCCGCGCCAGCACCAGCGTGATGTCATCCGGCTGCTCGTTGTCGCCGATCCAATCCTCAACCGCCGACGTCACCGTCTGACTGATCTGCACCAGCGGCAGCCGCCGGTTCTCGCTCACCAGGTCGATCAAGCGTTCCTCGCCGAATTCGCCAAACTCGTTCTCCGGCTCGGTTACGCCGTCGCTGTAGGCCAGAAAGAGTTCCCCGGGATGCATCTCCACCGTGCCCTCGTCGTAGGTCATGTTATCGAACAGCCCGACCACTGTCCCGCCAGCTTCGAGGCGCCGCACCGCACCGTCTCTCCCAATAAGGATCGGCGGCAAGTGTCCTCCATTGCTGTAGGTCAGCTTGTGGTATCGCCCATCGTAAATTCCCAGGAAGAGCGTCGCGTATTTCTCCGGCGGAGTGCTCTCGTAGAGTTGGTGATTGAGCAGGCCGAGCAACGCTCCCGGAGAAACCTCGATGCCTTCGGGCCACGCCGCCATGATCCTGCCCGCACCCGCCACCGCGCCCACGGCCACGGGCTCGCGCATCTGCGGCAGGCTCTCCACGCTGTAGGCCCGCACCGCCGAGTGGATGGTCGCCATCAGCAGCGCCGCCGAAATTCCCTTTCCACTAATATCGCCCACCGCCAGAATCAACTTGTGAGAGCTCGCGGTCAAAAAATCGTAGTAGTCGCCGCTCACAGTGCGCGCCGGGCGGCAGAAGCCATGCACTTCGAGGGACTCCAGTTCAGTAACCTGCCGCGGAAACAGTTGTGCCTGCACTTCCTGTGCGATGGCGAGTTCGCCCTCCAGCCGCTGCTTTTCCTTCTGCTCCAGAATCAGCTTCTCGATCGACTCCGTCATCGAGTTGAACGACAGCGAGAGCTGTGACAACTGATCCGCGGACTTGACGGGAATGCGATGGCTGAAATCGCCCTGATCCACGTGCTTGGTAGCGTCGTAGAGCTGCGCCACGGCTCCCGTCACGGTGCGCGTCATTCGCGTGCCGATGATCAGCGCAACTAACTCGATCACCGCGAAGAAGATGAGAATCCCCAACAGGATGTATTCCACCCCGCGGGCGAGATCTCCCAGCGCCGCAAACAAGTGGGTATAGAGCACCGAAGGCCGGGTCCGCACGCTTGCCAAGGCCCCCGCCGGCGACCGGTCGCCCGACTTCCAGTCCACAACCGGAAGCGGAGTCGGAAATGTGATCTCACGATCCATCATGCCTACAGGCGCGGCGAGCGAGCCTACGGTAAACGTCGAACGGAAAACCTCCGGGCTGGGAGCTGAGCGGCCCTTGCCCTCACCACTTCCGCCCTTGTTATTCCCAGGTTCATCAAACAGACGAGTTTGAAAACTATGCTCCTTTACAGGGCCCACTGCGGCCCCCGCTTTTGGAGCATTCGGGTTCTGATAATTTCCTTGCGCATCGAGCGTGATGCCTGACGAGTAGAGCGTGATTTCGCCCAAATTGGCGGCGATGTCCGCGACCAGATTTTTATCCAGCGGTTCGCCGGTGATCACGGTAAGTTTTTCCGACCCCACGGCGAACACCGAGGCCACGCGCAGGTATAACTCATCGTTATCGCGAACAATTTCCTTAAATGGCCGGCCTTCGCGAATAGCTTTGGCATACTCGCTTCCGTCTTTGTTGAAGAAATCAGGGAAGGTCATCGACGCCGGATCTGAACTTCCGGTGTTGAGGGGTAAAAGCCGTGTCCCGTACCACGCACAGACCCGCCGTCTTCCCCAGGCCCGGTCGCGCTTGCGCAGTCCTGCCAGCGACTCCGCAGTTGGGGCTTGGCCTTTTTCGATGCGCGCCGCGAGCTCGTTGCTGACCGCTGCGTTTACCGCCTGCAGGCTGCGCAACTGCGAGTTGATTTCTGAAGTGACTACAAAACTGGCAAACTGTCCGGCGAAAAGATAGATGGTGACCAGCGCCATGGTGACCAGAAGAGCCGCCGGAATCACGCCGATGAACACGTAAGTGACGATCAGCCGGTTGCGCAGCCGCCACAGAAGTTTTCGCTTCAGCCAGCGGAAAGCAACAATGGAAAACAGCAAAGCGGCATCGAAAATCAGGAACTTGACCCACCCCCCGATGCTCGCCGCGGCCGCGGGTGCGAACAGCATCAGCACCATCTGGAGAACGAGCAGTCCCAGGGCGAAGCCGAGGGAATAGCAGGCTCCGCGCGCGACCCATCCCTGCGGCCATAAACCCGCCGCCAGCATTCGTCCGCGTAATTCCAGAAAGAACTTCCTCATGGACTTCGCTTTGCTAAATCTGCTTTGCTAAATCTCAGGGTACAGGTCGAAAAATGCTTCCAGGCTGGTGCGCAACTGCTTCTCGATCTCTTCCTTGCTGCCTTCGAGCACGTGCATGGTGACGTGCGCCTCATGTCCGTTGGTGAGCTTTACCGGAGCCTGCCCGACTTCGGCCACGTCTTCGGAGGGCAGAAGCCGCATGCCGTAAACCAGTGTCAGATTCGCCATGCCTGAATTCTAATCGAAACTCAGTACCCAGTACTCAGTACCCAGCAACTCGAGGTTTAACTGGGTACTGGGTACTGAACACTGCCTTTGGGTTATCATTCTGCCGTGCTCGCAAAACTCATCCCCATCGCCGCTGGCTTGCTGCTGGCTCTTCCCGCAGTGTCTCAGCAGGCTCCCGAGACCCCTTCGACTCAACCACAAGTGAAAGTAAACATGCTGAATGTTTGCACGCCATCGGCTGAGGAACAAAAGGAAATCGCTGCCGCCCTGGCGCGTGTTCCGAAACAGCCGCTGTTCAGCGACGACTTCGAAATCTCACACGGGCGCTCTACGCTGAGCGAACCTCCTAACTTCCTTCAGCCTGGAAGCGGCACGAAAGTGTCCGATGAGCCCTCGGTCGCCAACTACGTTCGCATCCGGCGCGAATTCTCGGTGCAGGCACTGTTCTCCAGCGTGCAATACTCTTTCAGCAATGATGGTCAGAACATGATCGAGACTCTGGTGTTACACGTGCGCGAACCTAAAGACCTGATTCAGGTCTCGATGGAAGACACCGCCTCGGCCATCGGCAGCGCCGAAGCCATGGTCACGGCCAACACTCCGGCCAGCCGCGTCCGGCTCGAACGTTTCGGGAAGTCATCCATAGCGCTGGCCCGCTGCATGGCCTCGGAAAACGGACCGCCGCCGGATCAGAGCGCCTACGATCCCTTATTCCGCGCCGCCTCTGAAGTGTTGGCTAATTATCGCAGCCTGCTCGGCGTACGGCGCACCGTACCCGCGGAACTGGCCCAAATTCCCGGGGCAGAACCGAAAGTACCGGCAAAGCCGAAAGCCGCCAAGCCAGCCGCCAACCCCAAAGATGAAAAGAAATGACAAAGAATTACCCTGTGTCCTCAGTGGCCCTGTGTTGAAGATTTGTTTTCAGAGCCGAGGGGAGCAGTGCATCGAAATCTGAATTCCACAATCTAACGGCTATCCCATCATGAGCGAAACCCGCAACGTCGTCATCATCGGTTCCGGCTGCGCCGGACACACTGCCGCCCTTTACACCGCGCGCGCCAATCTGAAACCTCTCTTGATCGAGGGCCACGAGCCCGGCGGCCAGCTCTCCCTTACCACGCTGGTGGAGAATTTTCCCGGCTTTCCCGAGGGAATCATGGGACCCCAACTGGTCGAGAACATGCGCAAGCAGGCCGAACGGTTCGGCGCAGAATACCGCGTAGGCCATCTCACCAGCGCTGACCTCAGCCAGCGTCCTTTTCTGCTCCATATTGGCAAGCACCAGGTACACGCGCAAGCGGTCATCATCGCCAGTGGCGCTTCCGCGCGCTGGCTGGGCATCCCCAATGAGCAAAAGCTCATCGGCCACGGCGTGTCTTCCTGCGCCACCTGCGATGGCTTCTTTTTTTCAGGAAAAGAAATCGTGGTCATCGGCGGCGGCGATTCCGCCATGGAAGAGGCTCTGTTCCTCACCCGCTTTGGCACCAAGGTTACTATCATCCACCGCCGCGACAGCTTCCGTGCTTCCAAGATCATGCTGGAGCGCGCTAAACAGAATCCGAAGATTCAGTTCCTGACGGACACAGTGGTCGAAGATGTCTACGATCACGCCAAGCAGGAAGTCACCGGCCTCAAGCTGCGAAACGTGAAGACCGGCAAAGTCTGGGACTTCCCCACCAACGCTCTATTCCTCGGCATCGGGCACGAGCCCAACGCGAAGATGTTTGACGGCCAGCTCGAAACCGATGCTGACGGCTATCTCAAGACCCACGGCTACGTGCACACACGCGTCCGTGGCGTCTTTGCCTGCGGCGATGTGCAGGACCGTCGCTATCGCCAGGCCATCACGGCCGCCGGCACCGGTTGCATGGCTGCCATCGAGGTCGAGAAGTTCCTGGAAGAACACGGCGCCTGAGCGGTTACCGCAAGCATCCTGCTGCCGAAGCCAACCGGCCATAAACCTGCCTTTCCTTGGAAAATCCTTGGTCGTATTACCGAGGTAATCTACTGTGCGCATTACATCCCTCTTATCCTGAACACGAACAAATTCTGAATACCGAACCTCTTACCCCAATGAAAAACCGCATTTCGATTGCTCTATTTGTTCTGTTCGCAATACTGATCGCAATATTGACGTTCGCCCCCAATCGCTCTCTTGCCCAGGAGACTTCTGAAAGCGGCCGCAAGCTTGTCAGTAAAGTGGTTCCGCTATATCCCAGCATCGCCCGCTCCATGAGAATCCAGGGCATCGTACGGGCAGAGGTTCTGGTTGCTCCGAATGGAAAGGTAACGTCCATCGAGGTCAAGGGCGGTCATCCCTTGCTGGCACAGGCTGCCCAGGAGGCGCTGCGCCAGTGGAAGTGGGAGGCCACTTCTCACGAAACTCACGAGACCGTTGAACTCAGATTCAACCCTTAGCACGCGCCGTCCAACCTGCCCAATTCGCCTCGCGCCTCGACCATTGTGTGGGCTAGGTCTCATCCCGGGCGTCCTCATCTGCATCACAGCCTTCGGGGCTTGTAAATCACTTCCTCAAGTGCGGGGGACATGATCTTCGGTCTAAACCTTGGAAATTGAGAGAGTTCCGGATTGTCAAGAATTGTCAACGACGCGACGCATTTTGGCAGATGGCAGCGCCCGAAAAAGCCTCGGGATGAAACCATAGTTTGGCTTTGTACTGAAAACAAGGCGATTGCGGGATACTGGCCGGAACCTAAAGTAATAGTAAGTGTGGCCAGTCAAGTGCCGATATCAATCACGACTGAAGTCATACCATGACACAGCATGAATTCAGCAAAAATCCAAAACGAAGGGGAAAAAGAGATGCGAAAACAACAGAAGGGTTTCTCACTGATTGAGCTGCTGATCGTGGTAGCAATCATCCTGATCATTGCAGCTATTGCTATTCCTAACCTGATGCGCGCCAAGATTGCCGCCAACGATTCGTCTGCGGCCGGTTCCGAGCGCAGCATCGTCACCGGCGAAATCGGCTATTACGCCGCCTATCCCACGATTGGCTATGCCGCCAGCTTAGTAACCTTGGGTGGCGCGCTTGGTGTACCGTGTGTTCCCAGCACGACCACCGCGTGCTTCCTCGATAGCACCCTGGCCAATGATGGCAACCCGGCAAATAGCGGCAAGAGCGGTTACAAGTTCGCGGCTACCCCGATTGCTCCTACGGCAACCACTCCGGCAGAGTTCTGGACCACCGGTACTCCGTTGGGGACCACAAGCGGTAGCAAGGCCTATTGCGCCACGGATGACGGCGTGATCCGCACTCAAGCTGCTGGCGTCATCACACTTGTGGCCGATTACCCCACCTGCGAGGGCCTGGGCGCACTGGCCAACTAACTGGTCAGTATAGACGTACCTGGAAGGGAACAAACCGGGGGCAGCGGATTTGAATCCGCTGCCCTCTTGTTCTTTTGCCTTCCGTCTCTCATGCCAGCCACTTTCCCGTTCCGTTGCTAACCTTCATTCGCAGAAGCCGGGGTGTTCTTCTGGTGCCAATTGTTTGGGTGTCCAAATAGTGCATTGCTGACTTGTGAGTCATATTGCTCAGAACACCCCAAGCAGTCGTGGATATTCTCTGGACTAAGAACGGAGGCCCCGCTATGGCCCCTGAGTCCATGCGTGAATCAATCTTGACATTTCTGAACTCTGCCAAGGCTTCCCCACCTAGGGACACACACTGTGCCTGTGGATCGATCTTGACACCGCAGAAGACAACATTTTTCTACGAGGGCCAATGCTGGGAAATGATCCTTCGGCTTTGCCTCAAGTGCCATCCGGCACCGCATATGCCGATCTCGCACGATGCATAGCGTGCTGATGGGAAGTGTCGTGTGACGGGAGGGACTGTTGCTAGTTTTCGGCTTGTTGGGAACGATTGTCTTGTTCGTATTGCTTGTGCTGATTGCCTGCGATCTATGAGCCTTCCTGCTTGACGGCAAAAAAATTCTCGCCGCAGTTGTGGCATTTCATCGTGTCGAAGTCTACGCGTCGAATCTCAGCGGGCCTGATTGAATAACCGCACTTCGGGGCAGAGAGTAGTGAGAGCAGCTCGTAGTTGATCTTTTGTTTGCGGGCATCAGATTGCTCTTTTCAGTATCGCAAACGCGAATGGAAAGCAACGAAAACGAGGGGTGCGAAACACACCAGTTTCGTAAGTGATTAGACGTGTCTCCTGCTGTTTTCTTCAGTATGTTAACAGTCATGATAAGCAAACAGGAACGCTCGAAAGAGCGCGTTTTTAGTGCTCTTTATCATGTTTCGACTATCTCGTGATACAAAGTTCTGTGCTCTTTATCCATTCATCGTTTCCGGCAGATAATTTTCCAGGTGCGGAATGTTAAGAACTTTCTTTGTCCGTCTGTCCGAAAACCCATCTTTGCGCACCTTTGCCGAGAATTCTCCGCTCGGCCGCCGCGTTTCCAATCGCTTCGTTGCCGGTACTGAGATTGCCGACGCCGTCCGCGCCACCCAAGCCGTCAACCGCGCAAGCATGAGCGTGAGCATCGACAACCTCGGCGAAAATGTCACCAATCCCGACGAAGCCCGTCACAGCGCCCAGCTTTATCATCAGATTCTCGACGCCATCGTCGCCAACCAGCTCAACGCCAACATCAGCCTGAAACTAACTCACATGGGGCTCGATGTAGACGAAAAGCTCGCCCGCGAAATCGTCAGCGGACTAGTCACCAAGGCGGCAGCCATGGACCCTCCCGGCTTTGTGCGCGTCGACATGGAAGGCTCGCCCTATACCCAGCGCACGCTCGATTTCGTTCACGAACTACATCGCATGCCGGGAAACGCCAACTCCGTCGGCACCGTGATCCAGTCGTATCTCAAACGCTCAGAGAGCGACGTCGAAAAACTCCTTTCTGAACGTATTCGCATCCGCCTCTGCAAAGGCGCTTACAAAGAGCCCGCGGAGATCGCCTTCCCTCTCAAGTCGGACGTCGATGCCAACTACGTCAAGCTGATGAAGGTCCTGATGAAGAGCGGAATCTATCACGGCCTGGCCACGCACGATGAGAACATCATTCAGCAAGCTCAGGCGTTTGCCGTTCGCGAAAAGCTTTCCCGCGACTCGTTTGAGTTTCAGATGCTCTACGGAATCCGTCGCGACCTGCAGCGCAAGCTAGCACGCGACGGCTGGCGCGTGCGCATCTATATTCCATTTGGCAGTGAGTGGTATCCCTATTTCATGCGGCGGCTGGGCGAACGCCCGGCCAACGTCCTGTTCATCGCCAGGAATTTGTTGCGGTCCTGAAACACGTTACCCAACTGAAATAGATCCTGGTCTACGAAGATGTTCGTTGACACTACGAACACCTTCGTAGTAGAGTCTATTCCCATGAAGCAGCCCCCGCAGAAACCTACCGCCTCGGAGCTGGAAATTCTCCGCGTTCTCTGGACTCGAGGTCCCTCGACAGTACGAGAAGTACACGATTCCCTGAAAGAAAAAAGAGCCATGGGCTACACCAGCGTCCTGAAGTTTCTGCAAATTATGACGGCAAAAGGCACGGTTCGCCGAAACGAAACCCAGAGGGCGCACGTCTATGAAGCATGCCTGCCCGCCGAGCAAACCAAGCGCCAGCTTGCCGGGGACATGCTGCAACGCGTCTTCGAAGGTTCCGCCAGCCAGCTCATGATGCATGCCCTGGCCGGGCGGAAAGCTTCACGCGAAGAAATTGACGAATTACGCCGCTTGCTGAACCAATATGAGTTGGACGAACACGAAAGGAGACGGCGATGACCAGTCTCACGAATTGGCTTTCCCCGAGCGCGATGCATTCCCTGGGCTGGACGCTGCTGCACTTTCTTTGGCAAGGCACGGCAGTAGCGGCCCTGGCCGGGGTTGTAATGACGCTCTGCCGTCGCGCGTCCACCCGTTACGTGCTGGCCGTCGGCGCGCTGGCTCTGATGCTCGCCGCGCCGGTTGCGACGTTCTTCTTTCTGTCGTCTTCGGGCGCATTTTCCAGCGCACCGGTTCCGGCAAAGCCTTCCTGGGTAGGAGAAACGCAGCCGACGAGCCAGAACAATATCGTCGCGAGAACTTCAGCCGGGATTTCCCGACTCTCGCCCTCGCCGGACGCCCTGCCCTGGCTGGTGGAAGCGTGGCTGCTCGGGGTGGCATTCTTCAGCCTTCGCTCCGCCGGTGGATTCCTGCTGCTCGAACGCGAGCGCCGCAAGCAATCTACTACGGCGAGCGCTCGTGTGCTGACGATGTGCCAGACACTGCAACGCCGCCTCGGCCTGGAGCGAGCCATCCGTTACTGTGAGTGCACGTGGCTGCAAGCACCGGCGGTGATTGGCTGGTTCCGTCCCATTCTGCTGCTGCCGGTAACCGCTCTTACCGGGCTTTCCGAGGAACAACTGCAATTGGTAATCGTTCACGAGCTGGCGCACATCCAGCGGCTCGATCCCTTCGTGAACGTTTTTCAGATTTCCGTCGAGACTCTGCTCTTCTATCACCCCGCCGTATGGTGGCTGAACAAACGCATTCGTGCCGAACGCGAGCACTGTTGCGACGATGTGGCCGTCTCCCTTTGTGGCAATCCTGTCGAGTACGCTCGCGCCCTCACCCTCATGGAAGAATGGAGAACAGCGCCTGCCCTGGCCATGGCGGCGAACCGTGGTCCGCTTTCCGAGCGCATCTTCCGCGTGCTTGGCCTGAAGGCGATCGGCACCGGAACTCGTGGCATCGGACTCACCGGCGGCGTCCTCTGCCTCACCGCAGCGCTGGTCGCCGGAAATGCTTTGCTTGGGATCGCTTACCCAAAGCCCATCGTGCACGCCAGTCAAATCTCGCAGGCAGTCTTCGGTTGGACCGCGGCCGCCAACCCGCAATCATCCCCCGCGCCCGCCAGCACCCCGACGCCTGCCGCCAAACCGTCTCCTGCACAATCTCCTGCACGAGCGGCCGTCGCGTCAGAGCCAGCCACGTCCGGCTCCTACATCGACGGCATGAAGGCCGCGGGGCTTGGGGATCTCACAGTCGATCAACTCATCGCCATGAAGATTCACAACATCACGCCGGAGTATGTCCGCGGACTGCACGATCAGGGGCTGCATCCTGACGCCGACGATCTGGTCGCGATGCGCATCCACGGCGTGACCGCAGAATACGTCCACGACGTGCGCGGACTGGGCCTCAACCCCGATCAGGATCAGCTGGTCGCGATGAAGATTCATGGGATTGACGCCGACTACGTGCGGGGCATGAACGAAGCCGGGATTCACGCCGATGTTGACGAGCTAGTCGCCCTGAAGATTCACGGAGCAACGCCCGGCGAAGTCCGCAGCCTTCGCGAGCAGGGATTGCAGCCTGACGCCGACAATCTCGTCGCCATGCGCATTCATAGTGTGACTCCCGAATATGTTCAGGATATTCGCGCTCTCGGGCTCAAACCCACGGTGGACGATTTGGTTTCCATGCGCATTCACGACGTGACGCCGCAATACATCAAGGCCCTGCAAGCGGCGGGATTCAAGCTCGACATCGACGACATCGTCAGCGCCAGAATTCACGGAGTTACAGAGGACTTTATTGAGGGCGCCCGCAAGCGCGGATTCAAGAATCTTGATCTCGACAAACTCATTCGCCTCAAACAGCTGGGAATTCTGGAATCACCAGCTGACATCTGACGACATTGAAGGAGAGCGCTCCATGAGATTGACCCGAACTTTTGCATTCCTGGTATTCGCCTTCTGCCTGCTCTTCGCAGTAGTCAAGAATCATGCGGCCGACGTTCGCAGCGGGGACTGGACCATTCGCCACTCCGACGAAGCGGGCAAGGTTGAGTTCTCGCTGATCGAGCATCACCGCGGCGGAAACTCGAGTAACGAATCCGACTGGCCCGCGAGTTCCTTCCCCGGCGTGGACTTCTCGAAGTCCGGCCGCGAGGATGTTCACTTCACTATCACGCGCGATGCCGGCAAGATCGAATGTGAAGGCTTCCTCAACGACGGCCAAGGCGCGGGAATCTTCCACTTCCAGCCTGACCTCAACTACGGCGGCGAAATGCGCAAACTCGATTTCTCCGTAGACGAAGAGAAGCAGTACAGCATGGCGGTGCACGATGTCAGCCTTGAGTTCGCGCGCCAGATGAGAAACGAACATCTCTCCGATCTGGACGCCGACAAGCTGATCGCATTCCGCATCTTCCGCGTGGATTCAGCATTCATCGAAGACTTGCGCTCGGCTGGCCTCAACGTTTCGGACAGCGACAAACTCGTGGCCTTCCGCATTCACGGCGTCACGCCCCAGATGATCCGCTCGCTTCATCAAGCCGGGTATAGGCCCGATGAGGACACGCTGATTGCCATGAGGATTCACGGCGCCACGCCCGAGTGGATGGAAGAACTCAAGAAACGTGGCTACGACCACGTAGACCTGGAACAGTTAATCGCCTTCAGAATCCACGGCGTTTCTCCGGAATTTATCGAGAAGCTGCAGGGCTTGGGCTACAAACATCCTGACCCGAATGAACTGGTAGCCATGCGCATCCACAATGTCACGCCGGAATACATCAGCGACCTGCGCTCCCGCGGCATGCACGACCTGAGCATCGATCAACTAGTCAGCATGCGCATTCACGGCATCGACTGAGAAACAGGGATCAGGGATTAGGGGCGAGGGATCAGAGCTGGGGCAAGAGATTCGTCCATGGCATCCGATCGGTTTTCACTGACCCTGGCCCCTAATCCCTGGACCCTGCTTCATTTCTCTGGAACCGCAGCGCCGTCGGCGCGCGCGTCGGACGCTCCGTAGTTCACCTTGGCCTTCGAGTCGTGCAAGACAGCCTGCCCACGGCCCATGGCCGACGAGTAGGCGTTCCGCACGTCGAGTTGATGCCCCATCGCAGAAAGCTTCTGCCGCACTTCCAGCGGCACTCTTGATTCGATCACAATATTGCAGCCACGATGCGGACTCACCGTGAAGCGCGCATTCTCCACTGCTTCCTGGATGTTCATTCCGTAGTCGACTACATTGGAAACGAATTGCGCGTGAGCCAGCGGCTGGTTCGCTCCTCCCATGATCCCGAAGCCGATGTGTTCATCTCCCCGCTGCATGAAGGCCGGAATGATGGTGTGGAACGGCCGCTTCCGCGGCGCCAGTGCATTCGGCGAGGCAGCATCGAGCGAAAACAACGCACCCCGATCCTGCAGCGCGAATCCCATACCGCGCACTACAACGCCCGCCCCGAACGCCTCATAATTGCTCTGAATCAACGAAACGATGTTGCCCTCGCGATCAACCACCGAAAGGTAAGTCGTGTCACTAAACGGCGGCGCGCCGGCGGCAACGTCGCAATTGGCTTTGCCGGGATCGATCAGCTTGGCGCGTTCCCGCGCGTATTCCTTCGACAACATCCCCTTCACCGGGACTTTCGCGAATCGCGGGTCGGCGTTGTATTTCCCAAGATCGGCATAAGCCAGCTTCATGGCTTCGATCTTCTTATGCAGTTCCGCAACGCTAAGCGGCCCATCGGGCGACGGCGAAGAAGTCTCCATGATGTTCAGCATCTCGAGCGCCGCCATGCCTTGTCCATTAGGAGGAAGCTCGTACACCGTCCAGTCGCGATACGTAGTCGAAATCGGCTCAACCCATTCTGGCGAAAACTCGGCCAGATCATCGGCCGCCATCGTCCCGCCCAGGCTCTGCGAAGTGCTCAGAATCGCGCGTGCAATCTCACCTTTGTAAAACGCATCCGCGCCATTCTCAGCCACCAGCCGGAAGGCCTTGGCGAGATCGTGATTCTGAAACACTTGTCCCACCACGGGAGGCTTGCCACCAGGCAAATAAACCCGCCGCGCCTCGGCATCGTTCGCAAGCCAACCGGCAGCGTCATTCCAGTACGACGCAATGATTTCCGGCACCGGATAGCCATCGTCGGCATAGAAAATCGCAGACTGAAAAAGATCCTTCCACGCCAGCTTCCCAAAGCGTTCGTGCAGTACGTGCCATCCGGCAACAGCACCGGGCACGGTGACCGAGTCAATTCCCGCCACCGGCATAGCCGTCGCGTCCCTCGCCTTCAAATGCGCGATGGTCAATCCGCGCGGCGCCCAACCGCTGGCGTTCAGGCCATACAGTTTGCCAGTTTTCGCCTCCCAGTAAATCGCAAACAGGTCTCCGCCCATGCCGTTCATCATGGGTTCAGTCACGCCCAGGACGGCATTCGCAGCAATCGCCGCATCTACCGCAGAACCTCCCCGCGCCAGCACCTGCGCTCCCGCCGCCGAAGCCTGCACATGGCTGGTCGCCACAATGCCATAGCGTGTAACCACCATCGAGCGCGCGTTGGACCGGTCTCGTGCCGATAAGGACATGGAAGTTGTAAGCAGCAGCACGGCAGCTGCAATCCGAATGGAAGTGTTCATGCTACACCTGCGCCGCGAATTTGAAGGACCGTTCAGATACTAGTTACGCCTACTTCTTCAACCCCGCCTTGAAGTTCGTAACCACGGTGACGGACTGGCTGACCTGTTGCGCAACCCGGTCAAGAAGAAATTTCTTGCCGTCGGGCGAGACGTCGTAGAAGACCTGCGGGGCGGACCAATTGGTGATCAGCTTCTCAGCCGCGCCAAATTGCAGTGAGCCGCCCGTATTCTTTACCGGGACCGAGAAAAGATTGTAAGTCAGGTCCATATAGTAGAGTTGCTTGCCGTCCGTGCTCCACTGCGGAAGATGTCCTCCGTTAGCCGAGACCTGCCACTTGCCCTGCCCGCCGCCAAAGGGCAGCACGTAAATTTCCAACCTGCCTGATTCAGCTGACTGGTAGGCGAGCCAACGGCCGTCTGGAGAAAGTTTTCCGATAGCACCCCGCTCCACTACCGACGACGGCTTGCGCTCTCCCTGGAGCGGCAAGGAGAATATCTGCCGTAAGGGTCCCCCCGGGACTGGCAGTGAATACAGCAGATACTTACCATCGCGCGACCACTCGTGGAGTGCGGGCTGCTGGTCAACGGTGAGGAAGCACTCTTCCGCGCCGCTGCCGTCGGAGGGTTTGCGGCAGAGGGCAAAGTGCCCGTTTTGAGCAGAGGAGTATGCGATCCATTTGCCGTCGGGCGACCAGAGGGGGGAAACATTCCCAACCGGTCCAAAGGTGACTCTGGTGCGGACTCCGCGCGTCAGATCGAGCACCCAGATATCGGTCTGACCGGCGTTAAGCTGAAGAGCGACGCGATCTCCTTGCGGAGAAAGGACCGCGCTCTGCAGGTCAGGGAGCTTGTCGGCAATGGTGCTGATCTTCCCGCTGCGATCCATCCAAACCAGTTCCAGGTCGCCTGAGGCGCCACTGCCGAAAACCAGAAGACCATCGTTGGAGGCTGAAGCATCCATGTGCCAGGTGCTGGCGTCGTTCATCACACCCTTGGCCACATTCTGGGGTTCGCCACTCAGAGTTCCAGAGGAGGGGTTGAAAGCTTGCGCCATCAATTGATCGCCACGCCCGAACAAAAGGAAACCGCTGGCGTAAATGGCGTTGGTTTGAGAGTGGAGCAGCGGACGATTTTCCCGGCCGTCGAGCGACGCGTAGTAGAGCGTATTGTTCGCCGACTTGGCAGCATCATGGTGAAGCGCGATATAGAGGAAATGCTTCCCGTCAGGAAGGAAAAACGGCCAGCGATGCGAAGTATGCAGAGCGGCGTCAAGCTTCGTGATTGGAACTGCAGTGCCCCCGCTAGCGCTCACGCGCATGAGAGGAGCTGTCGGAGCCGGAGAGAAGAGGATCACTCCATCCGGTCCCCACGCGCCGCCACGACCGAGTGGCACGTCGGAAACTATCTGCGTCGAGCCGCCTTCGAGGTCGACCGTTTTGAGTTTACCGTCGGCAAAGAATCCGAGGGAACGGCTGTCGGGCGACCAGAAGGGAAAAGTCGCGTCTTCGGTACCGGGCAGTTCGCGAGCTTCCACCGTGTTCACGGGACGAACCCAGAGCGCAGTCCTACCGTCCGCGCCGGTGGCCGTAAACGCGAGAGATGTGCCGTCTGGAGACGTTACTGGAGGTCCGGCAGAGTCGCCGGTGAGATCGAACGTGGTTTTTTCAGGGGGGTTGATAACGGTGCGGATGGAGTGTGCAGGTTGCTCTGGATGGTAGAAGAAAATGGCGATAGTCGCCGTCAGAACAATCGCTGCCACGACAGCGGCGACCCAACCGAGACGTTCGCGCGTACTAGACGGTGGAGCTGTCGACGCCGCGGCGGCCGTAGACGATTTGTCCGCCGCGATCCATTGCAGTTCGAGTTTGATGTCGTGCGCCGCGAGATAGCGCTCTTCCGGATTCTTCTGCAGGCACGTTATCACCACATGCTCGAACGCAGGCGGCGTGTTCGGCTTTAGGGATCTCACCGGCTCCGGTTCCGATTCCAGAATCGACGACGCCAGCGAGATTTGACTCTTCCCCTGAAACGGACGTTTCCCCGCCACCATCTCATACAGCACAGCGCCGAAGGCAAAAATGTCGGAGCGCGCGTCCGCTTCTTTCCCTTCAATCTGCTCCGGAGACATGTACTGAATCGTGCCGATGACGCTGCCCGCCGTGGTCAGCGGCGTTAACGGACTCGGCCCGCTCATCGTGGCTGCCGCGGTAAAAGAAGGCGGTGATCCCGATCCCGACGCCGCTTGCAACCCCAGCGGCTTCGCCAGCCCAAAGTCCATCAGCTTCGCGCCGCCGGCGGTCAGCATGATGTTCCCCGGCTTCAGGTCGCGATGCACAATGCCGCTGCGGTGTGCGACTGCCAGCGCTTCGGCCACAGCAATCCCTATTTTGTAGACTTCGGCCAGAGGCACTGCGCCTTTGCGCAGCCGTTCAGCCAGAGTTTCCCCTTCCAGAAACTCCATCACCAGATAATCGGTGCCATTCTGCGATCCGATGTCGTAAAGCTGGCAGATGTGAGGATGGTTCAGCGACGAGATCGCCCTCCCCTCGCGTTCCATCCGCTGTTTCAGTTCCGGAGAAGAAGAAAGATGAGAAGCGAGAATTTTCACCGCGA
>Ga0307476_10000556_pt1 | contig 27673 bp, 26 predicted proteins | sample atmos_gasesECM2C_2_FD_203314 | JGI IMG/M metagenome (GOLD analysis project Ga0307476, IMG submission 203314) | Hardwood forest soil microbial communities from Morgan-Monroe State Forest, Indiana, United States - atmos_gasesECM2C_05 | ecosystem: Environmental > Terrestrial > Soil > Temperate...
GCCGTACCGAACAGACCCAGCGTCAGCGCGGCCGCGGCCATAAGCATGTGATGTCGCTTGGCAAGCATGAATAGTCCTCCCTTTTTTGGATTGTGGTAATGCCCGGAGTGTAACGGCCGGGGATGCGAGATCAAGGCGGGTACGGACACAACAACACCCGCGCCGCGGAAAAATTCCTCGGTTCAGATATGCGCCGTAAGGCATCGAACCAGACGAATTTGCGCTCAGAGATTTTTTATCAGGCCGGCATCGATCAGCATGCGGTTGAATTGGCGCGCCTCCGCGCCGTTATCGCAGCCGTAGAACAGTCCGTTGCAGCGCATGAGGATCTTCTTCTGCGCGGCGAACGACGGATCGAGCGGCAGGCCCGCGGCCTCCTGCACGACGAGCGGCAGATAGGGGCCCTCCAGAGTATCGAGCGCCGAGGAGACGTCGACCGGTTTGAAGTTGATGGCGTCGATCGCGTAATAGGTGGTGAAATAGCGTTGATCCCACGCCATCAGGCGGCGCTCGATGGCGGGGTCATCGAGGCCGGGCTCGATCAGGTGCGCGGCGAAATCCGGCTGATGATCGCCGAACCGCACCAAGAGGAACTGCTCGTTGGGAAACTCGCGCTTCAGCCGCGCCACAAAATCCGCATAGTTCTGCGCGCTGAGCGCCTGCCGGCGCAGATATTCGTCGACCGGCGGCACGTTGCCCAAATCCTTCCACTGCGGCATCAGGTCGGGCCGATAGCGATCGTCCCAGGGAAAGTGATTGGCGGCGAGATAGACGAAGACGAACATCGGGCTGCGCGCATGTTCCTGACCGATCATCCGCGCGGCGGCGTCGAAGAAGAAACTGTCGGGCTCGATATCTTTCGTCCCCAGATCGTGCTGATCGAAGAAATGCTGCACGCCGGTGGTGGTCTGGAAGCTCCTCGCGCTCATGAAGGCGCCGAGCGCCGGATAGAGCGAAAACGTGCGATAGCCGCAGCGGCGCAGCGCCGCCGGCAGCCCGCGCTCGACGCGGCCGACGGCAATGCGCGTGACGAAGTAAGAGAAGCGGCCGAAGGTGCGCGCCGAGAGGCCTTCCAGCACGTTGTATTCGGTGAACCAGCTCGGCCCGCCGTTGCCTTCGACCAGGAAATTGCGCTCCTTGCCGTCGAACGACTTGAAATGCGCGCCGTAACCATCCGGCACCTTGATGCCCGGCGCCATGCGGATGTCAAAGCTCGACTCGTCGTGAATGAGAATGATGTGGGGCGGCTTCTTCGCCGGCGCGCAGGTTTCGTCGCCAACCGGCTGCAGGTGTTCGGCGGCAACCGCGTCGGACTCCATGAGGCCGTGGGTCAGCAGTTCGGAGATCGCGTCGACGCCCGAGCGCGCAAAGGACGACACCTGGTTGCCGCCATAGAAGGCCTCGAACGGCAGCAACGGCAGATGCCTTTCGATCGCCGTGAGCGCGGCGATGCAAGCCAGCACCGCCGCGACCGCGGTCAGCCGGCGGACACGGAATGGATCGGCGCGCCACGTGAACACCACGAGCGGCACCAGGGCGATGAGGCACAGCGCCACGATCCAGCGCAGCGCCGGATAGATCGTGAACAGGAAGCTGACGGTGTCGGTGTCGATGATCATCAGGTCGACGAAGTTCGCCGTCATCATCAGCACGTGGTACTTGAGGTCGGAGAGCAGCACCAACACCGTCATCATCGCCAGCGACAGCACGCCGGCGACTGCCGGGCGGCGGGTGAGCGCGAGCCAGAAGAAATTCAGGATGCCCCAGGCCAGCAGAAATGCCGCGATCTCGACCGGCCGCGCTTCGGTCGCGAACATGATGGCGAGAGCGATAATGTGCGGGGCGGCGATCAGCGCCAGCCGCCCATAGCCATGCCGGGCCACAATGTTGGCGGCATCGAGCCGATGAATCAGCGATGAAATGACGGCACGCATGACTGACGCGCGCGTGCCCGGAAATGATCCACCCTCGCCAGCACACGGCGCATTGTCATAAAACTGTATTTAATCAGTCATGACAAGAGCATGGGCCCGTCACATAGCGTCGCGGGCCGCCCGAGTCAGTAGGATCAATTCCGCGACCGGTCCACCAGCGCGCGCTGCTTGATCCAAGGCATCATCTCGCGCAGCTTGGCGCCCACCTGCTCGATCGGATGCTCGGCGAGTTTGGCGCGGGTGGCCTTGAACGAGGTCTGATTAACCTTGTTTTCGAGCATCCAGTCCCTGGTGAAGCGGCCGGACTGGATGTCGGCCAGGACTTTCTTCATCTCGGCGCGGGTCTGGTCGGTGATGACGCGGGGGCCGGAGACATATTCGCCGTATTCGGCGGTGTTCGACACCGAGTAGTTCATGTTGGCGATGCCGCCCTCGTAGATCAGGTCGACGATCAGCTTCACCTCGTGGACGCATTCGAAATAGGCCATTTCGGGCGCGTAGCCGGCCTCGACCAGGGTCTCGTAGCCGGCCTTCATCAGCTCGACGAGCCCGCCGCACAGCACGGTCTGCTCGCCGAACAGATCGGTCTCGCATTCCTCCTTGAAGCTCGTCTCGATGATGCCGGCGCGGCCGCCGCCGATCGCCGCGCCGTAAGACAGCCCAAGATCGTGGGCATTGCCGGAGACGTCCCGGTGCACCGCCAACAGGCACGGCACGCCGGCGCCGCGCTGGTATTCCGAGCGCACGGTGTGGCCCGGCCCCTTGGGCGCGATCATCATGACGTCGAGGTCGCTGCGCGGCTCGATCAGATTGAAGTGCACGTTCAGCCCGTGGGCGAACATGATAGCCGCGCCCTCTTTCATGTTGGCGGCGAGATGATCGCGATAGATGTCGGCCTGCAATTCGTCGGGGGTGAGCATCATCATGACGTCGGCCCATTTGGCGGCCTCGGCGACTTCCTTGACGGGGAGCTTTTCGCCCTCGGCCTTCTTGACGCCCTGCGAGCCCTTGCGTAGCGCCACAGTAACCTCCTTGACGCCGGAGTCGCGCAGATTGAGCGCATGGGCATGGCCCTGGCTGCCATAGCCGATGATGGCGACCTTCTTGCCCTTGATCAGGTTCAGGTCGGCGTCACGGTCGTAATAAACACGCATGGTCTCACCCCTACTGGGGCAACCCCCTCCCTTCCCTCCCCCGCGTGCGGGGGAGGGAAGGGAGGGGGCGCCGCTTGTTGTCGGGAAGCTTCTAGGTTCTGTGGGGCGCTACGACAAGCCCGGTAAGCGCTTATCGCGGCGGCAGCGGTCCTTAAGCCGCCGCGCCGTCGAACTTCTCCCGGGCGCGAGCGATTTTCGCCTGATTGCGCGTGGCCCAATCCCCGAGCGCCGAGACCGGCTCCAACAGATCGCGGCCGAGCGTGGTGAGCGCATAATCGACCCGCGGCGGGATGGTCGGGAACACCGTGCGGGTGACCAGGCCGTCGCGCTCGAGCCCGCGCAAGGTCAGCGTCAGCATGCGCTGGGAAATGCCGCCGATCGAGCGCCGCAACTCGTTGAAGCGCATCGAGCCCACGCCGAGCCGCGTCACCACCAGAACCGACCACTTGTCGCCGACCCGGGCCAGCACGTCGCTGATGGCGCGGCAATCGGCGGGCAAATGCGCGTGTCTAGGTTTCACCGATGTTCCCTCTTGTCGGCCTTGCGCATAGTCACCTATGTAGCCCTAGTTACGTATTCTAACTAGGGAATTCAATCATGCCCAAGCCCACCGTCGCCGTGATCGTCGGCTCGAACCGCAAGGAATCGATCAACCGCAAATATGCCCAGGCGCTGGTCAAGCTCGGCGCCGACAAATTCGACGCCCATTTCGTGCGCATCGACGATCTGCCGCTGTACAACCAGGACAACGAAGCCAATCCCGGTCCCGAGGTGCTGCGCTTCAAGGACGAGATCAGTAAGGCCGACGGCGTGCTGATCGTCACGCCGGAGCATGATCGTACGATGCCGACGGCGCTGAACAACGCGGTGCATTGGGGCGCGCGGCCGTTCGGCAAGAGCGTCTGGCCCGGCAAGGTCGGCTTCATCACCGGCACCACGCCGGGCGCGCTCGGCACCGGGCTAGTGCAGGCTCATTTGCGCTCGGTGATGCTCGGGCTTGGCGTGACGCTGCTGGGCGGCGAGGCCTATGTCAACTTCAAGCCGAATCTGTTCGACGATCAGGGCAATATCGGCGACGAGACCACGCAGAAGTTTTTGCAGGGTTTTGTCGACCGCTTCGCGACGCTGGTCGGGAAATTGTCCGGGAAAGCTTAGCGCTCGCCGGTTCGGAGCTGAAGCTCACGCCGCCTTGGCGACGTAACGTTTGACCTTGATCGTCTTTGCGCGCTTGCGAATTTGCGCGGCATCGTAAGCCGCCTGCATCCGCAGCAGATGATCGACATCCGGGCCGAACGCCTTGTGAATCCGCAGCGCCATCTCCGCGGTCAGCGCCGCTTTGCCGTTGACCAAGTCGGACAACGTCGCCCGCCGCACGCCGAGCACCTCGGCCGCCTTGGTGACGGAAAGGCTTAGCGGCTCAAGGATACCGTGCCAAATTAGGCGGCCAATATGAGGAGGATTCTTCATCGGCATGGCTTACTTCCCGTGATAATCTTCAAAATCGAGATCTGACACATCTTCCACATCAACGCGAAAGGTGATCCGATAATTTCCACTCACCCAAACGCTCCACTCGCCGCGCCGTGCACCCTTCAAAGGGTGTAGTCTCCATCTCGGAAACAATCCTACCTGCTCGATGCGCCGCGCCTGCTCGACAGCGTGAAGAATGTCCTCCACCTTTGCCACGAGATCGGCTCGAATGCCGCGACCCGAACCCGTCTCATAGAGACGTTTCAGTCCCTTATGTCGAAAACTTCGGATACGCATGGAGCATTGTACGGCATGACCGTACGATTGTCAAAGCCTCATCTCACATCCCCTCCGGCCCGCGCGCGATGGCGACGACGCCGGTGCGCGAGACTTCGACCAGGCCGACCGGCAGCATCAGCGCGATAAAACTTTCGATCTTCTCCGACGCGCCGGTGATCTCGAACACGAAGCTTTCGGTGGTGGCGTCGATGACGCGGGCGCGAAACGCGTCGGCGAGCCGCAGCGCCTCCATGCGGTGCTCGTCCTTGCCGCGCACCTTGACCATGGCGAGCTCGCGCTGGATCGCCGGCCCCGCCGTCGTCACGTCGACGACGCGGTGCACCGGCACCAGGCGGTCGAGCTGGTTCTTGATCTGCTCCAGCACCATCGGCGTGCCGCGGGTGACGATGGTGATGCGGGACAGATGCTTCTCGTGCTCGGTCTCCGAGACAGTGAGTGAATCGATATTGTAGCCGCGGCCGGCGAACAGCCCGATGACGCGGGCGAGCACGCCGGGCTCGTTGTCGACCAGCACGCACAGGGTGCGGGTTTCGATGCGTTCGCTGGTGCCCGCGGACGGGTAATGCGACGTCGACGTATTCACGGCACTCTCCTAGACCAGCATCTTGCCTGCTTCGGTGACGGCATCCTCGACGCTGACGGAGGCGTCGCCGAGCAGCATCTCGTTGTGGGCGCGGCCCGACGGGATCATCGGGAAACAGTTTTCCGCCGGGTCGACCACGCAATCGAAGATCACCGGCCGCTTCACCTCGATCATCTCGCGGATCTTGGCGTCGAGATCGGCCGGCCGCTCGCAGCGGATGCCGTGGGCGTGATAGGCCTCGGCAAGCTTGACGAAATCGGGCAGCGCCTCGCTGTAGGAGTGGGAATAGCGCCCGCCATGCAGCAGTTCCTGCCACTGCCGCACCATGCCCATATATTTGTTGTTGATGATGAAGATCTTCACCGGCAGGTCGTACTGCACCGCCGTGGAAATCTCCTGCATTGTCATCATCACGGAAGCCTCGCCGGCGATGTCGATGACGAGGGAGTCCGGATGCGCCAGTTGCACGCCGACCGAGGCCGGCAGCCCATAGCCCATGGTGCCGAGCCCGCCCGAGGTCATCCAGCGGTTCGGCTCCTGGAACTGATAGAATTGCGCCGCCCACATCTGGTGCTGGCCGACCTCGGTGGTGATGTAGGTGTCGCGGTCCTTGGTCAGCTCGAACAGCCGCTGGATGGCGTATTGCGGTTTGATGATGTCGTTCGAGCCGCGATAGGCGAGCGACTTTTTCGCCCGCCACTTCGCGATCTGGTCCCACCAGGCGGCAAGCGCCTGCTTGTCCGGCTTTGCCGAACTCGCACGCCATGCCCGCAGCATCTCCTCGAGCACATGGGCGCAATCGCCGACGATCGGCAAATCGACCTTGACGTTCTTGTTGATCGACGACGGATCGATATCGATATGGATTTTCTTCGAGCCGGGCGAGAACGCATCGAGCCGCCCGGTGATGCGGTCGTCGAAGCGCGCGCCGATGCAGATCATCAGGTCGCAGTCGTGCATCGACCAGTTCGCCTCCCAGGTGCCGTGCATGCCGAGCATGCCGAGCCATTGCGGGTCGGCGGCCGGGAAGGCGCCAAGTCCCATCAAAGTCGAGGTGATGGGAAAGCCGGTGAGCTTGACCAGTTCGCGCAGGTGCTCCGATGCGGCGGGGCCGGAATTGATCACGCCGCCGCCGGTGTAGAACAATGGCCGCTTGGCCGCCGCCATCATCTCGACCGCCTGCCTGATCTTGTCGGGATCGCCCTTGAGCCGCGGCTTGTAGCCCTTGTGCTGGAATTCCTTCGGCCTTGAGTAGGTGCCCTTGGCGAACTGGATGTCTTTGGGGATATCGACCACGACCGGCCCCGGCCGGCCGCTCGAGGCGATGTGGAACGCCTCGTGCAGCGCGCGGGGCAGATCGTCGATATTCTTCACCAGATAATTGTACTTGGTGCACGGCCGGGTGATGCCGACGGTGTCGCATTCCTGGAACGCGTCGTTGCCAATCAGATGGGTCGGCACCTGCCCGGTGATGACGACCAGCGGGATGGAGTCGCACAGCGCGTCGGTCAAGCCGGTGACCGCATTGGTCGCGCCGGGGCCCGACGTCACCAGCACGCAGCCGACCTTGCCGGTGGAGCGGGCATAGCCTTCGGCGGCGTGCACCGCGCCTTGTTCGTGGCGCACCAGGATATGGCGGACCCGATCCTGCGACTGGAACAGCGCGTCATAGATCGGCAGCACCGCGCCGCCGGGATAGCCGAAAATATGCTCCACGCCCTGATCGGCGAGCGCCTCGATCACCATCTCGGCGCCGGTCATCTCTGTCATGGTCCGCTCCACTCTGTCGTTCTTCGCCCGGACATTCGGTCAGTAGGATTTCAGGTAACAAAAAAGGGCCTCGAAGGGCCCCTGGGTCGCGCACCGCCACGTCTCGCAGGTGGATTATCCACCCCCGGCGGTGCGCTTCGATACGAGGATCAGCGAGGTCGCAAAAGTACGCACGGATGTGCCCTTCGTTCTGAGAGCTGATTTATATGCATTGCGGCAGCGGCGGTCAAGCAAAATGCGGCGGGAATCCGGCGCCGCGGCCCGCGCCGCACTTCAAACACGCGTTTGAAATCGACAGGGCGCGCAAAACCGCAAACATTAACTATTATTAAGTGCCTTAAGGCAGCCGCGATTTCGCGCCGCCGCGGCCTTCAAAATTCCTAGGCGCGTTGCTCAATTGCCGCACCAGGGGATGCCTACACGTTCTGCAATCGCCAAGCACGCGTCGTCAATCTTCTCCGCAGGAGGGGACATGGTCACAGGACCTTTGCATCGCACCGTCACTGGTTTTTTCGCCGCGCTCGTTTTTGCGCTCTCGCTCATCACGTCGGCGACCGCAGCTCGGCCGCCGAACGCAGCGCTCAATTCGACCGAAGGCATCCTGCGATGGATCAACGCCTATCGCGACAGGCCAGATCCTGACGGCCTTCCCGTCGTCGTTCGCGCGCTCGGCGCGCTGCAGGCCTTCAAGGACGCCGAAACCTCGGGCGCCTATGTGGGCTTCATCGCCGGCGTGTTGGGTGGAAATCCGGGTCGCGCCGGGAAACTGATCACCAAGATGCTTGCGATCGACCCCGCCGACCATTGGGTGCTGGTGCGCGCCATCGCCTATTCCGGCTTGCCGGACTGGAAGGACCTGCTGAGCACCTTTGCCGATCGCATGCCGATGCGCCGCGCCATGATCGACAAATATCTCGACGGCGCCCTGCCGACTCTCGACCAGATCGACTACGAATCGAAGAAGCCCGGCATGATGGACAAGGTGAAAGTCGTTCTGCAGCTCACCGATGGGCGCCAGAAGCCGGTGATGCTGGAGCCGAGCCCCGAATTGATCGACGTGCTGTGGGGCTCCTATCTCGCCACCGGCACCTACACCTCGGTCGGGCGCATCATCAAGCTGTTGCCGCTCGCCAACGACAAGGACAATGTCGACAACCTGACCGCCGGCAGCGCCGCCAAATTCACGCTGGCCAGCAACGCCGTGCGCGATCTCAACCTGCTCAACATGCTGAAATGGGCGGCCAAGCGCCAGCCCAAGGAGGTCACGGTCGTGCTCAACGACGTGATCGAGACCGCCGACACCGTCGACACCACGCGCATGCGCAAGGAATCTCTGGCCGCGATCGACGAGCTCAAGCAGAAAGGCCCGAACTCAAAGCGTGAGCTGAGCGGCTGGAGTCAGGTCGGCGCCGGGGCGCTGTCGATGGGCTGCGTCGTCGCCGCCGCCACCGGGCAGATCGAATTGGGCATACCGTGCGTGATCGGCGGCGCCGCCTATTCGGCGGGCATGCAATACGTGACGCACTGACGAGCGACATATATCGCCAAGCAACGGCGACAGCCGCGCCTGAGCGCGGCTGTCCTTCCATTCATTGACCTTCGTTCACTGATAGGTGCGATCGATCCCGGCCTGCGCCAGGAGCTCCGACAACCGCCGGCGGGCATGAAACATGCGCGTCTTCACGGTGTTCTCCGGCACGCCCAGGATCTCGGCGACTTCGTTGATCGGCTTGTCCTGGTAGTAGGCGAGATCGATGATTTCACGGTGCACCAGCGACAGATGGCTCAGGCACTGGCGCATGATGGCGACCCGATCCTTCTTCTGGACGGCGATTTCGGGATCGTCGGCCGTATCCGCAATGGCGGCGGCGTGATCGTCATCGAGCTCGTCGTCCTTGCGGCGGCGCAGCGCGGAGAGCGCCTTGAAGCGCGCGATCGCCAGGATCCACGTCGACACCCGGCTGTTGCCCTGGAACTGGTGGGCGTTGCGCCATACGTCGAAGAACACTTCGCTGACCAGGTCTTCGGCATGCGCTTCGTCACCGACCAGGCGGAGCAGGAACCGGTAGGTTTGCACGTGGTGCCGCGCGTACAACACTTTCATCGCCAGCTTGTCGCCGGCGGCGATGCGCTCGAGCAGATCCGCGTCATCGCGTTGCTTCGCCGCAATGGCCGGATTGACTGCCTTTGGCTGAGAGAGAGCGCGTCCCTGAACGGCATTCGCCACCGCCCCGACCGCGAATTCATGACCTAGACTTGCCGTGATCGCATTCATCTTAGTCCCCCGTTACCGCTTATTTCTTATGGAGGGACGGTAAAATTCTTAACGAATGCTTCACCATTCTACATGTGTAAATTTCAGTTAGCGGAAGGAAGGAGCCATCCTATACGTCCGTATAGAATCGCGATCCCGCGGGGCTTGAACGGCCCACGCGCGGCGGCATTGATGGTGTGCAAGTAGCGGGCAGAAACTACACGGCCGGAGCCGGCCAACCGCCGCTACGCTGATCCGGCAACAGAACTGCCAAGGGCCTTATCGAGGCATTCGATCAGGCTGTCCTCGCTGAACGGCTTACGCAGGAAGCCGAAAGCGCCCGCATCCAAGACCCGGTCGCGGACCCTTTCGTCGAAATAGGCGGTCATGAATATCACCGGCGTGCTATGGCCGTTGGCAATCAGCCGGGCCTGCAAATCGGCTCCGCTCATGCCCGGCATGTGCAGATCGGTAATCACGCACGACGATTCCCAAATATCGCCGGAACGCAGATATTCTTCGGCGGAGGAAAACGTGGTGGCAGTGTAACCTAGCGACTTTATGAGGCTTTTCGTAGCCTCACGGACAGATTCATCGTCGTCGATTATTGATATCACGGGAGCTTTTGCCAATTGCAGTAACCCTACCCCGACAGATACCGAACCCGCGCGGCGTCAGCCACTGTACATGGGAAAGGTTTGTGTATCCGTTCGCGGCGTTGAATTATACTTGTGTATAGGTCGTCATTTGCCGCGGCGAACGCCCAGCGCGTCTGCCATCCGCACCAGCTCGGCGAGCGATTTCGCGTTCATCTTGCGCATGACATTGCCGCGGTGAACCTTCACGGTGATCTCGCTGACCTTGAGCTCGCCGGCAATCTGCTTGTTCATCAGGCCAGCGGTGACGTAGCCCATGATCTCCTGCTCGCGCGGGGTGAGCGCGTCAAAGCTGACTTTCAGCTTGGAGATATCTCCCGCGCGACTGCGCCGGCCGCGGTCCTGCTCCAGGCCGATTTGCACCGCGTCCAGCATGTCTTGATCGCGAAACGGCTTGGGCAGGAACTCCACCGCGCCCGCTTTCATCGCCCGCACCGTCATCGGAATGTCGCCGTGGCCGGTCATGAACACGATCGGAATATGGATGCCGGCCTTGGCGAGTTCCGCTTGAAAATCGAGTCCGCTCAGGCCCGGTAATCTGACGTCGAGCACCAGGCAACTCGGGCCATCCGGCGGCCCGCTTTTCAGGAATTCCTGCGCCGAGCCGAACGTCCTGACCTGCAAGCCAACCGAACGGAACAGGCTCGATAGCGCCTCGCGCAATGGCGCATCGTCGTCGATCACGACGACGATCGGTTCCGCTTCGGCGTTCATGCCACACCTGGCATGCCGGCAGGCAGAACGATGCGAAACGCCGAGCCGTGCGGCTCGGCCGGCGCGACCGAAAGGTGGCCTTTGTGGCGCTCGATGATCAGGCGGCAAATGGCCAGGCCCAATCCCAGACCGTTCGGCTTCGTGGTGATGAAGGCGTCGAATATGGTCTTGAGTTGCTGCGGATCGATGCCCGGCCCGGAATCTTCCACCGCCACAAGGATGGCATTGCCGCCGTGCCGCTCGGCGCGCACGCGCAGGACTCGATCTTCTCCGTTGACGGCAGCCATGGCTTCGATCGCGTTATGCACCAGGTTGATGAAGACCTCCTGCAATTGACCGCGATGGCCCATGACGAACGGCAATTGGGCCATCAGCTCAGCCTGCGTGGTGATGCGGTGATCTTTCAGCTCTTCGCGCAGCGCTTGTAACACGCCGAGCACCAGCTCATTCACGTCGATCGGCTCGTGACCCTGATCGGCTTTACCGAACAAAATACGGATATTGTCGAAGACCTGGCTGGCGCGGTGACTGTCTTTGACCATGCGGTGCAAAGCCAGCCGCGCCTCCTCGATATTGGGCGGCGTATGGCCAAGAAATCGCAGCGCCGCTCCGCCGTTCGAGGAGATACCAGCCAGCGGCTGCCGCACCTCATGTCCGATCGAGGCCGCCATCGCCTCGAGATTCATGAGCTTATTGTCCCGCTCGCGCTGCAGGTCAGCCACCGAGCGGCCGAGCTCGTCGGTGCGCTGGCGCAGTTCGTTCAGCAGCCAGGCATTTTCAACGGCGATGACGGCTTTGGCGGCAAAATTCTGAACGATCTCGATCTGCTTATCGGTGAAGGGACGGACTTCCCGGCGGCCGACCGTGAACGAGCCGACCAGTTCGTTGTCCTTCAACATCGGGATCGCCAGCGTCGTCCGCACGCCTGCCAGCTCGACGGCCGCAACCGTCGTCGGGCTGCGCGCGGCGTAAGCCCGATCCGCGGCCAAATCGCGGATGTGAACCAGCGATTTGCTCATCAGCAGGCGGCCGCTCGGGGAATTCTCGTCGGGACGGTACGGCGCAAGCTTGCGCAATTCGGCAAAAGCCGGCGGCATGTTGTGGGTCGCAATGAGCTGCAGGGTTTCGCCATCCCAGCGGTTGATAACGCCGGTAGCGGCGTCGCAGACCCGAACGGCGTTCGCCAATAATGTTTCGAAAACACGCTCGATGTCGCCGGTGGAGCTGGCGATCACGCGAAGCACCTCCGAAGTCGCCTTCTGCAACTCGGATGCGTCGTTGAGCTCGCGCTGGAGCCGCGCGATTTTTGCTCCCGGACCGGGCGCAGAGGAGCGGCGGCGGGGCGCGGACTTTGGCGCATGACTGCGCTTTGGCGCCGTTTTGCGGCGTCGCGGATCGTCCCCTGCTTTGGAGTGCCGTCGCATTGCCTCCCCCGAGGCTCCGGACAGCCATCGTAGCGAGTCGAACTGGCCCAGTGGAAGTGGCTGGCTGTCAGGTCGCAGGCAACGCTGATCTTGCCTCTTGCCGCCACCCGCCGACATCGAGACGGGCGGATTCTCGTTATGACTCCGCATGTTAGGAGCGATACCGCGCCGCGCGAGCCATGTTGTGGCGGCATCGCACAGCACCTCCCATCAGTTCGACAGGGCCCGCAGCTGCCCCTCGACTGTGGCAAGTGCGCTATCCGGCTCGACCCAGGCGAAATCGGGCAGCTGATTGCGGAACCAGGTTGCCTGCCGCTTGGTGTATTGGCGGGTGTCACGCTTGCCGCCCTCGACGGCTTCGGCAAGGGCAATCTCGCCGTTGAGGTGGCGAATGAGCCACGGCACGCCATGCGCCTTCATCGCCGGCAGATTGGGATCGAGATGGCGCGCCGCGAGAGCGCGCACCTCGTCAATGGCGCCCCCGGCCATCATGGCGTCGAAGCGGGCGTCGATGCGACGCAACAGCGCGTCGCGATCGGGCATGAGAAAGACTTTTGCGGCAAACGCCGCTTCGACGCGTGCCGGCATATTTTCTTCGTGCCACGACAACAGCGAGCGGCCGGTCGCCAGAATCACTTCGAGCGCGCGGGTGATGCGGGCGCGGTCACCGGGCATCAGGCGCGCCGCGGCAGCTGGATCGCGCCGCGTCAGATCGGCATGCAATGCCTCGACGCCGTCGCTTGCGAGGCGAGCGCGCACCTCGTTGCGGATTTGCGCAGGGATCGGCGGCACGGCGGCAAGCCCTTGCGTCAACGCATTGAAATAGAGACCGGTGCCGCCGGCGACGATGGCCGCACCCGCTTCGCGTGGCACGGCGGCGAGCTCCTCGGCGACTTCGGCGCACCAGCGGCCGACCGAAAAATTCTCCGCCGCGTCGACATGGCCGTAGAGGCGATGCGGCACCCGTGCCTCTTCCTCCGGCGTCGGACGCGCGGTGATGATGCGCAGGTCGCGATAGACTTGCATGGAATCGGCATTGATGATCACGCCGCCGAGCATTTCCGCCAGCGCCAGTGCCAGCGCCGACTTGCCGCTCGCGGTGGGGCCGGCGATGAGGATGATCTTTGGCTTGCTCACGGGGTTGACGTAGTGGGTTTTTGCGCGAATTAAAATCCCAGAGGTCGCAAAGGGCACACGGCTTGCCGCCCGGTCCCGCCGCACATAGGATTGCGCCATGCTCGATTGGACACAATGCCCGGCAGTGGAACGCTCCCCTGAGAAGGTCAGCGGTGAATGGCTATTCAAAGGAACGCGCATCCCGGTCAGGGCGCTGTTCGAGAACCTCGAAGGTGGGGCGCGTATTGACGATTTTCTCGAATGGTTTCCGGGCGTGACGCGCGAACAGGTAGAATTGGTACTCCGCCATGCCGAGCGGAGCTTGGAAATTGCGTGACGTGGAAAGTTGCGCTGCTACGCAGGCATGAGAATATTGTTTGATCAGGGAGTGCCCGCGCCACTACGTCGCGCATTGATTGATCATTCGGTAGCTACGGCGCATGAAATGGGCTGGACGCAACTCGGCAATGGCGCACTATTGCGGGCGGCAGTGTCTCAGTTCGAGGTGTTTATCACCACCGACCGAAATCTCCGGTATCAGCAGAATCTTGCAGACTACCGGCTGGCAATTCTGATCTTGCCCACCACCAATTGGTCAGAAATACGTGTTCACCAAGCTCTGGTCGCTGCCGCGGCGAACAAGTTACCTCCCGGTGACGTCGTTGAGCTGAATTTTACGTAACGGAGCAGTCATTTGACTTTAATAAAACCCTTCCGCGCGTTGCGGCCGGCGCCGGGACGCGCCGCCGAAGTTTTGGCCCCGCCGTATGACGTGCTGTCGAGCGCGGAGGCGCGCGAGCGCGCCAAGGGCAAGGCCTGGAGCTTTCTGCACGTTTCCAAGGCGGAGATCGATCTCGATCCGGCGACCGACCCTCACGATGGCGCGGTCTATGCAAAGGCTGCCGAGAACCTTGCAGCCATGATCGCCGCCGGCGTGCTCGTCCGCGACGCCAAGCCGGGTTACTACGTCTACCGGACGACCTGGCGCGGCCGTGTTTCGACCGGGCTTGCGGCGGTGGCGTCGCTTGCCGACTACGCCAGCAATCGCATCCGCCGCCACGAACACACCACGCCGGCCAAGGAAGACGACCGCGTGCGCCAGATCGAAGCGGTCAACGCGCAGACCGGGCCGGTCATGCTCGGCTATCCGACGGCGCCGCAGATCGACGCCATGCTGGCCGGCGCCGCGCGCGGCGCGCCGGCATTCGACGTCACCGCCGATGACGGCGTGCGGCACCAGCTCTGGGTCATCAGCGACGACGAAACCGTCGCGGCGCTGACCCGCGCGGTCGATGCCTTGCCGGCGCTCTATATTGCCGACGGCCATCACCGCTCGGCCGCAGCGGAGCGCGTCGCGAAATCCCACGGCGACGGTGCGGACGGTTATTTTCTAACGGTGATGTTTCCCCAGAACGAGATGACGATTCTCGACTATAACCGCGTCATCCGCGATCTGAATGGGCGCAGCCCGGACCAGCTTTTGGCGCAGTTGCGCGAAACGTACGGGGTTGCGGCGAGCGATCAGCCGGTGCGGCCGAACGCGCCCGGCGAAGTTGGAATGTATTTGGCCGGGCGCTGGTACCGGCTGACGCTGAAACCCGAGATCGCCGCCAAAGCGCAAAAATCCGCCGACCCGGTCGAACGGCTGCCGATCACGCTGGTAACGCGCAACATCATCGAGCCGATTTTCGGCATCAGCGATCCGCGCACCGACAAGCGTATCGACTTCGTCGGCGGCGGCCGCGGGCTCGGCGAACTGGAGCGGCTGGTATCATCGGGCGCTTTTGCCGTCGCCTTTGCGCTTTATCCGACGCAGATGAGCGACTTGATGGCGGTCGCCGACGCCGGCGCGATCATGCCGCCGAAATCGACGTGGTTCGAGCCGAAGCTCGCCGATGGAGCGGTGAGCCATGTTTTGGATTGACGGACCACGGAGAACGGACGGCAGACGACGGACGACAGAGGACGGATAAAAAAGTACCCGCCTCTAATCCGTCGTCCGTCGTCTGCAGCCCGGCTTCTACTACTGCAAATTCAGCGCCACGAACCGGGTCTCGCCATTGCCGTTGGAGACCAGCAATACCGCGACTTTCTTGCCCTGGGCCTTGAGCTGATCGATCCGCGCCTGCACCGCGGCCGGGTTGCCGACGGCTTCATATTGCACCTCGACGATGACGTCGCCGGGCGCCAGGCGCTTGTCGGGTTGCGAAACATCCACGCTCGCGTCGACGCCGGTGACGATGACGCCCTTGATGGTGTCCCTGATCTTGAATTTTTTGCGCAAATCGTCGGACATCGCGGACAGTTCGAGCCCGAGAGTTTTCTGCACTGTGGACTTCTGCTCCGGCGCCGCATCCTGCTTGGGATCGTTCGACGCGACCTTTTCGGTGTCCATCAACCGGCCGATCTTGACCTGGTGGGTCTCTTCCTTGCCCTTGCGGATGACGACGACGTCGACCTGCTTGCCGACCGGCGTGTCGGCGACCACGCGCGGCAGGTCGCGCATTTCCTTGATGTCGTGGCCGTCGAACTTGACGACGACGTCGCCCGGCTCGATGCCGCCCGGCTTGGCCGGCCCCTTGTCATCGACGCCGGCGACCAGCGCGCCGCGCGGCGGCTTGATGCTCAGGCTCTCGGCGATATCGTCGGTGACCTGCTGGATGCGAACGCCGAGCCAGCCGCGCCGGGTCTCGCCGAATTCCCGCAACTGACCGATGACCGGCATCGCGGTGTCCGACGGCACGGCAAAGCCGATGCCGATCGAGCCGCCGGACGGCGAGATGATCGCGGTGTTGATGCCGATGACCTCGCCGTTGAGATTGAACAACGGGCCGCCGGAATTGCCGCGATTGATGGCGGCGTCGGTCTGAATGTAATTGTCGTAGGGGCCCGACTGGATGTCGCGGTTGCGCGCCGAGACGATGCCCGCGGTCACCGTGCCGCCGAGGCTGAACGGGTTGCCGATGGCGATGACCCATTCGCCGAGGCGCAGCTTGTCGGAATCGCCGAATGCCACCGCCTTGAGCGGTTTGTCGGCGTGGACGCGCAGCAAGGCGAGGTCGCTCTTGGTGTCCTTGCCGAGCAGTTGCGCCGGCAGCTTGGTGCCGTCGTTGAGGATGACGTTGATCTCGTCGGCGTCGGCGATGACGTGATTGTTGGTCACCACCAGTCCGGACGGGTCGATGATGAAGCCGGAGCCGAGCGAGTTGACCCGGCGCGGTGCGTGATCAGGGTTGTCGCCGCCGCCCTGCCCGCGGCGGTTCTTGAAGAACTCGTCGAAGAATTCCTCCATCGGCGAGCCGGGCGGCAGGTCGGGCATGCCGGTGACGCGCGCATCGACCTTCTGCGACGTCGAAATGTTGACGACGGCGTCGATCACCTGCTCGGCGACGTCGGCGATGTTCTCGGGTCCGCGCGCCGCCGCCGGCTGCGCGGTCAAGATGATAACGGCCGCCAGCAGCGCCGCCGTGACCGCGCCGTGCCGCACGAATTGCGAAAGATGGCGAGAGGTGAAGTGGCGAGACATGGATGTCGGCGCTCCTGCAAGGGGACTCGATTAAACGGAAAAGTGCCCCCGACGTGCCCCCGGCGCAAGGCCATCCGCAGCCGGCCCGGCCATTAGGAACCCGATTGGGGCGGAAAAGCGGCCCGCGAACGGGCCGTTCAACCACGCACCAGGTAAACGATCAGCACGCCGACCAGCGCCGAAACGATGCCGGCGATACGCAACGGGCCGTCGGCCATTTCCAGCACGGTCGCCATGGCGCGCTTGGCGCTGACTGGAAATGCAGCAAGAAAGATACCTTCGATCACGAAGAACAAGCCGAGCGCGGCGAGGAAATCGGACATGAACCCCGCTACACTCTATTTCGTCGCACTGCTCGCGCGCGATGGATCGGCTGCCGCGGGAGTTCCAGGTGCCGGCGCCGCTGCCTGGCCGTTGGTGCCTTCCGGCTGCATTTTGCCCGCCGGATCGCCGAAATAACGGAAGAAATCCGAATCCGGCCGCAGCACCAGGTGCGTGTCGCCGTGCTGCATGCTGCGCTCATAGGCCTGCATCGAGCGGTAGAAGGCAAAGAACCCCTGATCCTGGCCATAGGCCTCGGCGTAGATGCGATTGCGCGTGGCGTCACCTTGGCCGCGGATCTGCTCGGACTGGGACGTGGCTTCGGCCAACAGCACCGTGACGTCGCGATCGGCCCTGGCTCTGATCTCCTGGCTCTTCTGGCTGCCCTGGGCGCGGAACTCGGCCGCCTCGCGCTGCCGCTCGGTCTGCATGCGCTGATAGACCGCCTGACTGTTCTGCTCCGGCAGGTCGACGCGGCGGATGCGCACGTCGATGACATGGATGCCGAACGGCTGCGCGTCGCGATCGAGCTGATCGCGCATCAGCGCCATCAACTCCTCGCGCTTGTTGCGCACCGCGTCGGCGAGCGTGGCCGCGCCCAAAACGCGCCGCAGCGCCGAGTTGAGCAAGATCGCAAGCTGCGTGCTGGCGCCATCCGGCCCGACCGTCTGATAGAATTTGAGCGGATCGGTGATGCGGTAGCGCGCAAAGGCATCGACGACGAGGCGCTCGCCGGCCTGGGCAACGCCGGCATTCGTCTTGTCGCCGCTCGAGGCAATCACCTCCTGCGCCGGCGTCTCGATGTTGAGGATGCGCTTGTCGATATAGATGACGCTGTCGATGAACGGAATTTTTGCGTTCAAGCCCGGCTCGGTAATGACGCGCACCGGTTGGCCGAGCCGGACGACGAGAGCCTGACGAGTCTGATAAACGGTGAAGAAGGTGCTGTAGCCGAAGATGATGGCGGCGAGCAGCAGGATGGCGGCGGCGCCGCCCGCAAGGCCCATTCTCATGGCGTGCCTCCCGGCTTTTGTGCGGGCTGCTGTTGCCGCGTCAGGTCGTTGAGCGGCAGATAGGGCACCACGCCCGGGCCACCCTGCGGGCCGGTATCGATGATGGTCTTGTCGGTGCCGCCGAGCACGTGCTCCATGGTCTCGAGGTAGATACGCTCGCGGGTGACGTCGGGCGCCTTTTTGTACTGGTCGTAGACCTGCGAGAAGCGCGAGGCTTGGCCGGTGGCTTCGGCGACGGTTTGCTCGCGATAGGCTTCGGCATCTTGGGTGATCTTGGCGGCGCGGCCGCGCGCCTCGGGCACCACCCGGTTGGCGTAGGTCTGCGCCTCGTTCTGCGCGCGCTCGAGATCGGAGCGCGCGGCCTGCACGTCGCGGAAGGCGTCGATGACCTGGGTCGGCGGATCGACCTTCTGCAGTTGCACCTGCTGCACCACAATGCCGGCGCCGTAGTCGTCGAGCGTCTTCTGCATCGTTTCCTGCACCGCGGTCTCGATGGTCTGCCGCGCACCGGTCAGGATCGCCTGAATGTTCGAGCGGCCGATGACCTGGCGCATGGCGCTTTCGCCGACCGCCTTCACGGTGCTCTCGGGACCCTGCACGTTGAACAGATAATCGCCGACCGCGTTCGGCTTGACCTTCCACAGCACCGAGAAATCGACGTCGACGATGTTCTCGTCGCCGGTGAGCATCAGGCTTTCTTCCGGCACGTCGCGGATGGTGGTGCCGCGGCGCATGTCCTCGGCGACCCGCATGCCGATGTCGATCTTGTTGACGCGAAGCGCCTGCGGCGTCAGCGCGGTCTCGATCGGATAGGGCAGATGATAATTCAGCCCCGGCTGGACTTCGCGCACGAACTGGCCGAAGCGCAGCACCACGCCGAGCTCATCGGGCTCGACGCGGAAGAAGCCGGAAAATCCCCACAGCGCGACGGCAATGAGCGCAATGAGCGCGACGCCGCGGCCGCCGAGATTGCCCGGCATCAGGGCGCGCAGCTTGTCCTGGCTGCGGCGCAGGAAATCTTCGAGATCGGGCGGCCTCGACCCGCCAGGCGTTTGCGGCCCCGAGCCCCACGGCCCCCGCGACCCGGAACCCCACGGGCCGCCGGATTGGTTGCTCCACGGCATCAATTGTCTCCTTAAGACGCCGGCGCGGCGCCGGCACATGTTGTGGGGGTTATAGGGGACCCCACTGCCCCTTACAACGCGCAGTTATGACGCGCTGGCCGGCCGCATTTTGGCGTCAATTGCGCGTTGGTAGGTCACGAACGCGAAGGCCGCTTCGTCGTCCGCCGCCGCCTGGTGCTCGCTGCGTGCGCTTTCGTGCCATTCGTTTGGATCGATGGCCGGAAAGTAGGCATCGCCGTCGATCTGTTTGTGAACGTGGGTGATGGCAAGCTGCGTCGCGAGCGGCATGGCTTGGGCATAGATTTCGGCGCCGCCGGCAACGACGATGGTGTCTGTGTTGCGCCGCAACGCATCGCCGCACGCCGTCGTCAGCGCAGCGTCAAGGCTCGGCGCCACCACGACACCCGGCGCAGTAAAGTCACGGTCGCGGCTCACCACGATCGTCGTACGTCCCTGGAGCGGCTTGCCGATCGACAAATACGTCTTGCGCCCCATCACCACCGGCTTGGCCATGGTCAGCGCGCGGAAATGCTGCATGTCCGATTTGAGCCGCCACGGCAGCGCATTGCCGCGGCCGATAACGCCGGTCTGCGCAATCGCTGCGACGACAAGGATGTTCATCCTCACACCGCGATCGCGGCCTTGATGTGCGGGTGCGGATCGTAGCCTTCGAGCGTAAAATCCTCGTAGCGCAGCGCGAACAAATCCTTGGCCGCGGGATTGAGCCGCAGCGTCGGCAACGGCCGCGGACTTCGCGCAAGCTGCAACCGCGCCTGTTCGAGGTGGTTGAGATAAAGGTGCGCGTCGCCCAGGCTGTGAATGAAGATGCCGGGTTTGAGCCCGCTCACCTGCGCCACGGCCATCGTCAATAGCGCGTAGGAGGCGATATTGAACGGCACGCCGAGAAAGACATCGGCGGAGCGCTGATAGAGCTGGCACGACAGCGCGCCGTCGGCGACGTTGAACTGAAACAGGCAATGGCACGGCGGCAGCGCCATGCTGTCGACCTCCGCCGGGTTCCAGGCGGTCACGATCAGCCGGCGCGAATTGGGATTGCGGCGAATTTCGGCAAGCACATTGGCGAACTGATCGATGGTGGACCCGTCCGGCGCCGGCCAGGATCGCCATTGCTTGCCGTAGACCGGACCGAGATCGCCATTGGCGTCCGCCCATTCGTCCCAGATGGTGACGCCATGCTCGTTGAGATATTTGACGTTGGTGTCGCCGCGCAGGAACCAGAGCAGTTCGTAGATGATGGATTTGACGTGCAGCTTCTTGGTGGTGAGCAGCGGGAAGCCGGCGGCGAGATCGAAGCGCATCTGATGGCCGAACACCGAGCGCGTGCCGACCCCGGTGCGGTCGCGCTTTTCCACGCCCTCGGCGAGCACGCGGTCCATAAGGTCGAGGTATTGGCGCATGAGCGGTGTGATCCGGCCGACTCGGGGAGTTTAACGTCAAATGAGGGGCGAACGAAACGCGCGCAAGAGCCGCAAGAAAGAGCGCTGTGGACCGCCTCAAACGACCCCGCTCAATCCGAGCAGCGCGGCCACGGCAAAGATCCAAAGCGGGTTCACCCTGATCCAGTAGGTCATCAGCGCGGTGGCAACCGTAATGCCGACCGCCACCCGCGTATCATCCGCCGCTCTCGCCACGACGACGGCACTCGCCGCGGTCAGCCCAAGCGTCACCGGCACCAGGCCGCCGGCCAGCGCCACCTGCCAGGATGCGCCGCGGAAGCGGTCGAAGGTGCGCCCGACATAGAAGGCCAACAGACACGTCGGCCCGCACATCGCTAGCGTCGCCACCAGCGCGCCGACAAGCCCGGCGACGTGATAGCCGATCAAGGTCACGACGATGACGTTCGGCCCCGGCGTCAACTGCGCCAGCCCGAAAATGTCGCTGAATTGCGGGTCGGTCATCCAGTGCTGCACATCGACCGCAAAGCGGTGGATTTCCGGCACGGCAGAATTGGCGCCGCCGATGGCGAACAGCGACGTCAGCGCGAAAAACCACGCCAGCGTTCCGAGCGTGCCAGCCAATTCCTTCATCGCCGCACCCAGGCGAGCGCGAGACTGATCGGCAGCACCACGACGAGCACGATCGGTAGCGGCCATTGCGCGATGCCGATGGCGCCAAATGTCGCCAGCGCGATGACCGGGCCGCCCACGGCGCGGTTACGGAACAGCGGCAACGCCATCTTCGCCACGGTCGACATGATCAGACCGGCCGCCGCCGCCGTAACGCCGATCAGCGCGCGCCGCAGCGCCGGCAGATCGCCGTAATGGGCATACAGCGCGCCGATGACGATGATCAGCGCCATCGGCGGACCGAGCAGCCCAACCAACGCGACCAAGCCGCCAAGCGGCCCGCGCACCCGGGAGCCGAAAATCACGGAGAAATTGACGATGTTGGGCCCGGGCAGGAACGAGCACAGCGCGTAGGCTTCATTGAATTGCTCAGGCGTCATCCAGCGGCGCTCCTCGACCATCATGCGGCGCGACCACGCCAGCACGCCGCCAAAGCCGTAGAGCGAGATCAGCGCGTAGGCGATGAACAATTCGGACAGGCTGGGGCGCGGTGGGGTAACAGGCTCGGTCGCGCGCGGCGCAGACGATGAATCGTTCATGAAATTTGTCTAGCGCCGGTTCGCGCGCACTGCCAGACGCATTTGCGCAGACGCACGATGCAGCCGTTATGGACCGCGGGATAATGTGTTATTTTTCGACTGCGTGCTCGGGACGACAACAACGAACGAGCAAGTCGGAGGGAGAAACCATGCGCAAACTGGCTCTCATCACTGCGATCGCTTTTGTCGCACTGACGGCATTTTCTTCGCTGTCCGCGTTCGCAGCTCAATCGTGTGACGAATACTGCCTCGGCTTTTGCCAGAGCGCGGCGTCCAAGAGCTGGTGTCTCAACAGATGTGGCCAGACGTGCCGCCAAAAGCACCCTGGTCATTGACGCCCGGCCGTTATCACGCCGCGAGCTTCTTCGCTCTGCGGTAGCGTCGACGCCTGGTCAATTCGCGTTCGCCGTCGCATCCAACAATGCGTGGATGAAGGTCTTCGCGCTGGCATAGATGCCGGGCGCTTCGCTCTCGCGCGGCCCGCCGATGGCGAGCGCCAGATCGGTGCCGAGCCGGCGCTGCTGTACGCGCAGCCACAGTGCCGCGCGCGCCACGGCCTCCGCCTCGCCCAGATCCACGACGATGAGCGGTTTGCGGCTGCGATGCGCGAGCTCTTGTGCCAGCGCCGTACCCTTGGAGACCGCAAAGCCAGAAGCCGCGACCAGGATCATGCAGGCGTCGGAATCGCGCACGTTATATTCGGTGCGCTGCACCGGATCGGCGAGCGGCGTCGCCTTGAGGTGCGGATATTTGGCCAATAGGCCGGGCGGCGTGGTGAGGTCCTCGGCCCAGCCGCCCTTCGGACACCAGCCGCCGTAATCGACGCCGCGCTCGATCGCCACATCGAGCACCGCCCGGTCGACGCCGGATTGTCCGCCGGAGAGAAGTTTCATATGGGTTTCACGTGCTTTTCTTGGGGTCTGACCCCGCCCTTTTTTTGGCAACCATTTGCGCCTATATTCGCAACTGCCGGCGCAAGCCGGCTATGGCGATAAACGGCCGTCGTAATAAACCTTTCGGACCCGGGGGCGGTACCCGGCGACTCCACCAATTTCCGGAGGACCGACGACAGACGACGGACGACAGATAACCAGCGGGCCTTCCACAGCCCAATCTGTCCTCCGTCTGCCGTCCTCTGTCCTCTGCTTACGGGGTCGAAATAGGATCGACGAGGGCGTAAAAGGCGCGCTTTTGCCCGGGATGGTTCCGGCGTTATCGGGCCAAATCCATAGTTGCCAATGACAACTATGCTCCGGTTGCTCTGGCTGCGTAACGCAGTCTGAAAGACCGACTTAAAGCCCTGGCGGGTTAAGCTCCGTCAGGCGGGGTTCGGAGGCACCTGGCAACAGAAGCCTCCACTTTCTTTCAGAGGACAGATGGCGGACGACAGAGGACAGAATCGATCCGGACCTCTATGATTGGCCCCCTATCTGTCATCCGTCGTCCGTCATCCGCTATGGCCACCGACTACATCCGTTACGACATTCTTGCCCAGGCGGCCTTGCGCGGGGTCGTGCGCACGGTATTGGCGGACGCCGCCAAGAAGGGATTGCCGGGCGAGCATCATTTCAAGATTACGTTTGCCACCGCGGCGCCCGGCGTGCGGCTGTCCGAGCGGATGCGCGGGCAATATCCCGACGCGATGACGATCGTGCTGCAGCACCAGTTCTGGGATCTGACGGTCGACGACGATGGTTTCGAGGTCGGCTTGTCGTTCGGCGGCATTCCGGAGCGCCTCGCGGTGCCGTTCGACGCGGTGACAGCGTTCTTCGATCCGGCGGTGCAATTCGGCTTTCAGTTCGAGACACTCGATAAGCAGGCAGCGGAGGAGCCGAGCACCACGGCCAAGGCACCGGCGCCACGCCCGGCAGCGATCGAAGCGACCGAGGCGCCGCCCTCCCATGTTGCGCCGGCAGAACCGGCGCCCAGTGAAAAGAGCGGCGGCGGCGAAGTCGTGCGGCTCGACCGTTTCCGCAAAAAGTAAAGGCGCTCTGGACCGTGGACGGTCGCCGCCGGTCGGCGATACGGCGATCACGAACTTGTGTGCGGGGAGCAGAAGTATCGGCTTACCCGCGAGGACAGTGAATTTCGTCAATATCGGGGGCATGGCGCGGCAATATTGGCAAAATAGCCCCAAGTATAGCACTCGAAATTCGCCATCGGTTTCACGTCTACATCGGGCGTCACCGCAAAATATTCGGCAATTTTGAATATTCACCCAGTATCAGCCAAGCTTCGGGGTTCAGAAACATTGATCCCAGATTCAATTTCGCTTCTGGATCAAACGAATAGGCTTTTGGTCACGACAACAAGGCCCGCATTCAGGCTTCGTAGACTCTCGGTTGTCGTGATCCAGTGTCAGGGTACCGGCGTATAACTTTGCAGCCGAAGCTGGCCAGGATGGCCCCAACCCCCTTATCGGGATACCGCCGAGCTACCAGATGGGCGACATTGTCAATCTCCGAACCGCGCGAAAGCGGGCCAAACGGCGTGATGCCGAGCAAAAGGCCGCAGCGAACCGCTTGGTCCATGGTCAGACCAAGGCGGATCGAACCGCTACGCGGTCACGCAACGACAAAGCCCAGCGAAGCCTCGACCTACACCGGGTCGAAACGGGAGAAGGGCAATGAAATCGCCAGTCATCAAGCGCTCGATCGTCATCGCCGGTCACAAGACCAGCGTCAGCCTTGAAGACGCCTTCTGGAAAGGGCTCAAGGAGATCGCTATCGGCCGCGATAAGACGCTGTCGGACCTCGTCGCCGAGATCGATACCGGGCGTCCGCACGGCAATCTGTCGTCGGCCATCCGGCTGTTCGTGCTTGACCACTACCGGGCGAAAACCAATGGCCACGCCGAGATCAGCGACCGACCGCCGCTGATAGTCGTGCCTGCGGCAGCGACTTCAGTTCTGCGGCCGGAATAAAAGATCGAGCGGCGGCCCCGCGGTTTGTGGGGCTGCGGGCTGGGCCGGCTGCGGTACTGGCCGCGGCTTATTTGCCGTTGTCGATCCGGTAACCCCGGCAGCCGGCGCTTCCGTCTGCAACAGATCCAATCCTCGTGTTCCAAAGGGCGGCGCCGACGCGCTCGCCCGCATCGCGAATTCGACGATGCCGCCCGCAGGAGCCATCCGGACGGCCGGAAAGTCCGGACGCGCCGCGCGGCCGATGACATCCTGCCGTCCGTTGGCTTCGATCGATTCCAGACGTCGGGTTTGCAGTTCGGCGGCGCGCAGCGTCAACCAACCGGTCAGGGCCGAAACATCGAGGCTGCCAGCCGGCGCCGCGAGCGGGCCTTTGAGGATGATGGCAAGCTCCGGCCGGGTACGGATCAAGGCGTGGGGAGGCGGCGGCGCCGTGAGCGACATGCGCGCATCGACGGCACCGGTGTTGAGATCGAGCGCGCCGGCGAGCGACAGCGTGGCGCCGTCTTGCGCCGGCAACGTCGCATTGGCGACGCCGACCTTGCCGTCGGTGATGGTCATGGCGGCATCGCCTTGCGGCGCGGCTAGATGGCCGTTGGCGAGCGCGGCATTCACGGCGGGCTGAATTTTCGCAATCTCGATTGTCCCGCCTTGATCGGCCGCGCGCATGGCGGCTACGAATGCCGCAGGGTCGAGCCCGGCGATACGGGCGTCGGTCAGCGCGATCGCGCCGCTGCCGTGCGCCGCGCGCACAAGCGCGGCAGGATTGGCGCCGAAGCTGTCGAAGTCGGCCTTGAGCGTCAGCCGCGCGTCGATCATCTTTTTGTCGGTTTGCAGGACAGTCGCCGCGTCGGCATCGGCCAGCGCGACATGGCCGTGGCTGACCAGCCCGTCGGCATTGCGACGGAACGCCAATTCGCCGGTGACATGGCCACCGGCGAGACCGCCGTCGATATTCTGCAACGCGATTTCACCCGGGTGAAACTGCGCCACACCCTTGAGATTGCCGGCAGTCAAAGCCGGCGTGAACGTTGTGTGGTCGAGCGTGAAAGTCACAGCGCCATTCATCGCCGCGAACGCTCCGCCGCCGAGCGGCTGGCTCGACCACGGGCCGGCGGCGCCTTGCGCCTGGCGTGGCAGCCCCAACAGCATGCTCGCCAGCCAGGCGCCATCGACATTGTCGCCGGCGACATCGCCGTCGATTGCGATCGGACTCGCAAGATCGATGGCAAGCCGCCCGCGCGCCGACGCCTTGCCGGCGGCGATGGCGATTTGGGTGAACGATAATGCGCTGCCCGCAATGGAAACGGCGGAACGCGCGGAAATCGGGGCCGCGTTGCCAGGCTGGCCGGTCATCGCTTGCTGCAACGGCCGAAGGTCGGCGGCGGTCGCCAAGATTTGGAACGTACCGGTCGGCGCTTCCTTGCCGTTCGACCGCATGGCACCGCGCACCGCAGCAGTGAAACCGCTGGCCGACGCCTCACCGTCGACGCGAAGCTCGCCGTTCAGCGGCCCGACAGCCGATAGCGTCACGCGGCCGGGCAGTTGATCGACGGCGATGACGCCATTGAGGCCGAACAGCGTCGCCAGCGCGGTGCCGTCATCGGCGTCGAGCCGGCCGTCGATGCGTACATTCACTTCACTGAGCTTGGCCGGCTCACCGGTCGCCGCACCGTTGAGTGCAACGCGCATCAGGCCCAATTGCCCATTGAGATCGAGCTTGGCGGTGCTGCCGGCAGTCGCCGCACGCTCGACGGTCAAGGTGCCGTGCAGTTTTGCCGGCGCCAGGCGATCGGCGGCGCGGCGCAGCACATCCGCCGTCTGCGGCGCGAACTGCCCCAGCACACGCGACAGATCGGCAAGCGTGCCGGCATTGACATCGACCGTGACGCGGCCGCGCGGCTGCGACGACAACTCGTCGATGTGTCCTGAAATGTCGAGCGCGGCGCCGCCCAGGTCGCCGACCGACAGATGCTCGATCTGCAACGCGCCGGAATCGAACTTGACCTGCGCCTTGACGGTGCGTGCGTCGACACCGGCCAGCGTCGCCTTGCCGATATCGAGCGCCAGCGAGCCCTGGCGCGGCGGGGCAAAACCGTTCTCGTCCACGGCCGTCTTGGCAAACGCCGCCAATGCATCGAGATCGAGTTTGGTGGCGTGAAGATCGGCCTCGACAATGGCCGCGTTGTCGGACGACGGGAATGTATAGGCGAAACGCCCCTGGACGTTTTCCCGATCCAGCGTGGCGTCGAGCCCATCGACCGCCACGCGATCGCCGGCGATGGTGACATCGCCACGCGCGCGCAACGTACGCACGCCGGCCGAAGCCGTATCGCCTCGTCCGCTGAGCCAGGCGAGCAGCGTATCGGCGTCGGCGGAGTCCAAGACGCCCGGCCCGGTGAAAGCAAGGCCGCGCCCTGACTGCGCCACGCGACCGCTCAAGCTCACCTGGGTGAACCCCGGCGCGCGCAATTCGACGCCGTCCAGGCTCCATCCCGTCGCGTCAAAGCGCGCGATGCCGTGGAGCGACTGGATATTGGTGCCGCCGACCGTGAGGCCGGCAATGCCGACGCCGAGCTTGCCCGGCAGCGGCGGCGTGACCGATGCCACGAACGCGTCGACGAAGCTCTTGAGCACAAGAAGCGGCGGCCGGTGCGTCAGGTCGGGCGCGGCCAGCGCACGATCGACGTCGACCTCGAGCGCCGCAATGTCGCCGTCGAAATGCGGGTGCTCGCCGAATGTCAGATCGGCTTTGCCGGTGAAGACCA